>WNGK01001180.1_pt1 | contig 27930 bp, 29 predicted proteins | sample 5400601 | NCBI WGS metagenome assembly WNGK01 (sample SAMN13153376, study PRJNA577476) | soil metagenome | isolation source: 60 cm soil or saprolite under Garry oak tree replicate 1 | place: USA:California | collected 2016-06-15
TGTGATAGAAAAGGACTTCATCGTTCTTCTCCATTCTGCGCAGATTGTTGCGCGCTGCGTAATTGCGCACACCAGTCCAACTGGTTTGGCCTTCCGCAACAAAGTCTGACCACGAATACGACGACGGTTCCTGTTTCACGAGCCAAAAATTCTTCATACTGGATATAAGTACTGCGTGCATCATCGTCGTCATTCCGAGCGAAGTCGAGATTTGGAGCTTGAAAAACACGAATGCTGCGCGCATCTGACATCATGCGCCGGCTGCCATTCATCACCTTTGAAGGATCGGAAGGTAGTGGAAAATCGACGCAGCTGCAGCGATTGGCCGCACGACTGGAGCGTTTGGGTGTGCCGTATCTGGTCACCCGAGAACCCGGTGGCACGCCGATCGGCGAAACCATTCGTGAGCTACTGCAATTTGCTTCGCACAATTCCGGCATGACCCCGGAAACGGAACTGCTTCTCTTTGAGGCGAGTCGCAGCCAGCTCGTGCGTGAGGTCATCAGGCCGGCACTTGAACGTGGTATGTGCGTAATCGCCGATCGTTTCTTTGATTCCACCACTGCTTACCAAGGGGCGGCACGGGCATTGGATCGTGAGACGGTCGACCGTTTGAATGCGTTTGCGGTCGGCGATTGCATTCCGGACGTTACTTTTGTTCTTGATATCGATGCGGCCAGCGCGAAGTCGCGAATGCAGGAACCGCGTCGACAAGATCGGATGGAGCAGGAGCCCGCCGAGTTCTACGAGCGCGTTCGCCAGGCATATCGCGACCTTGCCACGCGTGAGCCAAATCGCGTTGTTTTAATCAATGGCGCGCGCAATGCGGATGAGATCGAGAATGACATCTGTGAGATGCTTTGCTCGCGTTTCCCAGCGCTTGCCGCAATCCGAGATCCGCAGTCCTAAGCATGGCCTTTTCCCGCACAACAGCCCTCGAATATTTGCGTCGCGCCCATGAACAGAACCGATTGGCGCATGCCTATTTAATTTCAGGGCCGCCAGGCAGTGGAAAGCAGCAGCTCGCCGCCGATCTGGCCAGTCTGGTTAATGGCACATCTTCCGGTGATGTATTCTCGGCTAAGGCCCGTGAAATTTTCGTTGCCCGGCCAGAATCGAAATCGCGGCGTATTGTTATTGAGCAAATTCGCGGCCTTGAGCACGCGCTACAAATGCGTGCAAGCAATGGGCGACGCAAAGTGGCGATCATTTCCGATGCCGATCGGCTACAGCCTCAGGCCGCAAACGCGTTTCTCAAGACATTGGAAGAACCACCGAAGGATTCTTTGCTGCTCTTGCTGAGTGCTTTGCCGGAAGCACTGCCGGAGACAATTCTTTCGCGGTGCATTGCGATTCCCCTTGCACGAGAAGGCCAGCTGGAGGCGAGCAACGAAGAAAAGAACCTGGTGAAATTACTGCAACAGGCGTCCCATGAACAAAGCTGGACCATTCAGTTTGCCTATCGCCTGGCTCAGGAATTTCAGCGTTTGCTCCGCACGGTTCGTGAAGAAGTTAAGCGCGAAACAGACGAAGCACTGAAGCGGGAACAACTACGTTACAGGGACGCAACCGATGGCGCGTGGCTGGAAGAAAGAGAACAATACTACAAAGCCCGCGCCGAAAGTCTTTACCTGCAACGGCGCGCAGGATTAATCGAGACATTATTCGCCTGGTGGTCCGATGTTTTACGGTCCAGAAATGGTGTTGCGCAACGCAGCTTGCCTCGTGCAGGAGAAGACACCGCCGTGCTGGCAAGCCGATTCAGCACGGCCGAAATCTTGGAGCGCATCCGGCGTCTTGAGGAACTGCGCGATCACTTGAATCGGAATATTCACGAAGCACTCGCGATCGAAGTCGCTTTCCTGACACTCTTCACCGGTGAAACTGTAGCCGGTGGTCGCTGACCCCGCCGCAAATAAAAGGCGGGCCTGCCACGCCGCAGCTTGAGCGAAGGCGGGTTGACAAAAAGCCGCCTAATCTTATCCAGTATGCTCGTATGCGACATATCTTCCGATTACTCTTGCTGTGTGCTGGCGGTTCGTTCCTGCTGCTGACCGGTTGCCAAACTGGGCAGGTCGCCCGTGGCGGGCCTTACCATGTCACGGCGTACAAGCCGAATGACCCATCCAAGGTGCGCGTGCTGGTTTCGCTCTCGAAAGAAAACATCTATGTGATGGAAGGCGACCGTTGTCTCATGGCTGTGGCCTGTTCTGTGGGGACTCCGGCGAAACCGACGCCAAAAGGTAATTTCAAGATCTACTCCAAACAGGAGCACAAACGTTCGGGGTCGTACGGATTTAGCGTACAAGGCGATCGGGTGGTTCCTTCCACCGGAGGCGGATCTGGCCGTTACGTGGGCTACCCGATGGGATACTGGTGCGAGTTCGCGCCTGCGTATGGTTTCCACCAGGGTTTTGTCCATCCCACACCCCGGACGCATGGCTGCATCCGGTTGAAAGGCGAAGCGGCGCCGAAGTTTTTCGCTCTGGTCCGCATTGGCACGCCGGTAGACATTGCTACTACGCAACCAGAAGATGCGACTCTGGGATCAAAAGTGCAGCGGGTGGATGATTCCAAAACGCCCGATCCCGACCCGCGATTGATGATTACGGACGCCGGGTTCGAAAAACCGAGCGGACCGCTGCTCCAATAGCTGGCTGCGGCGCATTGCCGCCACCACGAGTCCATGTCATGTTGAGCGAACGCGAAACATCTCTGATTACTGTTTTGACCTTCTCTGGACAAACTGGCCCGAGATTTTTCGCTGAGCTCAGAATGACATCGTTGATATGAGCACGAATCTGATTTCCAGCGGCACAACGGCGCGGGAGAAAGTGAACCTCCGCACGCCTGACGTGATGGCTGCGGTGCAGCAACAGGTGGAATCGCACTATCGCAGCGATATTGTGGAAAAAGTTCGCCGGGCCGGGGGGATAATCTCCGTGGGCGACACCACAGTGCGTCTGGCGAAACAGTTTGGCTTTTGCTACGGCGTCGAGCGCGCGATCGATCTCGCGTATGCAGCGCGCAAAGTCTTCAAGGATCGCCGGCTTTTTATTGTCGGGGAAATCATCCATAACCCTGAGGTCAATCATCAAATCGCCTCGCTAGGCATAAAGAACCTGACCGGCAAAAACAAGGAGGCCGACATTTCCGATCTCGGCCCCGAAGACGTGGTTATCGTCCCCGCCTTCGGAACCGAATTATCGATCCAGCAACAGATCAAGGATCGCGGCTGCCAGATTGTCGATACCACGTGCGGAGACGTAATGAGCGTTTGGAAACGGGTGCGCAAATATGCGAGCGAGTCGGCCACTTCCATCATTCACGGCAAAGCCGAACACGAAGAAACCAAGGCAACCAGTTCCCGCGCGCTTGGTGATGGAAGCGGACATTATGTCGTCGTTCTGACGCTCGAAGACACCGATTACGTTTGCGATTACATCAGGCACGGCGGCGACAAGCACGCGTTCCTCGATAAGTTCAAAGGCGCGCATTCGCCCGGGTTCGATCCCGACGTGCATTTGCAAACCGTCGGCGTAGCAAATCAAACCACGATGCTACGCGGCGAGACGGAAGAAGTGCAGCGGCGCGTTCGACGAGCCATTGTCGATCGAGATGGGCCCGAGCTCGCCGAGAAGAATTTCAGATTTTTCGATACCATTTGCGGCGCAACGCAGGAGCGGCAGGATGCGTTGCGCGAACTGCTCGATGTGCCAATGGATCTGCTGCTGGTTGTGGGCGGTTATAATAGCTCGAATACCTCCCATCTCGCTGAGATGGGCGAAGAAAAATTGCCCACCTATTTCGTGCTCAACGCTTCGCGGCTGGTTTCCGCCACGGAGATCAAGCATTACAACTTGCACGAGAAGCGCGAGGTCGTTTCCCACTTTTGGTTGCCGAACGGACCAGCTGTCATCGGCATCACGGCCGGCGCGTCATGTCCGAATAATTTGATCGAAGAGACGTTGATCCGCCTTTTTGAATTGCGCGGTACCTCGCGCCAGGAACTCGAGCTGGCCGCATAAAGCTGATCATCGGTTCACTGCTCTTAATAACAGTGCGACTTTAGAGCGGTGCAATCGCTCCGGCCGAGAACAAAATCGTTTAAACGGTTTGCCCGCCTTGCGTGAGGGAAGTCCCCTCACTGAACTGAGGTGTCAATAAGAGTCATGAGAATCCATTAGTGCGATGTCCACGCGCGCGGACTTCTCGACGTGCGAAATAATTGCGTATGGCGCGCGCAATCTGGAAAGGCAGTATCAGCTTTGGACTGGTTAACATTCCTATCGCTCTCTATGCCGCCACGCGGCGCGAGGAACTCAAGTTTCGCTTACTGCGAAAAAGCGATTTGAGTCCGGTAAATTACAAGCGTGTTGCCGAAAAAGACGGCAAGGAAGTTTCATGGGACCAGATCGTCAAAGGTTACGAGTATGAGAAGGGAAAATATGTCGTGCTCAAGGATGAGGATTTTGAGCGCGTTGATTTGGAGGCAACACAAACAGTCGATATCCAGGACTTCGTTGACCAGGAAGAGATCGATCCAATGTTTTTCTACAAGCCTTACTACTTGGAACCTCAAAAGGGGGGCGACAAAGCTTATGCGCTCCTGCGCGATGCGCTAAAGGATAGCGGCAAGGTTGGTATCGCCAAAGTGGTCATCAAAACGCGCCAATATCTGGCCGGCGTAAAACCGGAAGATGGCGCGCTCGTCCTCGAGTTAATGCATTTTGCCGATGAGCTTGCAGACCCTGGAAAATTGCATGTCCCGAAAAAGACCGAGGTCGGTAAACGCGAAAGAAACATGGCCAAGTCACTTATCGATAGCATGAGCTCAAAGTGGAACCCCGAGAAGTACAAGGACGACTATCGCGAAGCGCTCATGGAAGTGATCGAAGAAAAGGTGGAAGCTGGCGGGAAAGAAATCGAAGAAAAACCGCGAAAAGCTCCCAAACCGACCAAGGTGATCGATCTGGTTTCCGTTTTGCAGAAGAGCCTGGAACAAACCGGCGCGAAGAAAAAGGCGACGTCCAAATCGCGCAGGAAGAAAGCGCAGCCCGCGAAGAAAGCGGCATAACTGTGTAGGGCAAGCGCATCGCGAGCCGCCGCTGATGTGAATTGGAAAGCGCGTGGGTTAGCAGGCGAAGCGCCTGCCCTACAATTTCAGCAGACACACGCGCGTATTTCTTGACACATCAGATCGAAATCGTTCAGCCTGAACGGCTATGAACTCTCTCAATCGTTTCGCGGACCCGGTTTATTGCATTATGCGACTGATAGTTGGTCTTGTGTTCGCTTGTCACGGCGGACAAAAACTTCTCGGATTCCCTGGTGGCGGACATGGTACGGAGGGTCTGATGCTCGTCGGCGGAATCGTTGAACTCGTCGGGGGGGTTATGATTGGCCTGGGTTTGCTGACGCGCCTGGCAGCCTTCATCTCTGCCGGCGAAATGGCGGTAGCTTACTTCATGGTGCATGCAGCCGGCAAAGCAATCGGTCATCCACCAACGCCGACTGAGCAGTTCTTTCCCATTTTGAACAAAGGGGAACTGGCAGTCGTTCTCTGCTGGATATTTTTGTTCATGGTCTTTTACGGGCCCGGGCGCTGGAGCATCGACGCGTTAATCAAAGGTAGGTCGCATTCGCCGGCGGCAGTCTCAACTTAGGTCCGCAGTCTGTCATTCCGACAGAAGTGGAGGAATCTCTGACTATTATGAAACGTGTTATTTTCACTTTGGCGCTTATCCTCATTGCACCGTTGATTCACGCACAGGAGTACAAAGATTTCGGCAAGGATCGCCTGAACAATTCGCCACGCCACGGCGAATGGGTCGATATCAAGTCAGGCGACCGTACGATTAAAGCCTTCGTCGTTTATCCCGAGCGTAAAGACAAAGCCCCTGTCGTGTTGGTCATTCAGGAAATTTTTGGCCTGACTGATTGGCTGCGCAGCATGTGCGATGAACTGGCAGAAAATGGAGTCATCGCGATTGCGCCCGATTTTCTCAATGGTCAAAAATTTGAAGATGGCGATAGCGCGAGCAAAGCGGTCTCGGCCGTGACGCAAGATCAAATCAAAGCGGTTCTTGACGCGACGGCCGATTACGCGCTCAAAATTCCGGCGTGCAACGGCACGCTTGCTGTCTGTGGATTTTGTCGGGGCGGGGGATGGGCGTTTGCGTACGCGAATGAAAATCCAAAACTGAAAGCGGCCTATTCATTTTACGGGACCGCGCCCGATGAAGCGTCAAAGGTCGCGAATATTCCGTGTCCAGTTTACGGCTTTTACGGCGAGAATGACGAGCGGGTGAACGCGACTATTCCAAAGGCTGAAGAGTTAATGAAAGCCGCTGGCAAAAAGTACGGGCCGGTGATCTACAAAGGCGCGGGACACGGTTTCATGCGTTCCGGTGAACCATCCAATCCCGCCGTTCGCGACAGCGATAAGAAAGCGCGCGATGAAGCGTGGATGCGGTGGAAAAAACTGCTAGGGGAATTGCACTAACGAACAAGCGATTTTCGATCACACGGTTGAATGGATCGCGTTGGTCTGAATCCTGCCTATCGTATCCTGCCGGCAAAGCGCTGGCTGCATGAGAATCCTGAAATTTGGTGGATCGTCGCTAGCCACAGCTGACTGCATTCGCCAGACCGGCAAGATCATTTTACAACGAGCTTCGCGTGAAACAACCGTTGTAGTCGTCTCAGCTTTTCAGGGCGTTACCAATCAGTTGCTCGAGTGCGCGCGCTTGGCCGAAAACGGCGCTCGGTGGAAAAAGACGTGGCGAACGATATTCGATCGACATCGTGCGGTGATTGATATCCTTATGAAAGGGCGGCGCATTGGTCATCTTTTCCGGCAGGCAGAACTGCTTTCCAACGATTTGCACGATGCGCTCCACGGCGTGCAATTACTCGGCCACGCGCCGCCGCGGGCGCTCGATCTCGCCGCGAGTTTCGGGGAACGACTGTCTGCGCTGATTATTGCCGGGTACCTCGGGCGATTCCGTTCCGCGCAGTTTGTCGATGCGCGCGAGCTTATTGTTACGGACGCTCAGTTTACGAACGCCAATGTCATGTTTCCACAGACGAATCGCGCGATCCGGAGGTATTTCGCGAAGTTATTTCGGTTGCATCGTCGCGCCCCAATCGCGGTGGTGACAGGGTTTATTGCGGCCACTCCCGACGGACAAACGACAACGCTGGGCCGAAACGGATCGGATTATTCGGCGGCAATTCTGGGTGGCGCGCTCAGTGCCTCGGCCATCGAGATCTGGACCGATGTCGATGGTGTTCTCAGCGCCGATCCGCGCGATGTACCGTCTGCGTTTGTTCTGCCAGATGTTTCGTACGAAGAAGCGATGGAACTCTCCTATTTCGGCGCCCAGGTGCTTCACTCCGCGACAATCGCGCCGGCTGTCGCCCGCGGGATTCCGATCCTGATCAAGAACACGTTTCGGTCTGACAAACCGGGCACTATCATATCGCGGCGGGGTGGCAAAGGTGAACAGCTAGTCAAAGGAATCACTGCGGTTGCAGGAGTGACACTGTTGACCCTTCGTGGATTGAGCATGGTTGGTGTTCCCGGGATCGCCGAGCGGCTCTTTCGCGCGCTTGCGTCGCACGATGTCAACGTCATTCTCATTTCCCAAGCTTCGTCCGAGCACACGATTTGTTTTGCCGTGCGCGCAATCGACGCCGTTGCCGCCACGGCCGCAGTGCGACAGGAATTCCGATTTGAGTTTCAGCATCAACTCACATCGCTCGACGAAAAACCAAATCAGGCAATCGTTGCGGTCGTCGGTGACGAGATGAAAGGCCACCCAGGCGTTTCCGGCAAGGTGTTCGGAGCGCTTGGCCGGCACAACATTAACATTACAGCGATTGCGCAGGGCGCCTCGGAGCGAAACATCTCCTTTGTCGTTGATGCGGCACAGCAGGCGCGAGCGCTCAACATCATTCATCAAGCGTTCTTTGAAATCCGCAAACGTCTCTCGCTCGTCGTGATCGGCGTTGGAAATATTGGGTCAACGTTGTTGGGACAATTGCGCGCGCAACGGTCCCATCTGCTCGCACGCGGTTTCGACGTGACTGTCGTCGGCCTGGCGAACAGCAAGAAATTCGTTCTCAATCCTCGCGGGATCGATCTTGCTCGCTGGCGTCAACGGTTGGCCGCGTCGCGATACCGAATGATTCCGCACGTGCTCGCCCAAGAGATTGCCAAACTGAAGCTGACCGACGTTGCCCTTGTCGATTGCACTGCCGCTGAATCGGTGGTGGCTGCCTATCCGGATTTTGTCCGGGCGAACCTCCATATTATAACACCTAACAAGCGGGCCAACGTCCTGCCGTGGCGGAACTACGCTGCACTCATGGAACTCTTGCGAGCGCGACAAAAATATTTTCTAGATGAAGCGAATGTCGGCGCCGGTCTGCCGGTCATGTCTACTATTCGGGACTTGATTGCCAGCGGCGACGTTATCCAAAAAGTGGAAGGTATTTTTTCCGGCACGTTGAGTTATCTGTTCAATAATTTTGATGGTCGGACTTCGTTCAGCGCGCTGGTAAAGAAAGCCTGGGAAAATGGTTTGACCGAACCCGATCCACGCGATGATCTCTCCGGCCAGGATGTAGGTAGAAAGTTGCTCATTCTCGCCCGGCAAAGTGGATCGCAATTAGAGATTGACGATGTCGATGTCCAAAGTTTGGTGCCGCGAAATTTGGCGCGCGGCCAGTTCGCACCACGGTTCTTCGGCTCACTAGCACTGCTTGATTACAAAATGGCGAAACGTTTGAGTCGCGCACAATCGCGCGGCGCGGTGCTGCGTTACGTCGGCACACTGGCTGGAAATCGTGCGAGCGCCGGGATCAAGGAATTTTCGCGTGATCATCCCATTGCCGCGACGCAAGGCAGCGACAATGTGATCGCGTTTACGACGAAACGTTACTCTCCTACGCCGCTCGTGATCCAAGGACCCGGCGCCGGTGCCGACGTGACCGCCATGGGTGTATTCTCCGACATCCTCAAGTTGCTTCATTATTTGCCTCATTGATGGCGATTGCGGTGGCACATGCGCGCGGACGAACATTCATTGCAAGAATGAGAACGACAAGTGAGCGGAAAAACAGCGTGCGGAGTGCGTTCGACATGCGCGCATCATAAAGTGGAGGCTTAAGGGCGACAATTTCCCGTAAGTGTTTCTCTAACTCATGCTCTTGCTCTTAATCGGACATCGAGCCCGGCTTGTAGAGGAAGCTGACAGTTTCCCCTACAGTGTTCCCCATGTAGATTGCGGCGATGCTTGGGACGAAGCGCAAAATCGAGCGGCTCGATTTCGTTCTGGCCGGCGCGCAAAAATCCGGCACGACAGCACTGCACTATTGTCTAAGCAAGCATCCAAACATAACGATGGGCGATCAGCAGGAGATACATTTTTTTGATGACGACGCCCTGTTTGTTTCCGGTGTCGATTACGAGCAGTTACACAGACACTATCCAGCGCTCGCTCCATCCACTATCGCCGGTGATTGCACTCCCAGTTACTTTTACCACGCGCCAGCAGCGGAAAGGATCTGCAGATACAATCCAAAGATCAAGTTCCTGCTCCTTTTGCGAAATCCGGTGGACCGCGCATTTGCTCACTGGAACATGCAACGATTTAGAGGTCGCGAGCCGCTCGATTTTTTTGATGCCGTACGAGAGGAAAAAACGCGTATTGCCGGAGCGCCGCCCGCTGAAGCGCGCCGCTTTGCTTATGTCGATCGCGGATTTTATGGAAAGCAGCTCGCGCGTCTGTTCGAATTCTTTCCGCGTGAGCAGGTCAAGGCTGTTAAGTTCGAGCGGTTTAGGGATAAGCAGTGCGAAACGCTCACTTCCATCTTTTCTTTTCTTGGTCTCGAACCACTCCGCTCAGTTCGCAGGAAAGATAGAAATATTGTGCCCTACGAGCGCATGATGAATTGGGAGGAGAAGGTTTTCCTCAATAATCTTTTCGCAGAAGACATCGCAAAGGTGGAACAGTTGTTGGGCTGGGATTGCGCGAGTTGGAAACTATAACGTTCGCCGACCGCTCCGTTTGCCAACCCTGGCAGGCGATGCGCCTGCCCTACAATTTCTGAGTCTGCTTGAATCTGGGACAGCGGTTCGGGTCGGCTCCCAGCAGCGCTTTCCAACGGAAAATGCGCGCGCCTTGCGACTCAAAGAAAGCGCGCAATTCATCCGTGAAAAATGAGGACCCATCCTGCCGCCGGTTAAATTCCAGCAGGAGGCGCCCCTCGGGTTTGAGAAATCGTGTCCGGATATCTTTGATAAAAAATTCCCAATCGGCAGGTGTCCATTCGAGCCATTCTCCGTTCTCGGTACGCGCGAGGCGGTGAAAACAAACGCGATGTCCGGTCACGAGATCGAATTTTTTTCCGAGATCGGGCAACGGCGTTTGCGGTTCGATACGCCCGACCACACGGCGGACCTTGAAGAACTCAATTGTTCCGTGAAAGAACGGCTCCTCATCTGTGTCAAACCCGAGTCCATCGTGGCCAAATAACCGGCAGAGGTAGAGAAAGTAACCGGCGCCGCAGCCAAGGTCCAAAATATCAAGGGGCGGGGAGCGATCGAGCCAAAGGTCCTGCGCGCGCTTAACATTTACCCCGATCCAGTATGCTGCGTCTTCGTAAGCATTGATCTTACGCGCATTAGTTCGGTAGGGATAACGTTCTCGCAGGTTTTCAAGTTCAGTCCGATCAATGCCAGCCAGAATCTGACGCGAGCTCACCGGATGCGTCCAGCGGCAAGCGTTTTCCCAGAGGCTTTCTGCTGCATCGCGGGAAACAAGTTTTTGAAATTTACGCGAAAGTCGCACGTCGAAATGATGCTGCTAACTGCTCGATAGACAAGTTTGGCGATGGCTCTGTCCAGGCTCAGGGACTGATATCCAGTTGGATCAGACCGGTAGAACCCTTGTAGGTCATGAATCCGCTTGCCCAGCCGTTGTCTGGATAAAAGTATTGCTCGTAGCGCCACAGCATTTCCAACTTTGCGCCGGAAGGCTTTTTCCAAAGCAACCGATAATACAAGTGGCGTTTCCATGACGGGGAGTGCCCGGTCATGAAATTAATTTCGAATGGCGTTGGCCAACTAAGAACGCTCCGGCGGATTTGGATGATGGCATCGTCGCTCGCTGGCGGTACAACATTAAGGTTTTCTGTCTCCGATCGAGCTGGACCGAAGGCGAAAATCTTTCCACCATTTGCCACGGCGAGTTGGTCATTTTTCGTCGTGCCGATGCTCGGAGCGGGATCATTCCTGTCGTTTAGACTTAGCCCGAGATCGTTAACGCGAAGAATGCCGCCAGTTCCGCTGCCTTCATACGCGAGCGAATTAATTCGTGCTGAGGTTATTTCAATCGTCCCAAAACGATCGAGGAAAAGTGAAATCTGGCGGCCGGAAAAAATCCAGGTTGCCAATATGGCAATAACAAAAGCGATGAGAATCGCCAGCGTGATCAGGATTTTGCGCATCTTTTTCCAGAACCGCGGATTACGCTGATTTCGCAGATAACACTTGCGGGGTTGTCATTCTGAGCGGAGCGAAGAAATCCCTGGATAGGTTTTTGTAACAAGGCGGAAGCGTAACATCCAGAGATGTTTCACTTTGCTCAACATGACAGCGAAAAATGCAGCTCATCTGCGTCATCCGCGGAATCCGCGGTTGATTAGAATTTATGACTTTTTCCGCTGAATGTAATCGTTCACTTGTTCTTCCAGAATCTCGAGAGGCAACGCGCCATTCTTGAGCACGGCGTCATGAAACTCGCGTTGATCAAATCTCTCTCCCAGTTCTGTCTGTGCGCGGCCGCGCAATTCTTGAAGCTTTAACATGCCTATTTTGTAGGCGCACGCCTGACCAGGTGCGACGATGTAACGTTCGATTTCAGATTTCACTTCTTTCTCACCCATCCCGGTTTTCTCGCGCATGTAGGCAATCGCCTGTTCGCGGGTCCAGTGCTTCGCATGAATACCCGTATCGACGACCAATCGTACCGCGCGGAAGAGTTCGTCACGAAGACGTCCCAGGTCACCGAAGGGGTCGTTATCGTACCATCCGGCTTGTTTCGCCAGCCATTCGCAGTAAAGCGCCCAGCCCTCTATGTACGCCGTGAACGGCAGCACCTTGCGAAATTGTGGAACGCCTTTGAGTTCCTCCGCGGTGGAGAGTTGCCAGTGATGTCCTGGCACGCCCTCATGATATGAGAGTGTTGGCATGCTCCACTTGGGCACTTCATTCATGTCACGCAGGTTCGCGTAGAAAACTCCCGGCCTGCTGCTATCCATGGCGGCAATCTCATAATACGCGCCCGGCGCAGTTGCTTCCTTAAATTCAGGAACGCGGCGCACTTCAATCCTTGCGTGCGGAGTAGTGCCAAATAATTGTTTTGACGAGCGTTCTGTGGCCTGTGTGATCAACTCTGTATATTTGGCCAATGCGTCGGAACGGCCTTTGTCATCGTTTGGATACAGAAAACGCGGATCTTTTGCGAGTTTATCCATCGCTTCTCCGATTGGCTGACCTGCAAAACCGTTTGCATCGAGAATTGCTCGCATCTCACCTTCGATGCGAGCCACTTCGCGCAGACCAAGCTCATGCACCTCATCCGGCTTGAGCGTGGTGGTCGTGTTCTCGTGCAACTTGTAAGCATAGAAGGCGTCGCCATCCGGCAATTTCCAGACGCCATCGTCTGTTGTTGTTTTTGGCAGGATTGCCTGGAAATAATCGATTAGTTTTTGATAGGCCGGATAGACTTTGCTGGTTATCGCCGATTCCACACGCGCTTGAAAAGCGGCGCGATCCGTTTCGCTTAACTTGTCAATCTTGCCAGCGCGGGTTTTGAATGATGTCGCCAGAATATTCTCCGAAGCGGGTTTGCCGATAAACTCGGTCATCTCCTTGAGCACTTCTTCAACTACAAAACGCGGCGGCAAAATCTGTTTTTGTTCGCGGATCTTCAGGCCATCGAGAAGTTGATCGAACTTCTTCGGCAAAGCATCGAGCCGCATGACGTAGTAATCGCAATCCTTCCGGTTCAGCAACCGGTGCGTATTCGCCATAAATGACGGAAACTGGTTTTGCACTCCGAAGAGCTGATTAACGGGATAATCATGCCATTGCCATTTCTCGCCTTCGGCTTGTACTTGCAAAAACCAATCGAGCACGTGCGTCGAAAGCTTTTGGGAAGGCGAATGGCGATCGACTGAATATTGGCGAAGCTGGGCCAGGTCGCGCTTCCATCGGTCGGATTCGCGTTGTTGATGCGCGGGCGATTCGTCGTCGAGCTTTCCATTGTGACCTGTGATCCCGAACTGCTCCACCAGACCGAGCGTGGAGAGTATCTCCGGGTGATCGAAGAGAATTTCGGCAAAGACCTTTTCGTAAAACAGGTTCAAGCTCCATGGCCGAAACCAAATGAGATTGACTAAGAATATTGCGATCGCGATTACGACGACCGCCGTAATCGCGCCAAGCCATTTGAGAACGCGCTTAAACATCTTTTATATTATCAATGACGAAGACGCAGATGACGATATGATGCGTAATACAAACCAATTGGATTCAACGTTCAGTTACGAGAGCATAATCTCGAGAGTTTACAGTGGTTTACGGAGGCCAGGCCGGTCAATCAGGGTTTTGAGCTATTTGGGTTGACGCGATGATTGATTCTCAGGAAACCCACTATTCCGTTTCCGCAAATCGTTCCAAGGCGCTTTGATGGCGAGTGCAGGATCCAGCAGGACCTCTTGCACCATGGTCTTCACTTCGCGAACGGCACGCCGGAGCCGTTGTCTGACAGCCCAGCCAGGCGGGCATACTTAAAAATCGTTAGGCTTAAACTCTCGACCAACGTCGACGGCAAAAACCTCCGCCCAGGATTTGCCCCAAGCCTCTTGTGCAAATGCATCGTTGTCCGGTCGCCATTCCGTTTCGGTGTGCCGAGCTAACGCAGTTGTCAATCCACAGTACCCGCTATCCGCCAGGCCTTTTTCGTCGAGATACGCGGTAAGTTTCTTTCCGCATCGCGAAGCCTGTAATCATGTGAGCCCTTGGTCTTCGCTACCTAGCGAGCGCAATGCATCCCGAGCGACGCTAATGGTAAATGGACCTGCTCCTTGGTTGCGTCGGACCTTTGTATCTTGGAACTGCAACGGATCGATGTCGATAGCTCTAAGAAACTCGGGTACTACACTGCATGTAATCGTCTCTTCCGTGAACGGTTCAGCAATTAGTTTCGAACTGAAAGCGTCCGCCAGCGCGATCAAGTGAGCGTATCGGAAACTTGGGTGCCGAATTTCTGCCTGAACGAAGGCCTCGAATGGTTGGCTTCGGTGGAGGGACTTGATCCCTCCGTATAGCGAGAATTCACTAACTGCGATTGGTTCCGGGGAAAGAAGACAAGCTTCGGTTCGAGATTGAGTTCTTTTATTCGACCAAAGAATTGCCTGGCGCAGTCTCTATATACTAGAAGGTCATCCAAAGTTTCTGAAGAAATAACTACTGCTTCGCATTTCGTATCTTTGATCACGCGAGCAAAACTAGCCGCCGCTCCCTGCTGGTGCTGCGGCACCGCTTGCCCGCAGAGCTGCCTAACAAGCTGGTGATGTCCACCGTGGATGCTCCCGCTCTCCGGCACGAAATAACCGTCCTTCAGCAACTCTGCGCGGTTTTCTTTCAGGAACCACCGGATCGACGTCATGCCTGTCTTATGCGGACCGATGTGGATATAGCAGACACGCTTTGCCATTTGAGAACTGTAGTCGGGGGCGCCCGGCACCGGCAATTCTTACCGCACGCTATGATTCAGCCCGGAACAGTTTTCGCTGAGCGGAGGTCGCACTGGATTCAAGCCGTTGCTCGCGCAAATCGGAATTCTGGCTATAACCCGACGTGATGAGCGCTTCGCCGCAGCACATCGATAAGCCCGAACCGCGCGGACAGGCCGTGCTGGCCTTCCTGGCGATCTGTGCAATTTACCTGGCGCTGCCGCGCAATCTGGTGCTCGGACCGATTTGGTTATTGCCTACACTGATCGTGGTTTTGCTTGTTCCGACAGTGGTGAGCCATCGCGTAGGAAGACATTCACTGAATCGCACGCTTGGATTCGTCATTAATGGCCTCACAACGCTGGCGCTCATAGGATCGGTAATTCTGCTGGTGCGCGCGCTGCCTGCACATCGAGAGCCGCCGCTGCAGCTGCTGCGTTCAGGCGGACTCCTGTGGCTCACAAACGTGATCGTCTTCGCGCTGTGGTATTGGCGCCTGGACGGAGGCGGTCCAACTTTGCGCCAGAAGGAAAAGAAGTTTGGCAGCACAAGCTTTCTCTTTCCGCAGATGCAGATCCCGCACGACGAACGGGGACAATTTGAATGTGTGCGCTGGAGGCCGCGCTTTATCGATTATTTGTTTGTCGCCTTCACTCAAAGCTCAACGTTCGGCCCAACCGATGCACCACTCTTGGCGCGCTGGGCAAAAGCCCTGGCAATGGTTCAGATTTTGATTTCCCTTACTATTGTCGTCCTGCTGATCTCGCAGGCAGTCGGTGTTTTGTAAGGCATCGGGCACGCCGACAATTCGCGAGGCTTAAAATTCTTCAACACGCCCTACTTTTTTTGGTCCTGTTGGGACGCCTTTTCCTGTCCTCGTACTGGGAAACTGCATACAGTGAAAAGTGACCCGGATTATTTCGCTATTGCCCGCTGCGACCGAAATCGCCGCCGCGCTCGGATTGATGGAACAGGTGGTCGGTGTTTCGCATGAATGCGATTTCCCGGAGCAAGCAAATGCGCGGCCACGGGTCACGCATTGTCCAGTACACAACGTTGGCCTAACGAGTGGCGAAGTCGACCAATGGGTGCGTCGCACGCTGCGTGATAACGGGACAATTTATACGATTGATGAGCCGCTTCTTCGTGAGCTGCGCCCCGATGTAATTCTCACCCAGAAACTATGCGATATCTGCGCGGTTGGTTATGGCAGTGTTGCTCGGCTCGCCGAGAATTTGCCAGGCCCACCACAGGTAGTGAACCTCGAGCCAGCTAGCCTCACGGACATATTCGATGATATCCGACGCGTCGCGGAAGCGTGCGGTGTGTCGGAGCGCGCGCGAGGCGTCATAGCCGGGTTATCGGAACGTGTCCGAGCGGTGGGGCTCCGGGCGGATCGCATTTCGCATCGACCACGCTGTTTTCTGATGGAGTGGGTGGAGCCGCCGTTTTGTTCGGGTCATTGGGGCCCGGAGCTCGTGGAAATTGCCGGCGGCTGTGATTCGTTAGGCCGCAAGCATGAACCCTCGGCGCAAATCAATTGGCGGGAAGTAATCGACAGTCGTCCCGAGATTATGGTGCTCGCTCTCTGCGGCTATGATATCGATCGCGCGCGACGCGACTACAAGGTGCTCCGGGGCTTTCCTGGTTTCGAGTCGCTTCCGGCGGCGCAGCGCGGCGAGATTTATCTCGTGGACGCGAGCGCATATTTCGCGCGTCCGGGACCGCGTATTGTCGACAGCCTCGAGATTCTCGCTGGAATCTTGCATGCACAAGAATTTCCCGAATTCGCTTCAGCGGGGCCTGACGACCCGCGCGTTGTCCGCGTGGGATAAAATAATCTCCGCCGCGGCATTCGACGGAATAAATGGAAGTTATGGGTAGACCGCGCGTCTCGCGTGCTGGTTTCGGCGTCGCGCCGAAACAATCTCTTCTTGGATTTCCATTGGCACTGGAGAGGAGCGAATTCAAAGGAAAGTTCGCGATCGCGAGGACGCGCCCGCCAGCACGCGTAACGCGTGCGCTACCCAGACGGGCAATGGGCAGCTTACTCGGCGCTTTGTTTCGTGGAGTCGGGCCGGTGCTCCGGCCACAGAGCTGCCAACGCCAGGGCGACGACTATTCCAACGGAGACTTCGAAGAAACGGTGAAGCGCAACAATCCACGCGGGGTTAGAGCGCGGGATGAGGACTATGATGGCGAGCGTGATACCCGCATAACGATACGCAGTCTTTTCCATCCGAAGTGCGATACAGACAATTCCGATCACAAACACTGCTGCCGCAAACGCGAACACATTCCCTGTAAAATAAGTCGCCAGGAACGCGCCGACGAGCGCACCCAACGCAGTAGCCGCGATGCGTTCAACTGAAATTACCAATGTCGCGCCCAGCGTTGATTGCATCACTACAAGGGTTGCGATCACTGCCCAATAAGCTTCCGGTAATCGAAAAAGCCGCGCGACCATGAATGATACAGTGACTGCGATGGCCGTGCGCGCTGAATGTTTGACGGAAGGAAGATTTTCCGGTTCCCATTTCCAAAGTTTCACAAGAGCGATCTTTCTCGCCCGTCCGAAGTCCGCAACATCAATTTCAAGCGGCTGGGGGCAGGGAACCTGCAGTTTCGGTGGGCACGTTCGCCGACAGAATGTACGAGCTACCGGTCGTTAGGCTGAAGTGCCTTGACTGTCCCTATGATTGCAACCGATCAGGCCTTCTTCGCGCTCCAGTGCAAAGCCAACGCCGGGACAAGGAAGAAAAAGACAATTACGATCCGTACATTACCGAAAAAGTTCAGAGTAAGCGCACCCAGTTCTTTTTCGTCTACCTTAAACTGTTCGCTGAGCCATGGGCTATAGGCGTGCCACAAGGCCAGGGTGACAATCCAGTAGAACAGGGCGAAGAGGACCCCAACGGCGAAGGCACGCAGGAACAAGTTTCGGAAGAAAATGATTTTTTCGCGTTCCATGATTCATCAGTTATTTCGGATGGAGGGATCGGTGCGCGCTTATTCGGCCGCACGAAATCTGCGTGAATTCGCGAAATCAATGTATCAACTTAGAGCATGCGAATCAGCGAAATGAATTGGATGATGGTGGAGGAATATCTGAAGCGCGACAATCGCGCCGTGTTGCCGCTCGGCAGCACCGAACAACACGCATACCTGAGTCTGAGCGTGGACAGTATTTTGGCGGAACGGCTCGCCGTCGAAGCCGCGGAACCGTTGGGTGTTCCGGTTTTTCCCGTTTTGGCCTACGGGATCACGCCATACTTTCGCGGGTTTCCGGGAACCATCACGCTGCGCGTCGAAACGTACCTGTCGGTCCTGCGCGATATTCTCGATGTGATGGCAGAGCAGGGATTCAAACGAATCCTGATCGTCAACGGACACGGCGGCAACACCCTTGCCCAAGGACTGGTAGGCGAATGGATGGCAGACTATCCCGGCGTCCGGGTCAAGCTTCACAACTGGTGGAACGCGCCGAAAGTTTGGGCACAGGTGCAGGCTATCGATCCCGTGGCATCGCACGCGTCGTGGATGGAAAATTTTCCCTGGACCCGTTTGGCAAAGATCGACATGCCGCGTGAGCAGAAGCCGATGAGTGATTTGGAGAAATTGCGCCAACTGGACCCAAAATCGCTGCGGGAATACCTGAAGGACGGCAACTACGGCGGTCTTTACCAGCGCGACGACGACGAGATGATGAAGGTCTGGCGCGCAGGAGTCGAAGAGACGCGGGCACTGTTGGCGGAAGCGTGGGATTGAAAGGGAAAACATTGCTGCTTCACAGGATGATAGTGCCTTATCCTCGCCCGAAGGCCTCCCGCAATTCGTCCTTTGCCCGCTCGAGAACGCGCTTTTGGTTCTGAGGCAAGTTTTTCCCAGCGCGATTAATGTAAAAGTTCAACATCGACATCGCCGATTGATAAGGTGTGCCTTTGCGTCTTTTGCTCCGCTCGGCAGAGCGTTTCAATGACAGTGCGATACGATGCGAGTCTTTCCCTTTGAAGACCTCCGGCTTGAGATCGAGCGCGTCGCTATGTTTTGTAACTTCAGACGACCAACGGCGCGCTTTTGATGATTTTCTCGGCGTTTTGCTCATCGACTTACTGGATTGCGTGGACAGGCGCTTCGTCTGCTAAACGCACCCCGGCAACCGAAGCGGTTGTCCACCAATTCCGCATTCTTCACTCACACACAATTAATTGCCGACACCCATGCGCGTTGCGTTGACAAATTCTTCAGTGTGATGATCGATCTCGCGTCCACTGCGCCCGCGATTTCTGTGAATGTACATGGTGCCTCGGTCCACACTCGTAACGGAAGGCGGTGGTAGGCTGATTTCGTATTTCACCGGTTGACGGTGATCGGCTAGTTGGAGTTCTGGGTTATATACGCTGTCGAACTTCCAAAGCATTCGGATAAAATTGGTCTGACCGCGAAGCAACTGGCGGACAACGATACGCGCGCAATCGCGCAGGGCCGCCCAGCCCAGGTGCTTGCGAGAAAGCACGCGCTGCGTATCGACGAGTTCTTTGTAAAATTCCGGGAGTGGCAGCTTGGTGGGTAATACAGTGTGTTGAATGTCGAATAACCGGTAGTCGCGCGTAGTAAGGCGACGCGATTCCGTATGCCATGTCTCTGTCCCAGGGTACGGCGTGTTAATGCTGATGTTAACGACCTCAGGGATTTCCATGCACCAATCGCGTACTACCTTGAATCGTTCACGATCCCACGAGGGATCGGCAATGATATTAACAGCCACTGATATGTCGAGCGAGCGAGCAAACTCCAGTGCTTCGAAATTTTTCGAGAGCGTCACCCGTTTGCGGTAGCGCTTCAATCCTTCTTCGTCGATCGCTTCAAGACCGAGGAACATGGTATTCATGCCAAGGCGCTTCCACAACCTGAAGACCTCCTTGTTACGCAACAACACATCGCCACGCGTCTCGAGGTAATAGCGTTTGCGGATCCCGCGTCGAGCAATCGCTTCGCCCAGCCGCATGCCGTGCTCGGCTTGAATGAAAGCTACGTCGTCCACGATAAAAATGCCGGGCTCGCGGATTTGTGCCAGTTCCTCAACGGCACGCTCGGGCGTCTTTACGCGGTAGTTGCGTCCGTAAAATGTCCACGCACTGCAAAAGACGCAGTCCCACGGACAACCCCGGCTAAACTCGATGGATGCGGCCGGATCCAACTGGCCGATGAAATACTTGTGGCGATGTTGAACCAGGTCGCGGGCTGGCGATAAGTCGTCGAGCGACTGCACGAACGCGGGCGGCGGGCCGCGATGATTGAGTGTGACGCAGCCGGGAACGTGTTTCAGGTTCGCCCGACCTTGAGTGAGAGCATCGAGCAGGCCGGTGATCGCCGTCTCGCCTTCGCCCGTCAGCACGCAATCCACAGCGCCGCCGGCGTGCCGCAAAATTTCTTCCGGGATAAACGAAACACTATGTCCACCGACACAGATGAATGTCTCCGGCGATAAACCGCGCGCAGCGCGAGCAAGATCGATGACTTCAGGAACGTTAGCGAGGTAATTGACGGAGAAGGCGATCACGTCCGGTTGCCAGCGCTTGACGAGGCGTAAAACATTTTGGTGCGGCTCGCATTGCAAATCGATCAAGCGAACCGTGTGGCCGGCGCGCCGCACCGCTGCGGCGACAAGTTCGAGGCCGAGTGGTTCGAGGCGAAGATAAATCTTCGAATACATCAGGCAGCTGGGATGAACGGCCAGAAATTTCATTTGTTCGATGCAACCGTTGATCTGTTTGTTCCCTCCGAAATCAATTCTGACTCTCGAAATAGCGACGTAAAGCCGTTATTTCTTCGTGTGATCCTGGTTGTCCGCGCGTATTTTCAAGCGAGCTCCTCTAGCTGGATTGCATGCAGGCGGATGGCATGTCTTTCGCCTCTCCCTTCTCAAGGGAGAGGGCAGGGTGAGGGTTCTCCTCCGAAGTTCAAGCAATGCCCAATCCCTCACCTCCATCCTCTCCCTTTTGCGAAAGGGAGAAGCGACCCACCAGCATTCAGCTCTGATACTCCGGTTCGTGGCTATGGCGGTGCTTACGATGCAGGTGATTTCTGAGCAGGTCGCAGACGAATGTTGATCTCCGATGTGAGCGTGCGATGAACAGGACATTTTCCGGCAATCTCCATCAGCTTCGCGTGCTGTTCTGCGCTTAATGATCCTGTCAGTTCGACTTCAACGTCAATCCTGTCCAGCATGCCATCCTTCGTTTCGCACTCCTCGCAATCAATTGCATAAATGCGCGAGTGCCGGAGCGAAACCGTGATGTTCTCCAGGGGTATTTGTTTCCGGCGCGCGTATAAGCCGACTGTCATGGACGTACAAATCCCAAGCGACGTCAGCAGATACTCGTAAGGGTCGGGGCCGGCATCGCCACCACCTGCGCTCTGGGGTTCGTCGGCGGAAAGGTGATGTCTGCCGGCAACAACTTCCTGCTTGAAACTGTGCACATCACCGCGGACGACTACATCGGCTGTTTTGTTGTTGCTTTGTGTAGCCATGATGTCGGATTAGGCGCGCAAAATACCCACGAAACGATCGCGATATGACCAAAGCAGGAAAAGTTCCAGCACGATGGCGATGATCGCCATCGGAAAAAGACCTTTCGGATCCATCAAGATGTGAAATGTCCAAATGTTGAAGATCATCGCAGCGAGAATAGTTAGGGCAAGGGGCACGAAACGACCGATCAACAAGAGTAATCCGCTGAGCAGTTGCAGGGCGCCAACCACGTACATGTAACGACTGGCGGCGAAAACCCTGAAATAATCCGCAGCCAGGCCTGGCGACGGCGGCGGCGCGGGAATGAAATTTAAAAAGAAGTTCAAACCGAAGACGACGAACATCAATCCGAGAAGGATCCTGGCGATAATAGTAAGAATTCTCATGACGGCGATGGTAAATTGATTTCAGCGGCAATTCCAATGACGAAGTTTTGGAACGATGCAGGTCTGACTGGATTTTGAAGAGTGCCAGATTTGTCGGGCAATGCGCCTGGCTTTTCGCTAAGCGTAAGGAATGGTGGTATACCGACCGACATCGCACCGGCCGATCGCGCAGATGTTCCGTCGCACTGGGAGTGGAGCGACGAATTTGTGCGTGCGGCTTCGCATTTCTCCGGATGCGATTTCGTATTCGTCGATCTTGGCAGCGCTTGCCGCTGCGCTGTGTTTTTGGAAATCAGGCGGAAGTACATGGCTGCTGCTTATTGCGCCGCTGTTTTGTTATCTCCGGCTTTGGTTCAATATGCTGGACGGCATGGTTGCAGTCGCGACGGGAAAGGCGAGTGCGTGCGGAGAGATTGTGAACGACCTGCCTGATCGAATTTCTGATGTGATTATTTTCATCGGCGTTGCGCACAGCGGTCTAATGAATCCTTTAATTGGCTATTGGACGGTGATCGTTTCCGTGCTCACCGCCTACGTGGGGCTTTTCGGCCAGGCGATCGGGGGACGGCGCGAATTTGGCGGAATCATGTCAAAGCCGTGGCGGATGGTTGCGCTGAGCCTCGGGGCTTGGGCGATGTTTGTGTATCGATCCTGCCAAGCCGGTTTACACGATTTTGACACGCTAACCATTCTCGATTGGACTTGTCTGTTCATAATCGCAGGCTGTTTACAAACGATAATCGTTCGCTTGAAACGAATCGTGACTGCCCTTCAAGATGGTGCGCGATGATTTCTCCGCAGACCGCGCTGCACGACCCGGTGTTTCGCGCGTACCTCGTGATCGTTCCTGTTTCGCTCGCGCTCGGTGGCACGATTCTCGGTTTCCTCCATTGGGGATTAGGGAAGGAGCTGGGCCCGATCTGGAAAACCTATCGTTCGTGGCTTGTGATGGCGTCGATTGGGCTACTGGTTGTTTTCGCGGGACGGGTCCCGGTCATTGTCGGAGTGACATTGCTTTCGATTTTTGGGTTCAAGGAATTCGCGCGCTCTTCTGGATTGTACCGCGACTGGTGGATGACGGGCGCCGTTTACGCCGGCATCATCGCGGTCGGCATTACATCCTGGGCGCCACACCCGTGCTGCGAAGAGCCTGGTGCAGGCTGGTATGGATTTTTCATGGCCATGCCGCTATTCGCTATTGCATTAATCCTGCTCATTCCGATCCTGCGCAACCGCGTGCGGGGCGAACTGCAAAAAATGTCGTTGAGCATTATTGGCTTTATTTACATCGGCTGGATGTTCGGCCATCTGGGTTTTCTGGCGAACGCGACGAATGCCTACGGATTTCTTTGTTACGTCATCTTCGCGACCGAATTGAATGATGTGTGTGCATTTACATTTGGCAGATTGTTTGGGCGGCACCCGCTTCGCAGCGAAATCAGCCCAAACAAAACCTGGGAAGGCGCGCTCGGCGCGCTGGCGGTTTCGATGGTTTTGCCCTGGTTGCTGCGATTTTCGTTTCCATTTTTCGGCGTGACCCAACTGATTCTTACCGGTTTGGTCGTCGGAATTGGTGGACTGGTCGGCGATCTCTCCATTAGCGTGATCAAACGAGATATCGGAACCAAGGACATGGGCGCGACAATTCCTGGGCATGGCGGAATCTTGGATCGCATCGACAGCTTGATTTACGTTGCGCCGTTGTTCATGCACATGGCGGGATATTATTACCGCTTGCGATGAAAGCCTGGCATTACGATTCCACCTGCGATTTCGATCAACCATTCGTTGATCGTTTACGCCGATTTCCGCGCGAGCCCGACATGCTGGTTAATGGAGTGCGTGCGTTGATCGGATTGATCATCCGCGGATGGCTGCGCATCTACCACCGGTTTGAAATTATCGGGCACGAAAACCTTCGGATGAACCGGTCGCTCGTCATCGTGGCAAATCATTCCAGTCACCTCGACACACTCTGCCTTCTCGCCGCGCTGCCATTGCGCAAATTGCATCGCGCTTTCCCGGCTGCTGCGGCTGATTATTTCTTTCAAAGCGTGCCGCGCACTTTCGTCGCTGCCGTGGTCACTAATGCGCTACCCTTTGCGCGGCGGATTCGCGTTCGCCGAAGCCTCTCCATCTGCTCGGAACTTCTCAGCGATCCCGAAAATATTCTGATCATGTTTCCGGAGGGCACGCGATCGAAAACAGGCGAGACCCGCGAATTCAAATCGGGAATCGGCGCGCTCGTCGCCGGGCGGGACGTCACGGTTCTGCCATGCTATTTGCAGGGCGCTTTTCGCGCGTGGCCCAAGGGCCGGCGTCTGCCGCGTCCAAAAAAAGTTCGACTCATTGTTGGCACGCCTCGCAATTATTCATCGCGTAGCGCGAACAAGATCGACATCTGCACAATTGCAGTGGAGTTGAATCGCGCGGTGACGGAGCTGGGAGAAGGCAATGGAAGCAACTGAGCATGCGATAAAGAGTTGGGACGGCGCCGAGTTGTTCTATCGCGCGTGGATTCCTCGCGAGGCGACTGACAAAGCTGTTTTACTTTTTCATCGCGGCCACGAGCACTCCGGCCGGTGGCAGGAAACAATCGATTTACTCGGACTCCAAGACATCGCCGTTTTCGCGTGGGATGCACGCGGGCACGGGCGATCGCCGGGCGAACGCGGCGCCGCGAATAATTTTGCCGACGTGATCAGAGATGTGAACGCTTTTGCGCACCATGTCTCCGAGCGCTACGAAATCGCTATCGAGAACATAATCGTTCTTGCTCACAGCCTTGCCGCAGTCAGTGTCGCGACTTGGGTGCACGATTACGCGCCGCCGGTTCGAGCAATGATTCTGGCTACAGCTGCATTTCGCGTGAAGCTTTACGTTCCCTTCGCCGTTCCGCTTCTGCGAATGAAGCAAAAACTGTTCGGCCCGAGTCAGGTGAAGAGTTACGTCAAATCGAAGCTCCTGACTCGAGATCGGGTGCAGGGTGCGCAGTACGACGCCGACCCGCTCATCTTCCGGCAAATTGCGGTCAATGTCTTACTTGATCTTAACGATACAGCGAACCGATTGGTCGCAGACGCGGGCGCAATCCAAACACCGACGTTGATGATCGGAGCCGGCCGCGATTGGGTCGTTAGCTTGAAGGCCCAGCGTGAATTTTTTAACCGGCTTTCGTCACCGTTAAAGGAAATGGAAATTTATCCAGCGGCTTATCACGCCATCTTTCATGATCAAGATCGACATCTGGTTGTCGACCGCGTGCGTAAGTTTATTCGAGAGCGTTTCGCCGAGCCGGTGACTCAGCTTTCGCTCTTGAATGCGGATCAGACCGGCTACACGCGGGATGAATATGAGCGGCTGAAGTCGCGCGGCGGGATGAAGTTTGCCGTGGCACGCGCTGGACTGAGAGCGGCTGGCCGCTTGAGCCGCGGCGTAAATCTCGGCTGGCGGAACGGCTTCGATTCGGGACTTTCGCTCGATTACGTTTACGAAAATAAACCGCGTGGCTCGTTAGGCGTCGGCCGTCTGATCGACAGATCGTATCTCAATAGCATCGGCTGGCGGGGCATTCGACAGCGCAAAGCGAACCTTAAGAATGCGTTGAGGAACGTAATCGAAAAGCTTCGAAAGGAAGGGCGGCCCGTTCGCATTTTGGACATAGCTGCCGGTGCAGGGCGATACGTCATGGAAACAGTCCACGAGCTTCCAGATATTTCGACAAACGTTACCTTGCGCGACTACAAACAGGAAAATGTCGAGGCGGCGCGAGCGTTGGCGCAGGAATTCGGACTGGAAAATGTGACCGTGGAGCGAGGCGACGCATTCGATTGCGAATCGATTGCCGCAATCGTGCCGCGCTCCACGATTGGAATCGTGTCGGGGCTTTACGAATTGTTTCCCAGTAACGAACCGGTCTTGAATTCACTTCGCGGGCTTGCCGGAGCGATCGACCCAGGCGGCTATTTGATTTACACGAATCAACCCTGGCATTCGCAGGTCGAGTTCATTGCGCGCGTTTTACGTAATCGGGAAGGGGAACCCTGGATCATGCGTCGCCGGACGACGGCCGAAATCGATGAATTGGTGTGCGTGGCCGGTTTCCGGAAAGTGGCGATGGAAGTGGATCAGTGGGGCATGTTCACCGTCTCAATCGCACAACGCGCGGAGCCTTAGCATCGCGTGCGCGTCTCTCGCCTCAAGGCATTCGCGGTTTCTGCGGGATTGTCGGTCCTGTTCCTGGTCGTTTACGGCGGTTGCAATTGGATCACGGGACAACGCGGTGAAGTCGGTTCGTTTTATTTCCAGTGGGAGCGCGCCATTCCATTCGTTCCCTTCATGATTCTTCCCTACATGTCGATCGACCTCTTCTTCGTCGCGGCGCCGTTCCTTTGTCGAACGGACCAGGAGTTGCGAATCTTTTCGCGGCGGGTCGTAGCCGCAATTCTCATTGCAGGCCTTTGCTTTTTGCTTTTTCCGCTGCGCTTCGCTTTCCCGCGTCCTCATGCCAGCGGATGGCTTGGCGCGATCTTTGATTGGTTTCGCGGAATGGATTCGCCTTTTAATCTTCTCCCATCGTTGCACGCCGCGTTGCTGTTGCTCCTGGTCGATCTCTACGCGAGAAATCTTCGCGGCGTTCTCTTGCTCGCGGCGATGCTTTGTTTTTTTCTCATCGGTCTCTCGCCATTGTTGACTTATCAGCACCATGTGATCGACATCCTCGGCGGTTTTGCTCTGGCTGGATATTGCTTCTACCTTTTTCGCGAGCCTTCGCTCGCGCTGCCAGTTGTCGTGAATCGCCGGATCGGTCTGTATTACGCGGCGGGAGCGGTGGTCGTCTTGCTCATGAACGCGATCTTCTGGCCATGGGGTGCCTTGCTTCTATGGCCGGCGATTGCGCTTGGCATCGTGGCGATCGCGTACTTCGGAGCGGGTCCGATCGTTTTTCACAAGACGGAAGGAAGATTGCCGTGGAGCACGCGATTCGTGCTGGGGCCTTGTTTGCTCGGTCAATATTTGTCGCTGCTGTATTACCGCAGCCGATGTCGATCTTGGGATGAGGTCACGCCGCGAATCTGGATCGGCGGCAAACTGGGATCCCGTTCCGCAAACAAAGCTCTGCGCTCCGGGGTGACCGCTGTGCTCGATTTAAGCGCTGAGTTTTCCGAAGCGAAACCGTTCCGCAATATCACTTATCGAAACATTCCCGTCCTTGATCTAACTGCTCCCACCCAGGCGCAGCTTGCGGAAATGGGCGAGTTCATCGGCAACCATTCCCGAAACGGTGTCGTCTATGCTCACTGCAAGATCGGTTACTCGCGAAGTGCAGCCGCGGTCGCCGCCTATTTAATAGTGAGTGGGAAAGCGAACACTGCGGAAGAAGCATTCGCGATCATTCGCCGGGTTCGACCGTCTATTGTTATTCGACCCGAGGTGATCTCCGCCTTGTCCGAATTCGCCGCTCGACCTCGTTCCTCGCCCGGTGGGACTGACTCTTTTCTCCTCGCCTTGGATCACGGCGCGCCTTCATAATCGCGAGAATCTTATGAACTATAACGAACTGATTCAGCTTTACTTCGAGCGCTCGACTGCGATGCAGCAATACTGGAACCTCTACGTCATTATCGTAGGCGGTGTACTGGCGTTTTCCTCTCTGCGCAAGCAGCCGGCTGCAATTACCACCGCATTGGTCTGCATTTTGTTCGCTCTGTTTGCCTACAAGAATCTCGATGCGATGAAAGACACCACCGCGCAACGCTTCGCCACGATTGAGGCGATCAAACAATTCGATTCTGGCGGCACGACCGCCACCGTCTCGAAGCAGGTGCGCGACCTCCTCGAGCCGACTCTTACGCCCGCCACGTTTGGAAGCGTCAAAGCCACTCACATTATCAGCGACTTGCTTACCATCGCCGCACTTTGCGCGATGGAGCTTAGGCGAAGAAGGCTTAAAGCGACTCCGAGCACGACCTGAAGCTCGATGTCAAGACCGCACACACGGATGAGAAGCGCAGCCAACGTGAGTCAGCAACTGCGTCGTCATCGAGCGAATTGGAAGCACCAGCGGAGTGCGTATAGGATCGGCCGACGCATTCGAATCGCTCACGGTAAATTCCGCGGGCGATCTACCTCACTCCGAACGGTGCTTTTGTCGCCGCCGCAACGTTTCGAATGCGGTCCAGCAGAAGGTTAGCCAGA
>WNGK01002351.1_pt1 | contig 27928 bp, 19 predicted proteins | sample 5400601 | NCBI WGS metagenome assembly WNGK01 (sample SAMN13153376, study PRJNA577476) | soil metagenome | isolation source: 60 cm soil or saprolite under Garry oak tree replicate 1 | place: USA:California | collected 2016-06-15
GCCAAAGAAACGCCCAATGGCCATTCTCAGAAACCTGAGTCTTTGCCAGTAGTACGCCTTTGCCGGCGACACGGATGTGCGCTCCATTCAGATTTTCGCCGTGCGCCAGCAGCATGGGTTCGGGCAGCCCAACCCACCAGCCGGGGGGATCGATCTTGTCGATGCGGGGAGCCTGCGCGCCAGCCGATTGGGACCAGACAGCACAGCTCCACGCAAGTACCCAACACATGATCCGGAATTGCACGAGACAGGCAGAAAGCGACTGCATTCGAATCTCCGACAAGACGGGGCTGGCTGGGAGCCCGGAAAACAAGTCTACGGAAAGGTTGGGATCAAAGAAGAATCATGCCACCGGTGTCACACCCTTTTTCAGTAGCAGATTTCCGTATTTTCGCAGCTCTCCGGTCATGACGATTGCGAATGCGCCCTTGGCACGACCGTAGAATGCATGACGCTCGAGGCGGATGGGATGGGGAGCCTGGGGCGCATGCCTGCTGATTACGGTCATGTAGTCCTGTTCCACGGCGGGGTCGAGCGGGTCCCCCTTGACAATCTCCATCATCACCAGCGGCGGCGCGTAGGAATCGAGCTCAATAAGAGGCAGAATACCGTCGAGCAGATCACGGACCGAAACGCCGTCCGCACGGACGACCTTCTGGCCGAGCGCGTGGCCCGGGAAGTGCGCGTCAGCGAGCACAATTTCATCTCCGTGCCCCATCTGGTGCAGGATCAACAGCAGCTCCGGGCCGATAAACTTTGAGATTCCTTTTAGCATGGGTGCTTACTCTCCAAATCGCCGCCAGTCATTGTTTTTCCCCCCAAATCGAGGATAACTCCTGGGGATGGCGGTTCTGCTGTAGCGATGCGGGGCCGGAATGTCTCCGAGTAACTGCGGTGGAATTGTGATCCGCTTCGGGTCGTTCCAGGCTCGCAATGGTTGGCTGAAGTCAAGTGGTAGGATTCCCTTTGGCTGGTCTTCTTATGGCAATAACCGACTTGGCTAACCAGATGAGTATGAAAAAGGCCCATCCGAAGATGGGCCATCGAAAAGATCAAATGCGACAAATGGCTTAGTTGGAGGTCTTAGCCCTTCTTAGGCGAGGGGTGATAGACAATTTCACGTTCGGTTATCTGTGGATGCTGGACAGCCCAGGGCTTAGGTACGAACTGCCCATCTCGGGAGTCACGATAGACTACCTTTGGAGTATGTTTCATTTGTTTCCTCCGTGAAGTGGTTAATGGTGAAACAGCTAAATCCTCTGCGGCCTTCCAGAGCGTGAAATGGTATTACCCTCAGAATAGGAGCGCCTGCATCTTTCGCGTAAGTGACTGCTTTGGTTCATTGGGTTACACGCGGCGAGGGCCGCGCTGCCTCCGGTAAGGATACTCAGTCCGCTGGGGCCAACCTCCCCGTCAACTCTGCGTAAGTTAAGCGCCGCCCCACAACATCCTTCAGCACAGCCTTGAACCGCTCAAAGTCCGTGTGCTTCTTGCGCAGGTTGAACCTAAAAACCTGTTCGTCAACATAACGGTCAAGGTGAAATGGCTCTACGCTTCTGGCCGAGCGAGTGGCCCGGGAAGTGCGCGTCCGCGAGCACAATCTCATCTCCGTGCCCCATCTGGTGCAGGATCAACAGCAGCTCCGGGCCGATAAACTTTGAGATTCCTTTTAGCATGGGTGCGTACTCTCCAAATCGCCGCCAGTCATTGTTCTTTCCCCCAAATCGAGGATAACTCCTGGGGATGGCGGTTCTGCTGTAGCGACGCGAGGCCGGAATGTCGCCGAGTAACTGCCGGGGAATTGTGATCCGCTTCGGGTCGTTCCAGGCTCGCAATGGGTTGGCTGAAGTAAAGTGGTAGGATTCCGTTTGGTTGGCCTTCTTATCATGCCGAGATTCCTTCCCATCCTCTTCGCGTTCCCCCTTGCAATCCAGCAGCTTCATGCCGAGTCTCCAGTGAAGCAGCCTCCGCTGGTAATTGCTTATGTGTTTCCACAGAACACGACGCTGCAACCGGGGCAGATTGATGCGCACGCCGTTTCGCGCATCAACTATGCGTTCGCGAATATTCAGGATGGCCGCATGGTGGCCGGCTATCCCAACGACCCGGCTAACCTCGCGCTGCTTGCCGGACTTCGCAAGGACAATCCATCGTTGACGATCCTTGCTTCGGTCGGCGGCTGGCTGTGGTCCGGCCAGTTCTCCGATGCGGCGCTTACAGAACAGAGCCGGCAGCGCTTTATCCAGAGTGCGGTCGACTTCATCAATCTCTATCACCTGGACGGACTCGATATTGATTGGGAGTACCCGGGCATGCCGGGCGCAGGACATCCCTTCCGGACAGAGGACGGCCAGAACTTCACTATTCTGCTCAAGGAACTCCGCAGCCGGTTCGACAAGGAAGCGAAGAATGGCAGAAGACTGTATCTGACCATTGCCGCGGGCGCGTCGGATGATTATCTGGCCCACACGCCGATGGCGGAGGCGCAGAGATACCTGGACACGGTTAACCTGATGGCGTACGACTACTACGAACCGGGCGCCGGCCCGATCACCGGCCATCACGCTCCGCTGTACACCAATCCCGCCGATCCAATCAAGGTCTCCGCCGATGCGTCAGTGCGCGTATTTGAGAGCGCCGGTGTGCCTGCCCACAAGCTGATTCTCGGCGTGCCGTTCTATGGCCACATGTGGGGTGATGTCGCTGACCGCGACCACGGACTTTACCAGCCAGGCAAGCCCGTCCCGAACGCCTATGCTCCCTTCAGCCTCATCGATTCCGGCCCGTTGAATCAGGGCTTCACGCGCTACTGGGATGCGGTTTCCTCCGTGCCCTGGCTCTACAGCGCGGAGAAGCAAATCTTCGTGTCGTACGAGGATGTGCAGTCGCTCACGGCCAAATGCCGCTACATCAGAGCGCAAAAACTTGGAGGCGTTATGTTCTGGAGTTACAGCAATGATTCCGACGGAAAGCTCCTCAAAACACTCGACACCGAACTGCTCATGGGCGGTACTCCCAGCCGCCCGGTGATAAACAATGCAGGAGAAATTCGACGCCGGAGGTAACTTCGACCATGACCAACGCCGCCCCAGAAACCGCATCGCTCTTCATCGAGTTCTCACGGCACAAATTGCTCGAACAATACTGGCCGCGCCTGCGCGCTTGTGTCGAATCGCTCAGCGAGGAGCAGGTCTGGTGGCGTCCCAACGACTCCAGCAACAGCATCGGCAACCTGGTGCTTCACCTCAACGGCAACGTGACGCAGTGGCTCATCGCGCCGTTCCAGCACTTGGAGGACACCCGCGACCGCCCCGCTGAATTTGCGCGCAAAGACGGGATCGCCCCCGCGGCGCTGGTGGTCACGTTGGAGAAGACCATGGCCAATGCAGCCGCCATCTTCGCCGCTCTCACCAAGGCCGATCTGCACGCCTACTTCGACATCCAGGGCTACCATGTCACTGGCCTGCACGCCGTCTACCAGGTCGTCGAGCACTTCGGCTTGCATTACGGACAGATCGCCTACATCACCAAATTGCTAGGCGATCGCGACCTCGGCTTCTACCGCGAGCTCAGCGCCACAGGCCGCACGCCGCGTCCCACAGAGTCGCTACCGTAGCCGCTGAGCCTGCAGACCTTCACCGCATTATTAGCGTAAGGGCAGGGAAGCACCGCTTTAGTATTCGCCGTCAACACCACCCAGTCCACTCGCAAAGCCCGAAGCGACGCGATACGGCCCGCATCCAAGCCCTCATCCAGCCCATCCTGCGTCGCCTGCCCGTGCAGCCACTCGTCCGTCAGCGCCGGAGCAATCGAAGCAACACCGCCGTCCTTGGCGTAATCCGGCAGCGCACTGCGCTCGGCAATCGCTCTGAAATTCTGGCTGTTTTCGCCATCAGCCGTGATGTAATTCGCATCCATCGCAAACGTCGCACTCTGCGGAGTGTGATCGCGGATCCACAGGAACCCCTGCTCCCATTGATTCGCAGGCGACACCCACGGAAATTCCACGTGCGCGGAATTGGGAAATGTCGTCTCCTGCACCAGCAGCATTGCGCAGCCCACCAGTACAAAAAGACCTGCCCATCGCATGGTCGCCCTCTTCAGCACAACTTCGCCGAGATATGCGCCCAGCGCCAGGATCATCAGCAGGTAGATCGTCTGGTATACCCGTAGCGGCTGCAGCCGCGCGATGAGGAACGACGCCGAAGTCTCGCGCGCAAACAACAATGCCACCAGGATTGCCGAACTTCCCACCATCGCGGACATCACCGCAAGCCGTCGCGTCGTCCCGCTCCGGTCCGCATTCTTCCTGAATGACACCGCTGCCAACACAAGCAGGGGTGCCGCGAGCCCAATCCATTCGTACCAATGCCACGCACTCAGGAACCAGTAGGTCCTGGTCGCCGCGACGCGCGCGTATTCCGCACTCGGCCGAGGCCAAAGCCACTCAAGACAGCCTGCGATCACAACAGACAAAACGCACAGCCCTACCGTTGCGGCCATGCTGACCTTTTCATTGCGCATCGAGACGCACGCAAGCATCAACACGCAACCCAGTGAATACGCCGCCATCAGTGGATGCATCGCACAGGCGATCGCCAGGCTGCCCGCGCAGAGCACAACGCTCCTCCAATTCATGTCTCGCTGATCCCGCGCATCGTCCAGCACGTCCATCACGTACCCGAGCGCCAGCAATCCAAATGGCGTCGAGATGCTTCTCGCCGTCACGTAAGGATCCATCAGCATCAGCGACGTGCCCGCAATCGGCACTGTCAGCATCAGCGCGAGCAATGACGTGGCTCCAATGCGGCCGCGCAGCGTCGCTCCGGAGCGGATCGCAATCTGCCAGCCTGCGTGCAGCGTCAGCCAGACGGTGGCAACGTACAGCAGGAACATCACCGTCATGAGATCGAGCCTGGATGTCTTCATGAACTCCGCAACCATCGGCGCAAACAGGGAAAAGCTCAGGTGGACGGTCACGAAACTCGTACCTGACGAGTAAAGGGAGGGGTTCAGCAGATGCTTGATGCCGGAGAGATAAACTCCGCCATCTTCGACGTAGGGATGATAACCATGGATCGCGACGGCCAGAAGGCTCAGCGCTGCGGTAATCCGGACTCCGCCGTCTCGTTCAGATCTCGCGGAGTCCTGGCGCTCAACCCTTTGGAGTACTGCTTCGGTAGTCGCCAATATTCCGGTTCTCCTCAAGGAGCCCGCTTGGAACGGGTCATCCAACTACACATCACGTGCCATTTGAGCGGTTCCGCGGGGTTCCCAGGGAGTTCGCCCCCTATTATGGGATTCCCGCGCCCCTGGGTGAGTTGTCCTTTGGCGGCTATTACACCTTCACTGGTGCTCACTTACACTCGAAGTACGGTTCATCTAGCTGTCCCGGGGCCGTGTCCCAGCCTGTTCAGCCAGCCATCGAGCTGCCCTGTAAGGCGCAGAAACGTAATCTGCGCCTTGCGCGCCTGCAACTTGCCATCCAGCATCTCCACATACTTCTGGCGCTCCTCGATGTGCGCATCCGCCACTTCCTTCGGCGTGATCACCGGCCCTCCGGTGTCGTGATGCGACTGTACTTCTGCTGAGGTCAATTCATCCTGCGCAATCTCATAATTCACGTCGGCCAGTTCTGCCTTCGAGTTCAGCTCCGGAATCGAGCGCTGCAGCTTGTGTCGCCCCGCACGTTCATCGGAGCGGGCACTCTCCAGGTCTAACTGCGCGCGCAATGAATCCAGCCGCGATTCGTCTGCAGCGGCTTTGCGCACCCTGTCGAGGATCGGGAATTGAATCGAGACTCCAACAGACGCTGTGTTGTAGTTGCCGTGCAGGTTATAAAACGCCGAGACGTTTTCAATCGGGCTAATCCGGCCGTACGTCGCTCCGAAGCCCACCTGCGGCCGCCACGTGTATTGGGTATCGCCGTGCGCGCGCTGCTCCTTGGCCATTGCGTTGGCTTGCGCAGCCAATATGCTGGGTGTGTCCGGCAAACTCTCCGGCGAGTAAGCACCGGCAGTGGATGCCGACGAGATGCTGGGAATCGTCTCCGGCATGATCTGAAGCTGGTCCAACGAAACGCCCGTGATCTCACTCAGGTGCGCCCGCAAATCCTCCGCGCTATCTTCCGCCTGCATCCGCGACAGCTTGATCTGAATGCCTCCACGCTTGTACTTCAGCACATTCAGTTCGCTCTCGAGCTTGGCGATCAGCCGGTCCTGCATAATCGACGCAAGCTTCATCGCAAAGCCGTACTGTTCGTCCAGCGCCCTCGCCGTAGCCTGCGCTGAATCGAGCGAAAGGTAGGTGATGGCAGCATCCTCTTCCACTTGCTGTAGCACCTCTTGTAGCGCCAGCTTCGCAGCCTCCACATCCGTCCGCGCGGCACGGTTATAGGAGCGCTGTTGAAAGCTGAACACCAGGGACTGCGCGCTCACGGTGAAAATGGTCGGAACAGTCAGTGTGATTCCGTACGCATCGCCAACGCCGCCTCCAATCACAACACTCGGAATGTACAGGTCCTTAGCGACGCGAACTCCAGCCTGCGCTTTCTCCAGATCGTTCCGGGCGGCCTTCACCTTCGGGCTGTTCTCCACCGCCAGTTTTACGGCTGCTGCGAAGGTGATCTGCCCGTGGCATGGCAGGCTGCAGGCGGCCAGCAGGCACGCGCCCGCCACAACCCCCAGGTGTTTGAACTGGGGACCGATCGCATTTCTCCCGGCTGAGAAAGGTCGTTCCATGGGTCTTCCGATGCGGAGGCTCCGTCCTCGCACAATCTGAATTGGATGCGGATAACACTCCCCCTTGCACACGCTGCAGATCACCGGATCGCCTTCACCCGAATTCCCGGACTCAACTTCGCTTCATCCGTCGCATGCAACACGACCGCATCGTCCGCCTTCAGCCCCTTGGTGATTTCGATGTTGAGTGCGTTCGCGAGCCCCGGCTCCACTGGAGTTCTCTCCAGCTTCCCGTCCACTACGCGGTACGCAAACTCCGATCCGCCCTCGGTATGCAACGCTTCGCGGGGAATCGCCATTACGTGGCTGTGCTTCTGTGTGGTCACAATCATGGCCACGTTCGTATTCACTGGCAGATCTCCCTTGTCGTCTTCCAGGGCAATCCTGCACAGGCCCACACTGCGCCCCCCGTTGTGCGTCACCGCAAGCGGCTTGCTTTCGATGCGGCCATGCCACGTTCGCCCCGGCGCCCCGTCCCACGTCACAGCTACGGGTTCCCCAATATGGAGCTGACCCAGATCCGCTTCGTCGAATTCGGCGCGAATCTCCAGGTGGCTCAAATCCGCTACGTGCAGCAGGTCGGTTCCAGCCGGGACGAAGTCCCACATGTTCGCACCCAGCAGGTAGACCGTTCCCGCGATCGGCGATGGAACGTTTGCGTTCTCATAGCTCACCTTTTCGGCCGCTACCGCGGCCTTGTCGGCGGCAATGCACTCGCAACATCGCTGGGACTGTACCGGTGTGTCATTCTCTCGATTAATGCGCGCAGGCCTGCGTTCGCCGCATCCAGCCGCTGCGTCGCCGCATCCACTTCGGCCTCCGAAACGCTGCCCTTCTTTATCAACGCCTTCATGCTGTCGAGGTTGCTGGCGGCCTCCTTCTGCTCGGCTTGTGCGCGCGCCAGGTCGGCCGCGAATCCGATGCGGTCTTCCTGCGAGCCGTTATTCAACACGTTTTCGCGGTTCACTTCTGCCTCGTCAAGCGCGGCGCGCGCCGTCTCCAACTTCGGAACTGCGTACTGATCCTTCATCTGCAGCAACATCTGCCCGGGCCGCACTCTCTGCCCTAGCTTTACGTAAATCCTCTGCACCAAGCCGGAGAAGTTGGCGCGGGCAGGGAAGTCGTTCACCGGCACCACGATCCCCGTGGTCGACACCGTGCTCTCAATATCTTGATAGGTTGGGTTCGTCACGCGCACGTCGGCTTTGGTGCGCGTAGTTGCATAGGTTGCGGCCATTAGCGCCAAGCCGATGCAGATAAGAAGAGCCCACTGCCATCGATGCGGTGCGTGCGGCTTCGCAGATGTCGACGCAATCACGCCGCTCGCAGGAACAGCCCTGGTGCTCATAGTCCGGCTCCTGTCAGTGGTTTCGAATCAGGCATCTCCTCCGAAGCGCGAAACGGAATGGGAAGCATGAGAGGAGATGAAATGTCGAGCAGCGGATTGTCCCACGACGCGGTGAAGAAGCCGGGTGTTCCCTTTGCCAACGGCGTGAAGCCGCCCATCTCCGTGGCTCGTGTTTTGATCGGCAGCCGGGTGACCAGATAGTGATGGCGGCGAAGATCGTCTACGTACCAATTTGCCTTGCTGGCGATGATCAGATACTGGTGCGCGGAGTTTTGGAAATCGGCGACCGGCATGATCCTGAGACTGTAAAGAAGATCGCGGCCCGCCCAGAGATTCTCTTCGGGCGAGTCATCGTGCCGATAGCGGCGAATGGCGGGAAAGTCCACCGGAAACACGATGCGGGAAGCTACTGCGGGCGGCGCGTAATGCTGAAGGGTCAGCGCCAGTAGTGGGTCTGGAATGGCGATTGGCACTCCCGTCGACACATGCGACTCGGCTTGCGGCAGAGATTCGAGAACCCTGTGGAAGGACACCTTCTGCTGTTCGTACCAGTAGCCAACCACCGACTCGCGGCAGAGGAACCACGCCAACAGGAAGCACAGGAACACCAGGCCAGCCCGTCGCATGCGACTGAATAATTGATATGCAATGAGAGCCGCGCTGATTGCAAATCCGAAACACACCGGGATCACGAAGCGCGGAGAAAGCATGCCGCCGCGGATGGACGCGATGACGTATCCCAGCATGGGATAGATCATGAAGCAGAACACGCCAGCCGCTTCGTGCCAGGAAATCGGCGAACTGGAAAAGCTGTTATCCACCAGGGGGTGCATCCATCGCGGCACAACCTCCGCGCGGCAGATCGGGCACATGCGTGTGACACGCCGCGACACGATGCGAATCACGATGGCGAACACGAACAGCGCGAGGATCGGATAGAGAACCGCCTCCACCATCTCGGTGTAAGAGTCGGCTACCCGGTCCAGGGACACCTTGTTCCACGCATACGGTGCGAATTGAGTGATCGAGTGCGCAATCAATCCTCGATAGGCAATGAGAGGAGTGGCCGCAATTGAGAGGCCGATCCATACGCGCCAATCTATAGCTTGCAGCAAGTGGGTTGTTCTCCATCTCCGCTCCTCGCCTGAGCCGATCGCGTCCTCCCGCGCTCGCAGAATGGACCGGACAATCTCGCCAACCGCAATTGGAAGGAACGCCAGCACCGCGAAGTAGTTGGTCGAGACGCCCGCCGCCAGCGCCAAGATCATCCCAAACATTGCGAGTGTGCGCACGCCGCGGCTCCGCGTCTCGTCCGCGGTGCAGGTCCAGCAGTAGAATGCCAGCATCGCGAGCCCGCAGAATATGCCGTACGAGCGGCTCTCGTAGCTGTAATCGAAAGCGGCCATCGTCATCGACAGCACGGTGCCACCCAATGCCCATAGGACGGGAATGCGACTTCTCAAGTATTGAAAGAGCGAGAGCATGCCGACCCAATATCCGATGGCAGCAGGCAATCGATAAGCGAACTCATGATCACCGAAAACCATCCGGCTCACGTGCACGAGCAGGTGGGTCACCGGAGGATTAGGATCCGCTCCCCGCGCCAGTGCATTCCAGATCGCGGCTACGCTGCTCAGGCGGGCGATGTGTAGGGTGATCAGTTCATCGAGCCACAGCAGCTTCGTATGCGAAAGAACGAACACCGCCGCAAAGTAGAAAACGGAAAGTGACAGGAATGCGCTCCAAGGCGAATCGTCGATCCTCTGTTCGATCGACAGACTAACCCTGGTGGGCGCCTCCACCACCTCCCACGAAGCGCAGCTTGTTTCATCCAACGACTGCACATTGCTCATGCAGCTTGCTCTTCGGCTCCTTCGGTTTCCGCCGCCTTGCCCGTTACCTCAGCAGTCTCCTTCTGCTCGTGATACTCCTGCTCGGTGTTGATCTCCCACAGGTTTTGTTTGCTTTTGATGCCGTGAACGATGTTGTCCACCGCCACCATTGCGGTCAGCATGGAGTGGTCCTGGTTGTTGTATTTGTGCATCCCGTTGCGGCCCACCAGGAACAGGTTTTCGAACCGATCCATATATTTCACGATCTCGTCAAAGCGATCATACGTACCAAAGTAGGCGGGGTAGGTTTTGGGCACCCGGAAGACGCAGGAATCGCGGACTTCCTCCGGTTTCAGAATCCCGATCTTCGCCACTTCTCCGATGGCAACCTTGGCAATCTCGGCGTCTGACTGATTCCAAAGCGGATCTGTGTCGTAGCAGAAATACTCCAGCCCGATCCACACCTTCGAAGGATCCGCCACCAGGTGTGGACTCCAATTATTGAAGATCTGCAGCCGCCCCACCAGCACATCCTCCTCCTGCACGTAGACCCAGGTGTCGCGGATTCTGCTGCCGTCTGGTTCGGTGATTAAAAGGCGGTCTACTAACAGGCCCACCGTGATGAAATCGCGGTACTGCAGGCCATCGGAGATGGCTTGGACATTAGCAGGGACGAGGGTGTCGATCGCGCGGAGGAGTTCGCGGACGGGCATCGTAGACAAGAAGTAGTCTGAAGGGATATTTACGATTTCGCCCTGGGGGTTGCGTGCATCGACCGAGGTGACGCGGTCGACGCCATCGAGGCCGGTGCGGACGTGAAGCTTTGTTACGCGCCACCCGGTGCGGACTTCGCCGCCGCCCTGCTCAATGAGCTTCGCGACGCGCTCCCAAAGCTGGCCCGGCCCATACTTCGGATAGAGGAACTGTTCAATCAGAGAGGTTTCGGCGTCCTTTTGCCGGATGTCGGAAGGGTCGCTTTTGCGTCGGGAGAACAGCTTCGAGAAGAAGTGGCCGACGGCCTTTTTCAGAGAGAGGCCCTTGATGCGCTGCGCTCCCCAGGCCGCGGAGATCTGGTCGCACGGGACGCCCCATACCTTTTCGGTGTAGCTCTTGAAGAAGGTCAGGTAGAGCTCGCGACCGAAACGGTTGATGAGGAAGTCTTCGAGCGAATTTTCCGGCTTGCGCTGACGGATGCGGGAGGCCATATAGCTGAACAGGATGCGAAGCGTGCGGAGGAACCCGAGCCGGCGAAGCGTGTCGAATGAAAGAGAGAGCGGGTAGTCGAAGAACGAGCGCATGAAGTAGATGCGGCTCTTGCGAGGCCGCACCAGCATCACGCAGTCCGGGTCGGGAAGCGGCACGGGGCCGGAAGTGGACCTGCTGTCCGGCTTGCATTCCAGCTTCCCGTTGGAGCAAACCGTGCGCTGCTGGTTCTGGTAACGGATGGCAAATTCATCGTTGGGCGGTGAGCTCGCGATGGGCATGATCTCGGTCCACCAATCCATCACGCGATCAGATTTCGAAAAGAATCGGTGACCGCCAATGTCGATGCGGTTGCCATTATGGCGAATGGTGCAGGAAATGCCGCCGATTCGATCGCTGGCTTCCAGCACGATCGGCTTGATGGACGATTGGCGGCAGAATTCGAGGGCGGCCGTCAGCCCGGCCGGCCCCGCGCCAATAATGATTGCAGTCTTTTGTAAACCAACCATGTACTATTCCCCAAATGTTGTCATCGGTCCCAGGACCATCAACTGCGTTGGACGTTCAAGCGGGATTGCAGAGGGACATGAATTCCGTTTTTCTATTTCACTCGCTCAAATCGCGTGGTGAGCGCGCGCAGCATGGTGCGCGCGAAGCCGTATCCGTGCGGCTCGCGGCACATGGACGAGGCCGACCGATTCGATAGAACTTTCAAACTCATTGACGAGGCAACCTGACGGATTGTTTACTGCGGAGCGGCGAGGTTTCATTGCGGGGGCATCGGACATGTGAAGCCCTCTCGCAAACAAGCGGCATGTTCCCTTGGAATCGGGGTTGCTTCCAGGCATCAAAAATTTCGACTAAGCTCCAACTACACGAATCTTTGCGCAGTAAAGTCCACGCAGGTAGATTGATGGTTATGATTCGGATTCAACCGGCGAAGTTGCTCTTTCGTTCGGCGGGTTGGCCTGATTTTCGTCGTTGGTTGCTTCTGCGGCCTTGGTAGGATCCGGGGAAAGCCCCGAGCGGTGAGCGAAATCAGCCGTTCTGTACCACGTTCGAGCGCCGTTTAACAGGTCTCTGAGTGGCACACTCACTCCGACCGAAGGATTTCAGTTGGGTTTGTGCTCAAAGCGCGAATCACCGCAGGGAACGCAGCGACAATCGCGGTAAGGAAGATCGCAAGGGCCGGCAGTACTACCATGGATCCATCGGTAGCCTTCACCTGGTAGAACAACGATTCCACTGAGCGCGCGGAAGCCATCCCCAAAGCGACTCCGCCGATGGAGCCCGCCAACACCGCGATGAAGATGTCCAACGCCACGAGGCGCACAATTCCGCCGCGGCGCGCTCCCACGGCGATCCGTATGCCGATCTCGCGCCGCCGCTGCACAACCGAATAGTTCAGCACGCCGTAAAGGCCGATGCCCGCAAGCAGCAGCGCGACACCGGCAAAGAACATCCCCAGCATGGCAAGCAGGCGCTCCCGCAGAGTCTGGTCTCGAACAAGTTCCGCCTGCGTACGAACGTTGGTGACGCGAAGGCCGTTATGCGCCTGTACTACGGTTTGGCGCAGGGCGTTCGCCATCACCAGTGGATTCGCATCCGCGGTCTCCACCACGAAGGTGGAGTAGGATGCCGGACGCGGCGCGCCTTGCGGGTCGACCTCGTGAAAAGGCACAAACGCTACCGGCAGCATGGTTTCGCGCAAGCCGCGATACGGAGCATCGCGCACCACGCCTACAATGACGTAGCGATTGATCTTCAATCCTCGCGCGAATGTGCGGCCGATGGGGCTCTCGCCGCCGAAGTAAGTCTTGACGAATGTCTCGTTCACGATTGCGGACCCCGGCGAAGTTTCATCGCTGCGGAAGTCTCGCCCACCCAGTAACTGCATCTTCATGGTGCCGATCCAGCCCGGCGTCACATTCAGGAAATGAGCCAGGATCGGTCCTGGCGGCGTGTCGTTAATGGAGATGAAGCTGTTCATCGAATGGCCTTCGAGGATGGGCCACGCAGAGATCGCTGCGGATCTGACGCCGCGAATACCGCGCAGGCTCTCGGCCATCTGATCCCACACCGCGCGAGGTTGTTCCTTCTGCGCAAAGGCATCAAGCAGCAGAAGGTGATCGGCGGAGAAGCCGAGGGGCATCCGCGACAGGCGCTGGAAGGTGGCGACAAACAGCAGCGAAAGAAACACCACGATTGAGCAGAACGCGACCTGAACTCCGATGCCAGAGCGCATCAGCCGGCGGCGTGCATGCGGATCGTCCCCACCCTTTAGGGCGATGACTGGTTTTACTGCCGACGCGCGCAGCGCAGGCAGCAGCCCAAGTATCAACACGACCACAAAGATGAGGGCCACGCCGAAAAGCGAGACCCTCCAGTCGAGCGGGACCATGAGACGTGCGGGATTGTCGGGCGGGTTGATAGTGCCGAGAACGAATGGAACGGACCACCACGAGAAGAGAGCTCCGACGGCCGCGGCCAACATCGCCAGAAGCGAGCTTTCCACCAGGATCAATTGCACCAGGCGGCCGCGGCCGGCGCCGATCGAAACACGGAGAGCCATCTCATGCGCACGCGCTGCAGCCTGGGCAGTCATGAGATTGGCCACGTTGACGCAGGCGATCACCAGCACCAGCGCCACCAGCACCGCGAGAATTCCGATCGCGCGGCCATAGTCCTTCTGCAGCGCGGAGACTCCCGCGGAGGCGGGCTCAATCAACATCTTCTGATCGAGGAATCGATTGATGGACTCCTTGGTCATGTCCTTGAAGCCCTTGGCGCGCTCCACCTCGAACGCACGGCTCACAGCTTGCAGCTTCTGCCGTAACGGCTCTAACGCGACACCGGGCTTCACAATCAAGAACGTTCGTTCCCACGTAACGTCGTTCATGGTGGCCCAATGATTCATCATCGTTGGGACAAAGATGTCGGTAATGGTGCCCTGCTCCGTTCCGGTGAACGTTCTGGGACCGACGCCAATGATCTCGAATCGGCCGCCGCCGATATGAAACGAACGGCCAACGACATGCGGATCGCGGCCGAAGCGATGATTCCAGTAATCCCAGCACAGCACTGCGTAAGGCGCGGCTCCGGGCGCGCGATCGTCGTCTGCGATGAATAGGCGGCCCAGCGTCGGCTTCAGGCCGAAGGTGTCGAACATCGTGGCGGAGACATACTGCACGTGGGCCTTCTCCATCGCATCGTCAGACCCGTACGTCACGTCGGTGCGGTCGGTATACGAAACAGCAATCAGGTCGGCCTCATCCTTAACAGCGGCGCGCATTTGCAGGAACGACGGATGCGCCCACGAGTCGTACTCGCCAGGCCTTCCGTTGAAATCGATCCACTGCCGCCACAGCGAGTAGAGGCTATCGGCGTGGGCCACCGGCAACGGCCGCCAGAGCAGTGCATCCATGAGACGGAAGGCCGCCACGCTCGAGCCGATGCCGAGAGCGAGGGAGAGGATGGCGGCCAGCGTGGTGATCTTCGATCTCCGCAGCTGGCGACCGCCAAAAATGACGTCGGCGCGGAGCGACCCAAGCCATCCGGCTACACGAAGGGCGTGGCCCGCCTCCCGCTGGCGCAATGCAGACCCGAAAGCGCGGCGCGCCTCGTCAGGGTCGCGCCCCGCCGCGATGGCTTCGTCGATGTGTGACTGGAACTCCTCCTCCATCTCGCTGTTGAGGCGATCAGGGCGAAACACATTGGCGATGCGTGACCACACAGACATATCAGGCCTCCCGCAAGACACGATTGATGGCGGCGCTGACGGCCTCCCATCGTGACTCTTCTGCTCCCAATTGCTTCTTGCCGGCGGCGGTGAGCTCGTACACACGCGCGCGACGGCCACTCTCCTTCTTCACCCATTCGGCGCGAATCCAGCCTGCTTCTTCCATGCGGTAGAGGGCCGGATAGAGCGATCCCTCCTCGGCTCGCAACACATCGTCGGAGATTCCGCCGATGGCCGCCATGATCGCGTAACCATGCAAACGAGGTCGGCGCGACAGGATCTTCAACACCAGCAAGTCGAGGGAGCCCTGGAGAGAATCAACCTTCTTCATCATAAGATGTCTATATATAGAAGTCTGAGTCTAATGTCAAGGGTGCCACTTTTGGTTCAGGTCCGCGACCGAATCTTGGAAACGAGAAGAGGGCCCGCGGTGTGCGCGCGGGCCCGTAAGGCAGCGAATGCTGCGAAGAGGGAAACCTGGAAGGACTATCGATCGTTTCCCTGAATGTTTTCCACCGCTGTGATCATGCCGAAGAGACCGTCCTGCTCGTGATTGGAGCCCGCGGAGAAGAAGAGGGCCGTTGCCGGACCGGCGTTACCCCCGTTGCCGAACCCGATGGCCCACAAGCCGTCAATCACGATGGGCTGGTTGGAGGCGTTCTGAAGGCTACCTTCGAATCGGCCGGTGACTGCGTTGAAGGCGAGAATTTCGCCGCTGCCGAACTGGCCGACGAGAATGCTGTGGCTGAATGCGCCGAAGTCGCTGGAGGCCTGGACGAGTCCCCATGGCGCGTTGAACCAATTTCCGTGCTCCAGCCGATGAAGCAGCCTGCCGGTCGGGGAATAGACGTCGACATAGCCAAGCCCCTCGCCGTCGACTTCATCGTGCTTAGCCGTGTCTTGCAGAGCATACGTCACGTAGAGGTTGCCGCCGATGTTCTGGACGTTAAAGGGAGCATATCCGTTGGGTAGTTCGTCGTCTTCGAATTCGTCATCCATGCTCACGTGCTTGAAGTTGGTGTCGAAGACCTGAATGCGGCCCTTGCGGAAATCTGCCACGTAGAGAAAACTCGCAGGCCCGGAGGGAAGGTTGGCGGTGGCAATGGTGGCGCCCTTGAAGACCGACTTCCCTTTCGTGTTTACGACGAGGATGGCGTTGGTCCCGTTCACGGTGGGATTCCAGCCCGAAACGGTGCCATCTTCGGTGACGAAGAGAAACACGGCGGGTTTTCCGGGAGCGACCGCAAAGCCCGTTGAGCCGTTGAAGACGGCGCCCGTGGGAGTGCCGGTGCCGCTGTTGCTATCTGCGGGCGGAATGGTCACGACAAGCGACGCAGGTTTGCCGGTGGTGCCGTTGTAGAGGGTCGAGAGCCCCGTGCCATTATCGGAGACCCACCACGGACTGCCTGAGGAGCGCGCTAGGCCCCACGGGTTCACCAGATTGGGATCGGTAACGGCAGCGACACCGGGAATATCGGACACCAGATTGGTCTGGGTGTAGTGCTGCGTGGTGTTCTGAGCTGCGGCAGAAGCAGCAGAGAGGATCGCTGCAGTGCACAGCATTCCCACGGCGGACAAACGCACGAGGCATATCATAGAGACTCCTTTGCGATGGGCGTTGTTTGAGGGTCCGAGCATGTCTTCGGACGAGAGTGACGCGTACTCACCCTAGTCGCCGGGAGATGAGGCTGTTGTCACTGCAGTGTCAGCGGATTGTCTTTTGAATGTGACAAACCGGCAAATGGAATCCGCGGTTTGCCGATAAAAGTGACGATACAATGACGTCGCAAAGACTTTGCCATGACACCCCTTTGGGCGGGGGTCGTTAGGCTAGGTTTCTGACCGCTTGTTGTTGTACCAACATCTGGGTGCCCCAGGTTCGGCGCGTCTTTGTTTTTGCGCCTAACCTGGGTTACCAAGAACCTCAATCGAAACAAAATGACGCGGTCAGAGATCTAACGCAAAGTGGCCCAGCTGAATGCGTGCAAGTTAGGTGTTCTGCAAAAACGGGGGTCGCTCTAATAGACAGACGGCTCCCGCGTGTCATAAACCTTGCCGTATTTATTGGTGTGCGAAGAGGAGGGACGCGGGGGCCGCGGCAGAATCATAACTCCAAGATCGCTATGGCCGGCGGAGACGTGCACATTGCGCGTAAGAGCTTTAAGATCAGCCGGATCCGCTCCCTGTACCCACACCTGCAGGAGGTAATCGTCTGGCGGAACGTCATGCACGCGAAAGGCTCCGTGAGGCTCTTCCACGGCATAGAACGGCGTGGACAAGGCAATCACAACTGCGCTCATCTCCGGATGAATGTTGCAGAAAATGTAGGAGATGCCTTCTTTTCCGAACGTTACGCCGCGCGTGGAGCGGGCCTCATAAAGGCCCAGGTCGAAGCGGCGTCCGTCGAAGAGCGAGAAGACATTGTGGAAGAACGGATCGGCGTTGGGGAATTGAACAATGCTGCCAACGGGAACGACGAGAACGTGCGGCGAGAATTGCTTGTTCTTTTGCAACAGCGTGTATTGGCGGCTGGTGTCTGGTGGCGGAGTGTGACCGCTGTCGAGAGGCGTGAGCCAAATCACGGCGGGAGGACGGTCGGTTTCGTTATGCGCCTCTCCTTTTGCGTGGGGCGAGGGCGTCTCGAAGCGCGCAGTCACATCCAGCAACTCCTGAGCCTGCGCCGGTCGTGCGGCCGCGACTGCGATCGCCAGGGTTCCGACGGCCGCGGAGAAAAGGAAGGATGGCGAGCACATGCGCATTCTTAGAACCTGTAGCCGGCTGCGACACCGTAGACGTTCGCAGTGGAAGGCGCCCCAACCGCAGGAGCGCTATCAATCCTCCTATACTCCACGGAGAAGAGCGTGTAGGCAGAAGGGCTGTAGATTACGTTGGACATGATCGTGGAATTGCGCGCCAGATTCTGGTAGAAGCTGGGCCCAACCGCCAGGTAGGGTCGAATTTCGCGCGCGAAGGCGTTGTCGAGTCCGTATGCAGTGTTGAATTCGAGACGCTCACCCACCCGCGCCTTCAACTGTGACCATCCTCCCACATCGTCGAGCGCGGGGTAGCTGTCGTTGGTGTATCTCCAGATATAGTCCTTGAATGCTCCTGCGCCGAGTCCTCCCAATGCAGCGCCGCGATATGCGTTGCCGCTGATTTCAAAGTATTTAGAGACGGGAATGCGGTAATCAAGGGTAGCCGCCCAGGCATTGAAGCTGAAGTCGTTTGCCTGGCGATGAGGGCTGAAGTACCCGCCCGCCCCGACTTGCAATCCTGTGGTCTTGTCACCGTGTCCGAAGCCAATCCTGGCTTCACCGCCAGGTCGCCGGCTCTGCTCCGCAAGACTTGCCGACGGGGGCGCGGCGGCGTTGGTGCGGAGTGATGGAGGATCCGAGACATCGGCGAGCGCGCCCTGAACCAGGATGCGCGAGCCGCCGGTTGGAGCAAAGCTATACTCCGCGCCCGCCTGAGACGTCCAGTGCCACAAATTGCCGGACCAGGCGAGCGCCGGCTGTGCAATCGCAGTCAGCGATGCGGGCGTATTGGGATTCAAGATGGGACGATCCAACTCTATGAAGGCGCGAGCCGCCTCCCAGGCCAACTCGGCGTGAGCCGTGCGGAACCGCGCGGTGCCGCCTCCACTCGCGTAGCTACCCTGGCCGGGGTTTCCAAAGAAGTCCACCCGCACATCCGCTGCCGAAGTCGCTCCAAACACGTGCGGACCGCGCGCATCCAACCCCACCACACTTTGCCGCAACGAGAATCCCGCGGTGCCGGGCCCCGCGACGGCCACCGTCGGTGACTGGATCGTATCGACTTGGGATGAGTTCGCAAAGGCATTCATGAGGATGAGTCCCGTGAGTTTGACCGGGAACCGGGATGCGCTTTCTACCTTGGTCTGTTCGTGCGTGGCGATCTCGCTCTGCTGCAATTCCTGCTGTTCCCGCAAAGCGCTCACCTGGGACTCGAGGCGCGCAACACTCTCAGCCGGATCTTGTTGAGCAGATGTCGCGGGCGGATCGGCTCGGACTCCGGTGATGTCGGCCTGCAACGCGACGACCTGTTTGCGCAGCAACTCGATCCGCTGTTGGGACTCCTTGAGTGCCGATTCTTCCTGAGCCAGCAATGCAACGAGCTTCTCCACCTGCTGTTGGAGCGCCGCTCGGGTGGGCCCTGAGCTATCGGGCGCCGGCTGTGTGGCGGCGAAGCTCGGCAACAACAAGATCAGTGCCAGCGACGTGAAGGACTGGGTTCGAATCACTGGAGTGTTCCTCCTCTTACACGACGAGTCTCAGCGCCCGGGGTAACAATCGCATTCTTGCCGGGGAAGTCGCGTTGCAACGAAAGTTCGAAGATGGTTTTGCCGGGCTTGCTGCTCACCAGGGTGACGGCGCCACCGTGTTCCCTTGCCACCGCGTCGGCGAGTGTCAGACCCAGGCCGGTTCCACTCTGCTTGCCGTCACTGACGAACGGTTGAAAGAGGGAGCCCCGAATATGCTCTGCCACGCCGGGACCCGAATCTGTAACCCGCATATCGATCGTTTCCTCTTTCACCACGATTGAAAGGACCACCTCGCGCGGGCCTTCGATGGAATGGGCTGACTGGCAGGCATTGAGCAGCAGGTTATAGACGGCGCGCTGCATTTGCTTTGCGTCCACCACCGCAGAGGCTTCCGATTGGTCTTCGCACACCAAACGCAGCGTGACGCCTTCAGCTTCGGGGTGCGCATGCAGGAGCGCGATAGCTTTCTCAGCGATTCTAAGCACCGATCCGAGCTCTCGATGAAAGGCCGCGCCCGTCTTGCTGAAGATCAGCAGAGAATCGAGAAGCTCGGTGGCCCCATCCACGGCGACGTGAATGTCCTCCAGGAGTTCGCCTCGTTCCTGCGATGAAAGGTGCGATGAGGAAAGGAACTCGGCGTTGGCATAGACTGCCGCGAGATAGTGACGCAGATCGTGCGAGACGGAACTGGCCATGCTGCCGATGGTTGCCAGTCGTTCTGCATCCAGAAGGGCGCGATTGGTGGAGTGGATCTGGTCCCGCATCCGCGCGAATGCGCCGCTGAGTTCCTGCACTTCTCGTGGCCCGCTGCCGGGCAGTCGATGAGATGGGTCGCCCAGCCCGAATGCGTGCACTCCTTGCGCCAGCGTCTCGAGGGGCTGCGTAACGATGCGCGATAACACAATCATCAAAAGAGATCCGAAGACCAGGGCGCCCACGCCAAGCAGCAGAACCAGTTGATTGATCTCACGTGTGGCCCGGTCTGCCTGTGCAAACGATTTCAGAACGACCAGGCGCAACTCGCTCAGTGATTCCCCGGAAAGATCGGTTTCCGTGGCGAGATACTTCTGGCCGCCGAGCGAAATCTCGGAGATCTTTCCGCCCGCGGCGGAGTCGAGCATCGAGCTCTGCAGCGCCAGTTCCCGCTGATGATTTGCCGGCAGAGTGCTGGCCACAATGCTGCCGCCGGCAAAGAAGGCCGCGTCATCGCCCGACGCATGGCTGATTAGCCTGATGACATCGGTGTCGATGCGGTAGCCGCTGATCACATAACCGAGCAGCGTCCCGTGGGCCTCGTCTCCAAAGTACAGCGGCCTCACGGAGACGTCGAACAGCCTGCCGTCAGCGGCGATGTAGTGCAGCGTCGGCCGGGCGACGATCTGTTCAAGCCCTTCGGTGAGGGCTGGGCTTGGCGGCGCTCCCAGGGAAAAGACGGTGAGAACGAGCCCGTGGCTATCGGCCAGGCCAAACAGATCGCAGCCCGCGACTTTCCAGATCCCGATGGCCCCGTCGGCAATGGTGCGCCGGTCGCTGGTAGTCATCAGTGCTTTGAGAATGGGAAGATAGGCCAGCAAAGCATTCTCGTGGATCAAGGCGTCTCTTCGCTGTCGCTGCAGGTTCTGGAACGTCGTCAAGGAGCGCGCCAGGTCCGCTGACAGGTCCTGTTCGACCTGACGGCGCACCCGGTTTCGCACGATCAGCAGACTGCCGCCTGTCACCGTCATCACGACGGCGATCAGCACAGAGACAAGAAGGACGCGGGTTCGGACACTGCGGAAAAACGGCATCGAGTTCCTGCCCTAGAGCCTGTTATGAACTTTCGCGCGGGCGGCGTTGCGAGCGAAAATTCGGCCAGCGGGGTCCCCGCGGACAGGTCCTGGTCTGCGGGGTGGAGACGAAGCCGAGCCCGAAGGCTGTGGCGGGTCCACCGTCGAGGGCGAGAATGAAGTATGGCCGGATTTGCGCCGCAACCCGAAGGGCCGGGGCCAATTTTCCCCATTTCTTCGTCGCTCGTCGCTAACAGACACGCGGTATGCGTCGCTCCTTACTTCTCGAACTGAGAAAAATTGGATCCCGGCGCCGTCCACGGGAAAGTTCATAACAGGCTCTAAGGGGCAAACTTGTAGCCGGCGCCATAAATGGTTTGCAGATGCCGGGGATTCGCTGGGTCGGCCTCCAGCTTTTGTCGCAGCTTCAGTATCTGGTTGTCGACCGTTCGTGTGGTTGGATAGGAATTGTAACCCCAGACATCATTCAGCAGCTCGTCGCGGCTGAGCACACGATCCGGGTTCGCGGTGAAGAACCGCAGCAGCTTGAATTCGTGCGCGGTGAGAGTGATGGGAATGCCGGCTCTACTGGCGGTCATCTTGAGAAAGTCGATCTCGCAGGAGCCAAACCGATAAGTCGCAGCCGGTTCCGATTTGCGCCTGCGGCGGATGCATGACTGCACGCGCGCAAGCAGCTCCCGGGGGCTGAACGGCTTGGTAATGTAATCTTCCGCGCCGAGTTCCAGCAGCAACACCTTGTCCACCACTTCGCTCACGGCGCTGAGAATAAGGACCGGCGTATCCGGAGAAACGCTCTTCATGCGCTTGCAGACTTCACGTCCGGACATCTGTGGAAGGATCAGGTCAAGCACCACGGCAACGGGAGAGCAGGCCCGGAAAGTGTCGAACCCCGCCTGGCCGTCCGAGGCAACTTCCGTCCGATAGCCCTGCTCGTGAAAAAGGCGGTGCAGAACCTTCTGCATCCGGGGATCATCTTCGACGATCAGGATCGTTCCTTGATCTTCACTCATGGCCGCGCTCTCCACGCATTGTGTTCAATAGCCTACTATTTATCGTGCACCAGAGGTTTAGACGTTCAGCCAGTCGCAGCCAGAAGTGACATTGAAATGACAATTCACCCATGCAAGAAAGGCTGGTAGCCGGCAAGAATGGCCAGCAACCGGAATCTACCTGATTTCGGCGAGACTGCCAATCTCAATCCTGCTGTAACGGGCCCTTGATGCCTAATTCTTGGTGCATCCCTCACAATCGAGCCATGTTCTGGCGGTCTGCCTCTTTGCCGGCATCGCGGCGCTCATTCACCTGCACCTGAATGCGCCGGGGAACCTTCCTTACCGGCATCGGCACCTCGCTGGCCGACGACCTCCGCAACGTCTTTGGGATGGCCGCGAGGCCGGACTCTTCCTGAGGGCTGCAACGTCAGCGAGTCCGCTCCACAGGGAAAGGAAACACTCGTTGTATCAGCGATCACCGCATCTGCGGGAGAATCGGAAGAAACTAGTCTTCCGGCGCTCTTGCCGGGGGTAAAGGTGACACCCCCCCACCCCCCCCTGCATCGCCTTCTCTTCGCCCTCCTGGACATCTTTCTTGGCCATCTTGGGTTCCAGCAGACCCCCGATAGCCGCCCTCTTGCCTTGAGAAACGATCCAATGGAGTCAAAGAGTCCAATTATCGGACGCAAACGCATCCACTTAGGAACTCGACCGGTTCTGCGAATGTAGGTACACTGAACCTGCTCTGGTTTCTCCGCCGATCCTCACATGTTGCGGAACGTATTTATAGTATTCGGGCTCGTAGCTCTGTACCTGACAGCAAGCGTGTCCGTTGCAGTAGCGGATGTCGCGTCGCCGGTTCGGGCCGCGAAGACGCACAAGCATGCGGTGATTCCCGCACATCACTCTGCAGGCGTGCACGCACCGACATCGTCCAATCGCAAGCGCCTCGCAGGCTCTCCGCATTCCTCGCTGAAACGCAAGTCCGCACACGCCGCGGTGGGCTCGCGCCGGCATGCGCGGGGTCGCACCTTGACGCGAACAGCCCATGCTCCCGCGATCCGTCAGCTTGCGGTTGCTGCGCCGGCGGCTCCTATCGCTGAGCCCGTTGCGCTGCGCCGGCCTAGCCGCGTCGCGACCGTGGCTCCGCTGATTGGGTCGTCTGAGTCGCTCGCGCGCCAGAACGAGATGGCAGAGTCCGAAGGGCTGGAGCGCATCCTCGATGAGGACGATCTCGCCGATCGCATTGCGCAGAAGCTGCTTGTCCCGGTGCCGGCGTCATCGGCGCTGGTGGTGAACGGCAACCTGCCGGAGAATCACAAGTACTGCAGGCCGTGGACGGCCAACTTCCTTGCCGACCTGGCCCGCGCCCATGCAGCGCGGTTCGGACATCCCATCGAGGTCAGTTCCGCCGTGCGGACGGTTGAGTACCAAAAGCAGCTGATGCTCACCAACGGCAATGCCGCCGCCGCCGAGGGAGATGTGGTGAGTCCCCACCTGACCGGCGCAACCATCGACGTGGCGAAGCACGGTATGAGCCGGGCTGAGGTTAGCTGGATGCGCTCCTGGCTGCAGCCCTTGCAACTGGCGGGAACAATCGATGTGGAAGAGGAGTTCCGTCAGGCGTGCTTCCATATCACGGTGTACAAGAACTACGCGTCGCCTCCACCCGCGCCTGCAGGAAAGCCGCACCGGCGGCATGCTCTGCCGCATACGCAGATAGCCTCACGCGGTCTCTAGCTGCTGTGGTGTTCTGATTTCGCGCGAAAATGATGCCGATCCCCTGGCGTTCGGGGTACAATCGCGTGCAAATGCACTGCCATCCTTGGGGCTTGTTCGTTTCGCTCGTTGGGCGGCAGGCCCGCAAAGAATTGCAACCGCTCGGACCTTCCAGCGGTCTGCAGGTACGGGCGCATGAAGCTGCTCCTTCAGAATTACCTCGAGAGGCGGATATGAGTGACACCAGTGTTCAACCTATAGCCGAGGGGACCCCCGGCTTGTCGCAAATGCAGCGTGTGACCAACGCGTTCACCGCTCCTTCCAAGACATTTACCGACATCAAGAACGGGCATACCAGTTGGTGGTTGCCGTTTCTGCTCTTCGTCATTATGGGTTCCGGGCTGTGGGCAACGGTCAACGCGAAGGTTGGATGGCTGACCGTGGCTGAGAACGGGGTGAAGATGAGCCCCAAGGCGGCTGATGCGATGGACAAGCTGCCCCCCGAGCAGCGGGCTTCGCAGATGAAGGTATCGTCGATGGTGCAGGAGGGGCTATGGGCCCTGGCGCCGGTCTGGGTGCTGGTGATGAACGTCATTGCCGCGGCCGTCCTGCTGGGCACCATCAACTTCGGCTTCGGCGGCAAGGCCACGTTTGGCAAGGTGTTGGCGGTGACGTGGTATGCGGGGCTGCCGGGGCTCATCAAGCTGCTGATCGGGGCAATCGGGCTGTTTGCCGGAGTGGCTCCGGATGCTTTCCTGCCGGGAAATCCCGCCGGCACCAACCTCGGCTACTACATGAACCCGCAGGACGCGAACAAGATCGTCTACGCGCTGGCCAGCGCAATCGATCCCATTACGATCTGGACGTTGGTTCTGATTGCGATTGGGCTTTCTACCGTTGCCGGTGTGAAGAAGAGCGCGGGATACACGGCGGTCTTCGGCTGGTGGGTACTCAGCCTCCTCATTACCGTTGGAGTCACCGCGATGATGGGATAACTTCACGGGATCGTGCACAACGAAACGGCGCGCATTGCAGAATGCGCGCCGTTTTACTTCGGCTGAAGAGCGAGAGGGTTGTTTATTCCGTCCAGCGCCGCATGATCAGCGTGGCATTGATGCCGCCGAAGCCGAATGAATTCGACAGCGCCACGTCAAAGCTGTGGGGAATGGCCTTGTTCGGAACGTAGTCGAGGTTGCACTCTGGGTCGACATTCTCAAGATTGATGGTCGGGGGCAGTATCTGATTCTGCAACGCCAGCACGGTGATGCCGGCTTCGAGACCGCCTGCGCCGCCCAGCAGGTGGCCGGTCATGGACTTGGTGCCGCTGACCTTGAGCTTGCGGCTGAGAGCTTGCTCCCCGAAGACCAGCTCGATGGCACGGGACTCATTGCCATCGCCGGCGGGGGTTGAAGTGGCGTGCGCATTCACGTAGCCCACTTCCTCCAGCGCAATCGCCGCATCCTTCAGCGCCGCGCGCATGCTGCGCTGCGCACCCTGGCCTTCGGGAGCGATGCCGGTCATGTGGAAGGCGTCGGAACTCATGCCGTAGCCGATGATCTCGCCCAGAATCTTCGCGCCGCGCTTCTTGGCGAAATCGAGCTCTTCGAGGATCAGTATCCCCGCGCCCTCGCCGATCACGAAGCCGTCGCGGTCCTTGTCGAAGGGACGGCTGGCGCGCTGCGGCTCCTCGTTGCGCGTTGATAGCGCACGCATGGAGGCGAATCCGCCGACTGAAAGCGACGTGACAGCAGCCTCCGAGCCGCCGGCGATCATGACATCGGCATCGCCGTGCAGAATCATGCGCACCGAGTCGCCGATGGAGTTGGCGGAGGTGGCGCAGGCGGTGGCCGTGGCGGAGATGGGGCCCTTGGCGCCGTAGCGAATGCTGATCTGCCCGGCCGCCATGTTGATGATGGTTGCGGGGATGAAGAAGGGCGAGATTTTGCGCGGACCGCCTGCCAGCAGGTTGGCGTGCTCGCGCTCGATGATCTCGAATCCGCCGATACCGGAGCCGATGAAGACGCCCACGCGATCGGCGATGTCGGGTGTGATCTCGAGCCCCGACTGGACGAGGGCTTCCTGCGTTGCCGCAAAGGCAAAATGGATGAAGCGCCCCATCTTGCGCGCTTCCTTCTTGTCCACGAAATTGAGCGGGTCGAAGTTTTTGACCTCGCAGGCAAATGTCACCGGATATCCCGTGGTGTCGAAGCCCTTGATGGGCGCCGCACCGCTGGCGCCCGCGACAAGTTGCTGCCACACTTCGGGAGCGGTGTTGCCCACACCGCATACCAGCCCCAGGCCGGTAATGACTACTCGACGATTCACCGGCTATTTGCCTTTCGCGGTCTTTTCGTTTTTCTCGATGTAGTCGATGGCGTCCTTCACCGTCTTGATCTTCTCGGCATCCTCATCGGGAATTTCGAGGTCGAACGCCTCTTCGAACTGCATCACCAGCTCAACCACGTCCAGCGAGTCCGCACCCAGGTCTTCCTGGAAGCTGGCCCCGGGCGTCACCTCGGCTTCGTCCACCTGCAGTTGTTCCACAATAATCTGCTTAACCTTTTCTTCCACGGCCATTCGTGTTTCTCCTCGTAGGGTTGGAACTTCGGAATCCGAAATAGGGTGAACTGCTCAGGCTCCGCCTGCCTACAATACCGGCCCATGGCAGGGGAGCACAACCGTGGCGAGGCAAAAAATCGCGCGCGGCCCCGAAACTCCAAGTCTAACGGGCGGGTGGGGGTGTGTAAAGGTGCGCCACGCTTCAGGATGCGGGCGCGAGAACAATCTGAAGCGCGTACCAAATAAGGGAACGGCAGGCGCGTAATTTCGACCCTCAAATGCACAGGAGAAAGGCGTATATTAGGCGAAAAGGTAACGAGGCATTAGATGGAGACTCTTCTCGCTGTTCTGGCAGCCGTTTTTGGGATCGTCGTGGGTTACCTGCTCCGCAATGTGTCGGCCCGAGGTGAGAAGACACAAGCCGACCGGCGGGTGGGTGAGCTCGCCTCAGAATTGACAGGAGTGCGCGAAGAGGTGGGTCGCGCGCGGGAGCTCGCCGAGAGTCGAGCCGGGTTCGAATCGCTGTGCACGGAACGCGAAAAGACGATCTGCACGTTGAACAAGGAAACGGAGAGGCTCAGGGGAGACCTCGAGTCGAAAGCCCAGGCCGAGATCCGCTTCGCAGCACACATTCGGGAACTCGAAGCCGACCTGCGCAACGAACGTCAGAACATGACTGAAAAAGTAGCGCTCCTGGAGACGGCAAAGCAATCACTGGCAGCCCAGTTTCAAGCACTGGCGGGAGAGATCCTCGATCAGAAATCCAAGGCATTTGCCGAAGAGAGCCACAAGGACCTCGGCAATGTTCTCTCGCCGCTTCGCGACCAGATCAAGGAGTTCCGCGAGAAGGTGGAGCAGGCACAGAGCGATTCAAAGGACGGGGTGACCACCCTCCGAACCCTCATCGGCAACCTGGGCACCATGAATCAGCAATTGTCTGAGGAGGCCCGTAACCTTTCGACGGCGCTTCGAGGCTCTGCCAAAGCCCAGGGGGATTGGGGCGAATTCATCCTCCGCGATCTGCTCGACAAGGCCGGCCTGCGCGAAGGAGACGAGTACAAGTTCCAGCAGTCGTTCGCCGGCCTTGAATCTGAAAATGGCGATCGCGCCCGGACAGTGCGCACCGACGTCGTGCTCTATCTTCCCGGCGGGCGCCACCTCGTCATCGACTCCAAGGTATCGCTCAACTCCTACACCGATTGCGTGAATGCCACATCCGACGACGCCCGCAAAGCCGCTCTCAAGCTCCATGTCTCCAGCGTGCGCGGCCATATCGCCGGCCTCGCCAAGGCGGGCTATCATCGCCTTCCCGACCTGGAGGCACCCGATTTCGTCGTCATGTTTGTTTCGATCGAGCCCGCCTTTCTCATGGCGCTGCAAGCAGACAGCGAGTTGTGGGCAGACGCCTACAAGCAAGGCATCCTGCTGGTGGGCCCGACCACGCTTCTGTATGTCATTCGGATCATCAACGTGCTCTGGCAACAAGAGCGCCAGGCGCGCAACGTGCGCGAAGTGATGGATCGCGGGACGGAGCTCTACGAAAAGTTCGTGGGGTTCGTCACCGACATGGAGGTCCTCGGGGAAAGCTTGCGCAACAGCGATCGGCACTACACCAACGCCATGAAGAAACTTGCCGACGGTCGCGGCAACCTCATTCGCCAGGTGGAAATGCTGAAGAAACTGGGCCTTCGCACGACGAAGTCAATTCCCAAAGTTCTTCTCGATCG
>WNGK01001184.1_pt1 | contig 27908 bp, 17 predicted proteins | sample 5400601 | NCBI WGS metagenome assembly WNGK01 (sample SAMN13153376, study PRJNA577476) | soil metagenome | isolation source: 60 cm soil or saprolite under Garry oak tree replicate 1 | place: USA:California | collected 2016-06-15
ATTGTCTTACGTAGTATATTTCACCCCCACGCGGATGGACGAAAGCACCAGATCAATTTTCCGGCGACGGCTAAGCAGTGTCCGCGGCCCGTTAGCGCTTGTTCTCCTTGCCACTTTCTGCTTTTTATCCTCCGCCGCTCTCGCCCAGGATTGGGTCAAGACGGGCACGAGCCTGGGCGTGGAGAAAGTGCGGCTGGCAGTCCCGGACTTTAAGCCTTCGACCACGGACCCGGCGAATGCCGCGCTGCTCAAGACTTTCAACGACACGCTGTGGAACGACCTTGACGTTTCCGGCGTGGTCGAACTGGTTTCGAAGAGTTTCTATCCGTTGCAGGTCCCGGGGCAGCCCCCGGAGGTTAATTTCCTGGCGTGGAACGCGCCTCCGCCTAATGCCGCCATGCTGGCTTTCGGGAGCCTGGGCGTTTCCGGAGGAAAGCTCACGGTTCAAGGCTGGCTGTATGATGTGAAGAATTTTCAGTCGCCGCAGATTCTGGGCAAGCAATACTCGGACACATCGAGCGACGCGGCGGCGCGCATGATGGCCCACAAGTTCGCCGACGAAATTATCTTTCGGTTGGGCGGAGGCATCCAGGGCATCGCCGAGACGCAGATTTATTTTGTCAGCGACCGGAGCGGACACAAGGAAATCTGGGCGATGGATTACGATGGCTCGAACCAGCACCAGATCACGCATCTGGGCTCGATTTCATTGTCTCCGCGAGTTTCGCCAGATGGATCGCGCATCGCCTTCAGTAGCCTGACCAAAAGCGGCTGGGAAATCATGATGTACTCGCTCGAACTGAACCGGGCGGTGGGTTTTCCGCACATGGGAGGAACGAATCTGTCGCCGGCATGGTCGGGAGACGGATTGAAGCTGGCGTTTTCGTCGTCGCGCGGAGGCGAGCCGGAGATTTATGTGTCGGATGCTTCCGGCGGGAATCTGCATCGCATGACGACGGCCAAGGGGCCCGACGTTTCTCCGGTGTGGAACCGCAAGACAAATGGACAAATCGCGTTCGTCAGCGGCCGCACCGGACTGCCGCAGATTTACACCATGGAAGCCGACGGCACCAACCAGCAGAGAATGACCGATCAGGGATATGCTGTGTCGCCGAACTGGGCGCCCAACGGCCAGTTTCTTTCATTCGCATGGGTGCGGAAGTATGGCCCGGGCGAACCGGGAGCGTCGGACATCTACCTGATGGACATCGCCAGCAAGCAGTGGGTGCAGCTCACGCACGATGGCGGGCGGAACGATTTTCCTTCGTGGTCGCCGGATGGACGGCATATTGTGTTTCAATCCAGCCGATCGGGCAAGGAAGAAATCTGGACGATGCTGGCTGACGGCACCAAGGTTCAGCAATTGACTTTTACCGGACACAACACGCAACCGAACTGGAGTTGGAAATAGCAAATACACTTCGTCTCACCCTGGAGGCGAGCCTTCAGGGTCGTAGGGAGGAACAAAAGTGAAGATACAAAGTATGAAATGGCTCCTTCTCATCTGTGCCCTCGGCGCTCTGTTGACGTTGGGCGCTTGCGGAAAGAAAGCGGTTCCGCCACCGCCACCACCTCCGCCGCCACCGGCGGCCCCAACCGCTTCGATTTCGGTGGATCCGAATACCATTCAGGCTGGAGGGTCTGCTTCACTGACCTGGCAGACCAGCAATGCGACCGACGTATCGATCGACGGCATTGGCGCGGTGCAGCCAAACGGCTCGCAAAGCGTGTCTCCATCCGATTCGACGACCTATCATCTGGTCGCCAAGGGATCTGGCGGTACGCAGGAAGCAACGGCGCGGTTGACGGTAACACAGGCGCCGCCACCGCCGCCGACAACCGGGTCCGTGACGGACCAGGACTTGTTCAGTCAGAATGTGAAGGACGTCTATTTCGACTACGACAAGGCCGACATTCGCGGCGACCAGCAGTCTTCCGTGCAGGCCGATGCGCAGTTCCTCAATTCACGCGCCAATGTTAATTTCACGATTGAGGGACATTGCGACGAACGCGGCTCGACCGAGTACAACCTGGCCCTAGGCGACCAGCGCGCTAGTACAGTCAAGAGCGCACTGACCGCGGCCGGTATCAGCGCCAGCCGGATCAAGACCATCAGCTACGGCAAGGAAAAGCCTTTCTGCACGGAAAGCAACGAAGCTTGCTGGCAGCAGAACCGCCGTGGCCATCTCGTCTATCAGAAGTAGAAGTGAGGATTGCCGGGGGATGCCGTTCGGTGTCTCCCGGTTCTTCTTCGGTGGATTGTCGCATCGGTGTGCGTCGTGCACCCATTGAGGCTTCCGGTTCCGGGTAGCCTTTCTCTGTGGAATCAGCCCAGCGTGTGGCACAATCATGGCATCTAAACTACGGACTGTTCAGGGAATCTCTATGAAACTACATCGCATTTCCGCATTGTTCGCAGCCCTCCTGATTCTTCCGCTGGGAGTGGCTCCGGCCTGGGGCGTAAGCAAAGACATGGTGCAGTTGCAGACGCAGGTGCAGCAACTGCAGGAACAGATGACCGCCATGCAGCGCAGCTTCGACGAGCGTATGGGCGTGATGAAAAACCTGGTGGAGCAGGACACCGACGCGGTGAACAAAGTGGCCAATGCCCTCAATGCGCTGCAGACGACGCTCCAAAAGCAGCAGAACGAGGGAGGCTCAAAGACCGACCAGCTCTCGGGCCAGATCCAGGCCCTCAACGATACCATGGACGAAATCAAGGTGCGCCTGGCGAAGGTTACCAAGCAACTGGAAGACATGCAGGCGGCACAACAGAGTTTGGGTGCGCAACAAGCACAGCAGCAAGCGCAGCATGATGCGCAGGCGCAGGCCCCGCCTCCAGACGTGCTCTACAACAACGGATTGCGTGATTACAACGGTGCCAAGAATGACCTCGCCTTGCAGGAATTCTCGGACTACGTCAAGTACTATCCCAACACCGAACTGGCGGGGAACTGCTATTTCTATCTTGGGGAAATTCAGTTTCGCCAGGGCAACTACCAGCAGGCGGCGCAGAACTACGACCAGGTCTTGCAGAACTTTCCCAGTGGTAATAAAGCTGCGTCAGCGCAACTGAAAAAGGGATTGGCTCTGGTTGAGCTCGGCAAACAGGATGAGGGCGTCAGCGAGTTACGGCGTCTGATCCAGCGTTATCCGCATTCTCCGGAGGCGTTGCAGGCGAGGGAGCGGTTGCGAAAGCTAGGTGTTGCGACCACTGGGAAATAATCCTGCCCTGGAATTGCGGCTAGACTCCGTGGCGTGAACGCTTGGGAGTGTGATGCTTTCCGGCCTTGTGAGCATGATGGCGTTGTACACGCGAGTCACGGTGGTGACTTGCCTTGACGGGAGTAAGCGTAGGCGCAGCCATGGCGAACGCACTGGACAAGACGCATAGCATCAGTAGTGAAAGACTCCGCCTCATATACCTTCTCTCCGACGAACTTCTCCTACTTTATAGCTATTCTATTGGGGAAGTTCCAGCGTAAACTTACCTGGCAGAAATTATCGTACGAGGTTCATCATGCCACACAGCTCGCCGGATCAGGATACCGCGAAAGGCGCCATGGAGACTGGGGATCACAAGATCTCGGGGAATATCGGCCTGCAGGAACAGCTTGGGCACCGCGATCAAGACCCAATGCTGAAGGACGCAGACTCAGATTTTCCAGAGCCCGGGCAAAATCCGGAGCATAGTGGGGAACCGCAGAGGAAGAGCGCTTGATGGCGCAACCCAATCAAGAGCAAAATGTTCTTTGCATAGGGGAGCTGTTACCCGGGAGATCTCTCACTCCGCCTGAAAAGCGGCTCCGTTCGAGATCACACCCCAGACGATAAGCTTCTCGAGCTTTACCGTAATTCCTCCATCACTGCGTCCAGCACTTCCTTCCCCGGACGCGTCATCGAGTCGGGCAGCGTGGCCAGGGGCTGATCGACGACGTTCAGCATGTCGATGAAATTGGGAGCCTCGGGGTTGACGTAGAAGACGCCGGTCAGGACTTCGCCTTTGTCGTGGGCTTCGGTCAGGCGGGTCATGGCGCGAATCTTGTCGGTGGGATCGAAATCTTCTTCCAGCTTGCGCAGACGCAGGCGGGAGCCGTCGTGCATGGTGACTTCCGTGGTGGTGCCGGGATCGTACTCGACGTCAATGTCTTCGAAGTGGGGGACGAAGCTGACGTCCTGCAGCGTTTCTTCGTGCTCTTTCACGTATTTGTAGGATTTGGTCGAACCCTCGTGATCGTTGAAGGTGACGCAGGGCGAGACCACATCGAGCATGACCGTGCCCTTGTGCGCAATCGCAGCCTTGAGCATGGCGCTTAGCTGGCGCTTGTCCCCGGAGAATGAGCGGCCGACGAGCGTTGCTCCGAGTTGAATCGCGAGCGCGCAGGTGTCGATGGGCGGAAGATCATTCAAGACGCCTGACTTCAACTTGGAACCAAGGTCGGCGGTGGCCGAGAACTGGCCTTTGGTGAGGCCGTAGACGCCATTGTCTTCGATGATGTAGATGATGGGCAGATTGCGGCGCATCAGGTGGATGAACTGTCCGATGCCGATGGACGCGGTGTCGCCGTCGCCGCTGACGCCGATGCAGACCAGGCGGCGGTTCGCCAGCAGGGCGCCGGTGGCGACTGAAGGCATGCGTCCATGGACAGCGTTGAAGCTGTGCGAGCGGTTCATGAAGTAGGCGGGAGTCTTCGAGGAGCACCCAATTCCGCTTGGCTTGATGAGCATCTCGGGCTGTACGCCCATCTCGTACATGGATTCGATGATGCGCTCGGAAATCGCATTGTGACCGCAGCCGGCGCACAGCGTGGTCTTGCCGCCTTTGTAGTCCATGACGGTGAGGCCGATGCGGTTGGTCTTCGGTCCGGCGGCTCCGGGTTCGACGGTGGTGGTGCCCATTGCTTGCTCCTCAGGGGCTAAAGCCCTTTTCTTTATCGCCCGCACGCGGCCCTGAAGGACCGCTCTTCCACAGTGCGGCTAGGGCCGCACCCATTTAAAGCGCTTATTTACCTTCCATGCTGGTCAATTCGTCGGTGATGGAGCGCGCGTCGAGCGGCAGGCCGGTGATGTGGGCGATGCTGCGCAGGCGCGTGGTCAGTTCGGGCTTGAGATCGAGTTTGAGCAAAGTTAGCATTTGCGCGTCGCGGTTTTGCTCGACCAGGTAAATGCGATCGTGCTGCTCGACGAACTCATGCACTTCGCGGGTGAAGGGATACGCCCGCAGCCGCAGGTAGTCGGTCTCGATAGCGTATTCGTCACGGAGTTGATCGCGGCTCTCGGTGATGCCCCAATGGGACGTGCCGTAGCCGATGATTCCTATTTTCGCGCTGTTGCCTTTAGTGATCTCGGGCCGTGGAACGAAGGAGCGCGCGGTTTCGAACTTGCGGTTCAGGCGCTCCATGTTGTTTTCGAAGTCGTCGGCGCGTTCGCTGTATTGCGCTTTCTCGTTATGGCCGCTGCCGCGCGAGAAGTATGCCGCAGCGGGATGGATGGTTCCGGGCAGCGTGCGGTAGCCGATGCCGTCTCCGTCGACATCTTTGTAACGGGCGAATCCGCCGAGGCGATCGAGATCTTCCTTGCTCAGCACTTTGCCGCGATTGATTGGCGTGGTGGGATATTCGAATGGGTCGGACATCCAGTTGTTCATGCCGAGGTCAAGGTCGGACATGACAAACACCAGGGTTTGGAATTGCTCGGCGAGGTTGAACGCTTCGGGCGCCATGCTGAAGCACTCGGTCACGGAGCACGGGAACAGCATGATATTTTTCGTGTCACCGTGCGAGAGGAAGGCAGTCGAAAGAATATCGCCCTGGGAAGTGCGCGTGGGGAGGCCGGTGGATGGACCTACGCGCTGGATGTCCCAGATCACGCCGGGGACTTCGACGTAGTAGGCAAGGCCGGCGAACTCGGACATCAGCGAGATGCCGGGGCCCGCGGTTGCGGTCATGCTGCGTGCGCCCGCCCAGCCCGCGCCGATCACCATGCCGATCGCGGCGAGTTCGTCCTCGGCCTGCACGATAGCGAAGGTCGCCTTGCCGTCGGGGCCAATGCGGTATTCCTTCATGTACTCGATCATGGTCTCGACCAGCGATGACGACGGCGTGATGGGATACCAAGTAACGACGGTGCATCCGGCGAACATGCAGCCGAGCGCGGCGGCTGAGTTGCCGTCGATGATGATCTTGCCAGCGGTTGCGCTCATGCGCTCGATGTAGAAAGCACCGCGTTTTTGCAGATTGGCCTTGGCGTAATCGAACCCAGCCTGGGCGGCGGCGAGATTCAGGTTGGCCGCCTTCGCTTTCTTGGAAAACTGCTTGCGGATGGCCTTTTCGACCTCTCCCATTTCGATGGTGAGCAGACTAGCAACGACGCCCACATAAACCATGTTCTTGACGAGCTTGCGCAGTTTCGCTTCGGGGCAGACGGCAGCGACCAGTTTGTCGTAGGGAACCGAGTAAAAGATCAGATCATCGCGCAGCTTGTGCAAGGCGAGAGGTTCGTCGTAGAGGACCGCGGCTCCGGGAGCCAGCGACATCGTGTCTTCCTGGGCGGTCTCGGGATTCATGGCCACCAGGAAATCGATTTCCTTTTTGCGTCCGATGTAGCCGTGTTTGTTGGCGCGAATCGTGTACCAGGTCGGAAGCCCGGCGATGTTCGAGGGGAACATGTTCTTGCCGGAAACCGGTACGCCCATCTGGAAAATGCTGCGTAAGAGTACGGTATTCGAACTCTGCGAGCCGGAACCGTTGACCGTCGCGACCTGAATGCTCATGTCGTTGACGATGCGCTTGTGCCCCACGCCTCCGGCGGATTCCCGGGGCGTGACATCCGTAGTGGCCATCCCAACACCTTCCTTCAGTCAGCGGGCTGAACGCTGTCGCCCGTCATTGTCGATTGCAGAGAGGGAAACACTCTATTATAACGGCGGTGGCACCGCTGCGTCGCTCAAATCGCCCGCCTGTAGCCCAGAGGAATCTGTTTTGAAACTAGAAAAGACGCCAGCGGACTCAGGATTCTGTCTTGTAGAACTGGGCGATGTTACGAAACTTATTATATCGTGACACGAGCAACTCGGCAGGGGCGATCTTCTTCAGTTCAGAGTAATGTTTCTGCAGGCTCGCATCGAGCAGATTGGCAGCCGCTTCGTGATCACGGTGGGCTCCGCCTTCGGGCTCGGGAACGATGTCGTCGATGCAGCCGAGTTCACTAAGGTCGGTGGCGGTGATGCGCATGGCTTCGGCGGCGAGTTCTTTCTTGCTTGCGTCGCGCCACATGATGGCGGCGCAGCCTTCGGGAGAAATGACGGAATAAATCGAGTTCTCCATCATCAGCACCCGGTCCGCGACAGCAATCGCCAAGGCTCCGCCGCTGCCGCCCACTCCAATGACGGTCGCAATGATGGGGACTTCCAGGCGCGCCATCTCGCGGAGATTGTAGGCGATGGCTTCGGCCTGTCCGCGCTCTTCGGCATGGATGCCGGGATAGGCGCCATCGGTATCGACCAGGGTGAAGATCGGGCGCCGGAACTTCTCCGCAACCTGCATCACCCGGATGGCCTTGCGATAACCCTCGGGATGTGGCGTGCCGAAGTTCCGGTGGACGCGCTGCTTCATGTCGCGACCCTTTTGGGTGGCGACGATCAGCACTTCTTCGCCGTGGAATCGTGCCATGCCACAGACAATGGCGGCATCGTCGCCGAAACCGCGATCCCCGTGAATCTCGCTGAAATCGGTGAAGATGCGCTCGATGTAGTCGAGCGACTGGGGACGCTGGGGATGCCGCGCCAGTTCGGTTTTCTGCCAGGCGGTGGGTGGCGCGTTCATCTCCTCCCGCAGGGTATCGATACGATTCTGAAGCTTGGCGATCTGACGGCGGGTGGCGTCGTCGGCGCCGGGAGATTCCAGTTCGGCGACCTGACGCTCAATCTGTTCCAACTCCTTCTGCGCTTTTTCGGTGGGTGCCATGCGTTGAAATTAGGCAATGATGCGGACGCTGCCGCGCCCGCACAATTGCTCGACGCGGGCGATGAAATTACGGTCCGGCAGGACATTATAGCCTTCCGCTTCCATCACGACCATGAAATCGCCCTGGCGTTCCACGTCGAACAACACTTTGGCCTCGCCTTTGCGCTCCAGGAATAGCGTGTGGAGATCGTCGACGGTGGCCTCGGCTGAGCTCTCGAGCGGAACGCGGATGCGGATGGCGCGCGGGAGCGGGACTTTGGCTTCCTCGAGCGGCTGGATTTCCGCCGCGGTGAGCTTAGGATTGGCGCCTTCTTCGATGCGCACTCCAGCTCTCACCAGCACTGGAACTTCGAGTTTCATTTTTTCGCCGATACGCTTATAGGCCTCGGGGAAGACGATCATATCGATCGAACCGGACATATCTTCAAGCGTGGCCTGGGCGTAGTAATCGCCGCGCTTTGATTTGAGGACGCGGACATTGCCGATGATACCGGCGGTTACGATGGTCTCGTCTTTGCCAGTCGACCTCGTCATGGCGGCAATCTCTTCGATGCTGAAGGCTTGCAAGTCGGTCAGCTTATCTTTGTACTTTTGCAGGGGATGGCCGCTGATGAAGAACCCGAGGATTTCTTTTTCGGCGGTGAGGCGGGTATGCTCGTCCCAGTCAGGAGCATTAGGCAGCTTGTCGTTGTGCGACTCGGCGTCCTCTTGCTGGAAGACGCCAAACAGGCCATGCTGGCCGGATTCGGCGTCGCGCTGCGCTTTCTGCGCTTGTTCCATCGACTTGTCGAGCACGGCTATCAATTGTGCGCGGCGGCCCATGGAATCCATCGCGCCGCTCTTGATCAGAGATTCGAGCACGCGCTTGTTGAGCAGGCGGAGATCGACGTTCTCGCAGAATTCGAAGATGGATTTGAAGCTGCCAAGTTTCTTGCGGGCGGCCACGATCGATTCGATGGCATTGCCGCCGACGTTTTTAACGGCGGCGAGGCCGAAGCGGATCGATTCGCCGTGTGGCGTGAAATTAGCGTCGGAGACGTTGATGTCGGGCGCTTCGACGGCGATGCCCATCTCGCGGCATTCGTTGATGTATTTAACCACGTCGTCGGTCGAGCCTGTAACCGACGTCAGCAGAGCGGCCATGAACTCCACGGGATAGTGCGTCTTCAGATAGGCGGTGTGATAAGCCAGCAGGGCGTACGCGGCGGAGTGAGATTTGTTGAACCCATAGCCGGCGAACTGCGCCATGAGATCGAAAATCTTTTCGATCTTTCTCGCGGGAAATTTGCGTTGCGCGGCGCCGTCGACAAAACGCTCGCGCTGCTGCGCCATTTCTTCCGCCTTCTTCTTACCCATAGCGCGGCGGAGCAGGTCGGCTTCACCCAGCGAATAGCCGGCGAGACGATTGGCGATTTGCATCACTTGCTCCTGATAGACAATCACGCCGAGCGTTTCCTGGAGAATTTCCTGCAGTTCCGGCAACTCGTATTCGACTTTCTTGCGGCCGTGCTTGCGGTCGATGAAATCGTCGATCATGCCGCCCTGGATCGGACCGGGACGGTAGAGCGCATTCAGGGCGGTGAGATCTTCGATCGAATTGGGCTGATACTTCCGCAACACATCGCGCATGCCGTGCGATTCAAACTGGAAAACGCCGGAGGTCAGGCCTTTATAGAAGACCTTTTCGTAGGTTTCGTGATCTTCCAGCGGAATCTGTTCGAGCGTGATGGCAGTGCCGCGGGTTTGTGCGATCAGCTTCAATGCGTCGGTGAGGATGGTGAGCGTGGTCAGGCCGAGGAAGTCCATCTTCAGCAGGCCCAGTTTGTCGATCGCGACCATATCGAAAGCGGTCACGATTTCATCGTTCTTGGTGCGATGCAGGGGAACCAGGTCAGTGAGCGGGCGCGGCGAGATTACGACGCCGGCGGCATGAACACCGGAGTTGCGGACCATGCCTTCCAGCTTCTTTGCGGTCTCGAAAAGTTCGCGAATCTGTCCGTCTTTTTCGATGGCTTCGCGCAGTTGCGCGGAGTCGGCGATGGCCTGCTCCAGCGTGATGTTGAGCTGAGTTGGGACCATCTTGGCGATGCGGTCGACATCGGCGTAGGGGATGTCCATGGCGCGGCCGACATCTTTGATGGCGGCCTTCGCGGCCATAGTGCCGAAAGTAATGATCTGGGCGACGTTGTCGCGGCCGTATTTTTGCGTAACGTAATTAATGACTTCGCCGCGGCGGTTCATGCAGAAATCGATGTCGATGTCGGGCATGGACACGCGCTCGGGATTCAGGAAGCGCTCGAACAGCAGTTCATGCTGCAGCGGGTCGATGTCGGTGATGGCCAGCGCATAGGAGACCAGCGAGCCTGCGGCCGATCCGCGGCCGGGGCCTACCGGAATGTCATGCTCGCGGGCGTAGCGGATGAAATCCCAGACGATCAGGAAATAACCGGGAAACTGCATCTGTTGAATGATGCTGAGTTCGCGTTCCAGGCGCTGTTCGTAGTCGGGGATGGAGTGCTTCAGCTTTCCTTGATCGTGCAGCGGCCGCAGGGCCTGTAGGCGGCGCGCGAAGCCTTCGCGGGTTACGTGGACGAAGTAGCTGTCAATGGTATAGCCGGGCGGAACCTCGAATTGGGGAAACGGGTTCGCGACTTTTTCCAGACGGAGGCTGCAACGCTCGGCGATGTCAAGCGTACGGGTGAGCACCTCGGGAGAGTCTTTGAACACGCGGGACATCTCGTCGTGGCTCTTGACGAAGAACTGGTTCCCGTCGAACTTCATGCGACCGGTGTCGTGAATCGATTTGCCGGTCTGGATGCACAGCATGACGTCCTGGGCGTGGGAGTCGTCTTCGCACAGATAGTGGCTGTCGTTGGTGGCCACCAGCGGCAGGCCGAGATCTTTTTCAAGCTCGAAAAGGCCGGGATGGATGCGGTGCTCCATCTCCAGACCCTGATCCTGAATCTCGAGATAGAAATTCTCTTTGCCGAAAATGTCGGTGAAGGTGCCGGCGGCTGCGCGCGCGGCATCGTAATTGCTCTCCATCAGGCGTTCCGCGACTTCGCCTTTCAGGCATCCCGAGAGTCCGATCAGGCCGCGGGAATGCTCGGCGAGAAACTTCTTGCTTACGCGCGGCTTGTAATAAAAGCCGTGGAGCGAGGCCTCGGACGTGATCTTGACCAGATTGCGGTAGCCTTCTTCGTTTTCGGCGAGGACGAGCAGGTGGTTGTAGGTGTCGCCTTCGGGCGGGGCGCGATGGTCATCTTTCTTACAGATGTAGAGCTCGCAGCCGACGATGGGCTTCACGCCCGCATGCTTAGCCGCGTTGACGAAATGGACTGCGCCAAAAATGTTGCCATGGTCGGTCATGGCCACGGCGGGCATGCCCAGCTCTTTCACGCGCTGGCAAAGCTTTTCGACATCACAGGCGCCGTCGAGCAGAGAGTAGTCCGTGTGCAGGTGGAGGTGGACGAATTGGGACATGGGGTTCGTTAGACCTAGTCTAACGCAACAGGGACAGAGGAAAACTGGGCAATTACTGGGGGACGGGCGAGTGTTAGTCCGCGCCGGCTCCGGCGGCTTGCGCCTTTGGCAGCAGGCGGCGGGCCTGGGCGATGAGTTCCGCGACTTCGAAGGGCTTCACGAGGTAGGGGACGCTGTTTTCCTGCAGGAAAGAGCGTTCGTCGCTCGGACTGTTCGAGAACGTGAACAGGACGTGAGATTCCATTCCCGGAGAATTTTCTTTGAGCCACTGGTAGGACTCTTTGGTGTTCCACTGGCCGGGCATCTTGCCATTCATGATGAGGGCGTCAAAGGGCTCGGAGAGCAGACGAGTCTTCACGTCCTGGCTGGTCTTGGCGGTGACGACGGTGGCACCGGCGCCGGCCAGCACGTCGCGTTCAAATTCGAGGACGGCTTCTTCTTCCTCCACCAGAAGCACGCGGCCGTGGATTGCGCCTTCGTGCAGCCGCGGCGCCGGCTTCGGCGCTTCGGGCTCCATGTTGACCGCTACTGCCGCAGGCAACCTTACCTCGATGACGGCTCCCCCCTCCGGAGCATTGTTCGCGGTGATGTCCCCGCCATGTTCTTTCACGATGCCGTAGCAGATGCTGAGTCCGAGGCCGGTGCCTTTGCCTACGCTCTTGGTGGTGTAGAAGGGATCGAAGATACGCTTGGGATCTTTGATTCCGGCGCCGTCGTCGGAGAACTGCGTGCAGACGTGCCCACCAACACAGGAGATGTTGATCTTGAGCTTGCCGGCGTGGCCGGTCTCAAGAATGGCGTCGACGGAGTTATTGATGATGTTCAAGAACACTTGCTCGATCTGATGCGGGTCGGCGACGACCGTCGCGGCTTCCGAAGGAACATCACGCTCGACTTGAATATTGTTGATTTTGAGGTCGTAGTCGCGCAGCGCAAGAGTCTCGTCGAGTACTTTGCGGAGATCGACCTCATCGCGTTGCGGCTTGCGTTGGCGGGCGAAGGACAAGAGATTCTGCACCACACGATGCGTTCGCTGCGCCTGCTTGAAGAGCTTGCTGACGTAGTCCTGGGCGCGGGTGTTGAGGCCTTCGGTTTCGAGAAGCTGCGCGTAGCCCAGGATCGCCGTCAGCGGGTTGTTGAGTTCGTGGGCTACGCCGGCGATCAGTTGACCTACGGCCGACATCTTCTCGCTCTGCAGCAGTTGTTCCTGGGTCTTGCGCAGATCTTCATAGGCGCGGCAAGTCTCTTCGTACAGACGGACCTTTTCGATGGTGGTGGCGAGTTGCCGGCTGATGGCTACCAGCAGATTTTCGTCGTTGCTGGAATATTCGTATCCCAGTTGACTACACAGCCCCATGATGCCGACAGGACTGTCCTTGCCCCAGAACAGAACCCAGATCCAGGAACGATCCGCGTCGGAACGCATGAACTCCGCTACTTTTGGCGGCAGGTGCGGCAGATATTCCGCCGTGACCACTTCGGTGCGCGAGCGCATGACGAGATCCCCAAAGCCTTCGGTGAAGCAAATCTCGGCGGTGCGCATCTTGTCGCGGCTGCGCGGGCCCCAGGCTGCGCGCCGGCGATAGGTTGTCGTGTCGGTATCGGACAAGTAGACCGTACCGCTCTCGGCGGCGAATAGAGTGACCACCTGACGCAGAGTCAGGTTCAGAATCTCGTCGAGGTCGAAGGATTGGGCGGCGACCACGGCCATGGCATTCAAGGCATTCAATTCGCGGTTGCGGCGCCGCATCTCGTCCTCGGCGCGCCGCTTCTCGGTCATATCGAGAATGAATCCCTGGTAGCGTGCGATGTTGCCCGTCGCATCGCGCGTAGCGAAGCTGCTCTCCACCGCCAGCAGAAGGGTGCCGTCCTTGCGTCGCAGGGTAGCGTCGAAATTGCGCACAAAGTTGTTGGCTTCAATTTCGCGGCTGAAAGCCTCGCGCTGTTTGGGGTCGACGCAGATTTCGGAATTCAGATTGAGGACCAGCAATTCTTCGCGCTTGCTATAGCCGAGCATGTGAACGAAGGCGTCGTTGCAGTCGATGAGCTGGCCAGCGGGGTTGGCGACGTAAACGCCCTCCTGCACCTGCTCAAAGAGCAAACGATATCTCTCTTCCGCGGAGCGACGGTCCGTTATGTCGCGAACTACGTGAATCGTGCCTTTCTGCGGGCTGCCTTGCTCGGTGTAGGACGATGTCGAAACCACCGAATAGCCGCCGAAGCAAGGGTCCGCGCCCTCGGTGAACTCCTCGTCGCCGCCCATGGCGCAGTAGGGACAGCCGGTCCACTCGCCAAACTTGTGGGGCAAGGCTGAATCGCAAGAACTGGCAACCACGTCCGCGGCAGCCTGTCCGAGATGTTCGAGCAGAACCTGATTGGCTTTGATGATGCGGAAGTCGGCATCGTGCGCCAGGATGATGTCGTGGATCGAATCGAAGGTATTGATCCACTGCCGCTGCGAGCGCAGTACCTGCTCGAGCAGACGAAAGTTTTCAATGGCGACAGCCAGTTGCTTCGCGCAGGCCTGGAGAAATGCCAGTTCCTCCGGCATCCACTGCCTACTCGTGGAACTACCCAGCAGCAACAATCCGATCGGCGATTTGTTGCCGACAACCGGGACCATTACCAGCTGGCGAATCTTCTCGCTCGCGAGACATTCCTTGGGCTCTGGACCGGCGGCATCCCGCGTGGTGACCTGGGGACTTGGCTGGTTCAACAGCTTCGAAATGTCCTCGTTAATCGCAGCGAAACCGGCATCGCGGAGAAAATCGGAGGAGAGCCCCACTGTATGAGTCGCGACCAAGTGCCCACCTTCGAGCAGACGAAACCATGTCGCCCTGACCCGGGTAAGGCACCGCAACTCCTCGACGGCCGATTGGACCACGTTCCCGTATTGCTGAGCGCTGGCCATGCTGGTAGTGATGGCCTGTACGGCGCGCAGCCTTCGCGTCTGCGTCCGCGTCTCATCGAAGACCACGAGCAGCATGCTCATGCCGAGCGCAATTTCCGCAGCCAGGAATGCGACCGACGGCACGCGGTCGGTGAATGGTGACCAGGAAAGATGTAGAAACGGCAGACACAGTGCTAGCAACCACGCTGATGGCTCCCACCGGCCGCGGCGTGCGCGAAGCAGCGCAATCGACGCCGTTAGCAGAATGATCCGGTAGCCGACTTCCATGGCCATCCGCAAGGGCAGGGAATCCGGCCATAACAGAATTCGTGCTCCAGCGAAGCCCACCAGAATCGGCGTGATTACAGCTAACGGCAGCAGAAGATCCCGCCCGCGGGTGTAGAGCAGAACCGCTCCCGCCAGCAATCCCACAGCGAGCATGAACGTCGCCTGCACCGCCACTAAATCGAAAGGTGCGGGTATTTTTGCCTCGAAGCAATGCTCGGCCAGGCGCGAGGCCACGAAGGCCGTCCAACCCAAAACCCAAACTTTAAGGTAGTTCTCGCGGAAGGCACGCAGTGCGAGCAGAGAGGCGCCCAGCAGGATCAGCAGAGTCAATTCTGCCGCCGTGGGCCTCGCCAGGCCAAGCCTTGCAACCGTATTCCAGATCGACCAGAGGGATGCGCTCATCGCGTTGCGGACGTACGTCTTCCTAGCTTTTGAATATCATGGCCCGGCCCTTTATCGATGGAGTTTCCGGACCTGAATGATTACTTTCGGCATCTCGCGGGTAGGTTACAATCGCCGATAGACTTTCGTGTGTCCCCAATGCCAGATCGCATTCTTGTAGTTGACGACGAAGAGCCGATTCGCGAAATTGTCGCTTCGATGCTCGGAACTGCCGGATATGCCTGTAAACAGGCGGCTTCCGGTATGGAAGCCCTCGCGGTTCTCACCTCAGGGGAAGAGTTCGAGTTGATGCTCTCGGACCTGATGATGGCGGACCTGGACGGCATTGGCCTGTTGGAGCGCACGAAGGAAAGATATCCTGACATGCCGGTCGTGATGGTTACCGCCGTGCATGACATCTCGGTGGCCCTGGCCGCCATTCGCAACGGGGCGTACGACTATCTCCTGAAGCCTTTCGAGCGCGAGCAACTGCTCAACACCGTCAGCCGCGCCCTGGAAAACCGCCGGCTGAAGGTGGAGAACCGCACTTATCAAACGAACCTGGAATCGCTGGTCAAGGCCCGCACCGATCAACTGCAGGCTACCGTCCGAGAACTCGAACGTTCCTACGATATTACCCTTGAGGTCTTGGGGGAGGCGCTCGACTATAAAGACCGGGAAACCGAAGGCCATTCCAAGCGGGTCACCGCTTTTACGATCGCCATCGCCAAGAACATGGGAATTCCCAAAGAGCAGATCGAGATGATCGCGCGCGGGGCTTTTTTGCACGATATCGGCAAGATGGCTATTCCCGACAATATCTTGAACAAGCCTGGGAAACTCACGCCGGACGAATTTACTGTTATGCGCGAGCACTGCTATCTTGGTTACAAGCTGGTGCATAAGATTCCTGTGCTCAGGGAGGCGGCCGGGATCGTCTACTCCCACCAGGAACGTTTCGATGGAACCGGATACCCTCGTGGGCTCAAGGGGGAGGAGATACCGTTGGGGTCCCGGATCTTTTCAGTTGCCGACACCCTCGACGCGATCACATCGGACCGGCCATACAGATTGAAGCAGACGATGCAGGCGGCTCGCGCCGAAATCCAACGGTGCAGAGGCACTCAGTTTGACCCGGACGTGGTCGATGTTTTTCAGCAGATGCCAGATGACATCTTTGAAGAACTCAGGCGCGCCATCGGCGCCCAGATCGATCCTCTGGCCTATTCCGCTGGCGCGAAGGACTAACACTCCCCGGGCAAGGTAGTGACGTTAAACACAATTCCCCCGGATTGGGCATTTCACGAGGCCGGGAATTTGAAGTCGTCTAACCATCTAAAGCGATTGGTGTGGGCCGCAGCGTCTCTCATGGCTGTGCTGGCTGCGGCCTGCGCATTCCTTCCCAGGGGCCTCGCCTTGGCCGCTGTCAGCGACATTGTGGGCGGAATGCTCATGCTTTTTGCCCTGTTCGCGTTCGCTTCTCACGCTCCGGTGTGCAAAGGCCGCATGCGTTGGTTCTGGATACTTCAGGCCGCTGGATGGGGGCTATGGTTCTGCGACCAACTGGTTTGGATCGCTTTCGATCTGATCCTGCAGAAAAAAGTACCGGCCATGTATCCCGCGGATGCTCTACTATTTCTCGCCGGAGCGCCCATGATTGCGGGCCTGCTGCTCCGGCCGCATCGGCAACCCTCGGAGCGCAGTGCGCGGCTGGGCGTGCTCGATTTCCTGCTCCTGTTGCTATGGTGGCTCTACCTGTACGTGTCATTCGTCGTCTGCTGGCAGTACATCTCGCCGAATGCTGGCGTGTATAGCCGGAACTTCGATGTGCTCGCGACAGCGGAAACGATCGTGCTCACTTGTATCCTTCTGGTCTTCTGGCGCGAAAGCTCGGGAGGATGGAGAACGTTCTACGCATGTTTTTGCGGGGCTGTCGTGTTCAATGGCATCTGGTTCTACGTTCTGAACGGCGCGATTGAGAGAGATGTGTATTTCACCGGCAGTTGGTACGACATTCCGTACTGTGCGTCGTTCGCTATATTTACGGCGGTGGGTTTAATGGGAACGGGCTTGTCGCCGGCGACCGAGACCGTCGCTGACGAATCATATGGTTCGTGGATTACGAATCTGGCGATGGTGGCCGTGCTCTCGTTGCCCATCATCGCGGTCTATGCACTGCTTGATCCTCATCTTCCGCGTCCGGCGTCGAATTTCCGGGTTCTGGCGACACTGGCGACCATGTTTATGATGGCGTTCCTCCTGTTTATTCAGCATCGCCGCCTGAACCGGGAGTTGCGGAGCACCAACATTGTGCTGGAGGAGGCTTCCCTCACCGATCCCATGACCGGACTGCGCAACCGCCGCTATGTCTCGGCGACGATTGAATCAGACGTGAGCCAGTCGCTGCGCTCTCACGCCGATGGCCGCGATCCGCACTCCCGCGATTTGGTCTTCTATTTGATTGACGCCGACAACTTCAAGGAAGTGAATGACCGCTACGGACACGACGTCGGCGATAAAGTGCTGGTCGAGATGGCCCGGCGTCTTAGCTCTTCCATTCGTCACTCCGACGTTCTGGTGCGCTGGGGCGGAGAAGAATTTCTGATCGTTTCGCGGTACACGGATCGCAGCGATGGCGAATTGCTGGCCCAGCGGGTTCTTTCGGCGGTGGCAGACGCGCCGTTCAGCCTCGGCGCATCAGGAGAAACGATGTATCGTACTTGCTCCCTGGGCTGGGCTGCGTTTCCCTGGTTTCCCGACAATCCTGCGGCCATCAGCTACGAAGAAGTTCTCACGCTCGCGGATCGCGGGCTCCACCGGGCAAAGGCGTTGGGCAAGAATCGTGCGGTGGGCATTCTGCCGGCGGCCGGGAAACTTCCCGCCACGACGATTGAGGGATTGCACTCTGAGGCGCTGCAGGTCGATCTGCTGGCCGTGGCCGGACCGGCACTGGAACGCAAATAGATAGGGTGGAATATCGTCTCTTCGCAGTTCTCGCAGGCAGCAATTTCTTGCTTCCTCCCATCCAATCGGATAAGAATTCCATGGTCAGGGAGATTCCTATGTCCACTCGCACGCTACGTTTCCGCGTTCGTTCTTCCGCGCTGGTGATCGTCTCCTTCTGCGCGGCGATGGTTGCACAAGATGCTCCGCCCGTGCCCATCAACGTCGTGCCGCAAGGCACCGTATTTCTCATCCAGCTTTCGGATCGGATTGACACCAAAACCGTGAAGGCAGGCGATCATTTCCATGCCCGACTGGCGGAGCCGCTGGTCGCAGGGAGCGGTCAGACCATCGAGGCGGGGAAGAAAATCAAGGGACATGTCAGCGCGGTCGAACCGGGGCTGCGTACACGTATCATCCTGAGCTTCGAAGAAATTGAAACTGCGAACGGATGGGTGCCGCTGATCGCGACGGTGACGGGAGTCCCGGGTGAACATGGTCTAAGGCAGATCGGCGAGGAGGGAGAAATCGGGCGCCAGGGGATGACCAAGGAACAGATTGCCGAGGCTGTCATCGTTGGAGCCGGCGAAGGCGCGGCGCAAGGCGCACGATCCGGTGGGAAGCGAGGAGCCGCGACTGGCGCTGGTTCCGGGGCAGCGGCCAGCGCTTTCTCGGCCTTTGAATCAGGACACGATCTTATACTCGACAAGGGGACTGCGCTCGAGATCCGACTGGATCGCAATTTGGGCGTTCCGTCGCGATGAGATTGTAGGACGTTCAGTCGTAGGATCTCGCAAGATCAGCGCTGTGCCGCGTTCCTAGAGAGAGGGAACTTTGTTGGAAGTGTCCTTCCACATGGGATAATCCCTCCCGGAGGGCCGCCATGAAATTCCCGCGTTTTTTCGTTGTAATACTTCTCCTCTCTGCAAGTGCGGCTGTTGCGCAGGATCATCCCGCAGTAAGCGCGCAGCCGAATACGATTTACGTTGGCGCGGATGGCAAGTTCGAGTCTGTGCCCGACACGGCTCAGATTCAATTCAATGTTTCTGTCCAGGACGAGACGTCGCAAGCCGCCTTTCAGCGGGCTTCGAAGAATGTGGAGCAGGTTCGCCAGGTACTGCGCAACAATGGGATTGAGCCTAAGGCTGCGACGATTGGATTCCTCTCCGTTCAACCCGTATATGAGTACAAGCCGAAGCAGAGAGTCATCGGATATCGCGTGACCACCGATGTCACATTGAAGCTGAAGGAATTTTCAAAGGTCGGCTCCATTACCCAGCAACTCGCGGACGCCAACGTCGGTGAGACCCTGACACTCAGCTACACGCTCGAAAACATTGACGACGCCAAGAACAAGGCCGTCGAAGACGCGTACCGGCGGGGGCGCAACTCCGCTGACACGCTGGCTCACGCCAGCGGGCGAACGCTGGGAGAACTTTCCTACGCTTCAGTCGACACGTTTGAGAACCCGCGGGTCGTGATGCCGCGAATGGCTCGTGCCATGTCGGCTATGGCTAACGCGGCGCCGCCGGCCCCGACGGAGGAGTTCACGCCGCAGACCGTGACGGTTACGGCGCATGTGAATGCGCTCTTCAATCTGAAGTAGTCAGAAGACGCCTGTCCCACACGGCGATCAGAGAATCGCTGGCGCAGGATTGCCTGCATGTGGAGTCGCGCCTAGCGGATCGACTTCGAGCGTCAGCCCATCGATTCGGCGCACCACCACGAGTTGGCCTGCGGGCAACGCAGAGGAAGCGACTGCATCCCACAGTTCGCCATGCACGAAGACTTTACCTTGGGGCGAGAGCGCGGTCTGCACGACTCCAGTCTCACCGACCAGGCCCTGCGCTCCGGTGACCACTTTGTTGCGCCGCGCTTTGATGGCGATGGTCATCAGGAAGGCGGTAATCAGGCCGAATGGGATGCTGACGGCCAACGCCGTCAGCAGGTGTACGCGCATTTCTGGAATGGGCGAATCGACCAAGAGCAGGCCGCCCAGCGTGAGCAGCGCGATTCCTCCAATGGTGAGGACACCATGAGTCGCGAACTTGGCTTCAGCGGCGAACAGAGCGAAGGCTCCGAGAATCAAGCCCAGCGCTGCAAAGCGCGTGGGAAGGAAGTTCAGCGCGAAGGCCGCGAGCAGGATGAAGACAACGCCGACGGTGCCGGGGATGACCGCTCCGGGGTGGTTGAATTCGACGTAGAGTGCGAGTGCACCGATCACGAGAAGAAGGAAGGCGATGTTCGGGTCCATCAGCGTATCGAGGATGGTTTCCTTGAGGGTCATGTCGAAAGGAACCACCGGCTGACCGATGAGACTGAGCGAAGCGGATTCACCGTTGAAGCGTTTGAAGTTCTTTCCCTGCATCTGACGGAAGAGGTCTTCGGGACTCGAGGCAACATAGTCGATGAGATGCCCCGCGAGGGCCTCCTGCTCGGTGAAGGACTTCGATTCCCGCACGGCAAGCTCGGCACTTTCGACGTTGCGTCCGCGCTTGGAAGTGACGGAGCGCATGAGGGCTGCGGCGTCATTCTCGATCTTTCGGTTCATTTCGTCGTCCGGCTTGACCTGAACCGGACCAATGATTGTGACCGGGTGAGCGGCTCCGGCTGCCGTTCCGGGAGCCATGGCAGCGACATCAGCAGACTCAAGAATGAAAAGTCCCGCGGAACCAGCATGCCCGCCGGTGGGCGTCACGTAGACGATGACCGGAACGGAGGATGCAGAAATTTTCTCGATGATCTCCCGCGTCGAGCTGACTAGGCCGCCCGGTGTATTGATCTCGATCAATACGGCTTGCGCATTGCGGCGGTGGGCTTCGTCGAGGGCGCGGGCAATGTACTCCCCGCTGATGGGCTGGATCGTGTCGTTGACGACGACCTTCAGGATCTCGGCCCGAGCGGGGAAGGAGAAGAGAGCGACGGTTGCGATGCTGACGATGAAGCGCAAGATCAAAGAAGTTTTCATATTTGCTGTCAGGGAGTGCATAGGTCCTTCGCTTCGCTCAGGATGACAAGGCTATTGTCCCTCTATTTAGCTGGGCCGGTGTGAATTTCTTGTGCTGTAGGCGCTGCGGTCGCAGCAGGAGCGCGTTGATCGGCAGTCCATCCCGGCAGGTAAGTGCTCCCAGTAATCAAACGGGCGCCTCGTTCGTAGGTGACATAGGACCATGCCCACTGGATGAAAACCAGAAGGCGGTTGCGAAAACCGATGAGGAAAAGAATATGAACGAACAGCCAAGCTAACCAGGCGAGGAAGCCGGAGACATGGATTTTGCCGAACTCCGCAACCGCGGCGGCGCGGCCAATCGTTGCCAGGCTGCCTTTGTCCCAGTAGTGGAAGGCGGGGCGGGAGGCAAAATCCCCGCCCTCTCGCAAAGTGCGCGAGAAGGACGGGGCACCCGCCGCGGTAGATTCCAGTTCCGCGCGAATCAGTTTGGCGACGAAGCGGCCTTGCTGGATCGCTACCGGCGCGACGCCGGGGAGCATTTTGCCATGCTCGTCTTTCAGCGCGGCTAGGTCGCCAATGACGAACACTTCCGGATGGCCGGGAAGGCTGAGGTCGGGCTGCACCAGCACGCGTCCGGCACGATCGACCGGCGCGGCCAGGCATTTGCCGAGCGGGGAGGCGGCCACCCCTGCTGCCCACAGGATCACCGTCGCCGGTAGCCGCGTGGTTCCGGCATAGACAGCGCCGGGTTCAATCTGAGTCACGGTTGCCGAGGTGCGAACCTGGACTCCGAGGCGAAGCAGTTGCTCCTGTGCGCTGCGCGATAGATCGTCCGCGTAGGAAGGGAGGACGCGCGGTCCGCCTTCGAGCAACAGGATGTGCGCGCGCGCGGGATCGATATTGCGAAATTCGTGAGTGAGGGCATGGCGGCAGATCTCGGCGAGAGTGCCAGCCAGTTCGACTCCGGTGGGCCCGGCGCCGACCACCACGAAATTGAGAGGCGCCGCAATGTCTCCGGCGGCAGTTTGGCGCTCCGCCAACTCGAAAGCGAGGAGCACGCGCCGGCGGATTTCGAGCGCGTCTTCAATCGTCTTGAGGCCGGGAGCGTAAGGCTCCCAGTCATCGTGTCCGAAGTAGGCGTGGCTTGCGCCGGCGGCCACGACCAGATAGTCGAATGGAATATTGCCTTCAGGGGTCTCAACCAAGCGGCGATCGAGGTTGAATCCCGTGACTTCAGCCATGAGCACTTCGACGTTCTTGCGCGACCGAAGAATAGACCGGATGGGCGCGGCGATCTCCCCGGGGGAAAGTCCAGCCGTAGCTACCTGGTAAAGAAGCGGCTGGAAGGTGTGGTAATTCTTGCGGTCAATGACCGTGATCTGGACCGGTGCCTTGGCGAGAGCTTTCGCAGCATTCAGGCCGCCAAAACCGGCACCGACGATCACAATTTTCGGCATCGCCTTGCTAGTCATCTTGCTGTCACCGGTTGCTGTTTCGTCCCTTCCCTCTATAAGATTCAGCGCGATGGCAGACGGTTCCAGAAGTTCTTCGAATACAGGGACGACAGCATGGCTGCGGGTGGCGATGCCCACAGGGGCGGATCTGATATTTGTCGCGCTGCTGGGTGCTCTAGTGTTCACGCCGCTATCGGTGCGCCTGTTGGGCGATGCGGGGATCGGGTGGCACATTCGGACGGGCCAGCAGATTGTGGCGACGCACGCCATCCCCCACGTGGATTCGTTTTCTTCTTCCATGGCAGGTGAGCCGTGGTTCGCCTGGGAGTGGCTATATGACCTGGTCGTGGGTCAGTTGGAGGCCACGCTTGGATTGAACGGAGTGGTGTGGCTCACTGCGATAGTGATCGCCGCGGTGTTCGCGTGGACATTTCATTTACTCATCGCGCGTGGAGTGAACTTCTTCGTCGCGCTCGGGCTGGTGCTGCTTGCAATGTCGGCGTCGATGATTCATTTTCTGGCGCGCCCGCATGTGGTGAGCTGGCTATTCACACTTGCTTGGTTCTGGATTCTCGATTCTTCGGAGCGGGATGGTTTCGATGGGCAAGGCGGAAAGAACGGGCGAAGGTTATGGGCTCTCCCACTGCTGATGCTGGTCTGGGTGAACGTGCATGGCGGTTTTCTGCTTGGGCTCGTACTGCTTGTGATTTTCCTGGTGGGAGCAGCGTGGAGTTGGTTCCAGACAAAAGAGGGCCGCATCGAGGAAGTGCTGCAGAAGATCGCGGCGGGGAAGAGAGTGCGGCGTCTAGCATCGGTGGGACTGTTTTCCGTGGCGGCGAGCTTGGTGAATCCCTACGGGTGGAAGCTGTATGGGCACGTTTACTCCTATCTGTCGAACCGCTTCCTGATGGACCACGTCGACGAGTTTCAGTCGCCCAACTTTCATGGGGTAGCGCAGAGGTGTTTCTTGCTGCTCCTGCTCATATCAGTGGCCGCGCTGGCGGTTAGGGGCCGGGATTTGCGAATGAGCGAAGGGCTGACGGTTTTATTCGCCGTGTACTCAGGGCTCTACGCGTCGCGAAATATCCCCGTTTCTTCTCTTTTGCTGGTGATGGTGGTGGGGCGCTTGGTGCCGACAGCCGGACTCGCCCGAGGATTCTTTCAGAGAATGAGAGCCGTCGAAGTCAGACAGCGAGGTCACGTGTGGCCGGTTCTTGCCATTGTCGTCACGTTGCCGATCGCGGCGAATGGCGGACGGGCTGGGTCCAGTCTGCTCATGGATGCGCACTTCGATCTCAAGCGGATGCCGGTGGCTGCCGTGAATTATCTGGAGAAATTTGAGGTAAAAGGTCCGATTCTCGGCCCGGACTACTGGGGCGGGTATTTGATCTACCGGCTTTATCCCAAGACGCGCGTCGTCGTCGATGACCGGCATGATTTGTATGGCGAGCAATTCTTCAAGTCTTACTTGAAGATGGTGCACGGCGAGCGGGGATGGGAGGAATTCATCGAGACGCATGAGACTTCGTGCGTGCTGTTGCCCAGAGACGGGGCGCCGGCGAACCTTCTCGCCGCGACTGGGGGATGGAAACAGGTTTACTCTGATGATGTAGCGATCATTTTTGTGCGCGACCCCTCGATTCCATAGAACGTACGGAATTCTGCCACCCACTGCCAAGTCGGCGCCAGAGTTAGTAATTGACGTTTGCTGTGGTCCCGCCGATGATGGAGCCGCACCTTTCAAACCGGGCTTTCTTGGAGCACACGGATTCCTGGATGATCGAAACAAGAGTTGATTTTTTCCGTATCAGGGCTGTAGCAGTCTCCCTGCTCGGATTATGGACGCTGGCTCTGGTTGGCTGTTCAGGGTCTTCTTCGACCGTGCTACAACCGGGGAATCCGGTGGGCGCGAACCTGACGCAGATTAGTTCGGATCCATATACCGTCGGTCCGGGGCAGCATGCGACCGAGGTTGAGCCCCACATGCTCGCGAATGGGACCACGCTGGTGGCAGCGTTTCAGACCGGCCGAATTTCTCCCGGAGGCTCGACGGACATCGGATGGGCGACTTCGACTGACGGTGGCACGACTTGGAGCCACGGATTTCTGCCGGGGCTGACAACGGGGGAGGGAACTGGGCCATACGACACGGCCAGCGATCCTGCGGTGGCTTATGACGCGAAACATGGGGTGTGGATGATCGCTTCGCTGCCGCTTTCAAATACTTCACAGACACCTGCCGTCGTGGTGAGCCGGTCCGCCGATGGGTTCACCTGGCAGAATCCCGTCAGCGTTGACTCAACTGCTCGGAGTTCCGATAAGAATTGGATTGCATGCGACAGCTGGACGAGCAGCCCGCATTACGGCAACTGCTATATGGAGTGGGACGATCCCATCAATGCCAATCAGATTCTGATGAGCACGTCCAGCACCGGAGGATTAACTTGGGGACCACCGACGGCTACCGCAAATCTCGCCACAGGAATTGGCGGGCAGCCGCTAGTGCAGCCGAACGGTACGGTCGTCGTGCCCATAGAAACGGTTGTCGTAGTCGGGCAGACTGAGACCGCCTTCATGTCTGCTTTCAGTTCGAGCGATGGGGGAGTGAGTTGGACCGCGTCAGTGACAATCTCAAAGGTGCAGTTCCATGGTGACGCAGGAGGAATCCGCAGCGGACCGCTGCCCTCGGCGGCCGTGGACGGCGCGGGAGCGATTTGGGTCGTCTGGGAGGACTGCCGCTTCCGTTCAAACTGCTCGAGCAATGACCTCGTATACAGCACTTCGACAGATGGCGTGACTTGGAGCGCGGTTACGCGCATTCCGATCGATGACACATCCAGTACGGTCGACCATTTCATCCCTGGGATTGGGATCGACCCGGCGACTTCCGGCACCGGGGCGCACGTGGCCCTTCACTACTATTACTATTCGCAGAGCGACTGCACGGTGTCGACGTGCCGGCTTATCGTGGGCTATATATCTTCGGCCAACGGAGGCTCGACGTGGAATGCGCCGGTTGCGCTTACCGGGCCGATGCTGCTGAGCTGGTTGCCGAATTCGCAGAACGGGTTGATGGTGGGAGATTACATTGCGACGGCGTTCACCAACGGCGTGCCGCATGGAGTGTTCGCGGTGGCTTCGGCGATCTCGGGCGCCACGTATGCAGAAGCAATGTACACGGGCCAGGGACTCACTGTGACCGAGGCAGGACGGCAGTTGTCGTCGGCCGGGGACAAGCCGCTGCACAAGCTGTCGGATAAGATTGAGAAGGAGCGCCCAGAGAAGGGCGTGATTCCGCCGTCGCGGCGCAGCAGCAGGCGACGCGCGAAATAATTTCGAGTCAGAGCGGGTCACTACGCCGACAGTCGCCTCTTCATTGCCATCAATGCCTTCACAATGGCCGCGGACGACGTCGAGAATTCACTGTTGGAGCACGGTTCCATCTCCGCGTCGATGGAGTCTCCAGAATTTGCCTTCCTGACCAGCTCCGCAGCAATCATGTGAAAACGGGCGTGCTCGTACTTCAGCTTCGTAAACTCCGGCAGGGAGGAAAAACTCGCGCCCTCCCCGTAGATCCACTCGCCCAGCACACACTTGTGATCGACGCTAACCTCGGTGGGGAGCAGACTGCCGTTGCGTTTGGCTAGGCAATGGCGCAGCTTTCGCTTCCACTTGCTATGCGTGCCGACGGCCTTATCAAAATCCATTTGCATTCCTGTGATTAGGGCGGGCATGGGCCTCCCATGGCGGCCCTCAATTGGATATCGGCAACAACAGGCGGAAGATGGGTCGAAGGGGATTGCACTTGAAGTGTGTAGGGACAGCGTCGATCTTAGGCGTGCCTAGAAGCGGTCGTTGGTATCGATCCCGAACCCCAGGATCGCGGTGATTTCCACCGGCTGGTCGCCGCGCATGGCAGGTTGGAACTTCCAACTGCGCAGGGCGGCGAGGATTTTGGCTGTCATGCCGGCGGGGCCGGGTTCGCGGACGCGCAAGTTTTTCAAGTTGCCCGAGGCGTCCAGGGTGCAGCTAAGGACCATGCGAGCGCGCGGCAACCCGTCTGGAAGATCGCTGCGGACGCTCTGCGGAGCAGTGAGTCCGCCCGGCTGATTACTGGGCACGGCCTCACTGAACTGCATCACAACCGCACCCAATGAAGTATCGAAATAGGTCGTGTAGGTTTGGCCGCGAAGAAGATTCTTGTAAGGCTCGAATGCGCCGCCGGATGTTGCCGTCGCAACGATGGTCACTCCTAAAGCCTGCCGTTGTTTGGCCGAGGAGTGCCCAGGCCCGACGGCGTCCGTGCCCGAGGGGTCCGATCCGAAGCTGGGCAGATTGACGACGCTGCTGCCGCCGCTGATATCGACGCCGCGGACGGCGGGAGTGCCAGAAGGCACGCTTCCGGCCCCGCCCGGGCCTGCGGCGGGAGAGATGCCGCGGCGCGCGGTGGGATCTGAACCGTGCTCAACGCCAGCTTTTCCCGCACCAGTGCCGGCCCCATTCATCCCGCTGCCCGGACCGCTACCACGGCCAATGCTGGGGCCACCGCCTGCGCCGCCGAGGCCGGGCTTGTCTCCGCCTGACGGAGAAAGTGCGAGCGAGCCGCTGCCGCCGCTGGGCAATCCAAGCTTGGGGCCGGGCTGGCTGGAAATCACGGCACCAGCGTTGCCGCCGCTACCACCGCTGCTGGGCGGGGCGAGGCCTGCGCCAGCGTCCAGGGGCGCGCCCAGGCCTGCGCCTTTGCGACCCAGGCCGGAACCAGCGGGGGCGGAGCCTCCAAGTGAGGGTGGGGGGGGAACGATATTATTGGCGAGCAATGTACCGCCTGGAGCTCCCGCACCGCCAGAGAGCGAAGGCGGGGGCGGAACGACGCTGGGCGCCCCCAAGGTTGGCGCAGAGGATGCCGCGAGAGAGCGAGTGCCAGTGCCCCCGGAAACTCCAGTGGATGGCGGCGGAGCAACCACATTCGCGCCGAGCGATGCGCCCATGCCATTCCGGGCGCCGCGCGGATTGCCACTAGCCGCGCTTGCGCCGACAGCTGGCGGAGGTGGTAGGACACTGGTGGCGAGCGTTGTTCCGCTGGTTCCGCTCGGGCCGTTCGAATGAACGGCTGGAGGAGGTGGGACGACTTCAGAGGGACCAAAGATTTTCCCAATCAGGCTGCTCATCAAAGATCCGCTGCCCGATTGGGTTGGCGGCGGGGGCACAACCGTCTTCGACGAATCTGGAATGCTGCCGCTGGCGAGGCGGTGCGTGTCTTGCGAGACGTCGGATGACGGCGGCGGCGCGATCACGGAGGGCGCCGACAAACTCAGCTTGGGATTGCGCGTGGTGGCGCGTTCTGGAGCTGAGACCGGCGGCGGGATTATCGCCGCGTTGGCCATCTGCACTGGCGAACTGGAAATTTCCCGGCTCACTCCGCCGGGCGCTGGGGGAATTACATTGGTCGCAAATGCCGGAGCTGAGCGCGTTCGATCGCGAGCCGCGCTGGGAGCAGGTGCCACTACCGACGCACTGAGCGACGGTGCATTCAGCGCGCGCTCGCGGGAGACGCT
>WNGK01001795.1_pt1 | contig 27894 bp, 20 predicted proteins | sample 5400601 | NCBI WGS metagenome assembly WNGK01 (sample SAMN13153376, study PRJNA577476) | soil metagenome | isolation source: 60 cm soil or saprolite under Garry oak tree replicate 1 | place: USA:California | collected 2016-06-15
AGTCTTCGCAATGGCAAGCTGGACCTGGGCCATATTGAAAATGTTGCGCGCGAGATCGGCGCCGCGTTAAGACAGAAAAGCACGCATCACGTAGTCGTGCTGCGAAGCACGGTTTTGCCGGGGACCACCGAGTCGGTGCTCCTGCCTATTTTAGAAAAAGAGAGCGGCAGGAAAGCCGGCATAGATTTCAGCGTCTGCTACAACCCGGAATTCATGCGCGAAGGCAGCGCCGTGGCCGACTTTCTCCAGCCTCCATACACCATTCTTGGCTCGCAGGATCCCAGGCATCTCGAGCCGCTGCGCGAGCTTTATAAGAACACGCCGGGCAAAGTGTTCGAGACGAGCATCACCGTTGCTGAGATGGTGAAGTATCTGTCGAACGCATTTCATGCCGTGAAGGTTACGTTCGCTAATGAGATGGGTACGCTGTGCAAACACCTGGGTGTGGATGCGCAGGCTGTCACCGAAATTTTTACTTCTGATACGCGGCTGAACATTTCTCCAGCGTACCTCGCGCCTGGGTTTGCGTTTGGCGGTTCTTGCCTGCCTAAGGATGTTCGAGCGCTCACTTATCGCGCCAAGGAATTGGATTTGAAGCTGCCGCTGCTGGAATCGCTGTTGCTCAGCAATGCTGAGCACGTTGACCGCGCGCTTGAGGCGGTGATGCGCACAGGAAAAAAGAGAATCGCACAGTTGGGTTTGAGCTTCAAGGCAGGGACCGACGATCTGCGCGAGAGCCCGCAGGTGCAGCTTATCAAGCGGCTGTTGGGCGAAGGGTACAATGTGCGGATTTGGGACAAGGACGTTTCCCTGGGGCGACTGGCTGGTTCCAATCGCCAGTACATCGAAGAAGTGATTCCCCACATTGGGTCGCTACTGACCACCGATCTCGTCGAAGCACTGCGCGAGGCTGATGTCGTGATCATCGGCAACAAGTCGGTGGACAAAGACGAGTTATCGCAGCATCTGCGGGCTCGGCAAATCGTGATCGATCTCGTACATCTCGACAAGTCTCGCCGGCCAGACACGGTTGCTGCTTACGAAGGTATTTGCTGGTAATTTACAAATGAACTCCGTGCAAACGAACCCCGTGCAAAGGAACCCCGTGCAAAGGAACCCGTGACCACGTTGAAGTGTAATCTGCTGGATCTCAAGGCGGTGAACTGGGGGCTGCTCGACAGTTTCGGGGATCGAACCATTTTTCAAACCCGGGAGTGGCTCAACTTCGTTGCTGAGACCCAAGGCGCCACTCCAGTCATCGCAGAGATTCAGGATGGCAGCAAGGTGGTCGGATATTTTTCCGGTCTGACTTTCACGCGAATGGGCCTCAAAATCCTCGGCAGTTCGTTTCCTGGATGGACGACACCTTACATCGGGTTCAATTTGCTGGCGGGAATCTCACGCGCCGACGCGTTGGCTGCCGTCGAAAAAATGGCGTGGGAGACCCTGAAGTGTCTGCACATGGAAGTTTCCGATCCCGATTTCACCGTGGAAGATGGCCAGCAACTGGGATTTAATTGCGAGTTCTACACGTCCTATCGCACCGATCTGACCCAGCCTGAAGAAAAACTATTCAACAACATGGATAGCGCTTGCCGTCGCTGTGTTCGGAAAGCGGAGAAGAGCGGCGTGGTCATCGAAGAAGCCCACGATCTCACTTTCGCTGATGAATACTACGAGCAACTGAAAGACGTCTTCGCCAAGCAGGGCCTGGTTCCGACCTATAAGGTCGACCGCGTACGCGCCCTGCTGAAGAACCTGGAGCCCACCGGGCGCGTTTTGCTGGTGCGCGCGCGCGATCCGGAAGGCAAGTGCATCGCCACCGGAATTTTCCCAGGGTTCAACAAGATTGCCGAGTTCTGGGGCAATGCCAGCTTCCGCTCCAGTCAAATTTTTCGTCCCAACGAGGCGATCCAGTGGTACGTCATGCGCTACTGGAAGAAATGTGGCGTCGAGGTGTACGACTGGGGCGGCGAAGGTACCTACAAAGAGAAATACGGGTGCACGGTTCATCGTGTGCCCTGGTTCACCAAGTCGCGCTACCAACTGGTTTCCACACTGCGCAATGAGGCCCGGAACATGTATGCCCGCAAGCAGCGGTTTCTGGGATGGCTACAAGGAGAGCGCGGCCAGCGCAAGGACGACAGCAGAGTTGAGGAGAAGGTCGGATGATCATTCAGCGGGGATTCAAGCACTTGTCGCGAGTCAGCGACGTCTTATTCCGCAGACTTAAGTTGGAGCGAGAAATCACTATTTTCCCGGATGATGTATTTCTGACTTCCTATCCGCGCTCAGGCAATACTTGGAGCCGTTTTCTGTTGGGCAACTTGGTGTATCAAAGCGACCCGATGACCTTTCTTAATCTCGAGCGGCGCATCCCCGATATGTATGTACACTCGGACCGCGAGATGCGAAACCTCAAACGCCCGCGCATGATCAAGAGCCATGAGTGTTTCGATCCCCGCTACAAGAAGGTCCTTTATATCGTTCGAGACCCACGAGACGTTGCCGTCTCGAACTACCATTGGGAAATGAAAAAAGGTTCTTTCAACGACCGCTTTCCAATTGAAGGATTCATTCCGAAATGGATAGAATCTTATTACTGGCCGAGGCTGGGCTCTTGGGGCGATCACATCACTGGCTGGCTCGCCACCCGCGAAGGCCATCCCAATTTCATTATGATTCGGTATGAAGAACTCCAGGCAAATCCCACTCGTGAGTTGGCAAGAGCTGCGCGGCTGCTCGAGGTTGATCCCACTCCAGAGGTGTTGCGTAGAGCAGTGGAACTAAGTTCGGCCGATCGCATGCGGCAGATGGAACAAGACCAGGGGCGAAAGTGGGTGCAGACCAAGTACACTCGACAGGACAAGCCATTTGTGCGCAAGGGGTCGTCAGGGAACTGGAAATCGGTGTTGCCAGGGGAATCCGTTGCGCTGATCGAAGCGATTTGGGGGCACTTAATGATCAGGTTGGGGTACGAGCTAAGCGCTCCTGCCCGCAGTGCCCAGCCGGCAACTACTACGCCTGTGGGCAGCTAGGTGGTACTTCTTTGCTCCCACGGGATACGCGCCCGCACCTCAATAATTCCGAGGAAGCCCATCTCCGTCTGCTCGCGTGAAGTGAAACCGTGACTTCGTCTGTTCGAACGGTTGGAGCTGAGCAGCCAATTGTTTCGAAAGTGCAAGAATGAAGTTTGATTCCGCTTGTAGAAAGCCTGCATCCTTCAATGCCCGGCGCCACGAGTTATGACTCTGGTTAGAAACGATCAGCTCCATTCCCTGATCTTCCAATACGTCCGCAGCCGCGCGAACCACGGCGAGAGCATCGTCGGGCAACGACCAGCAATCGACGATCGAACCTACCCGCATCGTGCCATATTTCGGATCTCTGCGTCGCTCGGCGACGACTGCCCAGCCCACATCAATTCCATCGCGACTCACCTTTAGACGGGTGAAATGTGTGTCCGAGGCAGGATAGAGTGTTTGTAGGGTCCCGCTGTCCCGCACGGCGGTCATCGCGTAGGCGTCCTCTGCCCGGTTCCAGAGCGAATCGGACCACTCAGAGAATTCTCTGACCTCTGCAACCCTATAGTGCGTCAGCCGTAGGGCGCGGATTCGCGAGCTGAGGCGGTGCATCTTTAGCGCGGCCCACCCTACACCTGTGTAAGCTGCCAGGTCCATTGCCAAACTGAGCATGGACGACCTGCGCAAGGCGTGGACCTCTTTTAAGAACCGATATGCATTGACGATCCGAAAGTAGAAGGGAACTGCGCAGTGGTTCCAACCCAGGCCTACCAGCATTTTGGGCAAAGGTCTATCGTAGCCGCCCATGCCCAGGCAATAGAGCAGGGGAGATCGTTGCATGGCATCTCGCAACAGCAAGGCTCCGACCGGAGCATAAGACTTGTTGATGATTCCTTCGGAAAGAGGATGGTGGTAATACCCAATGGACCGCACAGTTCCGTCTGGAAAAAGGAAATTCTGTCGCTTAAGAGCGTACCCTCCACGAACCACGCCGCCGTCCACTGCCACAAAATATTCGTTGTAGAGAGAGTCGTTAGCTGTCGGAGGCAGCCATTGCGGAAGTGCGTACCTATAGAAGACCAGATCGGGCTCCGCGCCCGCGGCCTGTAATCGCCGGTTAAACTCGTTAACTGCCGGCTGGTGTTCCTCCCGATAGGGCTGGATTATGATAGCCAAGACTAACTCGGCGTAACTTGAGGTTTGCTTTCTATGAGTCTGGTAACGTCGCCGATACTCTTCATTTGCTCGATTTCTTCGGGCGATAATTGCAAATGAAATTTTTCCTCAATGGCGAGTACCAGGTTGAGGTGCTGGGTCGAGTCCCATGCCTCGATGGTTTCCGGCGAAGAAGCGGCATCGATGCGGTTTTGTGGAACATCGAAAAGATCGGATGCAATTCCTCGGATCTGTTCAAAGACGCTCAGTGTCAATGCAGCCCTCCATTTATCGCTGAGATATGGATCCACTCAGGGCAGGCGATCTTACTTTGGGCCAGATCGAGTACCCATTGGGATCCCTCGCCATTTTGGTGTGCAAGTTCAAAACCATGTTGCCGGTAAAATTCGCGTGCCGGAGCATTTTTCTTAGTGGGGAGAAACCAGCCAGTCAATCGTTGCCGTCCGCGAATGGCTGCGCTCCCCGCCAAATAGGACAAAAATGCCGTCTCCACGGTCCGGCCAATGACTCGACAGCTCAGCAGGAAAGTATCGATTTCGCATTGCTCCTGATCGTCACGAGTGATCGCAACCCCGACTAGGCCGTGGTCCCCGAACCGATCTCGCACATGAATGGACATGACTTGCCAACCCGAGCGTGATGCGATTTCCGCCACCTGCTGCTCTGAATATCGGCGCGTGGTCAAGTTGAATTGATTGGTTTTCTGCGTGAGCTGAGCGATTCGGGCTAAGGTGGCCGGCACAGCTGGTGCGATCTCGGCTTCCTGCTGAAGAAAACGATAAAAGTCCTCCTTTGATTGGAAGCTTTGCTCTGACTGCGCCCGCTTGCGCTGGTATGAATAAAACGTGGTGCGCTGTTGATCTTCCGCCGAAAGAGTGAGACGTTCGAAAACAGGGGAATCGCGCAGGGTGGCAGCGTACTCGAGAGGATTTTCCGGTAGATCAATTACCATGACCTCCGGAAGGGCCGCACGAACTTGTTCCCGCTCGAAGCGATTGTCGTCCAGAAAAGCCAGGCTGTCGATCCCGATGTTCAGTTCGGAAGCGATTTCGTGCAGACCCTGCACTTTATCGTTCCAACTGATACGCATGGCGGCGAAGTGCTCGGGGCGAAGCAGCATACCCGAGTGTCTCTCCAGTACCTCCTTGGCATCCTCAGGGTTGTTCTTGCTGCAGATGGCCAGAAGGATTCCTTTATTGGTCAGGTCTAACATGGCGCGTTGCAGCGCCTGATATGCCGCGCCGGGGTATTCAGCGCCGAGCTTGATGCCGGTGATTCCATCCTCGCCAACGATGCCACCCCAGAGAGTGTTGTCCAGATCGACCACCAAGGCCTTGGCCGTTCTGCCCGCGAGGGGCACAAGGAAGCGAAGCCACTCGCTGGCTAGATGGACGAACTGGTCGGCCGCGATCGGCAATCGGGCCATCAGCCAATTGCGATCATCGTGCCAGCGGAGTCGCCCATGACGGGCGGCCAGAGCATCATAGTCGAGAATATACACGCCGCGGATCTCGCGGGCGCAACGGCGAACTTCCTGGTTAATGCGTTGGGTTACCTCTGCCAGGCTGGTCTCGCGCTGAGAATCCAAGACACCTAAGTTAGGGCGGAGAGGTTGTTCTAAGTTGTGGACGATGAAAGGCGCCTGGCTGCGTTCCCGCAAAGCACGCATCCAGCCCTGAAGGGTTCCCGACACGCGCCGTACCGCATCCTCAACTTCACCGGCCGACATGCCGGCATATTGATTCCAAAGGTCAGGAGCTATGTCGGCGGTCTGAACTGCTAGCACGACTGCATTGACTGCAGGACCATACACCAGGCTCTCCGGGTCGAGAATTTCCTGGGCGTATGCGTTGAAATTCCCCACGCTGACCGACAGATCAACACCCAGGCAAAAGGCGGCTGCCCGCAGCAATGGCAGTACCGGTTCCACAGTGAAGGAACGCAGAATCGTTACGTGATAAGGAACCAGAGGAAGCCGGTCGCGGAGTCTCTCAAACCGGGAGGTCACAAACGCGGCAGTCGCTGGGCCAGCCTCAGTACGCCAGAGTTCCCCGAGAGCAATGGCAGCCTTGTCCGCGCAGTTCAGAGCGATTAGCCCATCAATTTCGCTGCGGAGAGTGGAAATTCTAAGGTCTGGGGCCATCGCTCAGCGCTCCAGATACTCAACCAGCAGCTTGTTCCTGGTATAGACCCAGGCAATTCGCCGCCCGCCAAAAGCGGCGGCCGGAAGAGGTGGACGCACGACCAACATGCGCTGAGAACGGCAACGATCCAATTGCGCTTCAAGCGATCCTACGATGTAGCAGACGTGGTGGATTCCTCCACCTTTATTGGCAAAGGACATCACCGGTGAATTTTCAGAAGCTGGTTCGACAAGCTCAAACAATGGGTCAGCCGACTCTTTACTCTGAAGGAATGTGACCCGCACTTCCTGGTTGGCGTCATGGACGATGACTCCGTCCCACTCAGCGTCGAGAGATTCCCGAAAACCCTGCACCGTTTGCTGAATCGAAGCCACAACAAAGCCGACATGATGAAAATGGCCTCGCGGCTCCCAGGAACGAGCTACGGAATCCTTGGCCTCCATCAATTTCTCTTCAGCTGACATGTCCTCACTCTCGAATAAGAATAAACCGGCGAACCCTCCATTTACGAGTTGCATTGTTACTTTAGAGAGGGTTGGCTCGCAATGAACGCAACCTCCAAATGTTATCCTTGGGTTGTGCTTCACACAACGATCGGTTCTCGGGAGTGGGGATCAGTTCTGGACGCCAAGCACATTACCGAGCGGGCAAAAAGTCCTGTGTTTGTAATGGGCTGCCATCGCTCTGGCACGAACCTTCTATATGATACTTTGCTCTCCGCCGGTGGGTTTGCGGTTTACAGCGGCTATTTGCCGGTACACAAGATTCTGATTCCGCGGTTCGGGCCCTTCCATAAACTAGAGAACCGCAAGAAAGCAGTAGCGGTATGGCTGCGAAGCAAGGGCTTCCGCAGATCAGATCTGGACCCCCAGAAGTTCAGCGAGCGGGTTCTCGGCGAATGCCGGAACGGCGGCGACTTCATTCGCATCACAATGGACGAGATCGCCCAGAATCAGGGTGTCAGCCGGTGGGCTGTATACGATCCCGATGCCGTTCTGCACGTCCCTCGCATCAAGGCCGACATTCCGGAGGCATTGTTCATACACATCATCCGCGATGGCCGGGACATTGCTCTTTCTTTGAATAAGATGGGTGGCTTCAGGCCATTTCCGTGGGCGGGGAAATCGAGGAACCTGTTGGCAACCGCGCTGTACTGGGAATGGATGGTCGGCAAAGGTCGCTACCATGGGCAGCAGATTCCAGGCGACTATATCGAGATCCATTATGAGGACTTGGTTGCTCATCCGCGGAGGACCCTAGCGACCCTAAGCAAGTTTCTCGATCACGATTTAGATTACGACCGGATTCAGCGCACGGGGTTGGGTCGTCTTCGGGAGTCGAATTCATCGTTTCTCGAGGATTCCAAGGAAGCCCAGCAGAATCCTGTGGATCGCTGGAAAAGCCGACTATCAGCCGAGGAAATAAACGCGCTGGAAGCTCTAGTTGGTGATCGTCTCGAAGAGTGTGGATACTTGCTAACCACACCAGAACGGAATAGAAATCTGCGGGCTCGACACCGCATCATGCGCAACTTCTATCCTGCCTTTCTGGATGCGAAAGTTTGGCTGCGCACACGGACTCTAGTCGGCAGATTTGCCGACCTGTCCGTATTAGAACTCACCTCGTAGATCCCTGAGCTGCAGGGTCAACATTTGCTCATACTGTTCGCGGGGCTCGCCCATCATGGTTTCGATTCGGAGAACATCATCTCTGCGGGAGCAGCAGCGGGCGGGATGGCCAGTTCATAACCTAGAGTTCGCATCAGCGGACCCCATCCGGTCTCAATTTCTGCGGCTGATTTCGTAGGCAATTCGTCGCGCCAGCCACCAGTTTTGGCCTTCCGTACGAACTTCTTGTCTGGTCGCGTCCCCTTAGTCAATTGCCACTGGTTGGCCTGGCTTCCTTCTAACTCGCGCATTCTTTCTGCAGAACTGAGCTCTACGGCCCGAGAAAGCCTCTCCGGTGTGGCGTCTACATTGAGGAACCCGGCCAACTTCGTTAACTCGCGTCTCGGATCTTCGAGCATGTCTTCGTAACGCAGTAGCAGAAATCTGCGGTTATGCCTCATCGCCAACCAGCTAGCCACGTTATCGTACCAACTGCCCCAGCGAGGGTCAGCAAGCAGCCCAGATCCGAAATTGCCACTCATGAATAAGGGCACGAATTCTTCGATTGGGCATGTGTCAGGCAGACTTCGCACCTTGATCGCGTAATGATAGGCGGACACGGTCACATCCCTTGGGTCACGCACAATATAGATCACGTTACGATAGCGAGGGTCGAAGCAGTCATGGCTTTTCAGCACTCTCGGTAAACGGCGCAGCTGCCGATCCGAAAAGATGTAGATTGAGGGAATCCGGTTCTCCACATTAGCAAATGTCACCGGCTCATCTTGGTAGATTAAGTTGCCGATGAGAAAGCGAGTCCAAGTATTGCCCGAACGCGGATAAGAGACGATAAACCGATCGTCTGGGTAGACTCTCATTTGCCTGCCCGCGGGATTACGAGCCAATGCGACATCCCTAACTTTCTTGAAATGTTCGACCAAGGCGCGAGCTTTGATCATCGAGAGTTATACTCCTGGTAAGCCGGAGTCGCTAAGAACCGAAATCTTGGCATTTCATCAGGCCTCATAAGATTTGTTTCCCGCTTGGGCTCGCATACACCTCGCATAAAGAATCATTGCCGCGCTGCGCTCGAGCACTCGGGAACAGACTCACGGTTAGATTTCCAATGCAAGTTGATAGAATTCTAAAGCAGCATCGGGTCTGCTCCAAGTCTCCAAAGTATGGGTCCTCGACTTCAAGGTTCCGATCGGAAGAGTCGGCATAGCAAGACATCATAAGAACTTTTGGTCGAGCCGAAGGATAACGAGCCAGGATTTCAATTAAATTTTTCAAATCCATTGCGAAAATGGTGTCCGCTTCGTCGATCATTTCTGGCGTGAGAAGCCGTGCGCGATGTTGCCCAAGGGAAACACCGAGTTCTTCGGCTGCAACCAAGGCCCGTGCGTCCGCAGGCTTTCCTGCCTGGGCGTGAAGTCCGGCGGAAATAACCCGGATGTGGCTCTGACCAAGCTCAGCTAGTTCCTTTCGAAACAGTGCCTCGCATAGCGCGCTTCGCATGATGTTACCGTGACAGACAAAGGCAAAGGAATGAGCGCCGGTGGAAACGCGTCTTCTTCTTTCGTTTGCTACGCCAAGGCTGTTGAGTAGTTTCATTTTCAGGTAGGTCGTTCGCCCCACATCTCCAAAGCTGCGAAACTTCTCAACTTTCTGGATCAATCTCGTTGGGGCAAGTTGCCTGAACAGCGCCTTGGCATCGGCTTTCAATAACCCCTTGACCGTACTGGCCATTTCCTGCAGACCAGGAATCGGGTCGGAAAACGACCAGATCGCATCCCGCACGGCGGGGTTCAAACAATCGGCTAGAAGATCGGCCATCGCTTTCCAACGCGAATCTTGACCTGACCTGACGGCCGAAGTCACCAGCAAACGATGGGTGCGTTCCAGATAGCCAGCAGTCCAACGCCAGCGGACGCCGACCGTGTAGCGTTCCGGAATCTTCGGTTCCTGTCCGTGCAAGAGTCTCCACTGGTAGACGGGGAACTGCAAGCCCGCTTGGAGCGGCAGGGATGTGGTCCCCCAAAACCGGCCATTTACTTCCATCAACGCGGCTGTGCCGTCGGCAGGGTTCTGCCGGAATTCGACCATGGCTACGCCTTCCCATTCCAGGGCGCCAAGCAATTTTCGCGAGGCATCAACTAGAGCTTTGTCGGGCGGTTCAGCAATAGCCACTACAGCCACGCCGCCGGAAGCAGGGTGCTCTTTCAATCGGCGGTGCTGAAAACACGCGAGGCACTCACCTCCGTGTATCAACATTTCAATTCCTACCCCTTCACCAGGGCAGTACTCCTGAACCAGCCACGACCCACCTTGGTTGCTGGTGAGCCATTTTAGAAGATCTTCCTGCTGACGGAAGTAAAGCGCTTTGAAAGAACCAGCACGATCCATGCCAGCCGGTTTGACGACGACAGGGTAAGACTGTTGATTTCCAGCCGATTCTATGTCGCCGATGCTTGATACTGCGCAGGTCTTTGGAACCCGGATTCCACATCGTTGAGCCGCATTCAAGGTAAATTGCTTGTCGAGTACTCGTTGCACCACGTGGGGTGGGGGGCAGGCAACCGTAAGCAGCCCTGTTAACCATTCGTAATTCTCGGCCACAGCCGTCAGAGCCGCATCTTGCACGGGGATAATCATGTCGAACTGTCGTTCGCGAACTAGTGCAAGCAGCTCGCGGTTAAACGCCGTGCGTGAAGCCCGGAAGTCGGGCAAGCGCGTGAAATCTCTAACCGAACGCGAACGAACGGTCTCATCTGAGCGATTGAGTGAGGCAACTTCAACCGGGACACCACATTGGAGGTCGAGCATTCTTGCGATAGGTACCGCGATGCGAGCCGAAGCTCCCAAGATCAGCACGGGCCTGGGATTGATTGGGTTACTCATCTGCTTTCATGACTCGGCCACTCATGCGCTGGGCTCTTCCGTGTACACCAGGCTCACCGGCTGCTGGGGCTCGATCTGGTCTTCCGAGTTCTCTGAATGGCGGCGAGGATTCATAGAGTTCAACGGACCTTTGACGAACATGAAGTAGTAAACAAAGGCACCATAGACCAGGCCCCCTGCCAGCACATGAGCGCTAAATTGCAGTAAAGTTCGTGGGTAAAACCATAGGCGCATTCCCAGCAGGACGGCAATCAGCGGCATACACAAAAGGAACGGAGCCGTATAGGCTCTCCTCAAAAAGATCCAGACCGGCAGCTTCAGAATGCCGCACATGTGTTGGGGGAGGAAGAGTACGCAGGTAAGCGTCAGAGGAATTGCCGTGCCGACTGCGTCGCCCATGATTCCATAGCGGCGAACTAACAAAATGCTCAGTACTAGATTAGCCAAGCCCTCCAAAAGAGTTACTCCGGCCAGAACCTTGTGACGCGCCATGCCGAATAGAATCCGCCCGGTTGTGGCCTGGCTCATCCGCAGGGTGCTCGGAAAGAGCAGCACCAGCAGAACGGGATAAGAGAAGGGGACATACTTCGCTCCCATCCAGACCTGAATTAACGATTTACCTAAAATGACCAGGCCGGCACAAATCGGAAACATCACCAAAGCGCAACCTCGGTTTCCGCCGATGAAGATTGCCCGCAGCTTGTCTAGATCTCCTTTTGCATCGAAATGGCTAGACATGGGAGTGAACACCTGGGCCAGGCTGTCCACCATCCCGGTGGCATAATCTACAACTCGAGATCCGATGGCAAAGGGAGTAATCGCAGCAGCGGAAAGGTAATGTCCTATCACGAGTGCATCCGTCTTAAACCGTAGGTTACCGGCAAGGCCAATGACGAAGGTTACCGATCCGTAGCGGAAGAGCTCATGAAATGTGGTTTTGTTTATGAATCTGAGGGCAATTTGGAGATCCGCGAGGCGAAATACGTTAATTGCATTGACCAACTGATTTATGACGGGGAGCAACACCGTGATCCATGCCACAGTCAACAATCCATAGCCACGATTGAGAGCGATAAGGATTAACACGGCTCGTAGGATGGTGTTGATGATATTGATCGAATTGATCAAATAGAATTTCTGCAGACCCTCCAGAACTCCGGCAAATACACCAAGTGGAAAACCCAGCGCTAGCGAAGCGCCCACCATAAAAAACAGGACCTTGCCGGTATGCACATACGCAGCATGGAGGTGAACAACTCGATCGAGGAACAAGCTTGCTACGGACGTGACTGCTAGGACGCATACGCAGATGCACACATAAGTGAACAAACTGGTGCTGACGACGCGATTCAGTTGTTCGCGATCCTCCATCGCGCTGAACCGGGCAACATAACGGACAATCGAAGAGCGGATGCCAAGATCAAATAGTCCGTAGTATCCGGTTACGGAAAAAACCAACACCCATAATCCAAATGCTTCATCCCCTAGCTTGTGCAGAATGTACGGAGAGATAACGATCCCAGTCGCAATGTTCACCGCCAGCCCTAGCCAACTGGAGCCTATGTTTTTCATGAGCGCGATTTTCTCGAGGTACTTCACGAAGGACGAAATACCTTTCTGGGAGATGCAGGCGGGGCATTTACGCTGAGGTGGCCATCCAGCATTCAGGACGCCTCGCTCGTCGAGTTTGCAAGGGAAACCTCGACTAGTTCCTGGTCTCGCATGGGGCGAGCATCCAGGGAAAAGGCATTCTGCAAGGACTCTACCAAACGTTTCGCCAGAACTTGAACCGTCGGCTCCCGTAATATGGCACTGTGGCCAATCGGCAGGACGTGGAGATCGACTCCGCCGCGGGCGCGGTCTCCCCAACCCATCAATGGATCGCGTTTGTAGTAATAGGGCTGCTTAGGATCCTTAAATAAGGTTATTCGTCCATTGAAACTGGGAGGAATGTAATCCTCAGCCGGCCAGTATGCCTGAGACCATGCGCTTCGCTCCTGCCGTCCCCGCAGCTTCTTCCACAGCCTTGCGCTTGTTCTGGACACGATCTGCGATTGTTCCTCTAGGCTAAGCTGCCGGAACTGACGCAGGCGCTGGACATAATAGGAGATTTTCCACAGGAAACGGCTTTGGCTGTTCTCGAGCGCCCAAGTATCAAAAATAGCCAACATACCAACCGGTTCACCCAACTGCTCCAGCTTGTGCGCCATGCGGATTGCCAGATGTGCACCGTCGCACATTCCTCCAAAAAAATAGGGGCCGCGGGGTTGTGTCGCGCGCATGGCAGCTACATATTGGTCCGCTAAATTTCTCATCTCTTCCCACGTATAAGGACGATCAATCGCAATCGGTCCATTGGCTTGCAATTGATAGAACGGCCGGTGAGAACCCATGTGCCGCGCCAGAACAGCATATCCAATGCCGCTTTCCCCTGGCGAAACGATGGCAAAAAACGGTGGCGTAGAATTTGTGCCGACTTGGATTAGTGTCACCGTGGATTCAGCATCGGCTGCAGTTTCCTCTTCTAGAAAGTGCCTTAAATACCTAACGTTTGCACCCTGGAACAGAGTGGAGAGTGACAGCTGTCTGCCGGTGAGGCTGCGAATTTCCGTCATCAGCCGGGCGGCCATTAAAGAGTGTCCGCCTAGTTCGAAGAAATCGTCAGTCACTCCGACAGGGCGAACACCCAGTACTATCTCGAAAATAGAAACCAGTTTTGCTTCGAGTTCGTCGCGGGGAGACTCGCGGCGATTCGGTTGTATTTCCCGAACCGGGGCAGGTAGCGCTTTTCGATCGACTTTGCCATTGGGAGTCAAGGGAAATTGGTCTACGGTTACCCAGCGTGACGGCAACATGTATTCCGGCAGTTTTTGTTTGGCAAAGCTTCGGATCTCGGGTAGATCGAGAGTGTGTTCTTCGTCCGGGTTAAGATAAGCGACGATATGTTTGTCACCGGGCATTTCCTCCCACACTACAACGACGGCTTGCCGCACTGCCGAGTGCTGGGTTAAAACACTTTCGATTTCTCCTAATTCAATGCGGAAACCGCGAATCTTGACCTGATTGTCCATTCTCCCGAGGTATTGAATGTTTCCATCGTGGAGGTAACGAACCAGATCCCCAGTCCTATAGATTCGGGCTCCTGGCTCATTCATGAACGGGTCGGGTACGAACTTCTCAGCCGTTAGTTCGGGCCGGTTCCAGTAACCTCTGGCCACTCCATCCCCTCCAATGCAGAGTTCTCCAGCCACTCCGACCGGCAATAGCTGCCGATTCTTGTCCACTACGTACATCCGAGTGTTGCCGATCGGACGCCCGATAGGTGCCAGCGACCAGTTGACGTCCGTTAACCGGCATATCGAGGACCATATCGTGGTCTCCGTTGGCCCGTACATGTTCCACAATTCACCACAGCGTGGCAGCAACTGTTCAGCGAGCTCCCTCGGCAAGGCTTCGCCGCCACACAGAACCTTTAAGGAGCGATCGCCGTGCCATCCACTTTCAATCAGCAGCCGCCACGTAGCCGGGGTCGCTTGCATCACGGTTACGCCCGAGCCGCGCATCAAGTGCTCGAGTGTATGAGCATCCGATGCTTGCTCGCGCGAGGCGATTACTACTTTGGCTCCGACCGTGAGCGGCAGATACAGCTCGAGGCCAGAGATGTCGAACGATAATGTGGTTACAGCGAGCAGGGCATCCTCAGCGTCAAGGCCCGGTTCTCGGCGCATCGTGGTGAGGAAATTCACCACATTGCGGTGCTCAATCTGTACACCCTTGGGTTTGCCGGTAGAGCCGGAAGTGTACAAAGTGTAAGCCAAGTTCTCCGGCACAACCACGAAAGCGGGATCGGCCTGCTCCTCCGTCTCAATCTCGCTCCAATTTGTATCTAAACAAATCAGCTCGGCGTTAGGGCTAGGTAAACGGCTACCTAGCCTTTCCTGGGTGAGGACAAGTCGGATTTGCGCGTCGTCAAGGATGAAGGCGATGCGATCATTGGGATAGCTCGGATCGAGCGGGACGTAGGCGGCCCCGGCTTTCAACACACTCAACAGAGCTACCACCATGTCAAGCGAACGCTCGATGTAGATTCCAACTAACGAATCCGGGCCTGCTCCGCGCTTACGAAGATGTCTGGCGAGCTGATTGGAGCGTGCGTTTAATTGTGAGTAGGTAAGGTTCTTGTCTGCGAAACTAATCGCAACTCGATCCGGAGTCGCTCGCGCCTGGCGCTCAAACAACTGGTGAACGCAGGCGTTCGGGTATTCAAAGCCGGTTCGATTCCAATCTACCAGTAGCTGTTGTCGCTCATCCGCTCCCAGCAGAGGCAATTCGAAAATGCCCCGCCCTGGCTGCTTCAAGGTGCCCTTTAACAATTCCTCGAAATGCCCGCGCATCCGATCAATGGTGGCTGCCGAAAACAGGTCGCTGCTATATGAAAAGGTGAGTTCCAAACCATCTGATCGGTCGCACATGTGCAGCGTAAGATCTAGCATTTCCGTGCCAGTCTTCAGAGCCAGCCTGGTCGCTTTCATTCCGGCGAAAACCGGTGCTTGAGGTTCAGCATCGATAGCAAATTTCACTTGAAACAAAGGGTTGCGGCTTAGATCTCGTTCTAGGCGGGTATTCTCGATCAGTTTTGCGAATGGAAAGTTCTGATGAGCCTCCGCCGCAGTAGAGACATTCGTTACCCGATGGATAAGCTCCTCGATGGAAGGATTGCCCGAGGCATCGACGCGTAGCACCAGGTCGTTGGCAAACGGGCCGATTGAATGGCTTGTGCCTTCTAAGGTCCGGCCCGGCACTGCGGTTCCCAATACGATCTCGTCAAGTCCGGTATAGCGGCAGAGCAGAGCAATGAATCCAGAAAGCAGAACCACACGTAGAGGAACTCTTTCTCGGTTGCTCAACGACCTCAGCGCGCTAACCAGCGGCGCGGGCAGGGAAACTGATTTTTGCTCCCCACAAAAGCTCGGCTCGGGCGGTCTGGGAAAATCGATCGGCAACTCGATGCCGCTAGCTATGCCTTCCAATTGCCCTCTCCAGAAGGCCAAATCGCTCCCGGAGTTCTTGCTGCCCAGATATTCGTTTTGCCCACGAGCGCATTCCGAGTATTGCATGACCGGCTCGGCTCGACCCGCTCTAGAACCCTGCTGGAGTCCTGCACCATAATGCTCGGCAATTTCCTGCAGCAAGAGGTCTGCTGAGGTCGCATCACAGGCGATCTGGTGGGCGATCAGCAGCAGAACATGATCGTATTGGCTCACTCGCAGGAGCCGGATACGTACGGGAGCAGCCGCCACAAGATCAAACGGCTTGCTCTGCTCTAAAGATACCAACCGTTGGAGACGGTCTTCACGGTCAAACTCGGACAGGGCGCTGAGATCGGTGAAGACGAAGACCTCGGTACTCTGGGGCGCAGGAACCAGCGTGGGATGCCCGTCAACCGCGATAAAGCACGAACTCAAGAGCTGGTGTCGGCTTAGTACCAATTCGATGCTTTTCTCGAGGAGCGACCGCTCCAATCGACCCTTAAGCCGTACACCGACAGGAACGTTGAACACCGTTCGGGCATGCTCGAGCTGATGCAATACCCAGAGCCGCTGTTGCTGCACGCTCATAGCTGAGTCCATGTCAGTTGCAGCTCCAAGGTGAGGGGCCCGATTATTGGTCGAATCCACGGTCTTATTTTTAATCATCGCAAGTGCGACAGTGCTCAGCTGGGGTTAAGAAAGTTTGCATGATGCTGGCCTGAGATCGAACCGATGGATCGAGCAGCACGCATGTCGTCGATTTCCAATCCTAGTACTCTGGTCGAACCAGCGATCAAAATGCTCGTCGAACTGGTATTCCGCTGAACTTGGCTGGTAAAAGGTTCTCACCGGCCAATGTACAGTAGAGACAGTGCTGGTCGACAAATCCCCACCATACCAGTATTGCTCAGAAGTGGTTCGTTCGAACCCACATTGTCGTCCGCCTGAAGAAGTTGCATTTTGGCTGCCAAGCCGGGGCTTCCGCCTTGGCCCCGCCCGCTTTAGGAGTTCGTTAGATCATTCTAATACAAAGGCTTATGGTGGTCACTCTCGTTCGGTCCCACTCGCCGCATTGCCTGTGCAAAGACTTGCAGCTACTGTCACCGCAAAGGCACACGGGGAAGCGGCTGGCTGGATGAGCGCTAGATCCGATACGCCGAACCACGATCTGGGGGCCAGGTTGTTATCAGAAACGAGTATTATGATTCCTAAATAACACTAACACTAGGAATGGTTAGGTAGCTATTGACTCTGCGTCCGGCGTCGCCAGCTTGTACTTCCACTTGAACACCACCGGCTCTTCATTCACATCTTTCAGGTACAGTTCGATGCGTGCTTTCAACTCGGCCTTCGAACTGACTCGTATCCCCCGCAATAACGTCCGGGCCAGTTTGCCGAAGAAGGATTTTAATCAGATTCAACCACGAGCCGTGTTTCGGCGTGAAAATGAATTCGAAGCGGTTCGGCACACTCGCTAAGTACGCTCGCGTCTGTTTGGAAATGTGAGCGGAATGATTATCCAGGACGATGCGAATGCGAAGTCCCGCCGCATAGCGTTGATCCGCCAACTGGAGAAACTCGAGAAATTCCGCGCTCCGGTGGCGCTCCCGAACCAAGCCCAACACTTCCCCGCTGAGCAGCTCAATGCCGGCCAACAGCGACAGCGTGCCGTGCCGTTTGTACTCATGATCTCGTCCCACGCTGGGGTGCCGACCCGCTATCGGGGGCAGATCCGGCGCGGTATTGCTGATGGCCTGAATGCCCGGCTTTTCGTCATAACTCAGCACGCCCACCACTTCGGAAGGCAAGCCCGCCTTGCGCCACAGCTCGACCTCCCGGTAAACGTGCAACACTTCAATCATCTTGGCTTTAAACTCCGGATCGCGCCGCTCCAGATAATACTGGATCTTGTGCGGCTTCACCGGATGCGCCGACAAGATCTTGGAAACCGTCCCTCGTCCCAGCCTTTGCAACTGCGGGTGTCCCCCCTCCACACAGTGCTTCCGGATGTGCTTGGCCAGCAGGCGCGTAGTCCACAGCTCCTGCGCATAGCCCAGATCTTTGGGTTTCTGGCAGGCCAGGTCGACGACCCAGGTCTTGTCTTCCGCCATGATCGACCGCCGCCGGCCGCGTCCGGGCAGATCGCGCATGGCTGCACGGACGCCCAACTCCAGGGCCTTCGAAACGCAGCGTTCCACTTTCGGTCGATTGGTGTTGAAAGCCGCAGCTATGGCGGACACGGTTTGGCCCTGAGCATAGCGCAGAACCATCTGCACGCGTTGCACACGGGCCGCCGATTCGGTTCGCGACTGCGCCAGTCGCTCAAGCCAACTGGTATCCTCGTCGGTCAGGTTCAGTCGGGCACGTCGACTGATAAAGGGCATCGCCAGTGGCCACCCAGTACTGAACTACAACTAGTGCAATGCTATTTAGGAATCACAATCTTAGGAACGCGCAGCGCCAGAAACGGAACTATTCCAACTGTGCTCCCGACCTGGCCATTGCGACCACAGCCTGCAATGCAATTCATTCCGGAGGGATCCCGAGTTTTTTCTATCGCAACTCGACGATGAACACGTCGGTTCGATAACCACCCTTGTCCGCTTCCCCAAGCTGGTCTTCCCAGTCAGACGTGAAAATATAGAAGCGCCCATCGCGCGAGACATTACCGCGTGGAGTGGACCAAAATCCGTTCTTGGCAGTGCTGTAGGTATGGGCAAATCGGAATACCTTCGGCTCCCTGCCGTCCGTGGCCATGCAATCAATCTCGTTTTCCCAGGGTCCGTCCACATCTGGCGGCGTGCCCGGCGTTCGGGGATTACTCGGACGATAGGTCGAAAAACAAACCGGCGCGGAGTCGCTCGAATCTACGTTGTTCCAAGAAAAGTGCTGATCGTACCAGTACCCTTTTGTTTTTACTTCCTGAAGGTCGGGAATCAGCGCTGAATATTGTTCCAGGTGGTTCAAGGGCCGGATCAAAGTATCCATTGGGTGGTTGTTCCCCGATGGCCCAATGAGATGAGAATAACCCATCACATGATGGCCTGAGCACATCTTAGGACAAAGCGTAACGTTCATGGTCTCCACATCCCAGATCATCCAGCGGTGCCCGGGCGAACCATGGGTTCGGGAGATAGAGACGTACCTCCCCGATTTCGAGATCCCCACGCCGTGAAGAAAATAACGCTCTGAAGTGGCGACGGTCCCTTTGGGTCCCCACTCTCCGCCGATCTCGCTGGTCTGGGTGTTGTACCACCGGCAGCCTTGCTTGCGATCATAAACGTAGATCAAGTAATTCTGGTCTTGCTGGGGTCCCACGCTGGTGGTCATGCGCGTATCATCGGCGCTGACGGAGATACCGTGGACGTGATCAGAGGCCTTCAATTTCGCGCATTTTGAGATGCTGTGCAGGTCTGTGAACCGTCCGGTCGAGATGTCGTATTCTGCGAAAGCGTCGGCGGGGCGATCGGTGGCAAATAGAATATTGGGCCGGGTAAAACTGAACTCCGGTTCTCCGCCCGATGGTATTCGGGCTACACCTCTCTCATGCGGCGCCAGATTTGACGGATTGAAATCGTAAAGGATGATCTGGAGGTTGCGGGTCAATAGGAAGAAGCTGGTGCTTGTACTATTCCAAGCGTTCTGCGCAGCTGAAGACGGTGTCGAAAATGATTCACCGGCCCGAGTTTTAGCGTCCGTCACCCGAACGATTCGTGAGCCAAACGTTGGGTCGGTGAGGATTGACCCCGCCGGTCCCATTGCGGGCACAGTCTTCGAATAAGGCTCGGATCGGCGGTCAGTTCGAGCGCAATAGTGCGGGGGCCCGCAAGACTTATCTTCAGCAGACGAGCCCAGGGTCGTGGCCAGTATTGCCAGCGCCAGTGCAAGTATTTTCCCGGTGGCCGTATACGTCCTGCTGGAGCTTCGAGTCTTCATGGTTGCCATTGGTAGGAATTCAGGGCTTACGGTAAATAGGGTCGGATACCCAAGTTCCAACAATTTGGTGCTCGGAAAGTACAATGACCGACTCTCGCGGCAAAGTCTCGCTGTACAGAACGAAGCGCATTCCTAGTATATCCTGTTCCGCCGCGCTGCTAATGGCGCCGAGCCGCTTCAAAAAATTCATTCAACCCGATCGCCTGCCACCAATCGGATCAGGGGATGAAAATCCGTTTTTCCACGTTGGATTGACATTTATCATGGTTCTCTGCGAGTTCACAGCACCTCCTAATCAACCCTTCGAGCCTGCGGCTCGAATCAGCTCAGCGGAGATCACAATCGGGACCCAGCATAATCTGCATGGCGTACCCCTGTATGCTATTTCTGTACGCCACGTATGTTTGTTCCCGCAGGTTTTATGAAACGCTTGGCACTCCATGCATTTCGCAGCAGCGGTGTCTTTGCGCTCACCCGCGCACTGTCGGCCAGGATGGCGCGCATCCTGATGTATCACAATTTCTCTGGTCCAGGCGCGACGGACGTGGACGCTTTGACTGTAGATGGGATACGGAGGCAGTTCACTTACCTGCGCAGCCATTTCCGAGTTGTGCCGCTGCTGCGAATCGCGGAACAACTGGCCTCCGGACGCGAACTGGAACCGGGAATGGCCGCCCTGACTATCGATGACGGACGGCGCAACTGCTACGAGTTCTTGTTTCCGCTACTGAAGGAGTTCGAGTTCCCGGCAACCTTCTTTGTAGTGAGCTCGTTCATCCAGGGCGAAGATTGGATCTGGACCGACAAAGTGATTTGGTTGAGCGAACAGCCGAACCCGCCGGCAGAACTCGCTCGCGGCAACGTAGAAGCCATTTTTGGAGCTTTGAATCAGTTGCGGCCGGAGGCGCGCAATGCCCAGATCGAAAGTATGGCAAAGCGAGCAGGCGTGAACATTCCCCGGGCCGCTCCCGCGAAATACGCGCCGTGTTCGTGGAGCGAACTCCGGGAAATGACCAATTCCGGACTGGTCGAGATTGGATCCCACACAGTCACACACCCGATCCTTTCCACCCTCACTGACGAAGAATCCTGGTACGAACTGAGCGAATCCCGCCGACAGATTGAAGAAGCTTTGTGCAAGAAAGTCAGATGCTTCTGCTTCCCAAACGGGACAAGCGGCGATTATCGGCCGAGTCAGGTACAACAAATCGCGAACGCAGGCTATCAGTGTTCTGTGCTGGCAGAATCCGGATTGGTAGGCAGTGGGGAGGATCGCTATCAACTGCCACGGATTGGGGGGAGATCTGAAATCCTCTTTCGCCAGCGTGTTGACGGAGCAGTACACTTCCAGCAAGCGTTGAGGGCTTGGAGACGGTCGTGACGGAGATGATGCGAATGCCTCGTTTCGAAGAGACTGTTCTCTAGGGAGAAATTGGAATGATGCCACCCAGGTTATCAGGCCGCGACAGAGCCGAAGTCGAGCGTAGTGCCGCGGAAGCTTCCAGAGTTGTTCTTGCTCCAGTAGAAGTCGAGCGATATTTGGATCCTCCTGCCGACACTCCTTACGGCATGGAGTACGCTTTCCACTTGCTTGGGAACGTGCACGGGAAGACGGTCCTCGATTTTGGATGCGGTTCCGGTGAGAATCTAATTCCGCTCGCCAGGCGTGGCGCCCATGTCATAGCGCTGGACATTTCTCCCGAGTTGATAGAACTAGCCTGCCGGCGGCTGGAACACTATGAAATCGCCTATGACTCTGTGACTCTGCGCGTGGGCACTGCTTACCAGACCGGTCTGCCCGATGAGTCTATCGACGTTGTGTTTTCGAACGCTCTTCTTCACCACCTCGACTTGCATGTTGTGCACAACGAAATTCATCGTCTATTGCGCTCCGGTGGCCTGTTCATTTTTCGTGAGCCGATCCGCTTTTCCCGCACTGCGAACTGGTTGCGACGCCTGTTCCCAGCTCCCGAGGGTGATGTTTCTGATTTCGAACATCCTATGACTCGCAAAGAGATCGCGACCATCACCCAGGGATTCACAGTGCTCGCAGAGAGGGCCTTCCGGCTCCCCTTTGTCCCGATTTTCACCAAATTCAATGTTTGCAAAAAGCAGATTTGGCTGGTTGATCGCTGGCTACTGCAACATTTTCCGAAGCTGGAGCATGTTGCAACTGGCAAAGTTATGTGCGTGCGAAAATAGATCTGGGACAACGTCGCTCGGCTGCTACGATCTCTTGGTTATTTGAGCTCGACAATGTACACGTCGCCGCGACAATCAGCCCCGATCGTACAGCTTGCGGCGCCACCCTCTGATCCCAGCGTGCCCAGCCAGTCGGAGGCGTACATGAAGAACCTACCGTCTGGTGAGACGTGCCCGATCGCGTACTCCGTGTCAAAACGCTGGTTCTTCCCCGTGATAAACGAGTGAGCGAACCGTTTGACCGTTCCCATCGGAATCCCAAGGCTAGAGGAGGGGTAGGTAGCGATTACCTCGTTGTACCAAGCCGCCGGAAGCGGGAAGATGTTCGTCCACGTCGAACTGATAAATGGGTAGCTGTCGCTCGGGTCGTCGTTCTGCCAAGCAATGTGCTGGTCAAAGGGCGTTACCATGCCGCTGGGGAAGTTGGCGAGTAGATTTATCGCCGAACCAGGATTCGCAAAAGTCCGCATCGAGTCCTGCCCGTAATGGTTGCACCCGGAGTTGTTGATGCGGCTGGTGTAGCCCAGTGTCTCATGACCACCGACGCAGCCTGTAGGAAAATCAAGAAAGGTGGTCGCCACCCGCCAGAAGTAGCCTGATGACGTACCGCTGCATGTCGCGCTAAGACAATTATTGAAGCCTACCCCGTCCCAGTCTCCGCCTTTGCCGATCGCATTGGCATGGATGGTCCAGCGGTCAGGGATACTGATTGTCCCAGTTACCCCCCACTGCCCATAAATAACCCCACTCTTGGTATCGAGTACACGGCAACCCTTACCGACGGTATAGACCACTGCAAAGGTTCCGGTCCCCTGTACTCCGGCATTCGAGAGTGGAGTTGCGAAATTCAAGTCATCTTTGCTGCTCTGGAATTGTCCTCGCCAAGTGACCGCCGGATTGGCATTCCAATTAGGATCGGCCTGTAAGCAGCCAGCACTATTGAAGTCGAAAACTACCGCCGGCGTGGGCAGTGTTCCTCCGGTGTAGCCCGTCAAGTCATATTTGCTGATCACGGTCCGATTAATCCCATAAAGGATGCTCGGGTTGAGCCATGACCATATATAACCAGTTCCGCCAGGCAAGGAGTTAAGTCTTGCGGCATGCAGCGTGGACGGATTGAAGGAGAAGAGTATATCTCCGCCCCCGGTCGTGCCCGTGACAAAGAAAGTTGAATTGTTGTTCCACATCTGCGCCCCATTGGCGCCCGAATTGCTAACAATGCAGGTTCCGCCGCAGCCGCTGGTCGAATCTGTCGCCCGCACAATGCGGTTGCCAAAATCTGGATCAGTGACAATCGTGTTGGCTCCGGTCAAATTGCCACAAGTATTTAAGCTTCCCGCTGAGCATGTGTTAGGCCCGACTTGCGGCGGGACTGCTGGATTTGGCGCCGGAATCAGATCATTACGGGAACAGTTGTAGGTTGGCGGACCACAACTTGTGGCTGTGGTTACCAGCAGGCTCAGTGCTGCCGAAGCAGTGTGCAGTACGCTGTCCTGTACCTGGACCGTAAAGTTATATAGGCCAATGACGGTGGATGTTCCCGAAATTGTTCCCGTGGATCCCAACGTGAATCCGGCGGGCAGAGCGCCGGAAATCACGCTCCACCGGTACGGTGGTGTGCCGCCAGTTGCATACAGGTTGCCTTGATAAGTCAAACCGGACGTGTCCGGCGGAAGGGCAGTCGTGCTGATTGCCAAACCCGCTGGTTGGGTGATTGGGTTTACCGAAACAGCCGCAGACGCACTTTGGGCTGGAGCAGCCACGCTGGTAGCAGTGACAGTTACTGTAGTAGCTGCGTTTACCGACGGCGCGGTGAATAACCCGGATGCCGACACGGTGCCGCCGCTGGCCGACCAGGTCACAGCTGTCTGGCTTGTGCCGCTCACGCTGGCATTAAACTGCTGTGAGACGCCAGAAATCACGCTCGCACTACTTGGCGAGATCGTGACCGTGAGAGAAGAATTGGAAGGATTGGAACCGCTCACGGTGATGTTAAAGCGCCGGTCTCCATCGTCGGTGAGTGGGAGATCGGTGACAAATACCTTGAAGTAGTACGTTCCTGTCGCGGTTGGTGTACCAGTGATTGCTCCCGTCGACGAATTCAGGACCAGGCCTGGAGGCAGTACACCTTGACGGACCTTGAACTGATAGGGACTGGTTCCTCCATTGACCGAGAGCACTGCATCGTAAGGGTGCTGCACTGTGGTCGGCGGCAGCGAAGTTGTGGTGATGCTGATGTGTCCGGCAAGGCCAGCGGCTTGAGAATGGGGATAGGTTACGACCGCTATGAGCAACAGCGACGACAGCCATTTGTGGCCAGAAATTACACGAAAAATCGCGTCTTTCGCAGAAAGCGGAGCCGGCTGCATCGATCCAGTCATCACGTATGCCTCGTGAATGGAATTTGGGGGACTTCACGTGTTACAAGCCCTTGCCAAAAACATACGAGGTCGAAACCAATCCTGATAGATAACCAGAGGGCATTGGCCGCTTGGAAGCACACACAGAAGTACCTGACCGGAGGGACCGTGGATTTACTTGTTGCGGCCGAGAAAGATTGTGCGGAAGGTGTCGTAGCTGGAGTTACCCAACATCCACTTCGCGCCGGTTCGCATCAGGTCGATCAGCTGCAGTCGTCGCAACCCCTCGCCTCGGCAGATACGCTCGAAGGTGTTGATCGCCGTATCCCGCATGATCGCTACTCGACCGAGTTCAAAGCGCGGAGTCCGTCTGGAATTCGCGTGCCTGCGACTGGTGGCCAACGTGCGATATCCGGCGCGTTGTGCCGTTTCGATAGCGCGCTGATTGTAACGGCCGCCGGGACACGAAAAATGCCCAATCGGTTTACTCAGAATTTGTTCCAGATGTTCTTTCGCCTGCATAATTTCCCGATGCAGCGCGCTCTCGCTCAAGTCCGATAGGTAGGCATGCGTCATGGAATGGCAGCCAATTTCAAACCCGAGACGGCTCAGTTCTTGCAGTTGCTGCGGAGAGAGATAGCCAGGAGTGCCAAGCAACCCGCTGGTGACATAAAACGTCGCTTCAAACCCGAACTCCTTCAGCAGGGGCGCTACAGTGATGAGGTCGGTTTCACAGCCATCATCAAAGGTGATTGCAACTCCAGGCTGAGCCGGGAAATCCAGGGCTGTACTCACGCTGAAGCCTCGCCAGCCGGCATCTTTCAACCATGCCAGCTGAGCTCGAAAATCGCGTGCCTTCAGGATGTAGCGCGTATAACCTGGAGCGGACTGGCAAAGTGCCCGCCCGGGCAATTCCAGCTCGTGATACATCAGGAAAACTATGCGATCCATAATTATGGAGGCGCCGGTTGCAACCGATCGTTCAACAACGTCATTAGCGGCTGTCGCAATTTGGGTCCACACGCGATGAGTCCAGAAAGGAGTGGATCTTTGTTGTTGCAGCGCAGTTCAGTGTTCTCGAGAGTCTGGACCCATCCATCGGCACTGACGACGAGAGCAGCGCCTCCAGCCACATCCCACTCGTGTTTCGGAATCAACGTGAACGTGATGTCTGCTAAACCCGCTGCAACCCTGGCGAGTTTGTAGGCCACCGAGCCCATCGGTTTTAGCTTGAAGGGTGCATTCTCAAACATTTTCCACTCGCCGCGTTTGGTCTCGCTGCGGCTGGCAAGAACGAGAGCGCCGTCAAGAGTGCCCCGCTGGCTGGATCGTGCCGGCGTCCCATTATAAGTAAGACCAGAATCGATCGAGCCCAGAAAAACTTCATTCGTTGCGGGATTGCAAATGCCCCCGGCAACAGGCTGGCCGTGATCAACCAGCGCGATCGAAACGCAGAATTCAGGGATTCCCGCGACAAATTCGCGGGTCCCATCCAATGGATCCACGACCCAAACCCGGGAGCGGAAAAGGCGTGAGTGGTCGTCCGCGCTTTCTTCCGAGAGCCAGCCCTCGCCGTCGCGCAGCAAGTTCTTCCGCAGCACCGCATCGAGTTCCCGGTCTGCCTCAGTGACCGGATCATGTCCGGCTTTGTATTCAGCGGCGATTTCTCCAGGCGTAAAGCGGCTGAAAACCAGTTTCGCTGCTTCGATGGCAGTCTGGATTCTTTCAAGTGCGTCGGAATAGGAAGATTTTGGCATGAGCGATATTCAGTGCATAGGTGCCCACAGCATTCTGGCGCCTGTGGTGAGGAGAATCGCACAGAGGATACGCCGCAGCCAGAGCACAGGAACACGAGTGCTGAGATATGAGCCGATCAGTCCGCCCGGGATTGAACCGATCAGCAGATATCCGACCAGCGAGAGATCAACGTTTCCCAGACGAAAATGTAAAAGACTAGTGACGCCGGTCAGCACGACCGCATGAACAATATCCGTACCGACCATGACTCTTGGCGGATAACTATAGAACAGCAACAGAAGCATCATGATGATGCTGCCCGATCCAACCGAAGTCATTCCAACCAGGAAGCCTGCGACCAAACCGATCACCGCCATTCCCGCGAACGACTTTGCCGTCGGAGGGCGGTTCGCCACCTGGGCTTCAATCCGGCGCTGCAAGAGCAAGAGACTTGAAACCACAATCAGGAGAATTCCAACCGCGGTCTTGATGAACTCGTTTACTCCTGTGCCATAGACCACTCGCAGGTGCTGGAGCAATCTCACGCCTAAAATCGAACCCGGGATGCTGCCCACTGCAAGTGCAATCACGACCTTGCGCCGCACAGTCCCTTTGCTCAGATGGACGGCGCTGGATGGAATCTTAGTTATGAAGTTGAATAACGCGTCCGAACCAACCGCAATGATTGCGGGAATTCGCAGACCAAAGATCAGAACCGGCAGCAGCAATACGCCTCCGCCGAGCCCCGTCAGGCCGATCAGCGCGCCAACCGCCAAGCCGATCAGTATCTTGACCGTGATAAGTTCCATCGCCAGTTAGTTATTACGCCCCTGCCGAAAGCACAGGTTCGGGACCGACTCCGATGAAGCCCTGCTGCTCCAGGTGCAAAATGATTTCCTGAGCGGCCTCTTCCGCGCTCAAATCAGCAGTATTGATCACCACCTCGGCGTCGGTAGGCGCTTCGTAGGGGTCAGAAACACCGGTGAACTCCTTGACAATCCCGGCGCGCGCTTTGGCGTAGAGTCCCTTGCGGTCACGCTGTTCACAGGTCTCAATCGGCGTTGCAATGTGCACCAGAATGAAACCGCCGTAGGGTTCGATCATCTGCCGCACCTGCTTGCGCACAGAATCATATGGCGCGATGGGCGCGCAGATCGCAATCCCGCCATTCTTGGTAATCTCCGAGGCCACATATCCGATTCTGCGGATGTTGATGTCACGATGCTCCTTGGAGAAGCCCAATTCGGAGGAGAGATGTTTGCGAACCAAGTCACCGTCGAGAATGGTCACCGGTCGGCCACCTACCTCGAGGAATTTCGTGAGCAGCACGTTGGCGATAGTTGATTTGCCCGACCCGGAAAGCCCAGTGAAGAAAATCGTCACACCCTGCTTGTGCCGCGGAGGAAAGCTGCGACGCAACTCCCGCACTACTTCCGGATATGTGAACCACGCGGGAATATCGCGTCCCTCGTTAAGGCGGTCGCGCAGTTCAGTTCCGGAAATATTCAACACCCGGGCACCCTGCGATACTTCGTTGTCGGGGACGTAGCAGTCCTGATTTTCGAGATAGACCATCATGCTGAAAGGCACCATGGTGACCCCGATTTCGTTCTCGTGCTTCTTGAAAACTTCCTGCGCTTCATAGGGCCCGTAGAACGGCTTCCCATCGGAGTCCTTGCCGGGGCCTGCGTGGTCGCGGCCAACAATGAAGTGGGTGACGCCGTGGTTCTTTCGGATCAGTGCGTGCCAGATGGCCTCACGCGGCCCGCCCATGCGCA
>WNGK01001991.1_pt1 | contig 27891 bp, 30 predicted proteins | sample 5400601 | NCBI WGS metagenome assembly WNGK01 (sample SAMN13153376, study PRJNA577476) | soil metagenome | isolation source: 60 cm soil or saprolite under Garry oak tree replicate 1 | place: USA:California | collected 2016-06-15
CATTTAGAAAAAGCGCGCGAGGCGAGCGAACACGCATTGAACCTGGATCCGGAGTCGGCGGAAGCGCATGTGGCCGCCGGCCAGGGCCTCTCGATGGAACAGCGTTACGCTGATGCGGCAAAGGAGTTCGAGCGGGCGATCGAGCTCGATCCGACTTTCTTCGACGCGTATTACTATTATGGGCGATCTTGCTTCAAAAGCGGCGATCTCGAGAAATCGCTTCGCCTTTTTCAACGAGCGCAAGAAGTCAGGCCTGAGGATTACGAGGCGATTTACTTGTCAAGTCTGGTGTTGAGACAACTGGGGCGCAACGAGGAAAGTCGTGACGCGGACGCGCGCGCGTCAAAGCGTATGCGCAAACATTTGGAGCTCAATCCTGACGACGCTCGCGCCAATGTGTTGGGTGCCGGATCTCTAGCAAGACTCGGAGAAAGCGAGCAGGCCAGGCAATGGTGCGAACGCGCGATGTCGCTGGCGCCCGATGACGACGCCATTCTCTACAACGCCGCTTGTGCCTTGGCTATGCTCGACGAGGACGAACGTGCGCTTGATGTGTTACAACGGGCTATCGATGCCGGTCTCGCCGGAGGAGATTGGGTCGTACACGACCCTGATTGGGAGCGACTCCGTGATCACCCGCGTTTCCAAGCGCTAGCCAAACGCCTCGCGCCTTCATAAGCGCGCTATCTCATCTCAACCTTGATCAAGCTGCTTTCGATCCCCGTACGATCGCCTTTGGCCGCAAAAGGAGTTTACCCGCCGTGGCGGGCGCTTTCAGAAACTGGTTGCCTCCTCCGCGTCAAAATAGAGTTCGCAATCAATTCGTTGTCGTTCATTCGTGTCTTGCGACCACTTCGGAGTGGTTGGATTAGCTCTTGGAATCGCGATCGGGCAGCGCTGGGTCAAGCTTGCTTCGGAATTTATTCGCTACTCGCACCACTGCGTCCCTCACTCGATCGCGCGGCCCGCTCGTTTCGATTTGGATTTGATCGATCGCCTGGTCCATCGCGGCTTTAATACTCGCGGCGGTCCCACCTTTCTCACATTCCCGAACCAGCACGCCTTCCAGCCGTGCGATCACCGCGTCGACGGTGTAGTTGGGATTAACTCGAGGTTTTTCGTGGGTTTCGATCGCACTATAAACATTGATCACTTCCTCGCTGTGCGCGCCCCACCTGAGCACCTGATAAAAGAGCGAGCCATGTCGCTTGCCCTTGAAGATGAGATCAATCAGCGCCGCGACCAGCGAGACCGGCATAAGCGCAAAATCACGTACGTTATCGAGGAACATCTTGAGCTGGAACACGAGAACGTCGCGAAAGAACTTCCAGCGCTCGTTGCTACCGGATTCGAGGGTAAGGGAATCGGGAGAGCTCATGGAGCGATTCTAAACAGAGTCCATGAGAGAGAAAAGGTCCGAGTATCAAAGTGGAGTCGTGTTTTTCTCCTTCGCTTGCAATATCTCCAGGTTAGCCTGTGCCGATTGCCTGATTCCAGCGAGCACGGACACCACGCAAGAGGGACGGATAGACCATTAGTTTCCGAAAAGGATCGATCAGTGTCATGTAGAACGGCGTGAAGCGACTTATGCTGCGGACATAGACCCCTAAGTAAAACCGGTAGGCAGTTGCTGTCTCAACCAGGGTGGTCAGCGCCGCAGCGTGGACGGTCTGATTGATCAACTCGAGGAGCTGCTCGTTTTCGAACCGATAAACGACACGGAAAAATCCATCCCGCGTTCCGGCCACCACGAGTGATCTCGAACGATCGGTATCCGTTAAACGCGCTGCGAATGTTTTCCACGTAGTTGCGAGCGGCTCGTGATCCCAACCGAAGAACCGTCCAACGAAGAAACGGATATCGAGCAGCATCCGCACGAGTAGGGACCGCATGAATAGGGACGACGATTCCGAACAACCGCACGCATCAAGCTTACTGGTGCTTGGCGTTCGTAAGAATTCATCGAGCGTTACTCCGGCGCGCCAACGCGGCAAATCGACGTACCATACATCGTGAAGCGGAACCCCGGCCAGAAACGTATGGACTCGCAGCGGCAATCGTTCGAACTCTTGAGCTGAGACCCGTGGCATCGTGTTTCTAACGAGAATTCGCTAGGTCAAACTCCTCCTTGATGAACTCTTTGGTCCCAGGCCGGCCAGTGAGACGTAACCATAGCGGTCCGTTTTCTCTGTCGAAGTGCAGGCCGATATCGAAGAATGGACAGCATAACCGCTCCTGGAATGCCCATTCCGTTAACAGCTGATATGTTTTGTTATCCGCCGGTAATTCGAACTCGTAGCCATCTGGCAGTTCGCGTACGCTCTTCTTCAGTTTTAGCAACGACGGCCCTAGCTCCTCGAAATGGCGTTTTCTTACCTCCGGTGACAACGCGAATGCGTTGCAGGCGAAAGGCGATTCGCGTTTCGCTGATTGGGAGGGAGTGGCCTCATCAGCGGCAGTCGAGCGTTCGGAAACAATGTATAAAAAGGCGAAGCAAGCCACGATAATAAATACAAATGATGTCTTCATGACTGCGACGCTACGAGTTCAAGTTAACTTTAAGTCAAAGGGAATTTTTCAAATAAAACGGCAGAAGGGATGCCGTTCTCAGAGTCGCAACGACCGACAAGGGAGACTCATATCGGAGGGTAATCGGCGGCGGCACTCCCATGAACCTCTACAGCATCAGGCAGTGACCCGATCCGGACGCCGCCTACATCAGTCAGCAGGGGATCAAATGAAGAAGCTGAACGCGAAGGTTAAGCGAATCAGTTAACCCGTTTCCAAGTTTCCAACAGGCTCTTTCCATTTGAGAGAGTGCCTGTTTGGGTGAATGTATCTCCGTCCACTTTTACGGTAAAGGGCTGGTCCTTACCGACGAGACCGGCGGAGATTTGATCGCTCGCGAAGTCGATGTGTTCGGTGTAGGAGCTTCCGTTCAGAAAGTACGTTCCACCGCCTGTATAAAGCGGCTTCCCTTTCTCCGTATCGTAAGCAACAAAAATAAAGTGTCCTCCCGAAATTATCTTTATATCCCGCGCTCCTTTGGGGAGCGGCTGTCCGGAGATCAGCTCCCAGGTGCCATCTAGCTGGCTGTTCTTTGCGTGACTGGCGTTTGTCTGTGACAAGGCAAGAAACACGGCCACCAGTGTGATTGCAAAAACGAGCGATACGCTCTTCATGATGTCCTCCTTCGATTGTGGAATTCGTGCGAACAGCGCCCAAGGCGTGCCTAACCGATATCATATGAGTTATTAGAAAACGCGAGGGATTTTCGTGGCGTTCAGCGCGGCTCCTTGTTAGATTTTCGAGTGGCGGACGACCTGGCAATTTCCGATGTCGCGCGCGTGTTTGGTTTGCGCACCTCCGCCATTCGCTACTACGAGCAGATCGGGATTCTTCCGGCGCCGATGCGCAGGAATGGCCAACGCCGCTACGACGACAGCGCTCTCTTCCGTCTGGCGGTGGTGCAGCGTGCCCGGGAGACCGGGTTCACCCTGGACGAAATCCGCGAGCTGTTCTTTGGGTTTCCGCCAGGGACGCGTCCACCTAAACGCTGGCATCAACTCTCTCAACGAAAAATCACGGAGCTCCGGGAACGGATGAACCGGCTTAAGCAAATGGAGACGTTGCTCAAGCGCGTGGAGGATTGTCGCTGCGACGCGTTCGACGAGTGCGGCGCAAAAATTCTGCGACAAAGATCAAGGTAAAAAACGCTCCCGTTTTCCTAAAGAGTGCGGGCAAGGCAAGCGCCCGCTGCCCGCTATTTGAGCGTGGTGCGAGATGCGGCGTCGAGTTTTGTTTCTTGTTCGGAAGTGCAGCCCACGAAACACGCGAATTAACGCGAAAAAATTGAGAAAGGGTTAGTGTAATTCGTGTGATTCGTGGACGGAAAATCCAGTGGTCAGGGAGATTTAGATTGTCATAAATGAATCGCTGCCATAGCATCCTCGGCTAACAGAGCGTGAGGGTGTCACGCCTCGCGGTTTCGTCTTTTCTTATTGGCCCCGGCGGTGGGGAAATCGGCCGATGAGCCGCGTGAGCGCGTGGCTGTGTGGTAGCGCGTAAAATGAGGTCTTACCATGAATAGTTTTTTGAAAGCCGTGTTGATCTTTCTCGTGCTCGTGGCGGCGTTCTTCCTTCTGGGCTTGCTTTTCTGGCTTTACCACTGCCATTGCTGTGGCCGGCAGAACCCACAGCAGGGCGAAGCAAGCTCTGCGCCCCTGAACAGGGCAACCTCGGAACCGCAGCGTCCTCGGGGCAAATATCCGCCGTTTCAGGTGCCCAAAGAGGAGTACAATAAAGATCATCCGCGTATCGTCCCGACCGGACCGCAGCGCGGCACGCTCGCGCCCACTGTTCAGGGCTCTAAGCTCCTTCAAATCCAGAAGCAAAAACCGGCGGGTGGCGCAGGCGACCCCGTGGTTGTTACGCAATACAATCCGCAAGGTACAAGTGCCAGTGTTGGCACTCCGCCCGACCCAAACGCTGCGCGCAACGGCAACGTGATCATGCTTTCGTATAACACGCGCGTGATGCTCTCCACCAATGGAGGCACGAACTACACGGAGCTCGATCCGACGACAATTTTTCCCTCAGGCCCAACCAACGACGCTGCCGGAAACCCGCTGGACAAAGGTTTGTGTTGCGATCAGATCATCCGCTACGCGCCGCAGATCGACCGCTTTGTGTGGCTCATGCAATTTTGCGGTACTGGCACGGGAGGATGTCTCACCGGCATTAACAAGGTGCGCATCGCTTCGGCCAGCACGCAGGATGTCGTGAACGGCGCCGGCGCCACAGGCTGGACTTATTGGGACCTCGCGTCGGCCACCTTCAATCTGGGTACTACGACGATGGATTACCCTGATCTGTCAGTTGGCGGCAATTTCCTTTATTTCAGCGCCGATGCGGTCAGCCAGGGCTTGCTCGTAGTCCGCATCCCGCTGAATGAGATTCGCGACAGCCAAACGATCAACATGGGTTACACCTCTCCCTCAGACGGGACGAAGACCGACGGCTCGACGGCTTATGGCTCGCACATCTCTCAGAATTCTGGCGACACGGTCTTTTGGGCGGGAAGCCCGAAGAATACTCAGCTGCGGGTTTTCTCGATGGCCGAGAGTTCGAACCAATATTCCTCGCGCGATATCGATATCGATAGCTGGCCTAATGGCACGATCACCCTGAACGCGCCCGACGGGGTGGACAATTTTTCGTTCGGCTGGCCCGGCAATGCGATAACGGGCGCGACGCGCCCCACCAACACTGAGGTCTGGTTCGCCTGGAACACCTCGAGCAATGCGAATTTCAAAAACGCGCACGTAGAAGTCGTGGAAATTAACACGTCGAACTTCTCCAAGATCGCGCAATGGCAGATTTGGAACGATTCCTACGCCTTTGTGGATCCCTATCTCGCGACGAATGGGAATGGCGAAGTCGGCATCGGGCTCGCGTGGGGCGCCGCCAATACCAATTATATAAGCCACGCGGTGGGAATACTGGGCGATTTCATTGTCTGGTATCCTGAGCTTAGCACCGCGTCGCCTGTCGCCTCGCAAATCCGACTGGGCGACTATTTCAGCGTTTCGCGCAATCCCAGTAACTCGCTTCTGTACGATGCGAGCGGCTATGCTGTCCTTAAGCAGCCAGCCCCGGCTACGGGCTGGTATTTCGATCCCTACTATATTCAGTTCGGGCGGGATTCAGTCGCGAAAGGCGGCTCGTCAGGCATCCATTGATTCCGCGCCCGCCAGTTCTGGCGGGCACAAGAACTTCCCAGTCCCGAGAAGGGCGCGCCTTGAGTTTCGCCGACGAATTCATACGACATTCCAACAAGCGGCAACTACACGAGATTGATGAAGGCTCATGCTCCAATTTTCATGCCGAGCAACCGCTGAACACACGCGGACTCGCGTTGTGAGCGAAGGGCATTGGTTTCCGGCGAAAATTGATGTCTCCGGCGTTCTTGCAGATGTTGCAACAGATATCGATTGGAAACGGTCACTGTCTATAATGCAACGCGCGTCTTTGGTTTTTGTTAGCCTCGTATTGGTTCACTTCGCGTGGGCAGGTTCGTACGATCCGCTTGTTGTCGATCCAAATTTTCATCCGAAGATGCGCGACCTGACGGTGCACGATGCTGCGCGCACTTCGCTGTGTTCGTGCAACATCCCGGCAGCGACGATTTGGTGTGGAAAAATGCGCCGCCAGCGGAGCGAATGGCCGCCCTGCGCAAGGCGGCGTCGCTCGAGAATTTTTTCCTGCGTGTGGGCGACATTCGTGCGGTGCTCGATCAACTCGAAGCCTGGAACAAGAGCGGTCCGCTCGCCAACCGAATGGATTTGACGCGGATCGGAATGTCCGGCCATTCGTTCGGCGCGGTTACGACCCAGGCGGTAAGCGGCGAGACGTTCCTTATGAGCGGCACCGAACTGACCGATCCAAGAATTCGCGCAGCGGTCATCATGAGTCCGAGCACGCCGAAATCAGAAACGGCGGAGCGCGCTTTCGGCGAGGTAAAAATCCCGTGGTTGCTAATGACTGGAACAAACGACGTCGCGCCGATCGGCGAGACGGACGCAAAAGCTCGGCTCACGGTTTATCCCGCGTTGCACGGAGCGCCGAAATATCAGGTCGTGCTCAAGAACGCTGATCATTCGGTCTTCGCCGATCGCGCGTTGCCCCGCGATCGCAGGCCGGGCAATCTAAATCACCATCGCGTAATCCGCGCGCTCTCGACCGCATTCTGGGACGCATATTTGCAGGACAACAAGGATGCGCTGGCCTGGTTAAATGGCGCTGGTCCGCGGTCGGTCATGGAACCAGCGGATGATTGGAGGGCGTCGCCGCAAAAGTGAGCCGCCTAATGGCGAACTTTGCCAGATTTGCTTTGTCAGTTGCCGACGCGGTTCGAAAAGAGAATCGAAAACACCTGTAAACTGCGCGCGCGAAATGCGCCCGCGCAACTGAGCAGATAAAATCGCCACATCCGCCGGAAACGTTCGCCGTATTGATCGGCAAAACGGGGCCAGGCGCGGCGAAAGTTTTCCTCCCAGGCGAGGAGTGTCGGGTCGTAATTCGGCCCGATGTTCCTGACGTCTTCAATGACGAACACGCCCTCCGCAGCACGCGTAAGGCCAGCCAGGGAAGGAAGCACGGAGTTTGGAAAAATGTAGCGCTTAATCCACGGATCGGTGTGGAAGCGCGAGAAATTTCCGCAAATTCCCTGGCAAAGAAACAATCCATTCTCGCCTAACGAACGAGCGACCGCTCGCATATAGGTGCGATAATTCTTGTACCCGACATGCTCGACCATGCCCACGCTCACCGCCCGATCAAAGGGCCCGGTGACTTCGCGGTAGTCGCGCAGCTGAATTTCCACGTCCAACCCGCGACACCAGCGTTGCGCGTAAACGAATTGCTCCCGCGAAATTGTTATCCCGACTACCTGGCAACCACAGTGGCGGGCAGCATAACGGGCCAACCCACCCCAGCCGCAGCCGATGTCCAGCAGACGCAGGCCGGGTTGGAGACGCAGCCTCTTGCAAATCCAGTCCAGCTTGCGCTGTTGCGCCGAGGCGAGATCGTCGCCCTCTGCGAAGAGCGCGCAGGAATATTGCATATTCGGATCGAGCATTGCTTCGAAAAAATCGTTGCTCAGATCGTAATGCACCCGGCCGACTTTTCGGGAGCCGCGGGCAGTCTGCTGGTTTACGAGAAGCGCGCTGAGTAGTGCCCAGACGTTTGGAAGTCGAAATACAAAACGCTTCTCGAGCCCGGCACCAATGGCGCGGCAACACATCTCGTCCAACGCCTCGCAGTCCCACCAGCCGTCCATGTAGGATTCACCGAAACCGAGTGTCCCGGAAGCGAGGACCCGGCTGAAGAAACGCCGGTCATGCACATGTATGTCCCATGGACGAGCGCCGTTGACGCGAATGTCCGCCAACGCCAGAAGATTGGTCATCACATCTTGGGCTCTGGACATATGATTTGGCTGGTCGCAGGAGCGCTTCCGCCGTCTAACGAATCGCACCACCTGCGCTGATTAGTTCGGTCGCTCTGCCAAATTACGATCTGAGGGGAGCGCAAAAAAGCAGGAAGTAAAAAGGCTAAAGTAGAAAGCAGCGGCGAAAGGAAAATGCCAACGAGCCCGAGCCCGTAGCATGAACGTTACGGAAACAAACTGTATTTAATCATTAGCTAATCGCAGGTTGTGGCTGTATGATTAGGTTAATAGCGCAGCGTCAATCGATCGCGCCGGTGTGCGGCCCCTTTTCTCTGCACACAAAACGGCATCATGAATGCTATCGCTGCTCATAAAGATGAGCTCGAAAAATTGCTCGAGAACTTGTCGGGCGACATTGTGGTCTCAAAGATAACATTCGTGGCGTTGCTGGATGCGTATATCACGCGCCTCGATGCAAATTGCCCGGAAATCAGCGCCGGCGTTAATCCGCCGCCAGCGCAAATAACGGGAGAATTAACATGGAACCAACATTGACTCAGAGCTGCGCGCTTTACTACGCGCAACATACAACTTCAGAACTGCGGGCTGCGCTTTTCCAAAGATTTCGCGCGGCGGCCGGCAAGCAAGCGCCGGATACTTATCGGCAATTGACGCAGGGCACGCGTTTCAGGCGCCTACCATCGCACCGGGACAACGGCCGCTGAGTATACCTGGATCTCCGGCGCCGCGGCGTTTTTTTTACTTCGCCTAATTTCCCTCCGTGAAATGATCATTTGTGTTTCGCCGTGTCTGGGCGATAGTGTGCGCTTATTGGATTACTCTGTTTAACTTCACTGCGCGGTAGATCGTCAGGTGAGCGTCGCTCATTGGTGGTTTGAAACCCGATTCCCGGGAACGGCTCTGTAGCTCGGTAGTTTTTCCAAAATCAAACACAATGAAACTGTACGTAGGTAATCTCTCATTTGAGACCACCGAGAATGATCTTCAGGATCTGTTCGAACAACATGGCGCCGTCAACGAAGTCAATCTGATGATGGACCGTATGACCGGCAAATCGCGTGGCTTTGCGTTCGTCACGATGAACGACGACGCGCAAGCCAACGCTGCCTCGAGTGCGCTCAACGGCCGTGAACTTAACGGCCGCCCGTTAACTGTTAACGAAGCGCGTCCACGCGCAGACCGTCCGCGTCCTTCTGGCGGGAAACGGAATTTCTCCGGCTTTCGCAGGTAGACTGGATTAACCGTCGGCGCTCACGAAATTGGGCGCCGGCGCTTTCTGTTGGATCGACAACATGAATTCTGAAAAAGCGATCGTATTGGAGGGCACCATCATGATGGTGCTCCCAGGAACAATGTTCCGCGTTGCGCTTGCGAATCAGCGCATGGTTCTTGCGCACATTTCTGGAAAGATGCGCAAACGTTTTATTCGGCTTACAATTGGTGATCGAGTGAAAATGGAAATGTCACCGTACGACACCGCTAAGGCGCGCATCGTTTATCGTCTTTAACTATGGCGACGAGATTCTTGTTCGATCCGCCGCGACGGCCAAAACCAAAGGTCGGTTCCAACATCAAAAGCTTATTGGTACGCTGTCCTTCAACGTCGAAGCTGACCGATACCGGAAAGACAATCGAAGAAAAACGCTGGGCAACAGCCAAACTGAAAACACAAAAGTTAACCTGTGCACACTGCGGCAGCGTTCATACCTGGACAAAGAATGACGTTATTCTAGGCCGGCCGACGTCAGCGAGCCGGTGATCTTTCGAAAATTTTCTCCCTGTGATTTTCCGCATTCCGACGGACCGCATTAATTGGACGACCAGCTCGTTCCTGATCGGTACGTTTGTTCTCACGCTCACCGCAGTGCCGCTGTATCTGTGGTATTTCGGCGTTGATTGGTTCCAACTCGCCGTGTTCGCGGTGTTATTGGCTGCGGCCGGCTTTAGTATCACGCTCGGTTATCACCGTCTGTTTTCACACATGACTTTTCGGGCGAAACTTCCGGTGCGTCTGTTTACTCTCATTTTCGGTGCCGCGGCGTTTGAGAATTCTGTCCTCATGTGGGCAAGCGAACACCGCCGCCATCATAAACATGTGGATCACGACGAAGACCCGTACGACATCACTAAAGGTTTTTTCCACGCCCACATTGGCTGGCTGTTGTTTAAGCTCCTGCCGCAACCGCCGTTCGATAATGTTGCCGATCTAAAGAAAGATCCGCTGGTCATGTGGCAACATCGACACATTCATCTCCTCGCTGTCATAGTCGGCTTCGCCCTGCCAGCGCTCGCCGGGTTCGCTTGGGACGGCTGGGTCGGCGCGCTCGGCGGTTTTCTAATTGGCGGTGTCGCAAAAGTTGTCGTGCTCCAACACTGTACGTTCCTGATTAACTCAGCCTGCCATACCATCGGGCGTCAGCCGTATTCGACACGATGCAGCGCGCGCGACTCGCTTTTCCTGGCGCTGTTTACATTCGGCGAGGGCTATCATAATTATCACCATGAATTTCAGCACGACTATCGTAACGGCGTGAAGCCGTGGCAGTGGGACCCGACAAAATGGTTGATCTGGATTTTATCGAAGCTTGGGTTGACGGGAGGTTTGCGCCGAGTCCCACCGGAAGCAATTGAGTCCACCCAGGCGCGAGTGCGGGATTTACGAAGCAAAGTCGCGAGTTGATCCGCCTTCACGGGCGGCCGGGCGCGACAAGTCGTCGAGAGCGGCAGCGTGTCGTTGTCCCAGTATCCTGGACGGAGAAAGCTGACATTTGCCACTAACTGAGGCTACCTCATGACAACGATTAACCGCGTCGCTTTCGTGGGAGATTATATGCCCAGGCAATGTGGCGTCGCGACGTTTACGACCGATATTTGCGAGGCGGTCGCAGCCCAGTACCCAAATTGCGAATGCATCGTGGGAGCAGTTAACGATCGCCCCGAAGGCTACGACTATTCGACGCGTATCCGTTTTGAGATCGACGAAAAGGAGATCGACTCGTACCGGCGAGCGGCCGATTTCTTAAACATTAACAACGTCGAAGTCGTCTCGGTCCAACACGAGTTTGGTATCTATGGCGGGCCGGCCGGAAGTCACTTGCTAGCTTTGCTGCGCGATCTGCACATGCCCGTGGTGACAACGCTGCACACCGTGCTGCGCGAACCTAACGAATCGCAAAGATTCGTTATGGAGCAACTCGATGCGCTCTCGAATCGTTTTATCGTGATGGCTGAACGTGGGCGAGGGCTGTTGAAAGAAGTTTATGGCGTGTCGCCCCAGAAGATCGACCTCATCCCGCACGGCGTGCCTGACGTGCAGTTCATCGACCCGAGCTTCCACAAGGATCAGTTCGGCGTAGAAGGTAAGACGATGCTGCTTACCTTTGGACTTCTGTCGCCTAACAAAGGGATTGAGTATGTAATCGAGGCGTTACCGGAAATTCTCAAGGAGCACCCGAATGTCGTTTATATTGTCCTTGGCGCGACACATCCCAATCTTCTTTCGCGGGAAGGCGAGTCTTATCGATTAAAGCTTGAGCGTTTGACTGAAGATCGAGGCGTGACCGCCAATGTTATTTTCTATAATCGCTTCGTGACGCTGGAGGAACTAACCGACTTTATCGGCGCTGCGGACATTTATCTCACTCCGTATCTTAACGAAGCGCAAATCACTTCGGGCACCTTGGCGTACGCTTTCGGTGCAGGTAAGGCGGTGATTTCTACTCCTTATCTCTACGCGCAGGAATTACTCGCGCAGGAGGGCGGCGTTCTTGTTCCATTTCGCGACAGCAATGCTATTGCCAAAGGAGTGACTCGACTCCTATCCAATCCTGCACTGATGTCGGGAATGCGAAAACGCGCTTGGAAACTCGGACGCGAAATGATCTGGCCGGTAGTAGCCGGTCGTTACATGGAAAGCTTTCAGCGCGCGCGCGTCCGATTAACTGCGCCGCCGCGCAAAGCCTTTGCTGTTCGAACTCTGGAAAATCGCCCCTATGAATTTCCGCCACTAAAACTCGATCATCTTTTTCGGATGACCGACAACACCGGAATTTTCCAGCACGCTATTTTCAACGTGCCGAATTACCGGGAAGGGTATTGCACCGATGACAATGCACGCGCTTTTATCCTGACCCTGCTACTTCCAGAGATGACCAGTCGTGTTGCGCAACGGGACGTTGAACGCCTGGCCAGTACGTATCTTTCGTTCTTATGGGATGCATTCAATCAGGAAACTAAGCGGTTTCGGAATTTTATGAGTCATAGCCGGGGATGGCTGGAAGAGGTCGGTTCGGAAGACAGTCATGCGCGCGCGCTTTGGGCTGTGGGAATGGCGCTTGGCCGTTCCAGAAATGACGGTCATCGCAATCTTTGCGCGCTCTTATTCCAAGGGGGTTTGCCGATTGTAGAGCAGTTCACTTCGCCGCGCGCCTGGGCCTTCGTCCTGCTTGCAATGCAGGAATACCTGCGCAGTTTCTCCGGAGACCGGATGGTGAATCAGCTGCGTGACCAGCTTACTACACGACTGCTGGAGTTGTTTCAAGCTAACAGCTCCAAGGAATGGCAATGGTTCGAGTCGGTCGCCACCTACGACAACGCAAAGCTTTCACATGCGATGATCCTGAGTGGTCATTGGACTTCGCGTGGCGAGGTATTCCAGGCAGGTTTGCAGTCGCTCCGCTGGCTGGTGGAAACGCAAAGAGCGAAGGCCGGACATTTCGCGCCGATTGGCTCCAACGGCTTTTGGAAGCGCGGCGGCGAACGCGCGCGCTTCGATCAACAGCCGGTGGAAGCCTATGCTACCATCTCGGCTTGTCTGGAGGCTTTTGCTCTTACGCATGACGAATACTGGAAGCGCGCGTCGCGACGCTGTTTCGAGTGGTTCCTTGGTCGGAACGATCTCGGAGAATCGCTCTATGATTCCAGCACGGGAGGATGTCGTGACGCTTTGCATCAGGATCGCGTGAGCCAGAATCAGGGAGCAGAATCAAGTCTCGCGTTTTACTTATCGCTCGCGGAGATGACGCAGGCGGAAACCGCGCCTGACTTAAAGCTCCCAAGTCACAAAGTTGGATGAAACTTCATCCGACAGGCGTCCTCCTTCGGCCGGACAACAAGCGTGTGGTGGTGCGTCCGTTCATCTCGATCCATCCTACGCGTGTCGAGAATATCATCGCGCGCGCTCTGGCGCTAAGCGAGCAGGAAACCGAAAAGCAGCTTTCGTTAGTCAGGGCGGATTTCAGCGAGAGACATATCGATCTTGATAAGAGTTGGCTGCGACATTTCGAGAAAGTGCGAGGGCACATCCGGGACAGCGAAACGATTTCCGAACCACGCCGGTTATTCATCGGGGCGCTCTTCTCCGGTGAATATGCACTGGAATCGGCAGCCTTGTTCAACCCCTCGATTGTGCCGCATCCTGACCAGACTGGTCTAGGTCAGGGCGATCTTCGGTTTATCCTGAGCCTGCGGTCGACCGGTGAAGGACATATCTCGTCGATCCAGTTTCGAACCGGAGTTATCCATCGGGATCATTCAATAGAGATAGAGAAGACGACGCCTTTTGTAATACTGCCTGAGCCTAATCCCAATCCCACCTACCATAAACGCAGCTTTCTGGACAAACTAAGTGAGATGGGACTTGAGAATGACTGGGCCGCCTCCGTCATGGGACGATTAGGTAAGACCTTCCTCCTTGATGAGTTGGATAAGTCCATCCAGCAAGCAGCGCTCGACGAAGCTTCTGCACACACGCGGGACGTGCCACGAACCTTGGAGTGCATGCACTGGCTGGCGGAATCCAACTACCAAATTCACTTCGCTCGTTCTTCGGAAATGTCGGAACGAATTATCTTTCCCGTCTCGCCTAACGAGAGCAATGGCATTGAGGACGCTCGCTTCGTTCGTTTTGTTGAAGATGATGGGAGCGTTATCTACTACGCGACCTACACGGCCTACAACGGTCGAGTCATTCTACCTCAACTGATCGAGACCGAGGACTTCCTTAACTTCCGGATCCTGACTCTTAACGGACAGGCGGTTCAAAACAAAGGCATGGCTCTTTTCCCACGTCGGATCGATGGACGCTATGTGATGCTTACACGACAGGATGATGAGAACCTTTATCTGACCTTCTCGGACAACCCGCATTTCTGGAGCGACCCACTGCTACTACAAGAACCTCGTCAACCTTGGGAGTTTGTGAAGCTCGGTAACTGTGGCTCGCCGATTGAAACCGAAGCTGGCTGGTTAGTTCTTACTCATGGCGTCGGGCCAATGCGAAAATACTGCATTGGAGCGACGTTGCTGGATTTGCACGACCCTGCAAGAATCATTGGCCAGCTGGAAGAGCCGCTCTTAAGACCGGAAGGGAACGAAAGGGAAGGTTACGTTCCCAATGTCGTTTACTCCTGTGGGTCACTCGTCCACAACGGGCAACTCATCCTGCCTTATGGCCTTAGCGATACGGCTTCGAGCATTGTCAGAATCGAATTAAGCGAGCTTTTGACTGCCCTTACCTTAAGATACCGCCTCGCAGACGCTGCCGTTTGCTAATTAACTTATTTCCGCATCGGCAGTTGGGTCAGTTTGTCACTAACGAAGTTACAGCTGTTGCAGATGTCGCATACAGCTGATTAAAGCCAGTCTCAGAGATATGCTGCAGGGATTCGGGTAGACTGTGCGATAGTAGGTGGATGAGAGACATTAGAAGAGCGTTCAAACGCAAACAATTTCACCTTTGGATGCCCGAGACAGCAGTCGCCCGAGGGAAACGCCGCAAGCGTTTTCTGCGGCTGTGGAAGGGGTCGTCAGGCCGAGCGACGACTGCCCGGACGCGGTGGGCTCAGCTGACGTCTGATAGGTTGCTGAGTGAAGCTTAAATTTGAATTCAAATGGCTTGATCGCGAGCACGTTGTCGCGAGTCAAAAATCTTTCCGTGATCACGCAGACTGATGAAGACGTGGAATCGTGAACTGCGCCCTAATCTTGTGTTAACCCTGAGCTCTTGCAGGTCGCGCGAGCGCCAAAATAACGTTAGGCAATCCGCATTGCGGGTTTAGATTGCTTCGCTAACGTTTGCAGCGTCAATCGACCGCGGGTGCGGCCCCTTCTCTCTGCACCAATCAAATAGAGTAGAACTCTCTCGATGACAGTCTTCATTCATAAAAACAAGGACGCGCACCAAACATGGCTCGGGGACTTCTTGTCCAGCAACATTACCGTTTCGGGGTTTATTGCCCGCTCGGATCACCAACCTGAAATTCAGGTGCACAGCGATGCGCACTCGCATCGAGAGAGTGTAAGGCGCGACAATGAGTCCGAGACCGGAAACCGCTCGGCGCATTTAAATTAAAACCACTAAAGGAAAACAATATGGAACCAGCGATCACCCAAAACAGCGCGCTTTATCTTGCGCACCGTAAAGTCTCAAAACGCGGCGCCACGCTTTTCCGATGGCTCAGGACCGTAGCTGGCAAGCAGGGCGAAGCAGGAATCCGGGGCAAAACGTCAACACTTACTATGTCGCAATAGGACGCCACCGTAAGACAGTCTTCTAAGGTTAACTGCACATGCATCTAATCCAATTCCGCGAAATAATGGGAGATGCTGAAGTCGCGTATGCAATTCATCCGATCGTGCTCAAATATCTCCTGACCGTGGAGGAGACGACCAAAGCCTTGCTGGAGTGCGGTGTTTCGCGGGCTGCGAATGTAGCTCAGATCAGCACCGGCAGTTTCCTTATCAACAAATATGCAACCAACCGTCCAACAAAGCAGCGCGATTTATTTCAAGCGACATAAGGGATCTAAGCGTCGGGCGGCGCTTTTCAGGCAGCTTCGCGCTTCAGCCGCAAATCAGACCTGCGATGTTAAGAGGCTGACGTTCGGCAACGCACACACCGGGCAAAGGCTTCGATCGGGCCAGCTGTGGCTGAGAGGGTTCGAATTTGAGTATGCGCCAGGCGACGCGACACGCAAGCGGGGTTAGACGTACTGCTTCGCAGAGTGAAATGAGCAAGCGAAACGCATCCCAATCGTCTGATCAGGAAGTGATGCGACATCTGTCGCGCTCGCACATATTCAAAGATTACGAGCGAGCTTTCAGCGAAGCCACGGGTTTGCCGCTAAATATCCGAGGGCATGATTCGTGGTCGCCTGTGCATCATGGGAAGGAAGATCACGATTCATTCGCCTCAATTCTGGCTCGTTTTAACAAGGCTCGTGCCGCATGCTTAAGGGCTCAAACCGACGCATCTCGAGAACCGAACTCGACAACGCGTACCGTTACTTGGTTTGCGGGACTCTCCGAAAGTGCAGTGCCGGTGTATGTAGGTGGCCACATTCTTGGTTTTCTTGAGACAGGCGAAGTGATGCTCAAGAACCCGACTAAGAAACACTTCGCGACCATTACTCGGCAGCTCCGCGCGTGGGGCTACAAGGCGGACTGGAAAAAACTTGAGCGAGCGTATTTTCGCTCGTGCGTTTTATCGCCAGACCGGTACCGCGCGATGTTGCGGCTTCTGAATATTTTTGCGAAACACCTGTCGATCTTGTCGAATCAACTGGCCGTACGGCGCGAAAACGACGAGTCCATGAACATGTCGCGAGCGCGGCTCTTCATCGAGAAGCATCAGACGGAGCCGCTGTCTCTCGGGCGCGTGGCCCAGGCGGCTAACATCAGTAGGCATTACTTTTGCAAGATGTTCAAGAAAGCAACAGGGATAAATTTCATCGACTATCTCTCCAGGGTTCGAGTGGAGAAATCAAAGACGCTTTTGCTCAATCCTAACTCGCGAATTAGCGAAGCTGCTTTCGCATGCGGATTTCAATCCATGACAAACTTCAATCGCGCGTTTAGGCGAATCGTCGGTCGCTCTCCCACGCAATTTCGCAAATCGCTTCCGAAGTTGCGACGCTCGGTATAGCACTGTTCGTCTGGGGCGAGAGACCAAGCAGGTCCGCGAGGCGTGACTCATAGGAGTCGCAGGTGGGGCAATTGCCGTTCGGCTCAACCCAGTCGGGATGCTGCACGCGCAAGGCGTGATGCATCTGTTGCTGGAGTTGAATGTAAGAGTGGATTTCGTCAGACATGGGGATGGCTCGGTGACATCACTTCGTTACTACCTGGTTAGTTAACTTTGATGGCCCCACGGCCGCATCCGTTGTTTTAAACGAAACCCTTACGGAGGCAACGACTGCACGGGCTCTACGGTGCGGAGAGGCGGCTACTTGGTGGCCGTGCTTATTCATAAAAAACCGGCTGGGTTAGTCCCCGTGTAATTCCTAGCTCCCGGCAGTCGTTGACTGAACTCCCACACTGGGGGCGAACGCACGGAACCCTCCGCACGCCCGCGGTCAGTGTTAGAGCATTACGCCACTTTAACTTGGGTAGCTTTTGATTTTGCTCTCGTCGTTGTTGGTAGGTGCACTTTCAGCACTCCGTCGCGAAACTCCGCCGTGACTTTCGTGCTATCGGCATCTTCAGGCAGCGTGAAGGTGCGTCGGAAAGTGCCAAAGCATCGTTCGATGCGATGGAATTTCTTCTTGTGATCTTCCTTCTCGACTTTCCGTTCTCCAGAAACGCTAAGAATGCCGTCTTCGACTGTTACCTTAACGTCATCCTTCTTCATTTCAGGCAGGTCAGCTTTGAGCAGATACCCGTGATCGTCCTCACTGATATCAACCTCTGGTGACCAATCTGCGACCGCCAGGCTGTGGATCTCCCCAGTGCCTATTCTGTTGGGAAAGCCGCCCGAGAAGAACCGATTGAAGCGATTTTGTGCTCCCTCCATCTCTCTCAGCGGATTCCATGTGCTTATTAGTTTATTCATATTTTATCTTTCTGGATTGAGCTAAAGCCATGTTCGTGCATCGCGCTCACCGCTTATTGTGAGAATTGACCCGAATCTTGTGCACGTTGAAGAGTAGCCCCATGGAAGGCGAACGCGCGGGCACTTCGCTGGGATCGCGAAGTATTCCAGAGTCGATGGTTACAAGCTGGCGCAGCTAGCTTTCCGGACAGGCTTTTGAAATAGGTCATGTCTAAACACTTGACATTTCACGCGCCGCGAACCCGCGAAGACTAAATTTTATTTGAGCGTTAAGGAAAGGTAGACGTAAGAATTAAGAAGTTAGCACCATTGGGAAATTCGGAAGACTGGATTTTTTCAAAAGATGCAGGCAGTATCCGTCAGCGTTATGAAACCGCCGCTCCACAAAATTGTCATGTGTCTGTCGATCTTCACCCTGTTTGGCGCGCCGAACATAGGGGAAGCGGGACCTTTCGAGGATTTTTTTAAATCGATACGCAACTCGGTTGCGCGCCCTTCACCAAAGCCGCGACCACCGCAACCGCGCCGGACCAATCGTAAGCAGAATAATGAGACTCCGCCGAGCGATGCTTCAGATACTTCAAATAGTCAGACCTCACCAAGTCCGACTCCGGCGCCTGCGCCTCCGAACCCGAATAACGTGCGCGTGGCGAAAGCAACTGCTGCCCGGAAGAACCGAAACAGTGACCTGCCGTACGGAATTCCCGTGCCCGGAAAACAAGGTTTGGTGACCAGCCCGTTCTCGCCAGACAGTGGTTACATCGACGTCCGGAGTTTTCCGCCCGGAACCGAAGTAAGAGATCCTTATACAGGCAAGACTTTCCTTACGCCGTAGCGATTTGTCGATGAAATGATGACCGGCGGGCTGGCGAGTTGGAGATAAAATCGATAAGATGTTGCGCCGTGGAATCTCAACCCCACAAGTCGCGCGGCGGAATTCCAATCCTTCCGTTCGCGTATGGCACCGGGTGATCACGATCGCGGGCGAGGAGTAGCGGCCCATCGAGATCAATCCAGTTCGCGAAGCTTGCCAGAAGGCGAGCGGGCGCGATCCCGAGCGAAGTGCAAACCATGCAACCGATCAATAATTTGAAGCCGCTGTTGCGGGCGCGCTCGCACAAGCGCAGCGCTTCGGTCAGCCCGCCGGTTTTATCGAGCTTTACGTTAATGACTTCATAACGATTCGTCAGGCGAGAAAGATCGACAGTCGTGTGGCAACTCTCATCGGCGCACACTGGAATCGGATGACCCAGAACTTCGAGGACTTCATCGTCGTGGGCGGGAAACGGTTGTTCGATGAGCTCGACGCCCAATTGTTTCAAACCCGGAACAATCTGGCGATAATGCTCGGGCGACCATGATTCGTTGGCGTCAATGAGAAGTCGCACCGCGGGCGCCGCTTTACGTACAGCTGCGACTCGCGCAAGGTCCGGATCGTCGCCTCCAAGTTTGAGCTTCAGGATCCCTGGCACGCCGAAGCCTTCGAAGGCAGCGGCACTCGCTGCCGCTCCCATTTTCTCCGGTGTATCCAGACTGATCGTAAACGATGTCTCGACTTCAGGAACAACCGGAATATTTGCCAGTTCCCAGGCGCGTTTGCCGAAAATTTCCGCCTCAAGATCCCATAATGCGCAGTCCAACGCATTGCGCGCAGCACCTGCAGGCAGGAGGTCTTGAAGACCTTGGCGATTCAAATTCTTATCGCCTTGTATCGATTCGATCTGTACCAACACCGAGGCAACGCTCTGGTTATAGCGTGCGAGCGGAACGCTTTCGCCGCGACCGATGTGTTCACCATCGCTAACCGTCAAAGCGACGATCTGCGCTTCGGTGCGAGTACCCCGCGAAATACGAAACGGTTGCCTGAGTGACCAGATTTCCTCGTGAGCGTCGATGGACAGAGGACTAGTCGGCACAGAAGGAAACAACGATAACGACGAGACGCAGGACTACAAGGCTGCGGGACACGGACGACAGGACTGTTGATCAACGGGTAGCCAGTGGTCTTTGGCTAAAGAAGAACGTGACATCGGCTAAGTTTCATCATTAACTGTGAAGAGAACCCTTTATCCGCGTCTGCCGCAAGCGGACACACAAAATTATGAAGAAGAAGAATTTGAAGAAAAAAATCTGGCAACTCGAAAAGCGTCTGCAAGAAGTTCCAAAAAAGCTGGCCAAGCTAAAACAAAGGCTACAGGCGGCGGAAGCAGCAAAGGCGGCCAAAGCCAGAAAGAAAGCGGCCGCAAAATCTCCCAAGCCAATCGAAGCGGGGAAATCGGGCGCCGTTAAGAAGCCGAAGAAAAAACTGAATCTTTCGCCGGAACGTCGCGCTCAACTTGCGGCGGCGATGAAAGCCAGGTGGGCGGCCAAACGAGCCGCCGCGGCGAACGCCAAAGGCGCTTCGGGCGATAATCAACATGCCGCGCCGCCCGGACCAATGCCGCCGCCGCCGCAGAACAGACCCGACGGCGTCTGAAGGGGTTTATAGAACTGTAGCCCCTGTAGCCACGGCCCTGCGGGCCGTCTCCCTGATGTGAAAGCATCTTCGAAACTGTGACCGGCCACAGGCCGGTGGCTACAGCATTCATCAAATTGCTCTGCGCGCTCTGTTTACGGGCCGAGGGCGGCCCGGCTCCAACGCTATACTTCGACGACGAGCTCGGAGACAGCCCGCCCTCAGGCTGCTTCACTTTATGAGATGGCTTCCATTGACGCGCTTCACTTGCGGCGGCGACCACCGCCGACCTGCACGTGCCGCGGACATGTTACGAGATGATCGTTGACCATCCCCGTCGCTTGCATCAACGCGTAACAGATCGTTGAGCCAACAAATTTGAATCCGCGTCGCTGCAAGTCGCGACTCATCGCGTCGGATTCAGCTGTGCGCGCGGGGACGTCGGCCATGCGTCGCCAGCGATTCTGGATGGGTTTGCCGCCGACGAAGCTCCATAGATAAGTGTCGAAAGTCCCAAATTCTTTGCGAACGGCGAGGAACCTCTTCGCGTTCTCGATTGCGGCCGCAATTTTCAAGCGGTTCCGCACAATTCCGGTGTCGCCAAGCAGTCGCTTCACATCACGCGCGCCGTAACGTGCGATCTTTTCTGGGCGGAATCCATTGAACGCTCTCCGGTAGTTATCGCGTTTGTTCAAAATCGTTGTCCAGCTCAGACCTGCCTGCGCGCCTTCAAGGATGAGAAATTCGAAAAGCAGTCGGTCGTCGTGCACAGGCAGACCCCATTCCTCATCGTGATAAGTGATGTTCGGTTCAAGAGTAGCCCAGGGACATCGCTGCATAAAGCGCACAAATTATTGAATCACATCTGGAGCGCGGCGCGAAGATGTGGGATCAGACGTTTGCTGAATTCGACAGAGTCGCCTGCGGATAAATGTGACCACTCGGGGCAATTGAAGCCTGCGAGGTCGGGAGAATCTTCATAGTAAATTCCGGGGGCAGCCGTGTCCTTGATGACTCGATCCCAGACAGCCGCACGCGGCGTCTGGCGATCTTCAAGAGCCTTCAATCCGCCACTGTTGGGAAGGCGCACGAAAACAATTTTGCCGCCGCGACTCCGGAGCTTTTGCACAGCTGCGGCAACATCGTGAAAGCGTTGTTCAATCGCCTGTCCCATGCTTTTCGCGAACTCCTCTTGAGGGATGTAACTCGGCGGCGGTGGTGGAGTGAAAAGCGGCAGCCAGATTTGCTGAGTCATTCTCGCCAGTTCACTGCCTGGCCGGGCGCATTGGTCGATCATGCGCGCGCGACGTTCGCGATCCAAAGTTCCGAAGTACGGCGGAAGTCGTGGCGATATCAGGGCATAGGGACGATTGGGAATGGGCAGGCGTTTTAGCAGACCGTCGAGAGTTAATTCTTCCGGTTTTAGAAATGCGACATGTTCTTCCAGCGGCATGTCGAGATATTGGCTTGCACGTTGCGCGAGTGTTTGAGTGTGAGACCGCCGAATGGCTTTTTCAGCGTGATCCATCGGCGGCGAACCCGGCGGCGCGATAAACAAACGGGGGACAACACTGCAAATGACGGTGCCGTGAAAATTTTCGTCATTGGCTAGATCGGCCAGTACCGGGTAAGCGCAACTGCCGCCCATTGCCAGCTGAACGGGACGTTTGCCTAATCCCTTTTGAAGTTCGTCGAGATCGAGATCGTACCAGCCGCGCGAATCGCCGATGATGACAATCGACTCGGGTTTCACCCGCCGACGAGCGGATGTCCAGAGATCCTCGTTATCGTGGAGCGTGGGACCGTAACCGATGGAGCGACAATAGAGTTCCCATGCAGACGCTGCAGCAATGACGATCAGCACGACTGTTACAGTGATGCCGCGCCAGGGCAATTGCGGGATCGGCCGCACATATTCGAGAGGTGGGCCGCCATGTATGGTTTCGATTTCTGTCGGCTTCCTAAAGAACAACCGCGGCAGGCGAAGCCTGCGTTTAAAATTGGAAATAGATGAAGGCATTACTGTTTCCTTGAGTCAGGATGATGGCGCAGGCCATGAAGGCCCATGCCGCTGTTGTAATCCAGTGCGGCAAACGCATCACGGCCGTTTCGATGTTGCTATCGCGCAGGGACCAGTGCACGAGAATCATCCCGGCGGTGACCAGCGCGATCTGCAACATTTCACGCGTAGAAAGAATGGCGTCGCCGTGGGGATGTCCACCAAACATGCCGCCCAACATTCGCGCGGCGACGGTGAAATCGGATGCTCGAAAGAAAACCCACGCGATGCAAACGGCAGCATAGGTGGCGAACCCGCCGAGGAGTCGAGTTGCGAGATGGTTCGCCCACGCCCTGTGCTGGAACAAAGCGCGAACAACCCGTTCGACGACGAGATAAGATCCATGAAGCAAACCCCATACTACAAAAGTCCAGGCCGCGCCATGCCACAGGCCGCCGAGAAACATGACGATGACCAGATTTGTCCCGGCGCGGACGGGTCGGACCTGATTGCCGCCGAGCGGAATATAAAGGTAATCGCGCAAGAATGTGGAAAGCGAGATATGCCAGCGCCGCCAGAAATCGGAAAACCCAATGGCCGCGTACGGAAAACGGAAATTATCTTTTAGATGAAAACCAAGGCACAGCGCAGCCCCGATAGCGCATGTGGAATAGCCGGCAAAATCAAAAAATATCTGGCCGGCGAATGCCATGACACCCATCCAGGAATCCAGTGCGATGAGTGGCCCAGCATAAGTAAAAATCCGATCGGCTGAACCAGAGAGCATCGTATCGGCCAGTACAACTTTTTCGAATAAGCCGAGGGTCATAAGTAATAAGCCCCACAGAAACTGCCCTTCGCGCAAAGGCTGTGGCCTGACAAGTTGCGGAAGAAAATCGCCAGCCCGCACAATTGGCCCGGCGACCAACTGAGGAAAAAACGAAACGGCCAGAACGAAATCGCGCAGCGATTTGGTAGGCTTTAGGACGCCGCGATAAATGTCCAGCGTGTAGGAGAGAGAATGAAAGGTGTAGAAGGAGATGCCGACGGGTAGAAGAATGTCGAGATGAGGTGGCTGATAAATGACGCCAATGCGAGCGAGCAGCCACTGAAAATTTTGCAGCAGGAAGTTCCCGTATTTGAAGAATCCCAGCATGCTCAGGTTCATGCAGACGCTGGCAACCAACCACGCGCGACGCGGATGTCGCCCTTTTGCCTTACTCATTTGTCTGCCAAGCCAAAAATCCATTGCTGTCGTGGAAAAGAGCAGCGCCGCGAAGGGCGGATTCCACGCGCCGTAAAAGATGTAGCTAGCGATTACGAGAAGATTCTTCCGTGCATTCCAGGAACGTATGCTCCAATAGGCGGCGACGACGGTTACAAAAAAGACGACGAACGTGAGCGAATTGAAAAGCATTACCGGTGCGCCATCTGCTTATTCAAGAGCCACGTTGATTGCGAGTACATTTTGCCAGATCTCGTAGGAGGGCGCGGGCGGTCCTAGCTTCGTGCGTTAAACACATATTCACCAAGGTTGTGTTCCGCGGATTTTATTCGAACATTTTGTTGAATATGGAAACTAAATATACTAGAATAGTTTCCATAGTTGCAAGGACAGTGGTCACGGGTTAATGTGAAACACGGGAGGAAGAGACTGATCATGAAATCTCGGGAGGAACTTCATCAGGAATTACGGCACAGGATTCTCAGCTTGTCCGATGTGACGGAGCGGCAAAATGCGGGGATCCATGAAGACGCTTTTTTTGTCGGAGGGAAAATGTTCATGCACATCCATGGCCACGGCCATTGCGACATTCACTTGGCGAAAGACGACCAGGAACGGGTTCTTGCGGAAGGCAAAGCACGCCAGCATCGCTGGGCGCCAGAAGCGGGATACGTCACAGTGATTGTGCAGAGAGAAGAGGATTTGGAGCCGGCGATGGATCTGATCCGGATGTCACACCGTTATTTTGCCGACAAACAGAATCTTTCGCGCATGCAACACCAATAGAACCAACGAGCTCTCAATAAATAAGGAAACCATTATGAAATTACTCGTGATAGGAGCGACCGGCCGAACCGGGCGTGAGATCGTTCAGCAAGCTCTGGTCAGAGGTCATCATGTAACCGCATTCGTGCGTTCACCTGAAAGTATCGCATTAAAAAACGAGCGACTGAGTGTGTTGAAGGGGAATGCCACGGACGAAAGCCAACTTTTTGAGGCCATGCAAAATCATGACGCAGTCGTTTCGACTCTGGGACCGCGAGAGGTTTTCAAACCAAGCTCTCTTCTCAATGACAGTGCGATTGCGACAAGCCGTGCCATGCAGCGTTCAGGAGTGAAACGGCTCGTTGTTCTCTCGGCAGCCGCTCATTTTCCCGGGATTCCAAATCGCATCGCCAGTTTCATTCTTAGAAATCACATGCGCGATTCCCTTGCCATGGAGAAAATCGTCCAAGCCAACGGTCTCGACTGGACGATCGCGCGGCCTCCGCGTCTCACTCAGGAAGATTCCTTAAACTATCGAAGCCGTGAGGGCGCTGCACCCAGGATGGGTTTCACGTTGTCCCGCAAAGCGGTGGCTGCATTCATGCTCGACGCGATCGAGCAAAAGAAGCACATTCACAAAATCGTCGGCATTGCGAAGTAGCCATCGGAATTAGCTGTTATACCTCGCTGTTACTTTCCTGGCCGTAACGCAGCAGCTGTCGTCAGTGTCGGCGCCGCCTCGACGCAGGATTGTCCGGATTGTATTCGTACAGCCTGGACGGATCGCCGAAGACCGCACCAAGCGCGCGCCCGGGCCAGATCTCGAAATAGCTGAGCAGCAGCGCCATCAGCGGCACCAGAATGAATGCGAGGCCGTGCGCGGCCATGATGAACATCGCCATTGCGCGCAATACCAGGAGATACACATCCCAGCGAACGCGCTGCTTCAGCTCCTGGTCGGGCATCGCGTCATAGCCCGATTGGAACGCCTTCCAGAAATGTCCGGCCGCAAGCGAGCCAAAGGTGAACCACAGTGCGGGAGAATGCGCGAGTTGGCGGCGCAGCTCGTCCCCGAGCAGCAGATAGTGGAGCGGAATCAGTACGATCCAGTACGGCAGACCAACGATGCCGACGAGGAAGATCCATGTGACCAGGCCGCGCACAATGTTCGCAGCTACGGACATCACGCCGGACGACTTCGGTTGGGTCTCGCGCAGTGCACGCGGAATCAACGCGGCAACAATCGCCGCCAGCGCGGTCAGACCATCGAACCAGTAGTTGAACACAGCCAGCGCAGCAGACCAGCCAAAGACGTAAATGCCGACAACAGGAATCAGATTGCGCGCGAGCACGGCCCAGGCATCAGGGCGCGACGCCAATTCGCGCAGATGCTGCGAGAGCGGTGGCGGCGCGATCGGTCGCACCGCAGTCGAGGCGGTCTTTTCCTGAGGCTTCGCCATCGCGACAGATTACCAGACAGAACCGGTGGCGTTGAAGACAAACCGAAGAGCCGCGCGTTCGATTCTCGACAAAGTCGTTAGGTCGGTCGTATTGGAATAGTGATGATTCGCAATCGCTCTAAACGAATGACGTCGTGGTTTGTTCTGTGCGCGTCCGCGTTCCCGCCCTCGGCAGTACATTCTACGCCGGAACTTACGTTGGACGATCTAAGGAAGCTGGAGATCATTTGCTTTGCTCCTTCGTACCTGCCGAAGGGTTTTCGATTGCAGCGGGTCGACATCACGTACGACGAACCCGGTCCGGATGAGCCGAAACGTCTGTTTCCACTTTACTCAATCGTCTACAGCAACGATCCGCGGAGCGGAGCGACGTTCTCGATCGAATCGGCACGCGAAGGAATCGGCGACCGGAACATCATGGAGGAGGAGAACACAGAAGAGACAGAAATCCACACGCCTCTCGGGCCGATGTATCTCATCTATCGGCCGAAAGGAAAGAACGGCCGCAAGGATGAGATCAAGGCGAACTGGGTGAGCGACGCGAACATGAATGCGGAAACATCCAAAAACCCGGAGGGCCATCCAATCCTCGGCAGATATCATGGATTTTCAGCGACCGGTATTACGCTCGCCGAATTCGTGAAGATTGTTCAATCGCTTCATCCAATCCGAGACGAGGAAGCCGCCACGCCAGCGGCAGCACAAACTTCTGCACTTAAAATTCACCCGAAAGTTTTCAGCATGATTAATTGCTGGATCTCGGATTCGGAAAGCCCGGTGGTAACCGAAATCAATCTGGATGCCGTGGAGAAAGATGGGAACGAATTTAATGAGAACGGGCTAAAGCAGGATGGCGAATGGCTACAATCTCCGGCGCCCGACAGCAACGGATTCATGCGCTACCGGGTGCTGCAGTCGAAAGGCAATCATTACAACGTGGAGTATCAGGAAAACGGAGGCGGAACGCTCACGACAGCTTCGACTATCGAGTTCGACATTGAAAAGCGGAACATTCAGCGTGACAGCAAGCCAGTGACGATTCGCGTGCTTCGCGTGTCGTCTTACAATCAAAAATAAACACCCGCCTTTCGCAAATGGCCACGCCGAAATCTTAGATGCGAAGGAAAATAATCTGGTTTGGGGTGCTCTTGGTGACGGCCGTTTGTGTCGCGCACGCGCAAACTCAGGCTCGAGCGAAGAAAAAAGAAATCCAAATCACGTGGCTGGGACATGCCGCCTTTCAATTAGTCTCATCCGGCGGCACAGACATCCTCATCGACCCATTCCTGACGAAGAATCCGGCGACACCAGCCGAGCTCAAAGACCTGTCTCGTTATCACCCTAATTTTATTCTGGTCACTCATTCGCATGGAGATCATTTGAGCGATGCGGTCGAGCTGGCGAAGATGACCAAGGCTAAAATCGTGAGCGTCTACATGCCGGAGCCGTTCAAAAAGGGGGAACTCCCGTCTGAACTGATCGAGCCGGTGAATGTGGGCGACCATGTCACCCTGGGTGATGTGAAGGTGCATGTTGTTCCAGCGATGCACAGTAGCGAACCAAGCGGCCGGCCGGTTGGGTTTGTGGTGGAATTTGCAGACGGCCGATCGGTTTACCACGAAGGAGATACCTGGATCTTTGGCGACATGGCTTTGATCCAGGAATTTTATCACCCCAACATCATCCTGATGCCTGTTGGGGCGGTGGCAGACGGCCAAAGCCCCCGGATGGCGTGGGTCGCGGTCACTCGCTACTTTAAGCCGCAAGTTGTCATTCCCATGCACTACGGGGCTTTGCCCGGTTCGTCGACCGAAGCGGATTTGCGTGCAGTGTTTGGAAAAGATCCGCGCGTCGTGTTTATGAAGCCCGGTGAGACGAGGAAATTCTGAGCACTTCGGATCAAATCTAACCTGGCGAAACAATTCTCATTAGCGCCAGACAACAAAACAGGCCAGAGCGATCGCGACTACGTCTTCGCACACAGCCACGAGGGTGTCGTTGATGTGCAGATTGTTCACGACGCGTCTCCGGATTTCGTAACCAACGAATGCTCCGATCACGCCGCCTATCCCACCTAGTAGCGCCCCGGCGACTAATGATTTTCCTGCTGCTGCGCAAAGACTCGCGCCGCTAAGGCCGCCCAGGACGATCCGCGCCAGTAACGGTGCGAAGGCGGTCCGTTTCGG
>WNGK01001843.1_pt1 | contig 27886 bp, 24 predicted proteins | sample 5400601 | NCBI WGS metagenome assembly WNGK01 (sample SAMN13153376, study PRJNA577476) | soil metagenome | isolation source: 60 cm soil or saprolite under Garry oak tree replicate 1 | place: USA:California | collected 2016-06-15
TCGCTTGCCCGCCGCAGTATCGACTACGAGATCACCGGTAATGTGAGCGTCGAGGGGCGCACGCTTCCTTTCGCGAGGCGCGGGCAGAAGACCGTCGCCGAGCTCCTCGGCGGTCGGCGATGAGCGATCGACTCAAGTTCACCAAGATGGAGGGCCTGGGCAATGACTTCGTCGTTCTCGATGGTATCGGGCAGCGCGTCGATCTGAGCCCTGGAGAGCTGCGACGTCTCGCCGATCGCCGTTTCGGCGTCGGCTGCGACCAGATCCTAGTGGTCGAAAGTCCGACGCGCGCGGGAGTCGATTTTCGCTACCGCATATTCAACGGCGACGGCGGCGAAGTCGAGCAGTGCGGCAACGGCGCCCGGTGCTTCATGCGCTTCGTTCACGATCGAGGCATGACTGCCAAGCGCGTCATCCGCGTTGAAACTCTGGGCGGTATTATCGAGCCGAGTCTCGGACCCGGCGGGGACGTGACGGTCTCCATGGGCGCGCCCCGGTTTGCGCCCGCCGACATTCCCTTCGTCAGCGACAGCGAGGATATCGTGCAGCCGCTTGGGCTCGCGGACGGCGAGGTCATGATTACGGCGCTTTCGATGGGGAATCCGCACGCGGTGCAGCGGGTCGACGACGTCGACTCGGCGCCGGTGACCACACAGGGGCGAGAGATCGAGCGGCATCCGCGTTTTCCGCGCGGAGCGAACGCGGGCTACATGCAGATCGTCGATCGCGCTAACATTCGTCTGCGCGTTTGGGAGCGCGGCGCCGGCGAGACACTGGCGTGCGGAACCGGAGCGTGCGCAGCGGTCGTCGCCGGCATCCGGCGCGGCATGCTCGATGCGAAAGTCAATGTCGCGGTGCGCGGCGGGGCGTTGACGATCGCGTGGGCGGGAATGGGAAACGCGGTCTACATGACCGGGCCGGCGCGCACCGTTTTCGTGGGCGAATGGCAGGTGTCGGACCGATAAACACGGCAGGAAGGATGACCGATGGATGCCAGCGCCATAGCAGACTACCTGGGGCAACATCCCGAGTTCTTCGAGGAATACGCCGATCTTCTCGCAGAGATCTACGTGCCGCATCCACACGGCGGGCACGCGATACCGATCGCCGAGCGACAGATCGTCACCCTGCGCGAAAAGAATGGCCAGCTCGAATCCAAGCTGCGCGAGCTCATTGCCTTCGCCAACGAAAACGATTCGATCAGCGAAAAGCTTCATCGTTCGACGCTGGCCTTGTTTTCGGCTGCCGATCTCGAGACAACGCTCGGTGTGCTCTACCACAGCCTACACGACGATTTTCATGTCCCCAACGTCGCGGTGCGGCTGTGGGGAAGGGTGCCCGAGCAGTCCTATCTTCCCGAGCTTGCCGCGACGACTCAGGAGTTGCGCGATTACGCGACGGCGCTGGGCGCGCCATACTGCGGACCGCACGCGCCTTTCGATTCGCGCGATTGGTTCGAAGGCGCGCAGGGGCTCGCGTCCTACGCGTTCCTGCCGTTGCGCACGCATCAGACCTTCGGGCTGCTCGCACTGGGCAGCGACGACCCGCAGCGTTTTCACGCAGGCATGGGCACGATGCATCTGATGCGCTTGTCCGAGCTCGCGAGCGTCGCGACCGCGCGCTTTCTGCCGCAGCAATGAGCTTTTTCCGGCGATGAAGCCTCCGCGCGACGGCGAAAAACGAGCGCCGGCGCTGGATGGCGATTCTCTGGTCGCGGCGTACGCGGAATTTCTCGCGACGCGCGCGCCGCGCACTCGTGACGCGTATCTCCGCGACGTTGCGACGCTGCGCTCGCTCGCCGGCCGCGCATTGCTCGAGGGGCTCGACGCCTCGCAGCTGCGGCGTTTTCTCGCCGCGCTCCATGCTCGCGGATTGTCCCCGCGCAGCCTTTCGCGCACGCTTTCAGGCTGGCGGGCGTTCTATCGATTCGCGGTCGAGCGCGAGCCCGCGCTGCGGGAGAATCCCTGCGCGGGACTGAAAGCGCCGAAGGCGTCGCGGCGATTGCCGTCGGCGCTTTCGCCCGACGAAGCCTCGCAGCTCGTCGCGATACCGGGTGACGATCCTCTGACGTTGCGCGATCGCGCGCTCATCGAGTTGGCCTACTCATCGGGCCTTCGCGTATCCGAGCTCGCCGCGCTGGATTCGACTTCGGTCGATCTTGCAACCGGCGAGGTGCGCGTCTGGGGCAAGGGCTCGAAGGAGCGCATAGTCCCCGTGGGAGCGCCCGCCCGCGCCGCGATCGCGTCATGGCTGCACGCGCGGCAGGCGATGCGCGTTCGCGACGCCGGCGCGCTTTTCGTCAGCCGCTCGGGGCGCCGTCTCACTCCGCGCGCGATTCAGCAACGGCTCGGCGCATGGGCGATCAAGCGCGGCTTGACCCGCCACGTACACCCGCACATGCTCAGGCATTCGTTCGCGTCGCATTTGCTGCAGTCGTCGGGCGATCTTCGTGCAGTGCAGGAGTTGCTCGGCCACGCGAGCATCGCGAGCACGCAGATCTATACGCACCTCGATTTCCAGTACCTTGCGAAGGCCTACGACGCCGCGCATCCGCGCGCAAGAAAGCGCAAATCCGCAAGCAAGGAGCGCAGCGCGAAATAATTCGCAGCGGGCGTTATCCGGGCATGGTCACGACGCCCGGAAGCCACGGAAGATCGGTCACGCCGGGATCGACGCCGGCTTGCGACATCAGCGTCGTCAATTGCCCGCGGTGATGGGTCCCGTGGTTGAACAGATGGACCGCAGCGACTGCGGCCGGAATTCGGCGCGTCCTGTTGTCGACCTTGCTCGCGTACTCCAGCATCGATGCGAGCCACTGCGGCGAGACGTTGGACGCCCACTCGAGCAATGCCTGATCGGTGACGTCGCGCTCGCATCGCAGCTCATCGAAGTCCGGAAACATGTCGGCTCCGAACGCGGGATAGTCGCAGGGTGGGCCGACAAAACGACCCAGCCACATGCGATCCGCCCACAACAGGTGATTGAGCGTACCGATGATCGAGCCGAAGAAGGCTCTCCTGTCGCGGTCCCGGTCCGCGCTTGGCATTTCTGCGCAGCATGCATACAGCTTCTCGTTCATCCAGCGGCTGTAGCGCGCCATGAGCTGGCAGTATTCACGCGTGATCACGATCGGTTCTCAGGGTCCATGCGACGGCCAGCGCACGCTGCCGCGGCGTTTCGAAGGCCGCGCAATGATCGAGGGCGAGCGTCTACCGCACCGGCAAGAACGAGTGCGCGAACACATAGCGCGCGACACGCCGGCCCTGAGCGATGCCTTGCGTCTTGTCGAATCGCCAATGGATTCCAAGATAGATTCGGCTCTGACCGTTTTCTTCTTCGGCTTCGGAGAACGAAGAAAAGTGGCGAGGGATTAGAGGACGCACGTTTCCGTCATGATCCAGCGTCACACCGCTGAACTCATCCGATACGAAGGTAAACGCGACGTCGTCGCGCTTATAGAAGCTTCGCAGGATCTCGAAAAGAGCGCCTCCGAAACCCGCGTGTCCGGACGGGTACGCCGGGAAGGGCGGTGTAAAATTCGGCCCTGTGAGGTTGCTGGCCGGCGCACCGAGCGGCACGAACGTCGGATCGCCCACGGTTGCCGCGTTGCCGTCGCCCGCGCCCGTCGGACCCGTCCCTTGATCCGCTTCGCGGATACCCGTGATGGGGCGCCAGAACTCGTAGTAATACTTTGACTCCCAGACCGCGATACCGGCGTCCGCCATTGCGGTGTTGACCAGCGCCAAAAGCCGCGCAAGCGATACGACGTCGGTGCCCATCTGGTCCGCGATCTGTACCGCTATCTGGTTATAGAGCCGCGGTGGCGCGCACAAGCTGGGCGTGCCATCGTACGCCCAGAAGATGCCGATTTCGGTCTGTTCGGGCGTACGCAGCGTTTGCGTCACGACGCCATCACCGCCCAGAGCTTTTACCTCGTTGAACGCCCTCGCAAATTCGGCGCTGCCCAGAGCGGGCGGGGGCTCAATGCGGAACTGGCTGCTTGAGGCAAGAACAAACGGTCTTACGGCGCCCCAATAGGCGCCAAGCGCGATAGGCGATCGACTGATCGGGTCTTGGCGCCAATCGCCCGGCTCGATGCCGGTAATGAAGTCGACGCCAATCCGCGGTTCCGGCCGCGCCGATCCGTCGTCGCGCCTAAGGGCAAGAATTGCCGATGCGGCTCGTTGCCCTAGTGCGATACCCAGTTCCCTGCCGTGTTTGTCGTGGATAGCGCTTAGCTCATGCGCGAGTTGTTGGTCGAGGCTCGCGGTTTGGGAGGGGAAGAGCGCGGTCAGCGTATCGTGGGCGGCCTGTGCGACGGCCGCATCCATCGAAGTGGCATGCGATGCGGCCTCAACCCCGGCGTAGCTTTGGTAATCCCCCGCGATTGCATTGACTGCCTCGAAGATCGCGATGTGAACGATCGCCATCGCCCGGCTTGCACGCGTGGGGCCGTATTGTTCCCCGAATACGCGATCCTCGCCGTCGACGACAGGCGTGTGATCGAGCCCGCTTGCATCGATTGCAACCCCACTCCAGTGGCTGACCGCCGATGTGGCTTTAGGAGAGCCAGTCCCTTTCGGATCATGGGCTGCTCGCGGGGCGAGATGGAAAAGGGGGCCGAGAGCATCGCCGATACCCCCGGGAAAACCGTCCGCCCACGCGGGAACGCACAAAGCAGGCGCAAGCACGATCAACACACCTAGCATCCATTTCACTGCGCGTCCTGCGATCAAGTGTGCTTCCTTTCGATACGTGTTTGGCCCTGGATGCGGTCGCCCGACGGAGACAGGCCGGGGGCCACGGCGCATCCGCGCAATGATTGTCGATCGAACGCAGAAATTGTAGCAGTTCCGCCCGTAACGTCGGGTTTGAGCGTACGTAACGAGCAGGTGCTCGCGCCGCCATCGTGCAGGCGAATGGCCGGATGAACGCCGGTCACCACCTCGATCGAATTATTGCGGTTTCGCTCGCAAAAAAATGGGGCGCTTGAGGCGCCCCGAAGCCACTGAGGACAATCTAGACCGAACTTCGCTTCCCGGCCTACTCCACGCGCTCTCCATGGAGACTTACATCGAGGCCCTCGCGCTCCTCTTCCTCGGAAACGCGCAGGCCGATGACCATATCGATGACCTTGAGGATGATGAAGCTTCCGACGCCGCTCACGACCAGCGTCGTCACGACGGCGCCGAGCTGGACCAGCAGGTCGGCATCGGACCCACTGATTTCCTTGACATTGAACACGCCGGTGAGCATGGCACCGACGATGCCGCCGATGCAGTGCACGCCAAATGCATCGAGCGAGTCGTCATACCCAAAAGCCTTCTTCACCGTCGTTGCGGCAAAGAAGCACAGCACGCCGGCCGCGATTCCGATGACGAAAGCGCCGTTGACGCCGACAAAACCCGATGCCGGCGTGATTGCGACCAGGCCGGCAACGGCACCCGATGCAATGCCCAATACCGACGGCTTGCCCTTGACCAGCCATTCGGTGAACATCCAGGATAATGCCGCGACGGCGGTGGCAAGCTGAGTCACGACCATGGCCATCCCCGCGCGACCGTCCGCGGCAACCGCCGAGCCGGCATTGAACCCGAACCAGCCCACCCACAAGAGCGATGCGCCGATGAGCGTCAGCGTCAGATTGTGCGGAGCCATCGCTTCCTTGCCGTAACCGAGCCGCTTGCCCAGAACCAGCGCGCATACCAGGCCCGCGATGCCCGCATTGATGTGCACGACCGTGCCGCCGGCGAAATCGAGCACACCCTTGGTCGCCCAGAAACCGCTCGTGGATTCCCACATCATGTGCGCGATCGGCGAGTAGATGAGCAACGACCACAGTCCCATGAACCAGAGCATCGCCGAGAATTTCATTCGGTCGGCGAAAGCGCCCGCGATCAATGCCGGGGTGATGATCGCGAATGTCATCTGGAACGTCATGTAGACCGACTCCGGTATGGTCGTACCCAGATGCGATACGGTCAGCTTTCCGGCCTCTTTCTGGAACAGCATGCCGTTGAGCATGAATCGATCGAAGCCGCCAAAAAATGCGCTGCCCGGGAAGAATGCGATGCTGTAGCCGGCGACGACCCACAGCACCGTCACCAGGCAGGTGATTGCGAAACTCTGCATCAGCGTGGCGAGCACGTTTTTCTTGCGCACCATGCCACCGTAGAACAGCGCCAGACCCGGTATCGTCATCAGCAGCACCAGCGCCGTCGAGGCCAGCATCCACGCAGTATCGCCGCTGTTGATCTTGTCGGCTGCGATGAGCACCGGCTTGTCCGGCGCGGGAGGCGCGGCGGTAGCCGGCGCCGCCGCGTCCGCCTTGGGAGGCTCCGCCTTGGCCTCCGGGGCAGGGGCCGGCGCGGCCGTCGTGGCGGCCGGCGCAGCCGCCTTCGGCTCAGCGGCCTTGTCCTGCGCCAGTGTCGGCGAGGATACGCCGGAAGCGCCTATCAAGATCGCAACGGAGGCGATCAACGCGAGCAATGGCTTCATGGTGTTCCCCTTAGAGCGCATCGGCACCGGTCTCGCCGGTCCGGATGCGCACGACTTGTTCAAGCTCGAAAACGAAGATCTTCCCGTCACCGATCTTGCCGGTGTTCGCGGCCTTTTCGATCGCTTCGATGACGCGGTCGAGAAGGTCGCTCTTGATCGCGGCTTCGATCTTCACCTTCGGCAGGAAATCGACAACGTACTCGGCGCCGCGATAGAGCTCGGTGTGGCCTTTCTGCCGCCCGAAGCCCTTTACTTCGGTTACGGTGATGCCTTGCACGCCGATCGCGGAAAGGGCCTCCCGGACTTCGTCCAGCTTGAACGGCTTGATGACTGCGGTTACCAGTTTCATGCTGACTCCTTGGTATGAGAGCGCGTTTCTTTCAAAACTTGTACAGGGCCTCAATTCCGAATGAATGTTGATTGGATGTTGCCGTTACGTTATCCGTCTTGAAAAACACCGGCGAGTCCGATTTGTCTCCACGCACTTCGCCACGAATTTCCCACTCCTTGGTCGGAAGCCAAGCCACCGTCAACGTTGCTTCCTTCCACTTCTGAATTACGCCGGTCCGGTAGCCATCGTGGTCGTTGAAGTACTCGCCGCGCAACGAGATTCGCCACTGGTCGTTGATTTGGTAGTTGGCATAACCCGCAATACCTTGCCACTTGGCCCTGCCGCCGCTCGCGGACGCGTGGTCTTGGTCACCGTAGTCGTAGTTGAGGATGAACGTCAGCTGATCGGTTGCGTTAAAGGTTCCGACGATGTCGAAGAGGTTGCGGGTTCCCTTGGCAGTGCTCTTCGGATAGTTCGAGACAAGCTCTTTGCCGCCGTAGTAGGAGGCCGTAAACGACACGGTTTTTGTAGGTGCGAATGTGCCGCCAAGCTCAACCGTGGCATCGTGGCTCGGACTCTCGAAGGCATCCCATCCTTCGTTGATACCGCCAAGCACCGTCAATGCGTCGCTGACTTTGTACGTCGCGCGCACCCCGGTATGGGTAAAAGGAATGGCGTAGCCGAACAGAATTGATCGCGTGTAATTGGTATTGCCATCACTCTTGATGACTTCTGCGCCGGCGTTAGTTACGTATTTGCCCGCGATGATGTTGAACGGCGCCGCGCCGTAATAGACATAGAACTGCGTTGGATCGACATAGTGATTCGCACCGTTGGCGGGACCCTTGCTCTTGCTGATGGTGCCGTACGCGGCGATCGCGTCCGCGTCCTTGCCGATAGTGACATCGACCAATCCACCCCAGCCGTTATCGGGCGTGTTTGTAAATGTGAGGTCCAGCGCGTGGAAGTAGCCGGTGTTGTGCTTGTAGTCGAATACGCGATCGTTCGCACCGCTGATGAACTTGCCCGAGCCGGAAAGGTACGAATAGCCGACATCAAAATGGCCGGTGAGGTCGAAGCCCCAGATGGAGAAGATGGGCGGCGGCGGAGGCGGAGTAGCGGGTTCAGGTTTGGCCTCTGCTGGCGCTGACGGGGACGGAGTCTGGGCCTGTGCGCTGACCATGGCGATGCTGGTAGCGGCGACAAAGGCAGGAAGAAGACAGTTCTTGATTGACACGGCGGTTTCCCCTATTTGAGCAACCTCGATGGGACTACCGTCAGAACCGTCAGCACAAGCTGTGCCAAGGTAAATAGACATTTATTTTCAATCTACTAGCGCAGCTTGGCATCGACCCGCCTGTTGCACTGCACCCAGGTTCCGCGCCATTCTGGTGCGCATTCACCGCGCCTTGCGCGACGATAGGGCGCCTCGTCCATGCGTCGTAACTACCGCGCCGCCTTTGATCGCACCATTTGCTAGACTGGGTTTGCCGGGTTCGGTCCTGGAGGTAACCCATGCTCAACAGCAAAGTTCTTGACGACATCAGCGCGCGCATCAATGAAGCCATTGCGGCGAGTCCCGCCCGGGACATCCAGAAGAACCTTCGCGCCATGGTCGCGAGCGCGACGTCAAAGCTCGATCTGGTCGCCAGAGAGGAATTCGAAATTCAAGCGGAGCTTCTGTTGCGGACTCGAGAAAAGCTCGACGCGCTCGAAGCTCGCGTCGCCGCGCTCGAGGCGCGGCGCAACCGTTCGACAGCGCGCAAATAGCTTCGCGCGGGGCGCGCGCTCCGCTGCTTGGCGCGACGTCTGCGCGGAGGGCGCGTGGCGCTGGCCGTGCTGAAAAGCCGTGCGCTTTCGGGCTTCGACGCGCTGCCGGTCGAAGTCGAAGTGAATCTCGCGGGCGGGCTGCCGGCGTTCAATCTCGTCGGACTTCCAGAAACCGAAGTCAAGGAAAGCCGCGACCGGGTGCGCGCGGCGATTCAGAATGCGCAGTTCGAATTCCCCGCGCGAAGGATCACAGTCAATCTCGCGCCGGCGGACCTGCCCAAGGAGTCGGCGCGCTTCGACCTGCCCATCGCGCTGGGCGTGCTTGCCGCGACCGGACAGATTCCGGCCGACGCGTTCGCAAGCTACGAATTCGCCGGTGAGCTCGCGCTGACTGGAGATTTGCGTCCGATTCGCGGTGCGTTGGCGATGACCTTGAAGGCACACCGAGACGGCCGCGCTTTTGTGCTTCCGGTGGCCAGCGCCCGCGAAGCGGCGCTGGTCCGCGATGCGATGGTTCATCCGGCGGGAAGCCTGCTTGCCGTTTGCGCACATCTCACCGGCCGGGCGCTCCTGCCGCGTTGCAATCCCGAAGCCGTCGCGCCGGCCGGCGAGACCGGACTCGATTTAGCGGATGTACGCGGCCAGAGCGCGGCCAAGCGCGCGCTCGAAGTCGCGGCCGCCGGCAGCCACAGCCTGTTGATGATCGGTCCGCCCGGAACGGGGAAGTCGATGCTGGCGCAGCGCTTGCCCGGACTCCTGCCCGCGCTCGAGGAAGACGATGCGCTGGAGTCCGCAGCGATGCGATCGCTCGCCGGATGCTTCCGCGAAGCCGAATGGGGAACTCGCCCCTATCGCGCGCCGCACCACACCGCCTCGGCTGTTGCGCTGGTCGGAGGCGGCAGCGATCCACGCCCCGGCGAGATTTCGCTGGCGCACCACGGCGTGCTCTTTCTCGATGAGCTGCCGGAATGGGATCGCAGAGTGCTCGAGGTCCTGCGCGAGCCGATCGAATCCGGGAAAATCCACATCTCGCGAGCCGCGCGGCAAGCGACCTTTCCGGCAAGGTTCCAGTTTGTTGCTGCCATGAACCCATGCCCGTGCGGCTACCTGGGACATCACAGTGGAAAGTGTCGGTGCACGCCGGACCAGATCGCCCGCTATCGCGCGCGCATTTCAGGCCCCTTGCTCGACCGCATCGATCTGCAGATCGAAGTGCCGGCGCTTCCCGTGGATGCGCTCGCTGCGCCACGCGGAGTCGAGTTGAGCGCTCTCGAATCGAGCGCAAACGTGCGCGAGCGCGTCAGCGCCGCGGCGGCAAGGCAGCACGCGCGTCAGGGCAAAGTCAACGGCATTCTGCAGCCCAAGGAGGTCGAGCGCTGGTGTGCGCTGGACGGCGCGGGCGAAGCGCTCATCAAGAACGCTTTTGCGCGCCTGTCGCTTTCGGCCCGGGCGTACCATCGCATCCTCAAGGTCGCGAGGACGATCGCCGATCTCGCCTCCTGCGACAAGCTTGCCGCGCATCATCTCGCCGAAGCGATTTCGTATCGGCGTCTCGATCGCGCTTAGAAGCAGATCGGCGGCGGATAAACGCGTGCTCGAAAACTCGCCTCTGGGAAGGACGACCAACTACCCCGATCGGTACGATGCTTCGCTGCTGTTTGGGATACCCCGCGCCGCGCAGCGGGCGGCGATCGGGATTCGCGGCGAGCTGCCTTTCGACGGGGTCGATCTATGGACCGCATACGAGCTGTCGTGGCTCGACGAACGCGGCAAGCCGCAAGTCGCGATTTGCAAGATTCAGGTACCTGCGCGTTCGAACGCGACGGTCGAATCCAAGTCGCTCAAGCTCTATTTGGGCTCGTTCTCCCAGGAGACTTCTGCGTCAGTCGAGGCAGTTGCCGGACGCATCGAGCGCGACCTGGGCGCCATCTGTGACAGTCGCGTTCGCGTGCGGCTGAAGGCGCCGACCGGTGCCCGCGACATGCACGGCATCGCGGACCTTCCTGGCGAGTCCATCGATGCGGCCGATATTGCCGTCAACACGTACCGACCCGCCTCGGAGCTGCTGAAAAGCGCCGGCGCAATGGTCGACGAGTCGCTGCGCTCGGCGCTGTTCAGGTCGAACTGTCCCGTCACCGGCCAGCCCGACTATGCCGACGTGCTCGTCCGATATAGCGGGCCACGGATCGATCGCGAGAGCCTGTTGCGGTATCTGGTTTCATACCGAGAGCACGCCGCGTTTCACGAAACCTGCGTCGAGCGGATTTTCGTCGACCTATCGCAAAGGTGCCTGCCGGTGCGGCTGACCGTCTACGCACGCTTTCTGCGGCGCGGTGGAATCGATATCAATCCGTTCCGAAGCAATTTCGAGACACCTCCGGACCAAGCGCCGCGCACGCCTCGGCAATAGCGTGCCTCAGCGTTGCGGCCCGGAACCCGGAACCGAGGCGGGATGGAGCGCGTTTTGCGGGACCGGTGCCACCGGGCTCAGGGTCGTTTTTCTCGCGACCACAAAGCTCGGCGCGACCGACGTCGACGCCACCATGCCCGGACCCGGATTGGCCGTCAGCGCCGCACTCGAGATGATCGAAGGCGCGCTTGCGAAGACCGCGAGGGCGACACCGCACACTGCCATGGCAAGTGCGGCCAGCAATGCCTTGATCGCGCTTTTCGGCCGGTGCAGCCGATCCGGCGCGGCGTCCAAAAAGCCCCCGCGACTGCGCAGGCTGCGCGCAGCGCGGGTCGGAGGCAAGCAGAAGCGCGGCGCTTCGCTGGGAGCGCTGCGCGCGGATTCCCGATCCGCTGATTCGGCCGGAGCTTGTGAAGGATGGAGCCCCCGGTGAAGGGTTTGTCCGAAACGCTTGTTCATGATGTCTTCTCGAGTGAGCATGAGGCTTAGGAATCGCTCTGACGGTGAAAGTGTGCGCGATCGCGGCCTCGCGCGCCTGTGCAGATTGATGACTACAGGTGTCGAATATTCCCGTTTTTGCCGCGCCCGGCGGCAAGTGGAAGGCGCGGCCTCGATCTGTGCTATAAGCGCATACATACGCGGGAAGCACCCGGCTGGTTGCAAACGGGTTTCGTGTGATGCCACCCAAGCGACGGCGAAGAAAGAACGCGGCGCCCGGGCTTGTAGCCCTCCGGTTGTCTATGTAAGCGCTTGCTTTGCGCATAGGTGGCGCGAAAGCGGGCCGGGAAATCGTGACTAGCGAATTCACGCTGACACAGACGCAAACGCAATCGGGGCCGGCGACGCTCGCGTTCACCGACGCCGACAGCTGCGCGGCGTGGCTGCGCTCTGCTCCGCTCAACAACATCCCCAAGCACTACGAAGCGATATTCGGCCAGTTGAAGCGGCTCGCGGACGCCGATTTTGCGCCTCGCGAACGTGCGCGCGTCGCGGAAGTGATGCGCGAGCCGGTCATGTTTCTGCACACCGAGCTCGCCCGCCGTTATGCGGGCAAGCCGCAACCGGCTTCCGATCGTGAGAACGAAGCCGCCGAGCAAGCCCTCGCGCTGTGGAATGCGTTATGGATTCAGTATTCAGCATGCCTGAAGCCTTTGCTCGAAGGCGATCCGGAGTTGCAAGGCGTCAAGGCGAAGGTGTTACAGCGAGGACTGTGGGTCGGCAAGCAGCTCATCCTCGTTCACGGGCTCGCGCGGCGCTCGCCCGCGCCCGCGGTGTGGCAGGAGCTGCACGCGTACTATCGGCTCTCGGAGATCCTCGAGTGTGCGGTCACCGCAGTTTCCGACGAGTTGATGCCTAACGCGATCGGCGTGTCGTGCTACTCGACGTATTGTCACGCACTCTTGCTCGACCTCGCCGATCCCTGTGCGATGTCGGTGCGGCAGATCGAGCTGACCGATCGCTGGCTTGCGATGTGGGCGCGCAAGGTTTTTCCCTACGCCCAGCAGCGCGAAACCGAAGGCCCGCTTATAGTCATCGATCTCGATTCCGCCGGCGGCGCTGCCCTCGTTCCCATGGCTCCGAGGAATCCCGCCGATGCAACACGCTTCGGCTATCCCGCGAAGCTCGTCACCAGCGTCCGTGGCCGCCTCAAGCGGCTCGGTAGCGGCGCCAATCCGGCGGAGCTGCAACTCGGGCACGATGTCTCCGTCGAAGCATGCTCGGCGCTGTTGTTGCATCTCGATGCGCACTGGTACGCGCTGGCGTCCAAGCGCGGCGCCGGAAGCGAATCCCACGCCGGCCTCGAATTGTGCGTCGGCGGTCTCGGAGCGGCGTATTTCCGGATCGCTGGACGCACGTTCAACACCCAGGACTTGCTGGGGCGTCTATCGTATCAGGGAACCCAGCATCTCGCGACGCTCGGAGCGCTCACCGACTACGACCGAAACAAGGACGATGCGGAAAAGAGCTGGGCGTGGGAGCGGTGGCATGGCGTTTACGATTGGGCCTCGGCCAGCGTCCGCCGCGCGGGCTCCGGTCAGCATCGCTGGCATCTCGACCAGCTCGTTATCGTTCGCGACGAGGAACGCGTCCGCTGCGGCTACGTCACCCGCGTCGAGCTGCAGGATCGCGGCGATCTCGCGATCGCGCTGAAGCTGTGGGAAGCGGCGCCGACCCCCATTGCGGTGCGCCCGCTCTCGACGATGCTCGTCGAAGAAACGCCGATGCCCGCGCTCATGCTGGCGGGGGCCGCAGACGAGAAGCCCTGCCTCATCGTCCCGCCGCGCACCTTCAGCGCCGGCCGCGTGCTGCGGTCGCTCGCCTCGGGCCCCGAGCGCAGGTTCAGGTTGACGCGACTCGTCCAGCGCGGCGCCGACTTCGAGCGCGTGGCGTTCGACGAGTGAGTTGAGGTTATCCAAGGCGTAGCTTCCGTGAATCGCCTCGCGGGCGAAACCAGCCCGTATCTGCAACAGCACGCCGGCAATCCCGTCGACTGGTATCCCTGGGGGGAGGAGGCGCTTTCGCGCGCGCGGCGCGAAAACAAGCCGATCCTCCTGTCGATCGGCTATTCCGCGTGTCACTGGTGCCATGTGATGGCGCACGAATCTTTCGAAGACGAGGGCGTGGCGGCGCTGATGAACGAGCTCTTTGTCAACGTCAAGGTCGACCGCGAGGAGCGTCCCGATCTCGACCAGATCTACCAGACCGCGCACGCCATGCTCACGCGGCGCGGCGGAGGCTGGCCATTGACGATGTTTCTCACGCCCGCGCAGGAGCCTTTTTTCGGCGGCACATATTTCCCGAAAAGCTCGCGCTATGGCCTGGCGGGCTTCGCCGACCTACTGCCGCAGATCGCGCGCGCGTACCGCGAGCAGGGCGACGTGATCGCCGAGCAGAGCGAGCGCCTGCGCGCCGCGCTGGCGATGACCAATCCCTCTCCCGCCGAATCCGCTCCCGCGCTACCCTCGGAAGCAGCCGATCGCGCGTATGAAGCGCTTGCGCGAACGTTCGACCGCCGTTACGGCGGATTCGGCGGCGCGCCGAAGTTTCCTCACGCGGCGGAGCTCGACTCCTGTCTTAGGCGATACGCATTGCAGGCCGATCCGGGCGCCCTCGAGGTCGTGCGCGTTAGCCTTGCGAGAATGGCGGAAGGAGGGATCCACGACCAGCTGGGCGGGGGCTTCTGCCGCTACAGCGTCGACGCCGAGTGGTCGATCCCGCACTTCGAGAAGATGCTCTACGACAATGCGGCGCTGCTTTCGCTCTACGCCGATGCGTGGTGCGCGACGGAGGAGCCTCTCTTTGCGGCGACTGCGCGCGACATCGCCGGATGGGTGCTCGCCGAAATGCATTCGCCGCACGGGGGTTTTTTTTCGAGCCTCGACGCCGACAGCGAGCACGAGGAAGGGAAGTTCTACGTGTGGACGCCAACCTCCGTCGAGGGGCTCCTCGACGAGCGCGAATACGCGGTCGCGGCACGGCATTGGGGGCTCGACGGGCCGCCCAACTTCGAGAGCCATGCATGGCATCTGCGCGTCGTGCGGCCGCTCGCCGAAGTCGCGCGCGAGCTTCGCATCGCGCCGGGTGAGGCGGCAATGCGCATCGAGCGCGCGCGAAAGAAACTCCTTGCTGCGCGGGCCGGCCGTGTTCGACCGGGGCGCGATGACAAGCTGCTGACGTCGTGGAATGCACTGATGATCGGATCGCTGGCCCGCGCGGCGCGCGTGTTCGGCGAGCCTGCGTGGCTCGAAGCGGCGCAAGCCGCCGCCGACTTCATTCGTCGCGAGTTATGGAAGGACGGAAAGCTCCTCGCGACGTACAAGGACGGTCGCGCACATCTCACCGCTTATCTGGACGACCACGCGTTTTTGCTGGCCGCGCTGACCGAGCTCATGCAGTCTTCGCTTCGACATCGTGATCTGCAATGGGCAATCGAGATCGCCGAGGCGTTGCTCGCGCGGTTCGAGGATAAGAGCGGCGGCGGATTCTTCTTCACCAGCCACGATCACGAAGCCCTCATCCATCGTCCCAAACCGGGCCACGACAACGCCACGCCCAGTGGCAACGGCATCGCCGCGCAGTCGCTCGTCACGCTCGGGCACTGGCTCGGCGAGCCGCGCTATTTCGACGCCGCGCAACGTACCGTGCGCGCATTTGCGCAGGAGCTAGGCGCGCAAGCCTCCGGTTTTTCGTCGCTGCTCGCGGCATTGCGCGACTGCGAGGTCCCGCCGACAACGGTGATCCTGACGGGTGATCGCTCGACCTGCGCCGAGTGGCACCGGGGGCTAGCGCGTGCATACCGGCCCGATGTGCGCGCGCTCGAGCTATCGGCGCACGAGTCGCTGCCTGAGGCGCTTTCCAAGCCGCATGCGTCCGCGTCAGATGCAAAGGCGAGCGCATGGGTGTGCCGCGGCGCGTCGTGCCTGCCTCCGATCCATTCCCTCAAGACGCTCGAAGAAGCGCTCGCACCGGACGAGTAGGTGTGGCGCCAGCGGAGGTGTTGCGGTACGATGGCGGCCGATTTTCCCCTATGGATTGGAGGTTCGGATGAAATGCCAATGGATCGCGCTTGTCGCGGGTTTGTGCGCGTGCGGCGCAGCTCAGGCGCTCGACAATGCAGCTGCGGAGGCGCTGATGAAAAAGGACGGCTGTGTTGCGTGCCACGCGATCGACAAGAAAGTGATCGGTCCCGCGTACCAGGACGTCGCGGCCAAGTACAAGGGCGACAAGGACGCGGCCACGAAGCTGGCTGACAAGGTCAAGAAAGGCGGCGTCGGCGTGTGGGGCCAGATTCCCATGCCGCCGAATGCGCAGGTTTCGGACGCCGACATCAAGACCCTCGTCGGCTGGATCCTCACACTGAAGAAATAACTCCGGGCAGCAATGGAAATGCGGCGGGCGCGAAAGCCCCGCTTGTTTTTCGTGCCGCTTTGACAGGGCAGGCCGGCAACGGTTAACCTTAGCCAATCCGTGCAGGAGAGCGCGACCACCGTTTTGAGGTCGCCGCCGAAGGCGTAACTCCCGCGATCGCTCAGGCAAAGGGACTGCGCGGAGCGTACCAATCATCTGGAGAGCGGCAGCCTAGTTGCTGCCCACCGAAGGGGCACCGGCGCGCCTGTACATTCGCGCCGCAATCTCTCAGGTAAAAGGGACAGACGGGGCAAAGCTGCAAGTCGCGCTTTGCCCTTTTTGTCGTCTGGGAGAGGCATGCTCAAGACCACGCCGCTCAACGCCCTGCATCGCGCGGCAGGTGCGAAGATGGTCGACTTCGGCGGCTGGGAGATGCCGGCGAGCTACGGCTCGCAAATCGAGGAACATCACGCGGTCCGCCGCGACGCCGGCATGTTCGACGTCTCGCACATGCTCGCGATCGACCTTCGCGGCGACGGCGCGCGCGGCTTGCTGCGCTACGCGCTCGCCAACAATGTCGACAAGCTGTCCGTTCCCGGAAAGGCGCTCTACTCGTGCCTGCTCAAGCCCGACGGCGGCGTGCTGGATGATCTGATCGTCTACTTTGTCGGCGACGACGCCTATCGGCTTGTCGTCAATGCGGGCACTGCGGACAAGGACCTCGACTGGCTGGCGTCGCTGATCGCGGAGCGCTCGCGTACGCTCGTGCTCGCGCCGCGGCGCGATCTCGCGATGATTGCCGTGCAGGGCCCGAACGCGCGCGAGCGCGTATGGGCCGTTCTGCCCGAGATGCGGGCGGCAGGCGAAGCGCTCAAACCATTTTTCTCCACGCAGGTCGGCGATCTTTTTCTTGCGCGTACGGGTTACACGGGTGAAGACGGCTTCGAAGTCACGCTGCCTGCGACACGCGCGGGCGAAATATGGAACTCGCTCGCCGCCGCAGGGGTCAGGCGCTGCGGGCTGGGCGCACGCGATACGCTGCGGCTCGAAGCCGGCATGAACCTCTACGGGCAGGACATGGCAGAGTCGGTAGGCCCTCTCGAGTCCGGGCTCGCGTGGACGGTCGATCTCGCAAGCGCGCGCGATTTCGTCGGTAAGGCGGCACTGCTCGCCAAGCCCGCGACGCGCGCTCTGGTCGGCCTGGTTCTCATCGGCAAAGGCGGCGTGCTTCGCGGCCATCAGAGTGTTCGGACCGCACGCGGCGATGGAGAAATCACGAGCGGCACTTTTTCTCCAACCCTTGGCGTGTCGATCGCGCTGGCGCGCGTGCCCGCCGGCATCGGAGCCGGCGAGATCGTTCATGCGGCGGTGCGCGACAAGCTTCTGGCCGCACGCGTCGTCCAGCCACCGTTCGTGCGCAATGGAAAAATCCTCGTCGAGACTTGAAGCTTTGGAGATGTCCATGAACGTTCCCACCGACCTGAAATATACCGAGAGCCATGAATGGGTCCGCACCGATCCCGACGGCAATTTAAGCGTCGGCATCACCGACCACGCGCAAAATGCGCTGGGTGACCTGGTCTTTATCGAGCTGCCCGCGGTGGGCCGCGTGCTCGCTCCACGCGAGGCGTCCGCGGTGGTTGAATCCGTGAAGGCCGCGTCCGACGTCTACGCGCCGGTCGCGGGTGTCGTCGCGGCGGTCAACGAGGGAATCGTCGCGGCACCGGAGAAGGTGAACGCGGATCCGTACGCCAGCTGGTTCTACAAGCTCCGGCCTTCCGATCCCGCGGCGTTGGGAACACTGCTCGATGCCGCCGCCTATTCGAAACTTGCGGGCGATGAGTGAGGATCTCGCGATGAAGATGGACGAACTCCGGCGCACGCCGCGCGAGCGGCGATCGCTTGCCGACCTCGAGCAGCACCATGGATTTATCGATCGTCACATCGGCACCGACGATGCGGAGCAGGCAGCCATGCTGAAGGTCGTCGGATACGCGACGCGCGACGCGCTCATCGACGCGATCGTGCCCCCGGCGATTCGCATCCCCTCGCCGCTCGTGCTGCCGCCCGCCAAAGGCGAAGAGGAGGCGCTGTCCGAGCTCAGGGCGATCGCGGCCAAGAATCGAGTCTTCAAATCGTTCATCGGGCAAGGGTATTACGGCACGTACACGCCTCCGGTCATTCTTCGCAACGTGCTCGAGAATCCGGCGTGGTATACGGCGTACACCCCGTATCAACCGGAGATATCGCAGGGGCGGCTCGAGGCGCTGGTGAATTTCCAAGCCATGGTCTGCGATCTCACCGGAATGGCTATTGCCAACGCATCGATGCTCGATGAAGCGACCGCCGCCGCGGAAGCGATGACGCTGTGCCGGCGCAGCGGAAAGTCCAGGAGCAGGACATTTTTCGTCGCCGCCGACGTCTTGCCGCAGACCATCGACGTCGTCTTTACGCGGGCCCGCCCGCTCGGCATCGCGGTCGTCGTTGGCCCCGCCGCCGCGGCGGCGGATACGGATTGCTTTGCGGCGCTGTTGCAGTATCCGGGCGCCGATGGTGAGGTGCGCGACTATCGCGCCCTGGTCGAATCGCTTCATGGCCGAGACGCGATGGCGGTCGCAGCGGCGGACCTGCTCGCGCTCACGATCCTCACGCCGCCGGGAGAATGGGGTGCCGACGTCGTGGTCGGCACGAGTCAGCGCTTCGGCGTTCCCATGGGCTTCGGCGGGCCGCACGCGGCGTTTCTCGCCACGCGCGACGAGCTCAAGCGCAACCTGCCGGGGCGGCTCGTCGGCGCGACCGTCGATGCCGGCGGGAATCCCGCGTATCGCCTTGCGCTGCAAACGCGCGAGCAGCACATACGCCGCGAGAAGGCGACGTCGAACATATGCACCGCGCAGGTGCTGCTCGCGGTTATCGCGGGCATGTACGCGGTCTACCATGGCCCGCACGGACTCGCGACGATCGCGCAGCGCGTGCACCGCCTCACCGCGGTGCTGGCGGCGGGCCTGCGGCAGCTCGGCGTGCGCGTGCAGAACAACGCGTTTTTCGACACGCTCACGCTGGAGGTCGGCCGGCGCATCGAGGACGTCCGCGAGCGCGCGTCTCACGCGCGCGCGAATTTGCGGCGTGTCGACGCCGCCCGCGTAGGCGTCTCGCTCGACGAGACGACGACTCGCGAGGACGTGAAGTTGCTGTGGTCGATTCTCGCCCCGGAAGCGTCACGCCTGCCCGATTTCGAATCGATCGAGGCAGTCGTCGAGGATGCGCTTCCGGCGAAGCTCGTACGTGCTTCTGCATTCCTCACCCATCCGACCTTCAATCGGTATCACTCGGAAACGGAGATGATGCGCTATCTGAGGCGGCTTGCCGACCGCGACATCGCGCTCGATCGGGCGATGATCCCGCTGGGGTCATGCACGATGAAGCTCAACGCGTCGATCGAGATGTTCCCGGTGACCTGGCGCGAGTTTTCCCACGTCCATCCTTTTGCGCCGGCCGATCAGATCGTCGGTTATCGCGAGATGATCGATCAGCTCGAGCGCATGCTTTGCGCCATCACGGGATACACGGCGGTCTCGCTACAGCCCAATGCCGGCTCGCAGGGAGAATATGCGGGGTTGCTGATCATCCGCGCCTACCACGGCTCCCGCGGCGAATCACATCGGAGAATCTGCTTGATACCCGCGTCGGCGCACGGCACCAACCCGGCGTCAGCGCAGATGGCGGGCATGGAGGTCGTGGTCGTGGCGTGCGACAAGGACGGCAACGTCGATCTCGCCGATCTACGCGCGAAAGCCGAGGCGCATCGCGCGGACCTGGCGGCCATCATGGTGACGTATCCTTCGACGCACGGCGTGTTCGAGGCCGGGATTCGCGATATTTGCGACATCGTGCATGCCAACGGCGGGCAGGTCTATGTCGACGGGGCGAACCTCAACGCGCTGGTCGGCTTGGCGGCGCCGGGCAAATTCGGCGCCGACGTATCGCATCTCAATCTGCACAAGACCTTTTGCATCCCGCACGGCGGAGGCGGGCCGGGCGTGGGGCCGGTGGCGGTGGGCGCTCACCTCGCGAAGTTTCTTCCGGGGCACCGCGCCATGTCTCGCGATGACGCTGCGCACGAAGCCGGGCCGGGCCGCATCGGCCCGGTGTCCGCGGCGCCCTATGGCAGCGCAAGCATCCTGCCCATCTCCTGGATGTACATCGCGATGATGGGAGCGGACGGCCTCAAGGCGGCGACCGAGTCCGCGATACTCGCGGCGAATTACATCGCCAAACGGCTCTCCACGCACTATCCGGTCTTGTATTCGGGCGCCGGCGGACTCGTTGCCCATGAGTGCATCATCGACCTGCGCCCGCTCAAGGAAACGAGCGACATTTCCGTCGACGATGTCGCCAAGCGGCTGATCGACTATGGATTCCACGCACCGACCATGAGCTTTCCGGTGCCCGGGACGCTGATGATCGAGCCGACCGAAAGCGAATCCAAGATCGAGCTCGACCGCTTCATCGACGCGATGATCGCGATTCGCGCCGAGATCCGTGCCGTCGAGGAGGGACGAGCGGATCGCAGCGACAACCCGCTCAAGAACGCCCCGCACACCGCGGCGGCGCTGCTCGCAGCCGACTGGACGCATCCGTACAGCCGCGAACAAGCCGCGTATCCCGTCCCTGCGCTGAAGGGAAACAAATACTGGCCGCCGGTCGGTCGCGCGGACAATGTCTACGGCGACAGGAATCTCTTCTGCGCTTGCGTCCCTGTCGCAGAGTACGCGTAGCCCGCCGCGATGAAGGTGCTCGTCCTCGGTGCGGGCGTGATCGGAACGACAAGTGCATGGTTCCTGCGCGAGCGGTGGCACGAGGTGACCGTCGTCGAGCGCCAGACCGCCGCTGCGATGGAAACGTCGTTTGCCAACGGAGGGCAGATCTCGGTGTCGCACATCGAGCCCTGGGCCAATCCGGCCGCGCCGTTGCAAATCCTGAGATGGATGGGGCAGCCCGATGCGCCGCTGCTCTTTCGGCCGAGGCTCGATTGGCAGCAGATCCGCTGGGGGCTGCAGTTTCTCGCCGAGTGCCTTCCCTGGCGCACGCGCCGCAACATGCTGCAAATTCTCGCCATCAGCAAGTATTCCGGCGAAACGCTGCGCGAGCTGCGTGCGGCGACCGGACTGCACTACGACGATCTGCAGCGCGGCATACTGCAGATCTATACCGACCGCAAAGGATTCGACGACGCTGCGTCGGCAGCCGAGCTCGTGCGCCGCTATGGCATCGCACGCGAGGTCAAGACCGCGGACGAATGCATACGCATCGAGCCCGCGCTCGCGTCGCGGCGCGAGTGGATCGTCGGCGGCACATATACCGCGAGCGACGAGACAGGAGACGCGCGCAAATTCAGCCAGGGTCTTGCAGCGCTGGCGGCCGAGCGCGGAGTCGCCTTCCGGTACGGGGTGACGGTCGAGTCACTCGCGGTCGCTGGCGACAGCGTCGCCGGCGTGCGGGCCGTCAACGAGCAAAACCGCAAGGAAGTCCTGAGCGCCGATGCGTACGTCGCTTGCCTGTCGAGCTATACGCCGAAGTTGCTCGGACCCGTCGGCGTCAAGGCGCTGGTGTATCCCGCGAAAGGCTACTCGGCAACGCTGCCGATCATCGACGCGTCGCGTGCTCCCAGCGTCAGCATTACCGACAATGCCAAGAAGATCGTCTTCACGCGTTTGGGGAATCGCTTGCGCGTGGCGGGGACCGCCGAGCTTTCGGGCTACAACCTCGAGCTCAACACGGTACGGTGCGAAGCGCTCGTGCGCCGGGCGCGCGACTGGTTCGGCGACGCGGTCGATGCCGGCCGTGCCGAATACTGGACCGGCTTGAGGCCGGCGACGCCCTCGAACGTGCCGCTGATCGGGAAGACGCGCCTGTCGAACCTTTATCTCAATACCGGACACGGGACGCTCGGGTGGACGATGTCTGCGGGCTCCGGAAAGGCGCTGGCCGACATCGTGTCGGGCCGCAAGCCGGAGATCGATTTCGCCTTCACGCACCCTTGAGCGCCGCGGCGCAATCGCCGCTCTGGCTACCGCAGGATCCAGATCACCGCGCCGACCCATGCGATGGCCGCGAACTGCAGGTGCCGGTCGCTCAAAAACAGCCGGCTCGGATCCTCGGCGGCGTGCTTGCGCTCGAACAGGTAAAGGTAGCGGAACAGCGCGTAGGTGACGATGGGAACCGTGTAGACCAGGTCCGCGCTGCCGTGCAAGGCAATGGTCTGCGGGCTGATGGTGTAGAGGCTGTAGGAGATGAGCGTTCCACTGACGCAGACCGTGATGAGCCGGTCGAGCAACGCCGGTGAGTAATCGGCAAGCACGTCGCGGCCGGACTCGAGCGCAACGGCACCGAGTTCGGCGCGTCGCTTGCCGAACCCCAGCAGCAGCGTGACCATGAGCCCGCACATCAACAGCCAAGGCGACGGCGCGATCCCGACACCCACGGTGCCGGCGAGAATGCGCAGCAGGAATCCCAGCGCAACCGCAATCACGTCGACGATGACGACGCGCTTGAGCGCCAGCGAATACGCGGCATTCAACGCTACGTAAACGGCCAGTACCGCGACGAGCTCCATTCCTACGAGCGACGCAAGACCGAAAGCGCTCAAGGCCAGCAGCGATGCGAGCATCACCGCACGCGTGCCCGAGATCCGCCCTGCTGCGATGGGCCGGTCGCGCTTGACCGGATGAGCTCGGTCGGCGGCGCGGTCGTTCCAGTCGTTGCCGACATATGCCGCGCTTGCCAGCAGGCAGAACGCGACGAACGCGATCGCGACGTCGATGGCGAGGGCGGTGTCGTGCCATTCGCGGGCGAACAGAAATCCCGCCCAGACAAACGCGTTCTTCACCCATTGCTGCGGCCGCATCGCCTGCCAGTAATGCATAATCGTCCCGGTTCTCCTCTCCCGGCTCGGCGCGCGAGCCGCTTTTTCGTCAAACATGGTTACGCGTCGCCATCCGCGATCGTTTCGGCGTCACCGATGCTCGGCTACGCGAACCAGTTCGACATGCGGCGCATATCCGCGTGCATCGGTCTGTGGCCCGTCGTTCCCGCGGAAGAGCGTCTGCAGGCGCATCCGCAGGCGCCGATCGCGCGCTACGTGCGCGGCGAGAAGAGACCCGACGAATGCTACCTCAGTACCGAGCTTGCGTTTGCGGCGGGAGCGGCCGCGGTGGCGGCGACGGGCGACGGCTCGGTCGACTTGCGCGCGGTGGGCGCGATCGAGGCAGCGGCCCTCGTCATTGCGGCGCTGGCGCTTCACGCCGTTTTCTCGCGTCGGCCCGCGCCTGCGCTTGCGCACGCGCTTATCTTTGCGCTCGTCGTCTGCGATCCGCTGAACAGCTTGTGGCTCAACACGCTCTATACGGAATTTTCGGCGCTGTTCTTTGCCTACGTGTCGATCGCGTTGCTCGTGGCGATTGCGGCGCCCGAGCCGAAGCGCCCGCCCGCAATGCCGGGCGTGCTGGGATTTTTCGCGGTGAGCCTTGTCGGCCTCGGGCTCTCGCGCCAGCAGCATTTTCTTCTTCCCGCCTTGATCGCGCTTCCGGCGATGATCTCGTTATGGCGACCTGCGCGGCGCGCCGCGCTCGCGCTGCTCGCGGTCGTATGCGCCATTGCGGTCGTACAAATCGCCGTGATCGGACGCCATCCTACGATCGTCTCGGCAAACAACGCCGATGTCGCGCTCGGCGCGCTCCTGCCCGCATCGAAGGACGAAGCGCGCACCGCACAGCGCCTGGGATTGCCGGACCGCTGTCTGCAATCCGTCGGCGCGACCTGGTACCAATCGATGGGCGAGACGCTCGAAGAGGCGTGTCCGGAAACCTTGTCGATTCCGCGCGGACGCTTGGCCGCGGTCGTGATGACCGAGCCCGCAACGTCGTTGCGCGCGCTGCTGCGCGGCATTCCCCAATTGCAAGATTGGCGCCTGGGTTACCTCGGCGCCGTCGAGGGAGAGTGGTTCGCCGGCGCCGAGGCCGTGCGCGCGATCGCCGGCTCCGTGGCCGTAAGCGTCGCGCCCTGGGTGACGGCGCTCGATCCCGACGCATTTATCTTTCTTCTTTCCTCTTCGCTCGCTCTTCTTGTCATCAGCACGGGTGTCTGCTTGCCGAGCGCCGCCCGTGGCCGAGCCGACCCGCTCGCACTCGTTCTTTACGCGCTCGCCGTCACAGCGTGGTACGTGATCGCAACCGCGATTTTCGGCGACGGCTACGTCGAGGTCTCGCGGCACGCGCAGCTCGCGGCGCCGTGCCTGTTTGCCGCCGTCATCATCCTCGTAGCGGCGCTCTTCGCGCCGCTGGTTTTCGCGACGGCGCAATCGCGCCGGGCCGCACTCGCCGCGGGGATGGTCGCCGCAGCCGTGCTGGGCGTCGGCGCATTGCTCTGGATCGCGCTGAGCGTGTCGATGCGAGCCGTTCCGATGGCGCTCGGCGTGGTCGATCGTCCGGCCCGCAACAACGTGCTTGCCACGCCGCTTGAGTTCGCCGGATGGGCGCTCGAACCCTCAGGTGTCGCCCGCGTCGAGCTTGTCACGCAGGACGGGACGGCAATCCCGGCGCGTTACGGATTGCCCTACGTCGGCGCGCGTGGCGAAGCGCTGCGATTGTACTTTCCTGCCTACCCGGACGTGGATACGGCAGGGTTCGTCGCTGAATTGCCCGCCGAGGCGCTCGCGCAGGGAAACCTGGCCGTGCGAACGGTCGTCATCGGAAAAAGCGGCACGCGCACCGAGATCGATCGGCGTCGCATCGTCGTCGAGCGCCGCTGAATGCGCAGGAACGCACTCCTTCGATGGCTTCTGTTCCTGGGGCCGACGGCGGCGTGCATCGCGTTTTACGCGCCGACGCTTTCCGGCGCGTTCTTGAGTGACGATTACGCGGTGATCGGCGCGCTTGCGACGTGGGCAGGCGAGGGGGGCCTCGGCCGCGCGCTGCTCTCCAAGTTCTATTCCGGCCTGGATTCCCCGAGCAACTATTACCGGCCGTTGTCGATGTCGAGCTTCGGCGCCAATTTCGTGCTCGCGGGGGCCGAGCCGCTCAGCTGGCGGCTTGTCAACTTGAGCCTCCATCTTGCGAGCGGCGCGCTGGTCTTCGCGATCGCACGCCGTCTTCTCGGCGACTCGAGGCGCGGCGACTGGGCGCCGGCTGCCGCGTCGACCCTGTTCCTGTTTTTTCCGACCAGCGCGGAAGCGGTGGCATGGGTGTCGGGGCGCTACGATCTGCTCGCGCTGTTTTTTTCCCTGGCCGCGGTCGCATGCTTTTTGCGCGCCGCGCGCTGGAGCGACCGCTGGGGCGCGATGTCGCTGATCGCAGCGGCGTGCGCATTCGCGAGCAAGGAATCCGCCGCGCTCCTGCCGGTAATCGTGACCGCTCTCGCGGTGGCGCGTCATCCGCCGAACGTCCGTGGCGTATCACGGGGTCTCTCCGATGCGGCGCCGTGGATTTTCCTGGCCCTCGGTTATATCGCGCTGCGCGCGGAGATCTTCGGCACCGCGTTTCGCGTGTACGCAGGCACGTCTCCGCTCTACGCCCTGCTGAGCGGCGATGCGCTGCTCGCGTTCTCGTCGATCCCTGCGTGGCTGGCCGCGGCTCTCCCGCTGCGCTTGCCGCGCGTGCTATTCCTGGCCGCGCTGTCAGCGCTCGTCGTATTGGGCGCCGTGCGCTGCGTGGGCCGCCGCGAGATGCGGACCTGGTGCGCGATCGCAGCGACGCTGTTTCTCTCGGTGGCGCTCCTGCTTCCGCACGTCTCGGCGCTCGCGCCCACGGGTGAGCAGGGGCGGCTTTTCTACACGAGCTCGGCGTTGCTCTCGCTGATCTCAGGCTATGCCCTGTTGCCGCCTCGACCCGAGATGCCGCGCGCGCGTTTGCGCTCCGCGATGACGGTTGCGCTCATCCTCGCAACGATAGGCGCCGAAATCCTGCTGCTGCAGGCGAGCGTTTCCCAATGGACCAGCGCCGGTGCGCAGGCAAAGGCGCTCTCCCGCGAGCTCCCGGTCCTCGCGCGATCGATTCCGCCCGATGGCTACGCACTCGTACTCGTGCCCGATCATCTCGGGAGCGTTCCCTTCGCTCGAAACGCGCAGGGCGGGCTTGTTCTGCCGCCCGTGCAGGCCTCGTCGCTTTCGTCGCGCCTGATCGTGCAGACCCCCGAGGACCTGCCGGCGTGGCCCGAGAACATCCGGCGCGGACTGGTCGACGCGCTGCGGCGCTTTCCGCTGCCCGAGGTGTGGAACGCGGTGACAGCGGGTAGGGCCTCAGGCTCGACGGCCCCTACGCATTACCTCTGCTGGTCGTCCGAACGAAGCGCGCTCGAAGCCGTTTCGCGCGTCCCGCCGGTCGACGATCGCCGCTGGATGGATGCGTGGCACGACGCGCTCGCGTCCGCTGGCTGCGGCGCGCTCGCCGAGGAAATCGGCGTGCGCTAGCCGAGCGTCTTGACGCCGGGCGGGAGGAGAACGACATCGATCGCAAGCTTCCATGCTCCGCCGGCATCGCGCAGCCACAGATGGATGTAGTGAGCGTCGATCGCGCGCGCGCCGTCGAGATCGAATCGGATGCTGCCAAAGCTGTAGGCGAGATCGGCGGAGCGCGACATGCGTCCTCCGATCGGATGCCACTCGAAGCCCGCCGCGCGCTGTAAGAGATAAGCAGCGGCGGCGTCGCGCCCGATCAGCGGCGGCGTGCCATCGATCAACAGCCGCGGCTCCGCTGACAGTAGCGCGACGTAGTCGGCCGAAGGAATTCCGGATGCATTGCGAAAGGCGGGACGCGCTTCGAGCGAAGGGAGCGTTCCCGCAGATAGTGTGGTGTTCGAGACGCGTTTCGGTGCGTCGATCCGCAACTGCGCTCCGAAGGCCGCATCCGGCAACGCCACCGGAGTCGCCACGCCACCGTCAAGGACGACCCGCTAGACGCCGGCCTCGTCGCGCCGCCAGACCGAAAAGAAAAGTCCGTGATGTGTCTCGGGCCGCTCAGTCGATCGATCGGTCAACGTCGAAGGCCCCGAAGTGAATCCGAGGTCGCCTGCGCTCGCGACCCCCGCGAGCACCGGGTGCCACTCGAGGATCAACCGCTTCGGATCCGACGGCGGGCGTGCGCGATAGGCCTCCCGGGTGTTCACCGGGCCGGGCTGAAAGTTGATCCCATCCTCGGCGAAGAACTCGATGAACGCCGGCCGGATGCCGTGCTCGAATGCATAGCGTGCAAATGCTCGTTCGGTCGCGACCAGCGATTCGCGCGCGTCGTCCTGCGCCAACGAAGCGCCGATAGCGCAGGCAGCGTATGTGAGAAATGCGCATGCGATGCTGACGCGTCGAAATGGCTCGAGCACGGAATCGACCAGTGACTGGATGTGCGGGATTTGCTGCCGCGGCCTCTTATCCCGCGCTTCGCACGGGCTGCTCGCCGGGTAGTCCGCGGGCGAACGGTATAATGCGCGCATCCCCGCCGCTTTTGTGCAATGTCCCCAGTTTCCCGCGTCATTCTCGTGTCGCTGCTCGCATTGGCTTCCCGCGCGGCATCGGCTCAGAGTCAGCCATCATCGCCGGCCCCTCCACCGGTCATCGCCGCGAAAGCCTATCTCCTGGTCGACACGCTGAGCGGCCAGACGCTCGCCGCTCAAAATGCCGACGAGCCGCGCGAGCCCGCGTCGCTCACCAAGCTCATGACCGCGTACCTCGTTTTTCGCGCGATCAGGAACAAAGAGCTCTTACCCTCGCAAATGGTGAACGTCTCGGAGAAGGCGTGGCGCGCCGAAGGCTCGCGCATGTTCATCGAGCCGCGGAAGGCCGTGAGCGTCGACGAGCTTCTGCGAGGCGAAATCGTGCAGTCAGGCAACGACGCGGCGATCGCGCTCGCGGAGGCGACCGCCGGGTCGGAGGAGGCGTTTGTCGAGCGTATGAATCGCGAAGGCGCGCGGCTCGGGATGAAGAACACGCGTTTCGTGAACGCGACCGGCCTTCCCGCGCCGCAGCAGTTCTCGACGGCGAT
>WNGK01004315.1_pt1 | contig 27879 bp, 28 predicted proteins | sample 5400601 | NCBI WGS metagenome assembly WNGK01 (sample SAMN13153376, study PRJNA577476) | soil metagenome | isolation source: 60 cm soil or saprolite under Garry oak tree replicate 1 | place: USA:California | collected 2016-06-15
TTCGCGGGGATAATCAGCTGCGAGCCTTCGTCGACGTATTTCGCGGCGTAATCGTAGAACTCTTTGCCGGGTACGATCTCTCCCGGCACTGACGCGGCCGGCTCGTCGTTGCCCAATACCGAGCACTCGATCTCGCGGGCTTTCTCTTTCTTGCCGCCGACGCCCTGCTCGATGACAATCTTGCGGTCAAACTTCGCCGCTTCTTCAATCGCGGGGCCAAGTTCTTTTCGGTTGTGAGCCTTGCTGATGCCCACTGACGATCCAAGATTCGCGGGCTTCACAAATACTGGATAAATCAGCTTGCTCTCGACCAGCTTCTGCACTTTCTTCGGGTCGCTTGCCCACGCAGCGCGCAGGATGGTGACGTGCTTCACGATGGGAATTCCGGCGGCAATGAACAGCGACTTCATAATGTCCTTGTCCATACCGGCTGCCGATCCCAGCACGCCCGCACCCACGTAGGGAATATCGGCGAGTTCGAGCAGACCTTGGATGGTGCCATCCTCGCCAAACGTGCCGTGCAACACGGGAAAAATCACATCGACGTTGATGGCGCGGTCGCTGGCGCGCCGCATCAGTCCGGCATCGGTTTGAAAGGGCATCAATCCACTGTGCCGGTGTACCGGCTCCGGCGGCACGACGACGGCCTCTCCGCGCGCCAACACCGCAGCCGACGAAGTGGTGTCGGGATCGCCTGCGCGCAGGTTCCGCGGCTCGAGCACGAGCTTGCCGGTCAGTAGATTTTCGGCGTGCTCCGCCGTCAGCCAGCGCCCATCTTTGGTGATGCCGATAGGCACGACCTCGTACTTTTCTTTTTCAATTGCGTTGAGAACCGACGCAGCCGAGAGCAGCGAAACCTCGTGCTCCCCACTGCGCCCGCCGAATAAGATGCCGACCCGAATCTTTTCCATGACCTTCCAGTGTGGACGGAAAACAAGTTCCCCGTCAATCACAGCGATGGTAAGATGCCGACCCGAATCTTTTCCATGACCTTCCAGTGTGGACGGAAAACAAGTTCCCCGTCAATCACAGCGATGGTTGCAGGCTGCCTGCGCAGTGTCGAAAGCGCAGCAACTCTATGTCTCGGCGGCATTGGGCGTGCGTCTCTCCCACTCATCCAGATCGACGCTGTTGCGCCTGGGCTTGCCGGGGGCGTAAATCGTGAAGAGTGTCTTGATGCACTCGCCCTCACCGCAGATGGTGAAAGAGTCGAAAAACTTATGCCAGCCTTCCGGAGCCTCTTCCAGATCAGGAGCCTCAGGACCGCTCCTCAGCCACGCGTCCAACTCCAACGCCATCGGTGCGAGGAATTGTCGCTTGTCCACTCAATCTCGCAAATGGTCACGATAGGCGCGGCACCGGGAGTCTCTTGGCGGCCTGATCTTAATTGCCGCCATTCGTCAGCCGATAGCGTCTACAATCTGCTGAGAAATACGCTTGGACTCTTCCGAACCGGGGCGAGTCTTTTCGAGCCGGGCGTAGAGAATTGAAAGAGACTTGTTTTTCGAGGCGGGCGCCTTGCGGGCGGGAGCTGGAGAGGCTGCGCCCGTTCGCCGCTGACTTTGTTTCGCCGTTGCCATGTAGTGATGGTAGCAGAGGCGGTGAAGGCTGCAAAGGCTGACCTTATCGAATGTGAAAGCGGGCCAGCTCGCGAGATCGGCTCCAGCAACGTAATAGAAATGTCGTTTGCGGCGTCATCAACCTACGCTAAGGCGGTCCGGCCAGCAGCTAGAGAATCTTTTTCCCAAATGCCGACAGCGCCAACTCCACGGCCAAATCGGCGGTGCGGTTGTGTTCGTCGATCACGGGATTCACCTCGACAATCTCGAAACTGAGCATGCGCCCGTGGTCGGCAATGATCTCCATGGCGAGGTGAGCCTCGCGGTAAGTTGCGCCGCCGCGCACGGGAGTGCCCACGCCCGGTGCGTCTTCGGGATCGACCCAGTCCATGTCGAGCGAAATGTGATAACCCGCCGTGCCGCGCCCGGCCATGCGCAGAGCCTCTTCCATCACGGTGCGCATGCCGCGCTCGTCAATATCGCGCATGGTGAAGACTCCGATGCCGGCGCGCCGCACATTTTCTTTCTCCACCGCGTCGATGTCGCGCACGCCCACCAGCACACAGTTTTGCGGCTTCACTTTGGGGGAAAAGTCGAAGATGTTCCCGAGATCCGACGGCCACAGTCCCATCAGCGCGGCCAGTGGCATGCCGTGCACGTTTCCACTGGGAGACGACTCGGGCGTATTGATGTCGGTGTGGGCGTCGATCCAGATCAAGCCGACGTGCTGGTCCTGGCGCCGATAATACTCGGCCACGCCTGAGACCGTGCCCGCGGCCATGGAGTGATCCCCGCCCAGCGCCAGCGGAACTTTGCCGGCCTCGAGCGTTTTGACCACCAACTCCGCATGCTTGGTGCAGGTGGCCGTAATCTCCTTCAAATACTTGGCGTGCGTGTCGCCTTCTTTTTTCTGTTCAGGAATGGCGACCGCAACGTTACCTGCGTCTTCCACTTCGTGGCCCAGCGCCTCGAGACGCGCTTCGAGCCCGGCAACGCGGACCGCCGATGGCCCCATATCAACGCCCCGCCGGGATTGGCCGAGATCGAGCGGGACGCCGATGACGCGAATTTTTCGGGGAGTGATGCTGGTGGAGGTTGCAGTAGTGGTCATCATAGGTCTGACTATTTCCCCAGGGCATCCGGCAAACCCTTGTAGTAACGGAATCCTTCCACGGGTTTCCCATCTTTCATCCTGACATGGGTGCGCGCATCGTCCTTCAATTGCTTGATCTCTGCTTCGGAGAGATTCGCCTTGTAAGTTTTCCAGCCGGGTCCGTATTGACTGACGTACTTGGCGAAAGCAGTTACCTTTTTTTCGACAAAGTCGCTTATGTCCACCAAGATATTTTCATCGTCGTGATCGTAGTCGTTATAGAAGAGATATTCAGGGATCATGTACTCCTTCAGTCCCTCTTGCGTGATCTGCCCCTCGAACAGCAATCGCCACATCGCGGCGCGAGCGGCATCCGCCGCCAGGTAGGAGGCAGCCCGGTGATCGGACTTGTGCCATCGCTGATAGTTCCGTCCGGGATCCCACGCCATGAGCACATTGGGGCGCAGTTTCCGAATCCAGCGCACCAGATTCTCGACGACGGCCTTGCGATCCTCAAATTCGAGGAGTCCGTCGTCGTATCCCAGATTGATGTAATGCTCGCCCGGAATGCCTAATTCGGCTAGCGCCGCCAATTCCTCCGCGCGCCGAATTTGCGCCAACTGGGCTCTGGACAGGTTTGGGTCCTGGGTGCCCACGTTCCCCGTCGTAAGCGTGACAATGTAGATTTGATTGCCGTGCGCCTGTAGCAGCGCCAGGGTGCCGTGCGAAAGCGCGTCGTCATCGGCATGGGCGCCGATGAGCATGATGGTTTTCCCTGTCCACTTCTCCACCGGGACCTCCGGCGCATGCTCAGGACGTTGAGCCGGCGCGAGTAGAGGAACCAGCAAGAATAAAACGCAAGAGAGTACCTTCCTCATGAAGCCCTCCCAACAACGCGCAAGCGGAGTTTCTTTGCAGCCTCTGAAAGCCGCGCCCCTCCCAAAAATCTACGGATACAAACGGTACAGCATTCTCGGAAACGGAATGGTCTCGCGCACATGCTCCAGGCCGCATATCCAGGCCACGGCGCGTTCAATGCCCATGCCAAAGCCGCCGTGAGGCACGCTGCCAAATTTGCGCAAATCGAGATACCACTTGAAAGCCTCTTCGGGAAGATTATGTTCGTGAATGCGCTGCAGCAATAATTCATACGACGCCATGCGCTGCGAGCCGCCGATGATTTCTCCGTAGCCCTCAGGCGCGAGCACATCGACGCACAACGCCAAGTCAGGGCGCTGCGGGTCAGGCTCCATGTAAAACGCTTTCACCTTCGCCGGATAACGATGCACCATGACCGGCTTGTCGAATTGCGCCGACAGATATGTCTCGTCCGGCGAGCCCAGGTCGCCGCCCCACTCGAATTTCGATTCCAGCGCACCCTTGGCGTGGCCTTCCTGCAAGTTCTTCACCGCATCGTCGTAGCTGATGCGTGGAAACGGCGCCTCGATTTTTTCCAGCTTCGAAAGATCGCGGCCAATGGTCTGCAAGTCAACCCGCCTCTTTTCAAGGCAGCGCTTCACGATGAAGGTGATGAGGCCCTCGGCCAGTTCCATCACGTCGTCGAGTTCGGCGTAGGCAACTTCGGGTTCGACCATCCAGAACTCGGTGAGATGGCGGCGCGTCTTCGATTTCTCCGCGCGAAACGTGGGACCAAACGAATACACCTTGCCCAGAGCCATCGCAGTCGCTTCCACATAAAGCTGGCCCGACTGCGTGAGAAAGGCTTCTTCGTCGAAATAATCGACGGGGAACAGCGTGCTCGTACCTTCACACGCCGCCGGAGTAATAATCGGCGGATCGGTGAGCGTGAAGCCGCGTTCATCGAAGAAATCGCGCGCCGCCTTGATGATCTCCGCCCGCACCCGCAGAATTGCAGCCTGCCGTTGCGACCGCACCCACAGATGCCGGTGCTCCATCAGGAAGTCGGTGCCATGCTCCTTGGGAGTAATCGGATACGGCGAAGATTCCGGCACGCGCTGCACAACTTTCACATTAGCGACATCGAGTTCGTAGCCACCGTGGGCGCGTTTGTCGGCGCGAACTTTTCCTTCGACGATCACACTCGATTCCTGAGTCAGCGTCTTGATGGCATCGAAGACTTCGGGCGGGACCGCGTTCTTCGGCACCACACCTTGAATGATGCCGGAGCCGTCGCGGAATTGCGGGAACAGCAACTTCCCGCTCTCGCGCAGATTGTAGAGCCAGCCGCGGATGGTGACCGCCTGGCCTTCGTGCTTGCCGATTTCTGCGATGGTAGCAACAGGTGAAGACATAGTTTCGGAAATCTATTTACCGCCGAGCACGCGGAGAGCGCCGAGCAAAACAATTGTTTTTTCTCTTCTTCTCTCGGCGTTCTCGGCGTGCTCGGCGGTTAAAGGTTTTTACGTTTCCAGTTTCTCGAACGTCTCCCCCAACTTCTCCAGCGGATTCACTTTTTCATCTTCCGCGAGTTCCAGCAGCAGGGGCGGGGTTTGCGGCGCGGAACGCAGCAACTCCATCGCTTCCTTCCAGTCGATAGTTCCCTGCCCGGGCCACAGGTGCGAGTCTTTATTCTTGTCGTTGTCGTGAACGTGGGTCGAGCAAATGTGTTTGCTCAAAATTTCAAACCCTTGGCGGACCGAGTTTTCCAGGTGCGCGTGTCCGAAATCGAAGCACACGCCGACGTCGTCGAAGTGTGCGCCCCGGATCATTTCGACCAGCCGGTCGGGCGTCGAGAGTTCGTTCGGAATGTTCTCCAGCAAAATGCGCACGCCCAGAGGCTTGGCAAAGGCCCGCAGGTGTTCGATGGAAGTCATCGCCGCCTCGAACTTCTTCTCACTGAAACTTTCGTTAGGCGTTCCCAGATGCTGCACTAGGAAACGGAACGGAATCTGTTCGGCAATTTCGAGCGCTCGCTTGATCTCGTCCATGGCCTCAATTCGGCCGGCGCGGTCGGTGGAGGCGATGTTAACCGGCGGCGCCCCTGCCCGTCCCCACTCGTAGTCGGCGTACAACGGCGAGTGGACGGAGTTGAGCGGAATCCCGCTGCCGCGGAACCATTCAGCAATTTCTTTCACGTGCGCCCTGCGGTTGGCATAGTCGAGATGCTGACGCGCTGCGAAAATCTCGATCGCCTGCACCCCGCTGCGAGCCAGCCCATCCAGAATCCCCGGATGCAGCCGCTCTTTCGTGAACAAATACGTGGAAACCGCTTTCAGCATGTTCGTCCCTTAGGAAATTGTTGATTGATGATTTCTGATTGTTGATTAAAGCCCAGCACTCGAACGCTTTGATTTCCAATCAGCAATCAACAATCATCAATCAGCAATGCCTTTCTAGTAGCCTACTGCCTTTCCGTTGCCCCGGCCATCGCTGGCGCCCATCCGCTCGCCGGTTTTGGCATCGACCGCGATGCACTCCGCATCACTCCAGTAGGGCGCGACAAACGTCCCGTAATGCAGCCCGATCTCAACCTTGTGTCCCATGTGCTGCAGCAGGTTCACCGTATCTGGCGAAAACCATTGTTCTACATAGAGCACATCGGGCATCCATTGATTGTGAAAGCGGGGCGCATTCACTGCTTCCTGAATGTTCATTCCGTAGTCCACCATCGCCATTAGAACATTTGCCACAGTTGAGATGATCTTGGAACTACCCGGCGAACCCAGCACCATCACGGTCTTGCCGTCGCGCGCCACAATGGTCGGAGTCATCGACGACAGCGGGCGTTTCCCCGGCCCGATCGCATTGACATCGCCCTGAATCAAGCCGTCGCCGTTGGGCACCCCCGGCTTGGACGAAAAATCGTCCATCTCATCGTTCAACAGGAAACCCAGGCCCTCAGCCGTGACCCGCGATCCGAACCAGTCGTTGATGGTCGTGGTCACCGCGACTGCGTTGCCGTCTGCGTCCATCACAGAATAGTGCGTCGTATGGTTGGACTCATGCGGCGCCACTGCGCGCGGATGAGCGGCCGCATATTGTTCCAGCTCGCTAAATACGGCCGGCCGCTTCAAGTCTTTGCTCGGAGTGGCGTGTGCCGGATCAATCGTCTCCAGCCAGGCCGCTGCATATCTTTTATCGATGAGCTGCGCCACGGGAATTTTCGCGAAGTCCGGATCGCCCATGAACTCTGCGCGATCGAAAAACGCCCGGCGGAATGCCTCGGTCGTATAGTGTATCGACTGCGCCGACCGGTCGCCCATCTTGCCGAGATCGTAGCCTGCCAGAATATTCAGGGATTCGATCAGCACGGTTCCACCCGAAGACGGCGGCGGCGCGCTGATGACATCATAGCCACGATACGTCCCGCGCACCGGCTCGCGCTCTTTCACTTCATAGCGCGCCAGATCGTCGGCGGTGATCAGTCCTCCGCCCTTCTTCATCGCTGCGGCCAGTTCCCGCGCCAGCGCACCGTGATAGAAATCATCCGGCTTCTCGGCAATCCGCTCCAGCGTCCGCGCCAAGTCGGGCTGGCGGAAAATCTCTCCGGGCTTGTAGTAATCTCCGCCGCGCTGAAAAACGCGGTGCGATTCCGGGAACTGAGCCAGGTACTGGTCATGCAGGTCGGCGGCCTCCTCCCAGGTCAAGGCATATCCTTCACGCGCCAACTGGATCGCCGGAGCCATCACCTTCTTCAGCGTGAGCTTGCCATATTTCTGCTCGGCGTAAACCATGCCAGCCACCGACCCCGGCACGCCGATCGCCTTATAACCAATCTCGCTGGCGCCCGGGATCACATTGCCCTGCGCGTCCAGATACATGTCGCGGGTCGCCGCCGCGGGAGCCTTCTCGCGGTAGTCGAGGAAATGCGTCTTGCCGTCGGCCATACGGATGAGCATGAACCCGCCGCCGCCGATGTTTCCCGCAGGGGGATGCACCACGGCCAGTGCGAATCCGGTGGCGACTGCGGCATCTACGGCATTGCCGCCGGCCTGCATGATCTCGACGCCGGCATGGGATGCCAATTCGTGCACACTCACCACAATCGCGTGCGCTGCATGCACCGGGTGAGTCGAGGCCGTGACGGAAGGCGCAGCGACCAGCGCCAGGAGCGCCATTAGCTGCAAAATCAATGATTTATACGGAGATCGCATTCGGTTTGAACGGCCCGCAGCCTCAGGAGCGAACTTTGAGGCTAGCCGACGGCGGCAAGCAGAGTCAAATCGGTCCACCAGGTATGTGATGAACTCTCCAAAGATCAGGGGGTTAAGCCCACCGCAAGGATAAGAGCTACGACCCGGAATCCTCGTCCATTGGCTGCGAAACCAACCATGCCTGGGCGTCAAGCGCCCCGCGGAACACTCGGATCGCGCGAAAATACGGCTCTGCAGCGACCTCAAACATTCGCATCATGCCGAACATCGCATCCCGCGTGGCGATAATGGCGCACAGCCCGAATTGGACCTTGGCGCGAACCGCGTCCAGCTCCGCGCTGACCGGCCCGAACTGACGGCTGTCGGGCAATGCATCAACCTCACTGACGTCCAACAGGACATCCAGATGCCCCGTGCAGGCCGGGTCTTCCTTCAGCGTTCGGAAATGCTCAATCACTTCCGTGAACGTCAAGGGACGGCTACAGGTTGTGTGAATCAGCCTTCTGGCCGCGTCAATCTTGTAGGTCACCGGCATGACCCATCCCCAAGCAATACTTCAAAGATAGCATGCGCCCGAACTCGGTCAGCAAACGTTGGCAAGGCAGTTGAATCGAATCCTTTTCTGATATATTTTTGCGCCAAGGCAGGAGAGAAGGATCGTACGCCCATGGACATTCACGGCATTTGCCCGCTGCTACAGGTTTTCGACATGCCCACCGCGATCCGTTTCTACCGTGATGTGCTGGGTTTCAATGTTCATTCAACATCTCAGCCAGGGGACGATTGCAATTGGGCGTGGCTCAAGTTGAATGGAGCGTAGTTGATGCTCAACACGGCCTATGAAGCCGACGAGCGGCCGCCCGTGCGCGATCCGTCGCGGATCGCGGCCCATGGCGACACCTGCCTGTTTTTCGGTTGCCGGGATCTGGATGCCACTTACCAGCATCTCCGTGCGCATGGTCTGAAGCTGAAAGAGCCGAAAATTGCGTCTTACGGCATGAATCAGTTGTGGTTCACCGACCCTGACGGCTACGGCCTCTGCTTTCAGTGGCCCGCCCTGCAACAGACCCATGATCAATGGGTGGCCGATTATGGGATTGAACCCAAGACCATCGCATAGCACTTCATGTGGCGCGGGCACCCCCGCCCGCGCAAGCCGAAACTGTGCTGGCTACGCGGGCGAGGGCGCCCGCGCCACACTTACTTCGGGTCCACGAACTGGAGCAGCCGTTGCTTCACCGCCGGCCACTCGCCTGCCACGATCGAATACCGCACCGAATCGCGCGGGATGAAGTCCGCCGCCATGCGGTGCGCCCGGAGAATCCCCTCGAACTGTCCGCCGATGCGCTCCAGCGCCGCGCGGGAGCGCTGGTTCCGTGCGTCCGTATGAAAGCAGACGCGCAGCACCTGCCACACCTCGAAGGCATGGGTCAGCATGAGCAGCTTGGACTCGGTGTTCGCCGCCGTCCGGATCGCTGACCGAGTCAGCCACGTATAGCCGATCTCACAGGCATCCGGAACTCCGCGCCCGTGCGAGGGATGTCCCTGCGGCCACGCCCATCGCTCCAGGTTCCAGAAGCGCGTCGAGCCGAGGACGACGCCGTCCGCCTGACGCACAATCGCGAATGGCACCGCCGTGCCGGCATCTCTCCAAGCCAAGGCAGTATCGACATAACTCGTGGCCTCGACCTTGCCCCTGGGAACTGGACTCCACTGATAGAACGAGCCATCATCCCCCGCAGCGGCGACGAGCCCGTCGACGTGGCGGTGCTCCAACGGTTCGAGGCGAACGTGCGTGCCTCGCAGCACAAAGCTCTCATGTGTCATCGCTTCCACTATGCAATGGAAACTGCTTGGCTGCAACGGGTGTCCGTGTAGGCGCCGCCCGGCGACGGTAGCCCGCCCCCGAGCGGACCTGACTGGGCGTCCCGTGGGGACGCGTGAGAGTAGCCCGGCGTTTCAAACGCCGGGTTAGATCGATATGGCGCAGCAGCATCCCGTAGGGATGCTTGAACCGCCTCCAGTAGTCCGACATTTGGGCTGCAGGTGTCTCGCGGTTTCAGGCGTCCCTCCGGGGCGCGGTTCGGTGGGGCGCGGCTGCTCCCGCGAGTGAACTGGCGGGCTATTGTCAGTCGTCCCTCCGGGATCGGAGAAAATCAGGACACCTCCAACTGCTTGATCACCGTGACCTTGCTGTACGCCACGCGAAAGCCCAACCGCTCCACGTTGCGCTGCGAGGTGGTCCCGCCCTGGGTGACTACCACCGCATATTCGCATCCGGCTTCGACCGCGGCCGCCATGCGCGCCCGCAGCAGCGCGGTCTGCAGCCCGCGTCCGCGAAACTCGGCCAGCGTGCCCGCCCCACACAGCGCAAAGACTCCATGCTCGGGGATGACCAGCCCCGTGCCGCACGCCACCAGTCTGCCGCCGACGCTGGCCACGAAGGCCAGTGCACGCTCCATCTGATAGAACGGCGCGATCAGTCCGCGAAAGGCCTCGGGTGCGCCATCGGGAAAGAACGCACTTTCCACGATCGCTCCGGCAGCGTCCGCTTCCTCCGCAAGACTGCGCCGAATCTCGTATCCCGCCGGAGGCGCAGGAAAATTCTCCCCAGCATCCAGCTTCCGGTACAACACATTATTCAACTCGGCAATCGCGTAGCCACGCTCCTTGAACATCTCGAAGACCGAGGCCTCATGCATGGGACACAAATCCACCTGCGACGGCGCCTTGTGCGCGCGATAAAACTCTTCCGCGCGATTCAGATCCTCCGCCGTGAATGGACGGTCCAGCCCGACTCCGGTCGCCCGTCCGATGGGCGAACCCAGTCCTGCAAAGATCATGTGCCCACCACAAATCTCTTCCTCCGCCGCCCCAATCTCGGGCCGCGCTTTCTGAAACATCCGCGCATACATCACCTGCGGCATCTCTTCCCCCGACTCCAGTCGGCGAGCCAGTGCCCTATCCACGAATTGCATGGGAGAAATCCTTTCTGATTTGAGACAGCTCGTATCGAGACAACACGGCAGGAGCGCCGCGCGCACACTTCCACGCGCATCTCGCTCAACGCTGCAAACAGCGGAATTAAAGGACGGCAGTCATAGGCAGGAGGACAGACTAACCGGACGATCACCGGGATTCAAGCGAATTGTTCCCCGACATCGAACTCCAGGCGCGTTCGTGAACTATGAAGAACGGAGAATAGGGACTTCCCATCCCAATGCGTCAGTGGGACAATACCACCCCATGTCCATCTCCCGGCTGGTTTTCATGTCCCTGCTCGTGTGCGCCTTGCAACCCGTCACGGGTGCCGCAGCTGCGCCGCAGACTCTCCGCTACACGATTTCTTCCAACGGCAAGGTCGCCGGAAGTGAAACCGACACCTACCTTCCCCACGGACGCATCGAGAGTACGTTCGAGTTCAACGACCGGGGCCGCGGTCCAAAGATTTCCGCGACCTACCTTCTCGACTCCAACGGACTGCCGCTTCGCGTAGATACCGGCAACGACTATCTGAAAGCTCCCGTCGACGAACACTTCGAGGTCAAGGATGGCGTCGCTCACTGGAAGAGCACCGCGGAAAATGGCCACGCACCAGCGGGCGCATTCTACGTCAGCAATAACGGCGCCGCATCTGAGAACGCGTCCTGGTCGAGGCCCTCCAGAAAGCCCATGGAGCACCCGTCCATCTGTTTCCGGCCGGCGAAGCGCGGCTCGAGCGCCTGACCGACCTCGCCCTCGAAGATCACGGACAGAAGATCCACGGGACCGACTTCGCGATCACCGGACTCTCGTTCGAGCCGCAAACGCTCTGGCTCGACGACGAACAGCGCCTGTTCGCAATTCCCGGAACGTGGTTCGCCTTTCTACGCGAAGGCTGGGAGAACTGGAAGCGTCGGAAGTCGCAGCGCTCGAAGTTCTTCGCGACTCCCCGGTACATCCCGACGACGCGGCCTACTCCCTGCAACATGCAACCACTCCCGGCCGCAGCCACTAAACCACGACTTCATGCAGTCCGAGCCCGAACGCATCGCATAACGCAGCCGATGCCCGACAGCCGATGTCCGACGTCTAAAGTCCGACGTCTGAGGTCTGACCTTCTCACACCTGCTGCCGCGCCTCGCCCAGCGACACGCTCACGTCCATCTTCTTCTTGTTGCGGTAGATGGTGATCTTCACCGTGTCTCCGGCGCGACGATTGTTCATCATCTGCGAAAGATCCTCTTCATCTTGCACCTTCTGATCGTCGATGGCCACGATCAAATCGCCGCCCAGCATGATGGGAGTATTCCCCAGGTAGGCGCGCTCGGTGCCGGCGCGAAGCCCGGCTTGGTCGGCGGAACCGCCCGGAGTCACTTGAATAATCAGCAATCCATGGTCGACGGGCAAGCCGATTTCATCCGCCAGTTCGGGACTGATGGGAATCGTGCGCACACCCAGTGCCGGACGCCGCACCCGCCCCAGCGTCATCAGATCGTTCAACACGGCCTTCGCCGTATTGATGGGAATCGCAAAACCAATGCCTGCGCTCTGGTTCGAGTTCGACAGAATCATCGTATTAATCCCAATGACTTCGCCATGCCAGTTCATCAGCGGCCCCCCCGAGTTGCCGGGATTGATTGCCGCATCGGTCTGAATGGCTTCGTCAATCATGGCGCCGTTGGGCTCGCGCACCGGACGAATGGAGCTCACGATTCCGCGCGTCATCGTTCCCGCCAGGCCAAACGGATTACCAATCGCGTACACCTTCTGTCCGACCTGCAAATTGCGTGAATCACCCAGCACTGCCGGAATCAGGTCCGGTGCTTTAATCTGAATCACCGCCAGATCGTGCGGCGGATCGGTGCCCACCACCGTCGCCTTATACTTCTTGCGATTGTGCATGGTGACTTCCACCTGCCGCGCCTCGGCGATCACGTGATAGTTGGTCAGGATGTGCCCTTCTTTATCGATCACGAATCCCGACCCTTGCCCTTCCTGCGGCACCAGGCCATAGAAAAAATCAAAGGTCATAGCTCGCGAGGTGACGTTCACCACCGACGGAATATTCTTCTTGTAGACGGAAATATTGTTCTGCTCCTCGCCGTCGAGCGACTCGCCGGGAGCGGCTTCGGTAATCTCCACCTGCGCCGGGCGGCTCAGCCAGTTCGAGGGATGCAACCCGCCCGCCTGCGAGTTCGAACGCCAGGTCGTAAAGTAAAAGAATCCGCCGGCAATGGCCAGCGCAAGGATCAATGGCCGTATGAGTTTCATAATTTCAAACCATCCGATTCAAAGCTTCCGAAGGTAAGTACGATGTCGGGAGTAGAAAAGGTCCCTGGATTGATTCTAAACAATGCCCCGCCACTAAGCACGCGGGCCACGTGCAGGCAATGTTGCCCAAGCGCAAGTAATTTAGGGAGTCATCCTGAACGGAGCCGTTCTTCAGGCGAAGTGAAGGATCTCCTCTGCAGGTGCGCCTGCCTCGCTCAGACGAAACCACCCCGTTAGGACTCTTCCGACTCGACTTGCAGCTTCTGCCATACTTGGCGCACTTGCTCGCGGGTCTGGTCGAGCGAACCGGAGTTGTCGATCACATAGTCCGCGGCTTTGATTTTATCTTCGTCGGGCATCTGCGCCGCCATGCGCCGCATCACTTCTTTGCGGGCGGTATCGAGGTCGATCTTCTGGCGCGCCGCAAAGCGGGCCACGCGCTGTTCGGCGCTGCAGGTCACAACGATCAGGCAATCGAAACGCTCGCCGGCGCCCGCCTCCAGAATCAGCGCCGCCTCCACGATTGCAACCGCGCGCGGGTCCTGGCGGCCCATCTCCTCCATCCAGGCATCCTGACTGCGAATCACCACCGGATGTACGATGCGGTTGAGTTCCTCAATGCGCGACGCGCGCTCGCCCTCGGCATCAGAGGGGGGAGCGAACGCGACTTCGGCTAGCTTGGCGCGGTTGACGCTGCCGTCAGGATTGAGAATCTCGCGTCCGAAATGGCGCACCACTTCGTTATAAACCGCTTCCCCCGGCTGCATGAGCGAATGCGCAATCCGGTCGGCCTGCACGAGATGCGCGCCGAGGGCGACAAACATCTCTCCCACAACCGACTTGCCGGCCGCGATGCCTCCGGTCAGACCAACTTTCAGCATGCACGCTCCAGGGACAAAAAACATTCACCGCCGAGATCGCAGAGTTCGCCGAGGAGAAAAAAGAACAAGGGTCTTCTCGGCGGGCTCGGCGTCCTCGGCGGCGAATTGCACTTCAAGCCCGCGACAGCTCCGGCACGCGCCTTCCCCGCCGCATCTTCGCCGCCTTTACCGTGTTGAACATCAGCATCGCGATGGTCAGCGGGCCAACGCCACCCGGCACAGGCGTAAGCGCTCCCGCAATCTCTGCGACTTCAGGGTGCACGTCTCCCATCAGCGTCGATCCTTTCTTGCGGAAGTTCTCTTCCCGCTTGGCGTTGTCCGCAAAGAAGCGCCGGAATTCCGCCGCGCCGGTGACGGTGTTCATCCCCACATCGATTACGGTCGCGCCCGGCTTCACGAATTCCCGCGTGATCATCCCTGCGCGTCCGATCGCCGCGACGAGAATGTCGGCGCGGCGGCATACTCCCGGCAGATCATGCGTCTTCGAGTGACATACGGTCACCGTAGCGTTGGCGTTCAGCAGCAGCATGGCGGCGGGCTTGCCCACGATGTCGCTGCGTCCCACGACTACGGCTTCTCGCCCGGCAATCGGAATGTTGCTGCGCTTCAGAATCTCGATCACACCGGCGGGGGTGCAGGGCACGAGTCCGGGACGCTGCGTCGAAAGGAAACCGACGTTGACGGGATGGAATCCGTCGACGTCTTTGGCCGGGTCGACCGCCATCAACACTTTCTTCGCATCGACCTGCACAGGCAACGGCAACTGAACCAGGATCCCGTCGATATCGTCGCGACGGTTGAGCTCGCCAATTACTGTGAGCAACTCCGCGGTAGTGGCGGACTCGGGCGGCGTCAGTTGCTCGCTATAGACGCCAACTTCCTCACAGGCTTTGACCTTGCCGCGCACGTAGATCTCAGACGCCGGATTGTGTCCGACGAGCACAACCGCCAGTCCGGGGCGCACCCCGGCGGCAGCCATGGTTCTCACTTCCGCAGCCACTTCGCTGCGAATCTCTTGTGCGATTTTGGTTCCGTCGAGGATGATGGCAGGCATGGGTTTGGGCTTCCGGCGCCCGGCTTCAGGCTTCCGGCTCTAAAATCTTACACTGCCGGGACTTCCGAAGCGTAGCACCAGCGACTCGCCATCTGTCGTACAATACCCACGTCATGCTTGCCAAAGACCTGCTGGAAATTCTGGTTTGCCCGGCCTGCAAGCAAGCGCTCGATTACCGCGAGAATCCGGAGAGCTTGAAGTGCACGCAGTGCCACCGCGTCTATGCGGTCAAGGACGACATCCCGATCATGCTGGTCGATGAGGCCACGATCGAGCCGTAGCCAGCCCGGCCCGACGAAAACGTTCGAGCCCGACCGAATCTCAAGCCTTTAACACGGTATTCACATTCCCGTAATACTATGTCCGGATGCCGCAAGATCCTTTGCAGATCGAAGACGTCAGCGGGACGCCGGCCAGCCAGCGTGTGTTGCGCCTGAGTGGCCCATCCTTATCTCCAACTTCTTTGAGTTTCAAGCGCTGGTGCGGGGCAGCACGTCGCCTACCCTCATCCTGGACCTCACCCAGGTTCCCTACATTGACTCCGCCGGCATCGGAGCGCTGGTAGGCGCCTACGTGAACCATCAAAAGGACGGCCGCCGCCTCGCGCTGGTCGGCGTCACTCAGCGCGTCGGCAACACCATGCAGATTACGCGGGTCGAGCAGTTCTTCCCGTTCTACGACACCGTCGCGGCAGCTGAAGCTGGAACGACCAAAGCCTAGCCAACGCGGCCAAAAATCGTACTTCCGAGCAACTGAGAGACGGGGCCATTGCTGACAAACTGCTTGCCCTCACGCAACTGCAAGTCTCAGGTAAACTATCCCTGACTTCCTACACCTCTGCAAAAATGATTAATGGCAAGCGCATCGCGGTCGTCATGCCCGCCTACAACGCGGAGAAGACTCTTCAGGTCACGGTTGGAGAACTGCCTGACCTGGTGGACATCCGCATCCTGGTGGACGACCACAGCTCCGACCAGACCGTCGATCTCGCCCACCGCCTCGGCCTATACGTCTTTCAGCATGACCGCAACTACGGCTACGGACGCAACCAGCAAACCTGCTATCGCGAGGCGTTGAACGCGGGCGCCGATGTCGTCATCATGCTGCATCCCGACTATCAGTACACGCCGCTGCTGATTACGGCGATGGCAAGCATGGTCGCCTACGATGTGTATGACGTGGTGTTGGGATCGCGCATCATCGGAGGCCGCGCCCTGCGCGGCGGCATGCCCGTTTGAAAATTTATTTCTCGGCGTGAAGCTTTCCGAATACCACACCGGATACCGCGCCTTCGGCCGCAAGGTACTGACTGACTTGCCGCTGCTCGAAAACTCCGACGACTTCGTCTTCGACAATCAGATGCTGGCTCAGTGCGTGCACTTCGGCTTCCGCATTGGAGAAGTTTCCTGCCCCACGAAGTATTTCGAAGAAGCCTCGTCCATCAACTTTCGCCGCAGTGTGAAGTACGGTTTTGGCGTGCTGGCGACGACCTTGCAGTTTGCGCTGCAGCGGATCGGCCTGATTCATGTGCCGCGCTTCAGCGACAAAGGCCGCAAACTCGAAGCGGGCGGCGAAACCTACTACGCAGCCCGCTCGGAAACCGCGCGTCCAGTCTAGGCCCCGGATTTTTCCTGGAATGGCAGAGTCTCCGCAAAATCCGCGCGTGGGTCCGCTGCGCCGGGGCGATTGGTCCGCCACAAACCTCGTGATCCTCGGATCGCTCACCGTGTTTGCGATGCTGGTGATGGGCTACCATCCGGGTCTTGAGGACGATGCGTTTTATCTGGCGGCGATCAAGCGGAATCTGAACCCGGCTCTGTTTCCCCACGATTCGGAATTCTTCCGGCTGCAGTTTCAAGCCACTATCTTCGATAAGCTCATCGCATTCTCCGTCCGCCTCAGCCACCTGCCGTTGGCGTGGACAGTGTTGCTGGGGCAGTTCGACGCCATCTTTCTGCTGCTTCACGGTTACTGGCGCATCAGCCGCCGCTGTTTCGCCCAGCATGAGGCCCAGTGGGCCTCAGTCACTACCATTGCCCTCTTGCTCACTCTTCCCTTGCCGGGCATTGCGATGACTCTGGCCGATCAGTATCTTCATCCCCGCACGCTAGCCACGGCCGCGATTCTTACGGCCATTGTCGCGGTCCTCGACCGTCGCCTCTGGCTTGCGGGAATTCTGCTCGCGATCGCCTTCGCCATTCATGCCATCATGGCTAGCTTCGGTATTTCGTTCTGCGCGCTTCTCTACTGGAGACTGCGCGCATCGGAGGCCAGGCCACCATCTGCAACGCCTATCGCGTTTCTCCTTCCTTTGGGATGGATCTTACCTTTGCGATGGATCTTCGAACCCGCGTCCGACGCTTGGCGGCAAGCGGCGGCGACGCGCACCTTTTATTTCCTGGCCCGCTGGCACTGGTATGAGTGGCTGGGAGTCTTCGCGCCCTTGGTCCTTTTGTATGTCTTCCGCCGGTTCTTTCTGCTTCGCGGATATCGAGACGGCTCCGCCTTGCCGTCCCTGGTGTCGGCTCTTCTTTATTATGGCGTCTTCCAAACTGCCATCGGGCTCGTCATCATGCTTCCCCCAGGCCTCGAGCGTCTGCGGCCCTTTGAGCCGATGCGCTATCTGCACCTGCTTTATCTGCTCTTCTTCCTGATCGTTGGAGGACTGGTCGGCCGCTACGTCCTCGACTGGAAAATTTACCGCTGGCTCTTGCTTTTTCTGCCGCTGAGTTGGGGCATGTTCTATGGGCAGCGCCAGATGTATCCTGCGTCTCCGCATTTCGAACTTCCTGGCATCGCGTCAGACAACCCCTGGCTGCAAGCCTTCACCTGGATCCGGCAAAACACTCCCGTCGACAGCTTGTTCGCGCTCGATCCTCACTACGTGACGCTGACCGGCGAGGATTATCACGGGTTCCGCGCACTCGCCGAACGCAGCGTGCTCGCCGATTACGAAAAAGATGGCGGCATGGCTGCCCGCGTCCCGCGCCTGGCTCCGCGCTGGGTGAAGGAAGTGAACGCACAAACCGGCTGGCAGACTTTCCAACCCGCCGATTTCCAGCGCCTCAAGAAAGAGTTCGGTGTGACGTGGGTCGTCGTCTCACGCCACGACGCGCGTCAAGCTGATTCCGATAAAGCTCAGCCGGCATCGCCGATGACGTGCCCTTATGAGAACGATCAGCTTGAAGTGTGCCGTCTATACTAGGTAAGCGGCGCCGCGAAAAAGTAGCGCCGGCTGTAGCGGGGGCGTCTCGCCCGCGCTGGCAGCGCCACGAACTCATGCCAACAGAATCTCCCTCTCCAACCCGTGTTCAACCGTACGTTCTGATGGTGATCGTCGCGTTGGCCGTCCGCCTCGCCGTCATCCCCTTTACCTACCACGAATGGATGGATCCTTTCGTCCTCGAGCATTGGGCGTTCGGCAGGATCGCCCGCTCCATTGCCTCCGGCCACGGCTTCGGCAGTCCCTTCGCCGACACTGGATTATCAGCACTCTTGCCGCCGGTCTACTCGTATCTGCTCGCAGGCATCTTCAAAATCTTCGGGATTGAGACCAGGGCCTCGGTGCTCGCGGCTCTCTCGCTGAACAGTTTGTTTTCAGCGCTGACGTGCGTGCCGGTTTTCGTTCTCGCCCGGCAGGCGTTCGGCCAGCGCGTGGCCAAGTGGGCAGGCTGGGGATGGGCGTTCTCTCCTTACGGCGTGTATTACGGTGCCGACTGGGCATGGTCGACCTGCCTGGTCACGCTCGAACTCACCTGTTTGTTTCTGATGGCGTGGCGTCTGGAAAATTCTTCGCGCAAACGAGACTGGCTGCTGTTCGGCGTGCTCTGCGGCATCGCCGCGCTCACCGAACCGGTCGTGCTGGCCGTTCTCCCTTTGCTTGGGATTTGGACTCTCTACCGGCGCTACCGGATGGCGCGGCCCTGGAAAGCGCAGATGATCGCCGTCGCCCTCGCGGGGATCGCGACGCTGTCGCCGTGGCTGGTGCGGAACTACGAACTCTTCCATCGGTTCATTCCCGTACGTAGCGGCCTTGGGCTCGAGCTCTATATCGGCAACAACGGCTACTCGCAACATTGGGTGAACCGCACCCTCCATCCCAACCATAGCGACGCCGAACTTTCCGAATACGAGCGCGTCGGCGAGATGGCTTATATGGATCACAAACTCCAGCAGGGAAAAGATTTCATCCGCAGCCATCCCGCGTGGTTTGCGTGGATGACATTTCGCCGCATCGTTTATATGTGGACGGGCTACTGGAGCTTCGATCATGCCTATCTCAAGGACGAACCGCTCGATCCGCCCAACATTTTTGTGAATACGACCATGACGCTGCTCGGACTCTGGGGCCTGCGACACGTCTGGCAACGCGACTCCGCGATGGCTGTGCGTTTCGCCATCGTTCTTTTCTTTTTTCCGCTCACCTACTACTTCTCTCATCCCGAGACCTACTACTTTCGTCCGGTTGATCCGCTGATTGTGCTGCTCGCGGCGGTGGCTGTGGCGGGACGTTCTAAAGAGGAGATTGCAGTGTAGCGCCGCGGGCAGCGCGGGCGAGACGCCCCTTCGACACGTCTCAGGGCAAGCTCCCGCGACAGCCGGCTGGACGCCGGCGCTACGATTGCATTGTGGCGTCTTACGACTGAGGTTTAACATCTAACCATTGATGGCGAACGCGACCGTTTTATCTCGCAACACGCAGCGGCGCTTTACGATTGGCTTCAACGAAACGCTGAACTTCGCCTACGATGCCTTCTGCAGCAACAAGCTCCAATTCACTCTCACCGCACTGGCCATGGCGGTGGGCACGGCTTCGGTTATCCTGGTGGCCACGATCGGCCTCACCGGCAAGCAGTACATCCTGCGCCAACTGCAATCGATCGGCACCAACATGATCTATGCCGATTATCAGGGAGGAGCGCAGCGCATTGAGTCGGCGCCCGATCCCATGACGATGGAGGATGTGAAGGCGGTTCGAGAGCAGGTTTCCGCCGTGGTAGCGGCGTCTCCCACCGTGGCTCTGGGAGACCGCATCAGCATCGGGGCGGGCAAGCAGAGCGATATCCTCGTGCTCGGGATTGACCCCGACTACATGCGGGTGCGCAATCTGAAGGTTTTGGCGGGACGGTTCTTCGATGCGGAAGATTCCTCCGGCCGCAACAAGGTCGCGGTGATCACCGAGAAGCTGGCGCAGAAGCTGTATGAGTCTACGCCCGCGGCGGTGGGCCACATTATCAAGCTGAGCGGCGGTCTTCCGTTCACGATTGTGGGCGTGTTCAAGGAAAGCGTGGACACGTTCGGGCAGTCCGACATTCAGGAAGACACCATGCTGATCCCCTACACGGTCAGCCGCTTCTTCACGCCCTCGGCAGCGGTGTATCAAATCTCACCGTGGCCGGACGAATTGCCGACGCACTGACTCTCATCCTCATGCTGGTCGCCTTTGTCACGCTGCTGGTGAGCGGCATCGGGATCATGAACATCATGCTGGCGACGGTGACGTCGCGCATCCGCGAGATTGGGATTCGTAAAGCCATCGGCGCCACCAACCGTGCCATCCGCTTCCAGTTTCTTGCGGAAGCCATTCTGATCTCGTTCAGCGGAGGCATCGCCGGGATTGTTGCGGGCCTCTCCATCCCATTCTCGGTACGCTTCCTCACCGACTACCACTTTCCGATTTCCGGCCTGTCGGCGATCATCGCCATCGTGGTGTCGTCGATTGTCGGGATCATCTTCGGCACCGTCCCAGCCACCCGCGCCTCGCAGCTCGACCCGGTCGAAAGCCTGCGCTATGAGTGAGTTGGTCTAACTCTAGAAAAGATTTCCACAGTGTTCCTGCAGGGACACTTTTCTTACGGATATGTACGTACAGTTATATAAGGATTATGACCTAAGTATAAGGCCATAATAGAGTTACTAGAAGCGGGAAGGTCTGTAGCTGGCCAAGGCGGAATGTGGAAAGAAATTGCGGCTTTCTTTGGCTGTGACCAGCGCCCGGTTAATACCCTTGCCAGGTGTCGACTTGACTCGAATCTGCTGGAGCGCTAACAAAAAAAGTGGCGCACCGAAGTGCGCCACGGAGTGAAGGCGCGAATTGTTAAGACCACTGGAACGAGGGGAGAGGGCACGGCTGACATCTCGGCTGTGCCCCTTTCCTCGCTTAGTTATCGTTTCTGTTTCGGCTGTGTTTTCGCCGCCGGTTTTCTTGCCGCGGGTAGCCCGCTTAGCGAACCCTGTTGTTCGAGCTGTCCATTGAACACAGAGAAGTCGCTGGTGTCAAATTCAAGCCAGAACAGTTGTCCGCCACTGGCTTGATACATGACAAGGTCGAAGTCTACGGGCGATCCGTCGATGACAGTTGCAAGCGAATTCGGTACTACATTTGTCGATAACATTGAATAGCGCCCTGGGTTGCTCCCATCCGCGAGCGGAGTTCCCGAGAACGTATCCGCAACACTCGTCGTGTGGGGTGTGCCCAAGGTGAGGAATGGATCGCTGACGAGCCCGGTTAGGCTCAAAGCACCGCCCGTAACGGATCCCTGCGCGACCATGTCAAACTCACAGTCGCCGCAGGAACTAAAGTAGTTGAAATTCTGCCATCCGACGGCGTAGTTGCCGTCGAAGCTGGCGGTTGCGGTGTCGGTCTGCGGAACTATCACTCCCGTCCCTCCTGGATTGAACATATCGAGGACAAGGGCTCCTCCGCCTCCACTCGGATTGTTGGGATCGTTGAGATTAAGGGCTGGATCGGTCATGTAAACGCCCACGGTACCGACGTCCCCGCCTCCCAGTCCTCCGGTAAACGTCAGGCTGCCGTATCCATCGCTGGCAATGGAGTAGGTGCCTGAGACGGCAGCAGCTTCCGCGAAAACGTCGAAATCCAACTCGTCATCGTCTCCTACTCCCGAGAAGGACGCAGGGTCGGACCCGGTGTTGCTAGTTGTGAACTGGGCCAAGGCACCGTATTCAGGGGTCCAAGGATTGCCCGCGACCGTTAATACAGAGGCTCCCAACGAAGCGTTGCTGAATGTTCCGCTACCCTGCCCGTAGGCTGAGCCAACTGCAGCATCGGCTGCATCCACATCAATGATCCGTACCGTCTCCGGACCTACGATGTAGTAGTTAAGTGCGACCGCCGTAGCGGTACCCGGGTTGCTGACTCCGGTAACAGTGCCGCGCCCGAATGCATCCGGGCTTGAAGAAGTTGCGTTCAGAGCGTTGGAGGTAAACACATTTCCGCAGTCGTTAACGTCCATGACGCCCGTGATGGTCCCGCTACTCGCCGAGTAGACGCCTCCAAAGGTCACTGGACAATAGATGTTGTCGACGCCGGTGAAGGTGAAAGCAAAATTCCCGCCGGTGCTCGCCAGTGTCTGCAAGTCGAGGCTTCCGCTGGATGTCGCCGTCCCATCAAACTGCATGATTAGCGCGTGGTTCGGGTTTGCAAACTGGACGCCGAAGGTCTCCGTTCCCGACGCGCCCAGATTAGAGTTGTCGGTGATCAGGGTGAGTGTTCCCTGGCCGGTCGTGGAATCCACCGTCAGAGTTCCACCGGTAATCGAGTCGCCTGAAGGTTCCGGCGACGTGATGCCGAATGCGTCGTTGTAATCTTGTTCGCCAGCCAGGACGTTGCCATTCGAGTCAATGGTCACCACTCCGGCGATTGCGTAATAGTTCGGCCCAGAATTGATTGCCTCTTCGCCGCTCACATTGAACACATAGTTGTTCGAACCCGTCGACACTGCGTTGTTTGTGAGGCTGAAAGTAGCCGACCCCGAGGCTCCCGTGGCGGACGCCGTAACCGAGTAAGCCCCCGAGGTGGAGTTCGCAGTAAACGTGGACGATGTGGCTTGGCCGTTGGCATCGGTCGTGTCTTGTTCCGTCGCCGGTCCGCCCGAGAAAGTGCCGCTCGCCCCGGAAGAGGGCGCGGTGAAAGTGACGGCCACGCCACTGGTCGGGGTTCCCCCGGTCGTGACCACCGCCACCAGTGGCGCTCCAAATGGCGTGCTCACGGTCGCGCTCTGTCCTGAACCGCTGCTGACCGCAACCGAGACAACCGGAGGCGTTTTGTACGAACTTGAACTGCAACTGGTCAGCAGGCTTGCCGCTACAGCAACCAAAAGGGTGAGAATGCTCGCGTAGATTTTGCGGCTCATAGCGTCTCCCCTTTCTGACCGGTCTTCAGGCTCATGCGCTGTCGCGACTGCGGCGATACCGGAAAGCCATGCTGGTTCCGTACCTCATAAGCCTTGCCGCCGAGTTTCACGATGCGGGCGACAAACACTTCCTGATTGCGGATCGTCTTCATCACGCCGGTGACTTCAATCGGTTGCCCGGCGCTCATGACAGGTGCGCCCTTGCCTCGTAAACCCCAGCGGCCCAAACTCGCATCCACCTCGCCCGAGGCGGTCGTCAGGATGACGTGTGGACCGGGAAGGGTCCGGGCAGGAGCTCTCGTCAAAACGCTCGCGATTGTCCCGCTCAATGTGACTTCTCTAGTGACGTCGTAGAAGGGATGGGTTTCGGCAACCGGTTGGGCGCCGAGTGGAACAGCCATGATCGCAAACAGCAGGCCGGACAGCAGCAGCCCCGCGATCAATCGAGTGGGGTTTGCAATTCGGAAATGCTTCATTGATTTTCTCCTGGGACGCTTTTGGGGCCGGGGGGAATAGCAAAACACTGTACCACAGCGTACACGGACACCCTATAACTCGTATGGTGCCAGAGTGGCGAATCTTTTCCGGGGCATATACTGCGGGGTCATCCTCCGCAAGGGGTTTTATCCGACACAACCGGACTCTACCCGACGATTTCTGCAGGCAACCCGTCTACTGCTTTGAGAGCAATTCGCCCGGATGAATCTTCCGGCGCAGGACACGCCGTAGGGCTGAGGGCATATTCACTTGCGCCTGGCCATCAGCATCAGCGTGTAGTCGTCGAGGTCGATCAAGGCTTCATCGCTGACTGCTTTGAGGCGCTCGCGGCGTTTCTGCCGCAACTCTGCTTCGGTTGAGGCTGACGCTTCGGTTCGCTGGTTCGCTCCGATTTTGTCTTTGCGGCCTGCGAGTTCCTGAGCGTAGGTCCGGGACGCGGACGGTTTGCTGGCGTCGCCGGCGAAGGCGGAGATTGCCCTGTCCGCGGCGTCAGTCTGGGCATACCAGAGCAACAAAAGCAGGCTCTTTTGTGCAGTTGGATCGCGCTCGGTCTTCAGGCGATCCATCGCAGGCTGCAGCCAGTACTCCTGGTCGGCTGGCAGCAACAGATAAATCAGGGCATAGTTCTGCCCGAGTGTCAGGACATGCTCCGGGATAAATACGCTGAAGTGGGGCTGCTCGAGAATGTGGAACGCAGCGGCCGTCGTGTTCTCATTCAGCGCCGCCACGCGGTGGACCTGCAGGAAATAGTCCTTCGACTGGATGTCGCGCAAATCGCAGCGAGCGATGGCAGCGAGCACGATCTTCCGGTCGGCTGGAGTGTCGGAAAGGCTGAGCAGCAGGGTGCTGCCGTCGTAGAGAAAGAATGGCGGATTCTTGAAATCGCCAAGTTCTTGCCGAAGCGCGGGGATGTAGAGCGACGGTTGTGCCTTTGCCTCGGTCCAGAATCGATGAAGGACAGCGGACTTCGCGGTGATTTCCGGATTGCTCAGCAAGTGCGGCTGGAAATTGTAGGTTTGCTGAATTTGCCTGTGGATCGTGGCAGACTGACCTGCGGCTGAGCTCGCAATCAAGAGCAACCAAGCGAGGAACCCGAAGAGAGTGCAGCGTTTCATCGGCTCATTCTACACAGGTATCTAAAGACCAGGCGGAGACAGGCCGAAAGCGTCGGAAGGAGTAATTGAAACTGATTTTCAACGCTGAGGTAGACGAAAACTTCCAAACACCACAAAGCCGGGCTGGTTGGCCCGGCTGTTTCTATTGTGGAACTGGTCCGTCCGGTCTTGTTTCGATCGTCGACCCAGAATGTCGAAATCTCTGAACTGCGCGCTTGGGTCCCGTGCCTTCGAGCCCAAATCTCGATCTCAGTTTGCGCCGCGGGGTCACCGGCCCGCGCCGCGTGGAACTCTTACATCACCATGGCCAGGTTCTCTAACTCATGCTGCAGGACTGGCAGGGCGCACCCTGCCATCTCGACGCGGCCTGCCGCGTCCAGCGCTGCCTTGGGCGATACCCCGTAGCCGCGGCCCATCAGAAACACCTGAAGCAGTTCGGCGGCCTCGTAGGAATCGATCATGCCACCCTGAAGCAGATCGCTCCGGAGAGCTGCCAGTTCGGTCACCGTGAACCTGTCCTTGTCGTTCATCTTCTCTTTCGTCATTCTTTCGTTGATCATGGCCGTCATCACCTCCGACTCCGACCTTCTTATGCCTTTGCCTATTAGACTCATCGGCAGCTGTTGAAGTTGCATGCAATTCTGGTGCCGCAATTGCCCTTTTTTTCACAGGCTGACGCTACATCCCTATGAATTCTTTTAACCCCTGTGGATGTCGAAAGTTGCGGGTGACCAGTCGATCGGTCGCAGCCTCCCGAGGTTCCCTTCGTACCCAGCTAGTAATCTCAAAACTGACACAATGTGTCGATTTCCGAACTGCGCGCCAACAAAGAACGGCGAACCAAGGGACGTGGGGGGCGGATGGAACGGGAGAGCCATACTTCGGCTGCGTTACTTCCATCCTCAATAGTGCTGTCCTGACGACAATAAAACAGTTTATCTTCGGCTTTGTTGGGAAGATTTCACCCTCGATTCAACCCTAGAGAGATCACATGCAAATGCGCTCCTGCAGTGTGGCGATGTTGACTTGCCTGCTCCTGTTCGCGGTCGGCTGTGGATACAAAAACAGTGCTTGTAACGACTGCTTCCCGCCGCCTCCCGCGGACAACTCGGGAAGTTGGAGCGGCAGCATCGAAGTGCCCACCCTAGGCAGTGGCGGCTACATTGATATGGCGATGGTGCAGAGCGGGACGAAAATTCACTCCACGCGACTTCAAATCTCTTCGCTTATCGGACCTCCCGACTGCGGCGATACCGGAACCATGACCGGGTCGATCACCGGCAGCAACATCACAATGACCATTACGGAAAATACTGGCGATGTGCTCAACCTCCTGGGGACCATAGGCACGGGTGCCATGAATGGGACCTGCACTTCCACGTGCACCTGCACCGCGGGGATCAGCGGTTCTTTTGGCTTTTCCCAGATACCCTCAATCACCAGTTCGCAATGGTCTGGCAGCATCACTTCATCAACGGCTACGACGACCTTCACAGCAAATCTCACCGAGGACTCGGACGCCAACCTCACCGGCTCAGTGCAACTCTCCGGGGCGACATGCCCGAACCCAATCAATGTGACTGGGAGCGTTACGGGACTTCAGGTGTACTTCCAGGATGCGCAGGGTGGATCACTAGTGAATGCGGGCGGCCCAATCAGCGGCAGCGAGGCCAAGGATATTAGCGGGTTTGCGGGCGGATCCTGCACGAGCGGCGGTGGCGGTTTCACGATGACGAGGCCGTAGGGATGGCTCCTTGGGCATAACCTGGGATTGCTCCACGGCCCTGCAGCGACGGAGCAGCCACTGTGTTCGACAACTTTCAAGTCCGATGTCAAAGCACCCCAACTTCTAAGGGCGTCGATGCGTACCGACTTTGTTCACAAGCTTGCCGGTCTGGCTCTGATGTCGATGTCTTTTTGGGCTCTGAAAGTTCCGGCGTACGGAGGCGCACTGCCCAACTTTCCACTTCGGACGGTGACGGTTTCGGAAAATAACTGCAATCCCCCACGCTTTGGTAATGGGCTACTTTCAAAGTAGTAGCCCACTAACCGCACTTTCGCCCCTAAGACGATGGACCTCGGCTATTCGGCACAGGGACCTTGGTAACGATGAATACTCGGCGGTGCCCTTTATCATTTAAAGAAGGAATTCTGCAGAACGATGGAGTCAAGACTATGGTCTTACCCCGGCCTGAAGAGCGCATCCCAGTCGATTTAGACCTGCGTGTGTGGGGTATGGGGGCGGATGGACGAGTCTTTTCCCAACATGCCCGCGCCCACAATATCAGCGCCGGAGGCGCGCTGCTCTGCGAGATCGATCGTGACCTCAAGATTGGCGACACCATCGGAGTGCAGCGTGGCGAAAAGAAAGCGCGCTGCAAGGTGGTGTGGGCGACGAATACCCGGTCGATTCAGAAGATTCAGGCGGGCGTGCAACTTCTGAGCAAGCCGGAATGCCCCTGGATCGCTTTGCTGCCCAAGACTGAAGGGGAAGCGCCCATGGCGGCGCCAGGCCGCAGAAGGTGGGAACGGCACAAGATCGCGTTCCTTATCGTGCTACACGATGAACGGACGCCAGTACCGATCCGCGTTACCGCTACCGATATCAGCGGCAGCGGTTGTTATGTGGAAACGATTTCGCCCTTTCCCGTGGGAGCCGGTCTCGGTGCGGAGCTGTGGATGGGGGAAGAAAAGGTTACGACCCGTGCGTGGGTGCGCACCAGCGATCCGCGAGTTGGCATGGGCCTCGAATTCGTCGGTTTGAAAACCGAAGACCAACGTCGGTTTCAGAACTATCTCCAGGCTAAGTATCCCTTCAGTTGCTCCATTGAGCACCGAAATCCAGGGTCAAGCAGCGCGCCTATCTAGGGCGCAGGCCTGATGTGGTGCCCTCTTAGAGCCATTTCCTGTCCGTCGATCGCGATGGAACGTCCCTTTCCACAGCGCGGGGGTAATTGCATCAATGCGGTCACGGACATCCCGCCCTTATCAGCGTTTTGCGGCTCTGACCTGACAATTCGACCGGGAGTTCACTTTGCCGGACCCGGGACGCGAGCGGGTGTACCCCAAGAAAGTGATGAGTCATGCGGCCCTCTGTTCCGTTCTGCGTTCCCAGAAGTCCTGAAAGCGACCACTCAGCTTGGCACAGCGGAGAGCGATGATGGCGTTGGAGCCTTGAACAGTCCAGTGCATTCC
>WNGK01001536.1_pt1 | contig 27868 bp, 28 predicted proteins | sample 5400601 | NCBI WGS metagenome assembly WNGK01 (sample SAMN13153376, study PRJNA577476) | soil metagenome | isolation source: 60 cm soil or saprolite under Garry oak tree replicate 1 | place: USA:California | collected 2016-06-15
CTGGAGCAAGACCTTGGGTGAAAACACTGATGACGGGAACACAATGTATCTGAATCCCAGACAACGCGCGCTCAACAAAACCCTCGTGGAGTTCCATCGTACGCATTCCATCCGCAGCAACGGGACATACGAGTTGCCCCTCGGGCCTGTTCTCTTCATAATCGTGTCCCCGCGCTCTACTTCTTGACGTATTTCTTCAGTGCCATTCCACCGGTCAGCGATCCGTAGAGGTTGCCGTTGGCGTCGGCCGCAACGCCTTCCTGCGATCCCTCAGGGTCGGGGTCGGGAATGGATGCCATGACCTTCCCGTCTTTGGCGCTCCCGATCGTGATGCCCTTCCGAAACCCCGGGTTGGTCTTCGCGTCCGACTGATGGTCGGCCAAATAGAGGGTGTCGTTCTTGTCGATAAACAGCCCGCTCGGCCGGCCGAACTGCTTCCATTCTTCGAGAAATTTTCCATCCTGGTCGAAGATCTGGATCCGATTGTTCCCCCGGTCACCAACAAACAGCCGGCCGCGCGAATCCATGGCCAGGGCGTGGGGCGTCTCGAACTCGCCAGGACCGGCCCCCTTCTTTCCCCAGGATTTGATGAACTTGCCATCCTTCGAAAACTTCAGAACCCGGGCGTTCGAATTTCCCCCGTGTCCGTCCCCGATGAAGATATCGCCATTCGGCGCGACCAGGACGGCGGACGGCTGATTGAACGTGTCCGGGCCATCTCCGGCGATTCCAGCCTTGCCGAGCGTCATCAGAACCTTGCCGTCTGGACTGAACTTGAAAACCTGGTGACCCTTTCCGTTTCTGTTGGGATCCTTCCCGTCGGGTCCTTCTCCGTCCGTCACCCAGACGTTTCCTTCCCGGTCCACATGGATCCCATGCGGACGGACGAACATCCCCGCACCAAAGCTCTTCACCAGCTTTCCTGCCGCATCAAACTTCAGAATGGGCGCCAGGTTCGACCCCGCGCAATATTGTCCGCCGCATCTCTCAAAGACCCAGACGCTGCTCCCATCGCGATCGATCGTGATCCCGGCCGTGGATCCTATCTTCCTTCCGTCGGGAAGCTGGAAGTACTTGTCGATGGTTTGATAGGCGTTGTGCTGGGAGTAGACAGCCTGGGACAGCGCAATCACCGCAGTGCACACTGCTACTGTCAATCTGACTCGGCCTGCATAAGACATAGTAACCCTCCTCACTTGAGCATCGCGGCCTCCATCGAAGTCGACCTCCGACTACGGCAGCTGTAATGGGGTCGTCGCGAATTATACGCCGTCGAAATAAGTAAAGACTAGAAATGGAGAGCCCGGGTTTTCGGAGCCATTCGGAGAAATTTAGTCGGTCCGGGGAGGCGCCGTGCTTGACCGGATGATCAGAGTGTGTGGCATGGTGAGGATTCGGGTGGCGTTGCGCGGCCGCTCAAGATTTCCAGCTATGCCGGCATCATTCTGGATCGATTCCCCGCGCGTAAGTCAAATAGGTGTGGAAAATGGTGCCGTCTTCATCCTTATAGAAGACGCTCATTCCTTCGCGGTCGGTTATACGCATGTCAACGGTCTGATAGTTGTAAAAGACCGCTTTGCGCTCGATGTCTTCCGGCCGGAAGGACGCGCTGCTCGGCCAACCGCTCGCGCAAATGCGTAACAAAAAAAATTGTGGATGTTCTGAATGTTCAAAAAGGAGCCGCGCGCCAAGTCGAGCCATTGGCAGGTATAGTACCGCAAGGGGTTATCGTGGTATGTATTTAATGGTCTTTTGAATGCACAACTGAAACAGATGTACATCACGGCCACAATTGCTCTTGCATTGCTACTGCAGGCGCCGGCATCGGCGAAAGCGAGCATCGAGGGTCGGGCCGTTCGTGCGGGGACGAGTGATCCCATTGCGCGCGTAGAAGTCATTGCACGACCAGCCGATGGATCGCGAGCCTCCCAACCAGTGGCAACGGATGCCCAGGGGCATTTCGCGATCGAGAATCTCGATCCAGGCCTGTACAGTCTTGAAGCAGATCGTAATGGATTCGGACCCCAAAGATATGGTCAGAGAAAGCCGCGCGGCCCCGCAACGGAATTGAATCTTGCCGCCGGTCAGGAGCTGAAGGATCTGGTTTTTCGACTGATTCCTGCAGGCGCCGTTAGCGGACGCATCACCGATGAGACGGGTGAACCCCTTCTGGGAATTAATATAGGAATTGAGGAAACCGTTTACTGGGACAGTGGGGCCCGGCGGCTCCAAGCGGTAAAGACCGCCACCACAGACGATCGGGGCGAATACCGTGTGTTCATGTTGCCACCGGGACGCTATTACATGAAGGCGGCGCCCTTTTTCGCGGGCGTTCTCGAGAAAGGGTTGATAAATCCAAATTACGTCGCCACTTATTATCCCGGTGTGCCCGATTCAGCAAACGCTGCCGCGATCGACCTCGATCCTGGGGCCGAAGTTGGCGGAATCGACCTGGTTTTGCGCAGGCAGCAACTCTTCTCGATTCACGGTCGCCTGGTGGATTCAAGAACAGGAAAGCCGCCCGATTTGCCCCCCGCTTTCGAGTTGCACCGCCGCGATTCCGGCGATCAAGTACTCGTCGGTGGTAGGGACTACAATCCCGCCGATGGTACATTCGCCTTACTGAATGTGCCGCCAGGGACGTATTGGATTGTGGCAAGGCTGTATATGATGCGCGTCGAGGAACAGAACCGTCTGAGGGGAGTAACCAGGATCGTGCGCACGCCCGTCGATCTTTCAACGTCGGATATCTCAAACGTCTTGTTGCAGCTTCCTCCGGAGATTTCGATTGCCGGAAGGATTTCCATGGATGACGGCAGCGCGGTCGCAAATCTACAGGATCTTGGCCAATACAGACTGAGTCTGAGAATGAAAGAGCCTCCAGGCCTCGCCTCGTCTACCTTTGAAGCGCCGATTCGCCCCGATGGAACATTTCTCATCGAAAACGTCCAGCCGGGAGACTACAACTTGTGGCTGTATCCACCACAGTCCAAGCACTACATCAAGGCAGCTCGTTTAGACGGCAGGGATGTTTTGAGTGGAGTCCAAGTCTCGGCGGCTCCTTCAGAAGGCCTTGATGTCCTACTTGGGAGCGATACGGCTCACATTGAAGGCACAATTGTCGACAGTGACCACAAGCCTGTTACCGGCGTTGCAGTTGTGCTCATCCCTACACGTGAGCGCGAACGCCGCGACCTGTACAGAATGTCGATTACCGATCAACGTGGCCGTTTTGCACTTCCTCCGGCCGTACCCGGGGAATACAAACTCTTCGCCTGGGAAGATTTTGAGGGACAGGCCTACATGGATCCCGACCTTCTCCGCAAATACGAAGAACTAGGCACGCCCGTAAATGTTGCGCCGTCTAGCGCATCGGATGTTGAAGTGAAGCTGATTCCCGCCTCTCAACAGTAACACTCCAGTCGGATCGTTGATGCCTAGCGCAGATTCCGGCGCGGAAATCGGAACGGCGGCCGATGAAACATCCGATTCGACCTTCGGTTTGGGAACGATGCAGGGTCGCCATTTCGCTGCGCGAGCGAGTATCCCGTGGAATCGAGTCAAGTGAACGCGTGGCGCAGGGACTAAAGCCGCCAGTTTCGCCATGAAATCTTGCGGTTCGTAGACAACGTCTGTGGAGCCGTCACTCCACATTCGTTTGAACCGATAAACCAACCGGCCGTGCCGGGACAGACGTTCCAACGAGACGGCGGGACGTGCGGAGTAACGCAGCAGTCGTTCGAGTCGATCTCTGTCGCGTGGGCCAGGCTTTAGCCCCGCGTTTATTCTGTTGTACCATGTCCAAAAGAGGAAAAACGACCACGACTGGCTTAAGAACAGGTCGGAACGCGAGGCAGCATGACAAGAGTGATGAATTCAGGGAGGCCTTTCCCGCGCCTGATCCTGTTACTGCCATTTGTCGCTCTGTGTGCAGAGTCGGCCGTGGTTGCGAACTTCGTCGGAGCAATTGTCTCGGCGCAGCGTTTGGTGGAGGCGGCGCAACAAGAAGGAGCCAGGTTTCCTCGCGGCAATCCTCAAGCCCCACCGCGAACATTCGGCTCCATAAGCACTCCTGATCGAAAATTTGTGGAATTTCTACCTAGCCGATCGGCTTTCCCCTTGGTTTCTCGCAGATCCGGTGAGTTTAAAATTGGAGGTCAGATCGCGGCGCTGAAGGCCGGTCGGCCGGGGAAGGTGTGGTGGAATCCATAGCACAATCCTGAGCCTGCCAAAGCGGCATTGGTCGTGAGAGGCTCTCGCCTCGATCAACCTCAAATCACATCGCGGTTTGTCAGTTCACGCTATGGGTGGCCGGTTCTTAAGGAAGACAGACGCGCGCACGCGGAATACGCCTTCTACCCCAGCGGGTTCAGCTTACCCAGCCGGGGCCGGTGGTTGCTTGTCGCCACAGCCGGCGACGATTGGGGCTGCTTCATCGTGACCGTGCAATGATTCGTTCAACTCTTCGGACATAAACGCGGGCTAAAGCCCGCGACTACATGCCTGACCGAACGGGGCGTGGTTCCTTCAGCAACGTCTTAAGACGAGAGACCATTTCCATTAGGTCTTCGCCGCCGATGACGAGAAGACCGCCGAGGAGCGCACCGGGGAAAATGGCGGTGAATGGAGATCCGAGCAGAAACACCCAGGCGGTCATGGCGCCGGCCATCGTACAGGCGAGGATCAGGATACTGCCCGACCGGCGACCGGCGGTTAACATAAGACGTCACACCGTGACACCGTTTTTGCTCCTTCTTACATTCCGGAAAGACGCCGCACTGTTCGCGCATGCCCCCGAGGTGTTGAGGAGTCACCGACATAGAGAACACCTTTAGGTGCGGATGCGGATGTGAATCGTCAGATTAGTAAACGAAAGTCGCGAAGTGGCGACCTATTCCGCCACATCGGAGCGATGCCCCAAGTGCCTGACGATCATCAGTGTGTGTTCTGAAACCAACGACTGTGACAGCGATCCCCATGGCGATCTGTCATTCCGAAAATAACGGCATACATCCGCCACTCCAGAGTACGCCGGTCGTAATAGTGCGTCATCATTTGCTGCGACAGTGCTGTTAGTGCTTCCACTCTTTCGGTATCCGACATTTCTTTTATTGTGTTCTGTTTTCCCCTTTTTGCGGTGTCATGTGGAGACGCAATCGGTGGATTGGGATTATTGACTCAATTTCTGAGGTCTGCGAGCAAAATGTCGGGCGGGAATTTCAACTATGTTGGCGCGCACTGGCTTCCGCCTACCGCGACGCCCGGCGAGCAAGCTGTCACCAATCGTCATCAAATCTTGGTGCGAAGCATTCGTGGCGAAACCGATTCGATCGAGGCACGCCTTAGGCTTTCAGCCGGCGACCTCACCGCCGCCGACTCTCGGGCGCTAGCATTCTTAGAAGAGTACTCTGCTTCAAACTTCAGCGTTTCCGTTCGTCCCGGCGCACACTGCGTGTCCCAGATTCGGGATTTTTCCGACAAACGAACTTTGGTTCGCTGAATCGTTGAGGCACACTGCTCGCGATAACGCGTCGAGAGAGTCCGCTGTCTAAGGCGTGTCAGTTTCGCGTTTGGCCGCAGGAAGGACTTTCATGGGGCCACCTCAAACTACACCAGTCAGGGGGGAGGGAAAGCCATCCGGCCCATTGTCCCAGTTGAGCAAGAGATTAAAGGGCCTAATAATCAAAAATTTTTGCCGATACGAAGTATTACGAAAGGAGTAGACGATGAAAGGAGTGGATAAAATGAGTAATGCAAGCCTCACTAATCAACCCACTGTCCCACCGTGTTGCCCAAAGCTCGAGCCAGATCCGGTGTGCGATGTCCTTGACTTTCAATATCGGCAACTCTACCACCCCAGGGTAGGGGACCGCACTGTAACGGTCGAGGTGATCATCCAGGTGCGCCTGCAACGGTGCCCTGGACCGCTGGCTCTGGGTGATCTGGTTTACAGCACTACACTACTTCCGGGCGAAAAAGTCCGCTTGTTCACGACAGATCGCCGAACGCGCTTCACCTTCGACAGCGCCACCAAAGTCAGCTACCGCAACGAACAGACTTCAGAAGAACACTTTGCCATGTCCGCATGGGGCGACTTCATGTCCGATCTCACCGTAAAAGACTCTGGTCGTTCCACGAACACTTCCAAAGGACACTTTGATACTCACGGTGAAACGAGCAGTTTCCTTGGGACTATCTTTGGCAGCCCGTCCATTGACGTCAGTGGCAACTACAACGCACAGTCCACCAATGAATTTCTGCGAGAACTGTCCCAGCACGCGAGCTCATCGTATCATCGTGCAGAGATGGGCAGCAGAGCGGCCAGTAGCATCTCTATCGGTGAAGTTCAAACCCGCACCCACACGCAGGGCGAGTCGGAGGACCACTTCGAGTCCTCCTCTCGCGACTTTTCGAACCCGAACAAGTGTCACGCGATCACGTTTTTCTTCTACCGGATCAATAAAACGCAGACGGTCAAGTTTACATTGGAAGCCATCGAGCGGCGGGTAGTGGATCCGGCAGTCGACAGCAGAGTCACCAACAACCAGTTCGCCTCGCGTGGTGACGTGTCGACGATCCCCAGCAGCGTGCTGGCGACCGACAAGCAACGTCTTGAAGTTGAAGCGACTGGGCGGGCCAGTGTGGCAGCCGAGCAGCAGGCGGCGGTCTCCGCCGGCGCCAGAGTACAAGTGACTGCCCTGGGGCAGTTGGCCACCGCTAGTGCCATTTCGTTCGTTCCTCTTGAGCCGCTCCCTGAGGCGATCCGAAAGCAAGCACTACAGGACGTAGAGAAACAGCTAGTGGCGGCCAAGCTATTGGACAAAGTGGAAGGACAGGTCTCGCCGGAAGCCAAGAAGCAGTTCTCCTTCGAGATTAAGTCCTCGCTGCCGACGCCAGGTGTGCTCGTTAAGGGCTGTCTTGACGACTGCGACGTCTGCGAGCCGACGTTGGAAAAGGAGATCGAACTGGACTTGGAGCGCAAGAGACTGGAAAACGAACGCTTGAAGAGGGAGATCGAACTAATGGATAAGGACCAGCAGCACCGCTGCTGCCCGGAAGGCCAGGAGGAAACGACAGGCGGGTAAAGTTGGAGCGTTGCAGCCTGCACTTGGTATCGCAGTTGGCGGACTCTCTTCTGGAACGGGCTGTCCTGCCTGGTTTCGTCCTTATGAGACTGTTCGGCAGGAAACAGGAAGGGGTCGTTCACTGGAGCGGGGGGTTGAGGGTAGAGGAAATCGCGGGCCAACAGTGCATGCCAGATGTTGTGCAACGCGCCGGCGGCGAAGACAGCCACCAACTCCAGCCGCCCGTCGGCGTTCCGGGCGAAGGAGAATCACTCGACATCGTTCCCGCCGAGCGAGAAGCAGGGGCCCTCCAATTTGCCGTCGGCCTCATACGCCATTAGACAAGGACGCCTCCGTTGTGGGTAGCCGTTCAGGCAAAAATCTCAATACACCGAGAGTACGAGTTTTTCGGGAATTCCACGAAACGTTCCTTTCCTTGGGCTTGGGCCCCGCAATGGAAATGATGTCATTGCCCCATGGTCAGGACGGCGCGGAAACGCACTCTGCGGCTGTGCATCTGTTCGTAGGCTTCCGACACCCGGCGAAGCGGGTATTTCTCGATCATCGGATGCACACCGGACAACGCACTGAACGCTAATGTGTCCTCCGAATCTTTCGCTGTGCCGGAGTAGCAACCCGCCACAGATCGACGGCCCGAAATCAACGAAAACGGGCTTACAGTCAAGGGTTCGTTAGGCGCAGCAGGAATAATCAGCTCGCCGTCCGGCGATAATCCATCGACAAGCGCGGAAATCGCCATGGCGTTCGGTGCAGTCGCCAGAATCACGCGTGCACCACCGAGCTTCTGCAACTCCGCGGCCGCATTGCCGACGCCCGAGTCGATGTAATGATGCGCACCCAGTTTCTTCGCCAGCGATTCTTTGTCCTTTCCTCGGCCGAGCGCCACGGTCTCGAATCCCATCTGCCGTGCATACTGAATTCCCAGATGTCCCAGTCCGCCGATGCCGTGCACCGCCACCAAGTCGCCGCCGCGCGCCCCTGAACTACGGAGCGCGTTGTAGACAGTGACGCCCGCACACATGAACGGCCCCGCTTCTTCCGCCGGCAATTTATCAGGGATTGCCGCCACTGCTGCCGCCGGTGCGACCATGTACTCGGCATATCCGCCATCGAAATCGAAACCCGTGACTTTGCGATTGACGCACATCGTAAAATCGCCGCGTCGGCACTGTTTGCACACGAAACAATGTCCGCCATGCCAGCCGACGCCGACGCGTTGACCTTGGTTCCATTCCGTGACGTTAACGCCGACTGCCTCGATGCGTCCCGCGACTTCATGTCCCGGCACCCGGGGATACTGAAGCCCGGGCCAGCCGCCTTCCTTGACGAAAAGATCGCTGTGGCAAATGCCGCACGCCTCCACTTTGATGCGAACCTGCCCCATGCCTGGCTCGGGGATATCGCGCTCCACCAGTTCCCAGTCTCCGCCCGGCTTGGTGATCTGCGCCGCCTTCATTTTCTTACCCATAAAGAATCTCCCGTTATGTATCAATGAATGCTGCTGTGCCAGGTTCAGCCATTGCTCCGGAAACAACGAGTGTTTACCGCACCTCGAAAATGATTTCCAGCTCGACCGGCGTGCCGAGCGGAAGGCTTGCGACGCCATACACCAGACGGCAAGGGCTTTTGTCTTTTCCGAAAACGTTTTGCAGCAACTCCGAAACCGCGTAATTCTAATCTATCCCCAATAACAAAATAAAACTTTGGGTTTTTCCAGTAGCAGCGCTAGAAGACGTACTTCAACGCGATCTGCATGGTTCGCGTGGCTTCCGCGGACCCAACTGAGATCGTCGGACAACTGATAGACTGTCGAGTTGGTGAGGCCGGGCGAGCTCATATCCGCTTGGAACTGACCGTTCACCGTAAGCCGCGTCTGCTTCGCCGTATTCGCTGGGTAGTAAGGTTGCTTGACTCCGAGGTCCGGAAAGCTGAACAAGTCCGTCTTCAATGCCTTCTGGTTCACCGTCCGAAGGACCGTTCCGCGGAACGAACTCACCATGTTGGGGCTGAACGAATAGGTGTCGGCCAGGACAAACGACTTGGCGTGCCGATAATAATCCGGTTCGCTCGCCGAAATCGCGGTCTTGCCATCATAGTCGGAGGGTGTATCCAGGTAGCCGACCTCATAACGCCCGAAAAGCGAGTGTTTCGTGCTCGGTTGGAAGTCCATCCTTCCCAGGAAGAAATCCTCGTCGGCGTTCCCCTTTCGCGCGAAGGTGGTTTTTCCGCATCCATCGATCGGAACAGGAAGATATTTGGTCGCCAGGACCATGGCCGCCGGAGAGTACTCCGTGGGGCTGATCCGATTGTTGACGAACGGAGCCCTCAACGTGAGTGCTCCGGCGCCCTGGCATGCGGCTGACGCGAAGGTGGTCCAGTCGCCAGCGAGCATCTGGAGCGTTGGGACGTAAGCAACGAGGGCTCGCGGCGCCGAGCGTTGGATCGTTCCCTGGTATCCGCCAAAGAAAAACAGTTTGTTCGAGACGATCGGTCCACCAAGGACACCGCCAAATTGGTTTCTCTTGAGCCCGTCCTTCTCGTCGGCGTACGGATTCCGCGCATTGAAGATTTTGTTGCGCACGTATTCAAACAGGTCGCCGTGAAAAGCGTTGGTGCCCGATTTCGTTACCACGTTCACCGCACCGGCGGCATGGAACCCATATTGCGCGGGTACCGCGCTGGTTTCGACTTTGAACTCCTGAATCGCATCGGGGAACGGCAGAGGTAGAGGCTGATTGCCGTAGGGATCGTTGTGGATCCCTCCATCCAACATGAATGTGAGGCCGTCGTTCGTTCCGCCGCCGACGGAAATAATATCCGTGGGGTAATTTCGCGGTGTGTTTTGCGTCCCGCCGCCGACAGCGGCCCCTGCAGCCAGGATCAACTCGGCGACCTGGCGCCCAGCGAGGGGCAGCTCCATGATGCGCACGTTGTCGATCACCACTCCGACGCCCGTGTTCCGCGTTTCCACCAGGGCCGCATCCGCTTGCACCTCGACCGTCTCGGTAAGCTGACCCACTTCCAGAACGATGCTGATGACGGGATTGCTACCCACCTGCAGCACGATTCCGGTTTGTGCATACGTGCGGAATCCCGGCAACGAAGCTTCCAGCCGGTAAGGACCAACCGGCAGGTTCGGCATTGTGTACGACCCGGTTTCGTTTGAGACAACGCTGCGTGTGAGACCCGTTGCGGTTTGCGTCGCGGTCACTTCCACTCCGGGCAATACCGCGCCGCTGATATCTTTAACTGTACCGTTGATCTGAGCCGTCGATTGTGCCCATATGACAGTGCATGTGATGACAGAAAACAGCAATCCCAGTGGCACACTCACCCATATCTGGCGCTTCATGTTATCTCCTCCCCATTGTTTTTCGACTCGTTGCAGCTGCGCGCGGCGGTAAATAAGAGTCTCTCCGAGCGCTAGTCTGCAGACACTCAGTAATAGTCCGGACAACCAGATCTAAGTTTTAATCGGAATGATTGCGAGGATTATCGGCGAGTAAGTCAGCAGTGTCAAGGTAACAGGAGAGAAAACGCCACCGCTCCTCTGAAGGTAATGGACAATCTCAGTCTTGGGTGCGGTATTAGGTCGGGACCTGTCCCTCTCCCAAGGCACTGGTGTCCAAATTACCAGATGCGTTTCGCTGCAGAAGCAGGAGTGATGCGGTTTTCATGGAAGTGTCCCTCTCCCTTTGGGAGAGGGACGGCACCCTCATCCGGCCCTTCGGGCCGTCCTTCTCCCAGAGGGAGAAGGACACGAGCCGCTAATTTGGACACTAGTGCTCCCAAGGGGAGAGGGACTCCATTCTTCATTTCGGAGCAAGATTTTCCGCTAACCGTTACGGTTTGTCGAATATTTCCGGCCAGTAAAACGTTGCAATCCGGTTTCGACTGCTGCTCGTAACGATGACCTCTTTATACATAGGATTCAAAGTAGGTCCCGAGAAGTTGATTCCCGTGATCTTTTCAACCGGGATTTTAAAGCGTGGAGCAACGTCGCCCGGTTCGTTGATGTTCCAGGCACAGATGGATCCTTGCGCACAGCTGCTCACGACCATGCCATTCTCCGGATTAACCTTGACCAGGCCGCCACCACCACCGAGCAGGGTCTTCGGCCCCGCGATGACGGCTTTCGGCGTGGCATCTCCGCTGGCAGTACGATCAAAAATCAACAGAGCTCCGCGGCTGCTGACGATCAGCAGATCGCGGACCGGATCGACCGCCATGTGTGGAAAGCCCTGCCCCTTGGGCGTGGGGAACGAAAACTTCGTGTTGGGCCCGCCGAGAATCCGTTTGGGCGCCACGTCTCCGTTCGCGGTCCTGTCAAATACCAGGACCACACCTTTACCGGGACCCCCGCTTGTGGCGACGCCGATGTAGATCTCACCATTGACCGTATCCATGGCCATCTTATCGTTGCCGTCGTAATCCGTACCTTGTATCTGAGTTTTCGGCCCCGAGATCACCCGAACGGGCGGTTCCTCTCCGCCGGACCCTCCCTTGAATGTGAGGATCGACTGCGTCAAGGGACTGTTCACGACGAGTTCGTCGTGGACCGGATCGTATTCCATAGAGTGCATCGTCCGGCTGATCTGAGTTTTTTGACCTTCCAGAATTCTTACGGGAACCATATTTTCTTTCGCCAACCTGGCGTAAGCCATAATTACTGGCGTGTTCACTCAGTTGGGTACCAGATACTCTTCCCGCTTGCTGTCATACGCCACCACCTGCGGCTTGCCGAATTTCAAGGATTTCCAGCCGAGAGGCGCACTGCGGATTTTGCGGGCGGGCGTTGCGTTTCCATTCGCGGTGAGCGAGTAACACGTCGCCGAAGAGTTACCCATGTTGGATACCCACACCTCTTTATTTTTGGTATCGATCGAGATGCCTGCGGGATGGTCCAAACCGGTCTTGTCTCCTTTGAGGACTTTCATCGGCGCCATGTCGCCATTATCGGTACCACGGAAGACGAGGACCGAATTGCCGACGTCGTTGGCGACCCACAGATTGCCGGTTTCCGGATCCAGCGAGAAGGCTCCCATCCAGTCCAACGTGGTCTTTGGGCCTTGAATCGTGCGCAACGGCGCAGCGTCACCGTTGGCATCGAGTGGGTAGACCGTAATGGACGGCGGAAGGAACTTACCTGAACCCGCAACCTTGTAGTTACTGTAATTGCCCCAATTGCCGACGAAGATCAGTTTCCTCTGCACATCGACGGCGACGCCGTGGACGTCCGCCAGTCCCGTGTGCGTCCCTTCGATCACGCGCAGCGGCTTTTCATTTCCGGAAGCGCCCTTACGGAATACCAGCAACCTGGGAGGATATTGGTTCGTGGAGTAAACCTCCTGCTTCTCTTCATCGACGGCGATCTGGAAGCCGCGATGAGGAATGTTCAGGATTCTCATAGGCTCGGTGTTTCCCTCGGCCCCCGCACGAAACGTGAATATGGCGTCCGCGGTATCCATCGCCAGGTTGTAAGTCTCGCCGTTCTTCGGGTCAATGTAGAGGCCATTGTTGTACTCGTTCTTGGTGTCCGGACCCTCGATCACGCGCTTGGGCTTGGTCGCATCGGCGTTCGGCGGCGTATTGTCCAGCCGATTGAATACCTTGATACCGAACTGATTCGTATCTTGAAGCACCACTTCGTCGCGTATGGGATCGACGGCGATGGAGCTGTAAATAGGATACGTATCCCGGATCATGCGGACCGGAGGACGAGTCACTTCGACGGTGTCCTCCGCATGCACGGAGGTCCCCCCCAGCGCGGTAAACAGATTGTTATCCTCGAACTCTTGACTCAGAGTGGCAATGGCACTGGTGGCCTCCCCCGATGCGCAGAATTCTGAAGCGGGCAACTGTTCCATGGAAACCAATCGGGCAGAACCCGTGGACGGCTCTGAAGTAGTCTCCCATTGCAGTCGTTGGATGGCGGTCCAGCAGAAGATGCCCGTTGCGAGCACCACCACTCCCGCCAGGATTGCCCTTCGGCTGTTTCTCTCTACGCGCATAAGCCTCCTTTTAAGCGTCTAGAAAACTTCCGGAAAGTAAAACGTCATGATCGTGTTTCCATTACCGATCAGGACCATGAGCTCTTGATGTTTAGTATTGAGTGCAATTCCGTTGGCTGATATGAACATAGCCGTCACTTTTTTGTCAAAGTAATTGCCAAACTGGTAGTGACTCAGTTTTCCATCCCGCACCGGCCCAGGATTTGACATTGTTCGTTGCACGCTCGATCTTCCCCAAAATGTCAAATGTCGGGATGTCCCATGTACGATCTCAAATGAGCAGTGCCGCACTGCCTGCATGAATGCGCGAGGTCCGCCGATTTACGGCTGAGGTTGTCGTGGTATTCTGGGTTGCCCTTCGCGTTTCTTTGGAGACCACTACAAATGGGTTTCACTCACCTCACAGTTTTTGTTGCCAACCCGGCAGACCGGAGTCGCGGGCGTGAGGTCGAGTTTCTTGTCGACTCCGGGTGTTTTTACACCATGGTTCCTCGCACGATTCTGGAGGAAATCGGCGTCGATCCGGTGATGGAGCAGACATTCACTCTCGCCAACGGTGACGAAATTCGCCGTCAAGTCGGGCTAGTATATCTCTTCTACAAAGACCGACCCGGTGGCAGCCTGGTCATCTTCGCAGAGGAAGGCGATCAGACTCTATTGGGCGTCCTGGGGCTCGAGTCCATGGGATACAAACTCGATCCAGTTAAAGGTGACCTGGAGCCCATCAAGCTCTTAGTGTAGCGATATCACGGGTACCCCTTTGCCGATTGAAAGCTCATTCATGCCGCAGTGGTCGCACTGCCGCCATGAATGTGCGCACACGTTCGCTTTCCACCGGATTGGTGGTGACGCTGTCGAGCTTGAATGCGGTCCCAACAATCAGGCCGTCCGCGATGTCGAGAACGGCCTCCATATTCATCAGATCGACTCCGCTGCCGGCAATCACAGGTGCTCCGCCTGCAGCCTGTTTGGCTGTCTTCAGGTCTCGGTGGGCAGTCTGCCTGCCGGTAGCCGAACCGGTAACAATGATCGCGTCAGCGCCGCCGCGCGAGACTATCTCTTCCACCTCGTCTCCCAATTCGCGAGCAGCTACTGGCGCCGAATGCTTCACATCGACGTCGGCGAATATTTTTACGTCGCCGCCGAGCAATTTGCGGTAACGGAGAGTTTTATGCGCCGTTCCCTGGATCATTCCCTGATCCGTAAGCCTGGCGCCGGTGTGGATGTTCACGCGGATGAAATCGGCCGCCACGGCCGCTGCAACTGCCAGCGCGCTCGCAGGGTCGTTCCGCAGAATGTTGATGCCGAGCGGCAGTTTGAAACGGCGTCGGACCTCACCGGCCAACGTTGTCATGTACGCCACCGTGTGCGGCGGCACCCGTCGCGGATAGAATGGGACATCGCCGAAATTCTCGAGGATCAATCCATCGGTACCGCCGCCGGCCAAGGCCTCTGCGTCCGTCAATACCCAATCGATGATGGCGTTGAGTCTGAGCTTGTTTTGCGGCGAGCCGGGCAGCGCCGGGACGTGCAGCATTCCGATTACAGGTTTCCTCGTACCGAACACACTGTCGAGCTCCATCGTTCACCGCTTTCACCGAATCCGTCCGGATCGAATCCCACTTCCGCCATTAGCTTCACCTGATTCTTGCCGGCGGCCTTCACGAGTATCTCACGATCTTCCGGACCCAGAGTTTTCAGAACCTATGCGGGATGCCAGATCTCACCGGTGACTTGCGGTCACGTTTCCCGTTAGTATTAATGTAGGGTCCGGATCGAATTAAAGGATACAAAACCTGGAGGAAAGCCATGACACTGCCGGTTATCGCGGCGTCGCTGTTTTTTCTGGCGCAGACTGCCAACGGCACGATCGAGGGCACGGTTGTGAACGCCACTACCAACAAACCGATTCCAGGTGCTCAGGTCAGCGGGCTAAAAGTGCCTACTCCGCCGCCTCCTGGCGCCGGAACCGTCACAACACAGATCCCAACTGGCGTTTTTGCAGTTGGACGGCCCCGCCCGGATATTCCATCGGTGACCACCGACAGCAATGGCCACTTCGTCTTCCAGAATCTGGAACCGGGAACGTATATGTTGAACGCGGCCGCCGATGGTTATGCGCGTCAGCAGTACGGACGGTTGCGTGGCGGGCAGACTGGAATCTCGATCTCGATTAACATCGCTGGAGGTCAGGCCGTAAAAGATGTCCTTTTTCACTTGGTGCCTGCCGGAAATGTCAGCGGCCGAGTCACTGGACAAAGCGGTCAGCCCGCGGTTGGCATTGAAATCCTGCTGCTTCGATCGATGTATGACGCCGGCGGGCGCAAAACATTTCAGCAAGCCGCGACAGGGCGAACGGATGATCGCGGAGAGTACCGGCTGTTTTGGGTGCCGCCGGGACGATATTACTTGAGCGCGGGCTCGTCTTCGCGGCCCTTGCCGGGGTTCAATCCGTTTCCGATGCCGGGCAACAACAAATACGCGAGAACGTTTTATCCCGGAACGACCGATCCTTCGGCCGCTGTTGCGATCGATATTGAACCTGGCGGCGAGGTCGGCGGAATGGACTTCCGCCTGAACGAGCAGGCCACTTACCGCGTCCGTGGCCGTGTGGTCGATTCAACAACGGGGCAGATACCGCGCAACGTCAGTATTTCAATCACTCCGCGCGACCCCATAATTATGGCGGGAACGTCTTCGACCGGTTCTCCCTACAATGGCGCGGACGGAACGTTCGAATTGCGTGATGTTCCTTCGGGTTCTTATTGGATTCACGCCCAACTGCCGCCCACGACGCGGTTTCAGCCCGGAAGTCCGCCACCGAGACCCCCGATGGCGGTGGCTTCCATCGATGTTGCCGGTGCCGACGTTGATGGCGTCGTGCTTACGGTCCTTCCTCCCACGTCCATCTCGGGCCGAATTCGCATGGACGGACAGTCGTCCGCTTCAGGCCTGCAAGGGACGAGCATCACATTAGGCCCTGCGCTCCCCGGATTCGTACCCGCTCCCCCTCCGCCACCTGCGCGGCCAAATGCCGAAGGAGCGTTTCAAATGGATGGTGTCGTTCCCGGGGAGTATCGAGTGAACGTGATCGGATTACAGTCGGTTGGTCAGCAGTCCAACGTGTTCCTCAAGGAGGCTCGCTTCGGCTCTATTGACGTATTGTCGCAGCCACTGTTGATTTCGGGACCGGTTTCAGATCAGCTTGAAATCGTTCTGGGACAGAACTCGGGCCAGATCAGCGGGACAGTTCTCGATGAGCGGCAGCAGCCGCTGTCCACGGTCCAAGTCGTCCTTGTTCCTGATCTGCGTGAGCGCCGCGATCTTTACAAATTCGCTGCCACGGACACAAACGGCCACTTCACACTCCGCCCGATTCCCCCCGGCACATACAGGCTTTTCGCTTCGGAAGATCTCGAAGGCAATGCCATCTTTGATCCGGATGTGATGCGCCGATTGGAACAAAATGCGAAGCTGGTGAACGTGGTGGAATCCTCCAACGTCACGGTTGAATTAAAAGTTACTCCGACAATCGGTCGATAGAACCGCTAAACCCATCATGAATCTGGCGTCAGCACGCCGCCACCGCCGTGCCCGCTTCGTGTTATATACTGGCAGCGGTCCGGAAAGAACGATTAATCCGAATTTAGATAGAACGGGGAGCAGGTCATGAAGTTACTGGGTATTAGCGGTCTTGAAGGTTCGGTCTCCTTCAAAAAGGCCCACTGGCCGGGACTCGACGAACGCGAATACCGGATCTCGCAGGGGCACGATTCCGCCGCTGCGCTGATTGTCGACGGGGTGTGTGTTGCGGCGGCGGCTGAAGAAAGGTTCTCTCGCAAAAAGCACACCGGAGATTTCCCCGCCGGGGCTATCAGCTATTGTCTGTCGGAAGCTGGTTTGGCGATCGAACAGGTCGACGAAATCGCGCATGGCTTTGACTATGCACCGTATCGCATGGCCTACCCTGCCAAGCAGTATAAGGACGTCTTATCCCGGGAATCGCTCGCCGAACATGTACACAAGCTCTTTCCTGCCTTTCCCGCCGAGCACATCCATCCGGTACAGCATCACCTGGCCCATGCGGCGAGCGCCTTCTGTACTTCCGGTTGGGACGATTGCCTGGTGGTAGTGATCGATGGAATGGGGGAGGCGCACAGTGCCTCGATTTACCACGCGCGAGACAACAAGTTGCAAAACCTGCACCAGATCCCGGCGAATGACTCCATTGGGATCCTGTATTCTCTTGTGACGCTCCATCTGGGCTTTGACTTTAACTCCGACGAGTACAAGATCATGGGCCTGGCCCCTTACGGAAATCCAACGCGTTTCCGTTCCTTTTTCGACCAGGCCGTCGTGCTGGAACCAAACGGCTCCATTCAAATCCCGGTCCTACGAATGAATCGAACGAGAGATGAGCGTGAGAACTACACGGTCACGCGGAAGTACTTAGCGGAAAACCTTGTGCACGAGCGCAAACCGGATGAGGAGATTCGTGATGAACACTGGGATGTTGCTGCGGCCCTTCAGGAATGTTTGGACAAGACTATCCTGCACATATGCCGACACTTCGGCGCACAGACTGGATTGAAACGGTTGGCCATGGCCGGAGGTGTGGCCCTGAACTGCACTGCGAACGGAAAGCTCTTGCGGTCCGGTCTGTTTGACGACATCTACGTGCAGCCAGCCGCCGGCGACGACGGAACCGCGCTCGGGGCAGCGTTGTTCCGCGCTATGGTTATTGGCGATAGCCGGAATGGCAGGTTCCCCGTCCCTTTCCTCGGTCCCGCACACCCAATATCTGCGGTGGACGCCGCGCTTGCGCAGTTTGCAGACCGAATCGAAGTTGAGCGGTATCCAAACCTTGAGAATACGTGTGCGGTTGCCGCGGAGCGGATTGCGAATGGACAAGTCGTTGCCTGGTATCGAGGCCGGATGGAGTTCGGGCCACGTGCCCTCGGGCATCGCAGCATTCTGGCCGATCCCGGCCACCCGGAAATGCGCGACCGTATCAATGCCATGGTCAAAATGCGCGAGGCCTTCCGGCCCTTCGCCCCTGCGGTAACACTGGAACAGGCACACCTTTGGTTCGACATTCCACCGATGATGGAGCTGCCCTACATGATCATGATCGTGAATGTTCGAGAGCCCTATCGCTCCCAGTTACCCGCCATCACGCACGTTGACGGTACGGCGCGAGTACAGACGGTTTCCGCAAAAGACAACCTGGAGTTTCATACCCTGCTGCGGGCGGTCGGAACGCGGTTAGGGCGGGAAATGGTCTTGAATACGAGCTTTAACGTCAAAGGTCAGCCCATTGTAAACACCCCGACAGAAGCGCTTGAAACCTTTTTGCGCACCGGTATGGACTGCATTTTTTTGGAAAACATTCTAGTAACACGCAAGCGGTGACAAGACGAAAGGTGCCGAGGACTTCGGGTACCTTTGCTCCGGTTGTGCCAAGCTCCTTCAACTCCATACTCATCTGCAGAATACTCGGAAAATTGGTGCGGCGGCAAACGAGGCTGGAGATCCGGGACGATCCAGCGATCGACAACTGTGTTGCTGAGTGTGTAGGTTGCAAGGAGGCACTTTTATGGTGGCGACAAAGAAGTCGTCTTCCGTTAGAATCGCCGCTGGTCGCGTCATAGATTGTTGGACAAGGATCACCCTGAAGCACCGGCTCGATCTGGTCCTGTTCGCACAAAAGGAAATAGATGAATCAAGAAGGCAGGCTGGTGCTTGAAGATGGATACACGCTAGAAGGCCGGGTGTTCGGTTTTTCAAAAGCGGTATCGGGAGAGGTCGTGTTCAACACGGGAATGGTGGGCTACCCGGAGGCGTTAACAGATCCATCCTACCAGGGCCAAATTTTGGTTCTTACCTATCCACTGGTTGGGAACTATGGCGTTCCAGCCATGGAGCGATCGGACGAGTTGAATCAAGAATTTGAGTCCGATCGAATCCAGGTTTCGGGACTCGTTGTTTCCGATCTGTCCCTCCAATATCACCATTGGAAGGCTCGCCGGAGTCTGGACCAATGGCTTTTCGAAGCTGGCATTATCGGACTCTCCGGCGTGGATACCCGCGCCCTCACGAAGCATTTGAGAAACCACGGAAGTTTGCTTGGGAAGATCGTGTTCGATGATGTGGATGTGGAGTTTTGCGATCCAAACAGAGAAGATGTTGTGCGGCAGGTGACCGTGGCCGAACCGGTTCTCTATCCGGCAGGTACGCCTCGTATCGTCCTGGTGGATTGCGGGTGTAAACGGAGCATTCTGAGAAATCTCCTGGACCGCGGTGCAACAGTCTTACGAGTTCCCTACGACTATGATTTTGAAGGTGCAGATTTTGACGGGGTGCTGATCTCTAATGGTCCGGGTGATCCGAAAATGTGCAGCACCACCATCGCACGTACCCGCATATTGATGCAAAGGCGGGTGCCCCTGCTCGGCATCTGCCTCGGCGCTCAGGTTCTTGCGCTGGCCGCTGGAGCAAATACATACAAGCTAAAGTTTGGTCATCGAGGTCAGAACCAACCTTGCGTGGAGGTCGGCACAGAGCGCTGTTACGTCACGTCCCAGAATCACGGCTATGCCGTTGAGGTCGAAACTCTTCCCGCGGGGTGGCAGGCGTGGTTCGTCAATGCCAACGACGGTACAAACGAAGGGATAAGGCACTGCTCTCTACCCTTCAAAGGCGTCCAATTTCATCCGGAAGCCGCTCCCGGCCCGGTAGACACGAATTTCATCTTTGACGACTTTCTGAGGATGGTTCATGCCTCTTAAGTTCGAAAAGATTCTCATCCTCGGAAGCGGTGCCCTCAAGATCGGCGAGGCTGGCGAGTTCGACTACTCTGGAAGCCAGGCCGTGAAGGCGCTGAAGGACTCTGGCATTAAGACCGTCCTTGTCAATCCCAACATCGCGACAATTCAAACCTCGGACGACTTAGCCGACGAAGTCTACCTCTTGCCCGTGAGCCCTTATTTCGTCGAACAGGTCATTCAGAAAGAAAAACCGGATGGGATTTTCCTCGGATTCGGCGGTCAAACCGCGCTGAATTGCGGCCTTACGCTAGACGAAACCGGTGTTTTTGAGAAATACAATGTTCACGTGCTCGGTACGCCCATCCAGGCGATTCGCGAGACCGAGGATCGAGATCTCTTCGTCCGTAAACTCGCTGAAATCGGGGTTCGGGTGCCGAAGAGTATTGCGGCAACAGCCGTGGGGGATGCGATTCGGGCAGCGCACCAGATTGGTTATCCCGTCATGTTGCGCTCCGCATATGCCCTCGGAGGATTGGGGTCGGGACTCTGTACCAACGACGATAGTTTGCAGGAACGAGCCAGCCGGTCTCTGGCTCACAGCCCACAGGTCTTGATCGAGGAGTATTTAACAGGATGGAAAGAAATCGAATACGAAGTCGTTCGAGACCGCTTTGACAATTGCGTGACGGTTTGCAATATGGAGAACTTCGACCCGATGGGCATCCATACCGGTGAAAGCATTGTCGTGGCGCCAAGCCAAACGCTAAGTAACACGGAATATCATCGGTTGCGGAGCATTGCCATACAGGTCGTACGCCATTTGGGAGTCGTTGGGGAATGCAACATTCAATTTGCGGTTCACCCTTGCTCTGAAGACTACCGGGTCATCGAGGTTAACGCCCGGCTTTCGCGCAGTTCCGCATTAGCTTCGAAAGCGACGGGATATCCGCTGGCCTTCGTCGCCGCCAAGCTGGGACTCGGGTGCAGCCTGGTCGAGATGCGTAACTCGGTCACCGCATCGACGAGCGCATGCTTTGAGCCGGCGCTAGATTACGTTGTGGTGAAGGCGCCTCGCTGGGACTTGCAGAAGTTCCGTTGGGTCTCCAAACGGCTGGGCTCGGGCATGAAGTCCGTTGGGGAAGTGATGGCCATCGGGCGCAATTTCGAGGAGGCACTTCAAAAAGCCGTCCGTATGCTGGATATCGGAGTTTCAGGTCTCGTGGGAAATGGGGACAAGTTTCAATTTGTAGACCTCGAATCGGAATTACGCGATCCTTCGCATGAGCGGGTCTTTGCGATACCGGAAGCCATCAAACGCGGTTATCCGATCCAACGCATCTACGAACTCTCCCATATCGATCTGTGGTTCCTGCAGAAAATCGAACAAATCGTGAAACTGGAGCAACGAATCAAAGCGGCTTCCCGGGTCGGCTGCTCCTCCGGCCTGATGCTGGAGGCAAAGCAAGCCGGTTTTGCGGATCGCCAGATCGCCGATCTGCAGAAGTCGGAAGAAAGACGGATTCGCCAGCAGCGAGAAACTCTAGGGATCTTCCCCTGCGTCAAGCAAATCGATACGCTTGCCGCCGAATACCCGGCAAAGACAAATTATTTGTATCTCACTTACAACGGTCATGAGGACGACATCGCCACTGATGGTGAACGGCTGAACTCCATCATCGTCCTCGGTTCCGGGCCATATCGGATCGGTAGCTCGGTGGAGTTCGACTGGTGCTCGGTGAATGCCGTGAAAACACTTCGGGAACTGGGGCATCACACCATCATTGTGAACTGCAACCCAGAGACCGTCAGCACCGACTACAACGAGTGCGACACTCTTTATTTCGAAGAGTTGAGCCTGGAGACAATTCTCAACATCTGCGCGAAAGAGCGGCCTTTAGGAATCATCGTTGGGATGGGTGGACAAGCGCCCAACAATCTGGCGTTTCCGCTTCACGAAGCTGGAATCCAGATACTGGGCACACCTGTCGACAGCATTGACGCCGCTGAGGACAGGCATCGATTCTCGAATCTGCTGGATCAACTTGGGATCGCTCAACCGGAGTGGACGGAAGCTGTCAGTCTCAAGGACGTCCAGGCATTCGCCGCAAGAGTCGGTTATCCGGTCATCGTTCGACCCTCGTATGTGTTGAGTGGTGCGGCGATGGCCGTAGCCTCCAACAGTCGCGAACTGGAACACTACCTCCAGCGAGCCAGCCGCATTTCCCGAAAGTATCCAGTAGTTGTCAGCAAGTTTTTCGAGAATTCCAAGGAGCTCGAAATCGATGCCGTTGCATCAAAAGGTGAGCTGGTGGTGTCCGCCATCTCAGAACACGTCGAAAACGCGGGGGTGCATTCCGGCGATGCCACCTTGGTACTGCCACCCCAGCGGACTTACCTGGAAACGATTCGTCGCGCTCGGAAAATCGCACAGCAGATTGCGCGGTCGCTCAGGATCGATGGTCCATTCAACATTCAATTTCTCGCAAAAGGCAACGAAGTACGAGTTATCGAATGCAACTTGCGAGCATCGCGCAGTTTCCCGTTCGTTTCGAAGATTCTCAAAGTCAATTTCATCGCGCTGGCGATCAAGGTGATCATCGGCCTTCCTGTACCAAAGCTCAACAATTCACTGATGGATCTGGATTATGTCGGCGTGAAGGCACCGCATTTTTCCTTTACGCGTCTCGACGGGGCAGATCCAACGTTGGGTGTAGAGATGGCCTCAACTGGTGAAGTCGCTTGCCTGGGAAATGACTTTGAGGAGGCGTTCCTCAAGGCGATGCTATCCGTCGGTTACCGGCTGCCTATTCGAAGCGTTCTGCTGTCCACGGGTCCGATCGAAGTCAAAGCAACCTTCATTGAAAAATCACGCATACTTGAAAAGCTCGGCATGACACTGTACGCCACGCATGGTACTGCACAATTCCTTCGTGAAAACGGCATACAAGTCACGGAACTCTACTGGCCTCTTGAACAACATAGCCCGAACGCTTTGGAGTACTTAAGCCAGAGGAAGATAGACCTGGTGCTGAACATTCCGAAGAACTACCAGGAAGAAGAGCTCACGAACGATTATCTCATCCGCCGGCGCGCAGCTGACTTCGGTATCCCCCTGCTGACGGACATTCAGCTCGCGCACCGCTTCGTAGAAGCGATTTCGTCGAAGCGCATGGAAGATCTCGAAGTAAAGAGCTACAGAAGTTATGAGCGCTCGAATCAATTCGAGCAGTTCTCGAACGCAGTGATGCCGTTCGATCACGTCACCTCACTATCTCGTCGTCCCTAGGGGCACCATTTCCTAAATACGGTCACGTATAGCGCCCTCACCCGCCGCTTCGCGGCGTCCCTCTCCCAGAGGGAGAGGGACTAACCTTCCGAATGGTCCTTCTTCCCCTGGGAGAAGGTGGCCCGCGCGAAGCGCAAGCCCGCTAGGGCGAAGCCCCAAGAGAAGGGCCGGATGAGGGCAAATACGTAGCTTCTACTCACTCTTGTCCTAACCAATTTCCCATGTTCCGGGGACGCCTTGTATAAATCCCGGCATAAGCGTAACCTTCCCAACGCTGTACCGCGTCCGTTTGCGTTATAGGTTCCCAGGTTCCGTGGTAGCGTCTTCCACCGTAGTGAGGACAATGGGGTTTTGATTTGGCTGTTCCACTATTCCTGAACACGTTCGAGCAGTCCGGTCTAAGTACGTGGCTCCGGGAATCGCCGTCGGTTTTCGGGTTCTACTTCATCCTTGTTTTTCACACCATCGGACTGGCGTTGGTGGTGGGTCCGAATACGGCAATCGACTTACGTCTGCTTGGTGTGGCTCCCGCTATTCCACTGCCTCCACTGAGGAGCTGGTTCAAGCTGATGTGGTTGGGCCTGGCGATAAATGTCACATCGGGTATATTTCTGGTGCTCGCGTACCCGTCAAAGGCCTTCACGAACCCGGATTTTTATATCAAGCTGACGCTCATCGGGTTCGCGGTATGGACCTTGCGGAAGATTAAGAGACAGGTGTTCGATGATTCAAGCCTGAGTGAAGCAGCCATATTGGCCAGAGGCAAGATGCTGGCTGTGTGGTCGCTGGTGCTTTGGGCGGGCGTCATTACGGCGGGACGTTTGTTGGCATACACCTGCAGCTATCTTGTGTATGGCGTTCCCTGTTAGCCGGTTCAGTATGGATTTTCCACATCTACACCTTTTGCTCAATCACTTTCCGATCGTCGGCACGATGGTTGGAGTCGGGCTGTTCCTCATCTCGTTCCTTGTAAAAACCGAAGACGTTGGGCGAAGCAGCCTTATCGTTTTTGTGGGCATGGCTCTCTTGACGATTCCGACGTTCATGACCGGCGTCGGCGCACAGGAAAAGATGGTGGCCGATCCCAGCGTGTCCAACGCCCTGATTCAAAGGCACGAAGGCGCGGCGGAGTTGGCCGTGTGGTTTATGGAGATCACCGGTGCGCTTGCCGTGGTTGCACTGTGGCAGTCCGCTCGAAGGGCGAGTCCGGCACCTTGGAACACATCAGCCATCCTGGTTTTTTCGCTTGTGACGGTGGGCCTTATGGCCAGAACCGGGAATACAGGCGGTGAAATTCGGCATTTGGAAGTTCGGTCCGCTCAGGAAGGGACGGCCGCGGAAGCGACGATGGCCTATTTTGAACCATCACCAGCCAAGTTCACGCGTCTGATGGTCGTCAACAAATGGTGGTGGGCGTTCATGATGGATTTGCACTTCGTAGGGCTGGTTCTTTTGATCGGCACGATAGGAATGTTGAACCTGCGTGTGCTGGGTTTTGGGAAGCAATTGCCGATCGCCCCGTTGAACAAGTTAGTCCCCTGGGGCATCGCCGGATTTGGCATCAATCTGCTGACCGGCCTTCTGGCTTTTATCGGGATGCCGACGTTTTACACCCACGACATCGCGTTTGTACTCAAGATAGGGGCCATATTGCTCGCGGTAACCACCCTGGGGCTGTTTTATCTAACGGGCGCTTTCCGCGACTGTGAGGCTGTGGGGCCTGGGGAGAATGCGCCACTGCGCGCCCGGTTTATCGCCGGGACCTCATTGGTCCTCTGGTTTGCAGTCATTGTTTTGGGCCGCTACATACAACCCTTACAGGACAGTATCGCCCGCTGATGTTTTGCAGTTGACACGGCTGTGCTTTTGGAGGTATTGGGAACCAAATTCAAGGAGATTCTCCGTTGCGGCTGAATACGACTTCGACAAGCCGGTTGAATTTACTGGAACCCTCAAGCAGATGGAGTGGATCAACCCCCACGCCATGCTGCACCTTGAGGTGACGAACCACGACGGCAGCAAGGCGGTTTGGATCTTTCAGACCACGGGTGCGGGTGCGCTGCGTCAGAAAGGCCTGGCCCGAGCGTCGCAAGGGGGACTGGCAGTAGGCGAGACCTACACCATCTCGGGGTTTGCGGCCAAGAATGGCAAGCCACAAGGGTTTATCAAGACCTTGAAGATGCCCGATGGACGGCTGATCACAATGTGGTTCGGGGATCCGAACGGCAATTAGCACGGACCGGCAGTGCCGGCCACGAGCCCCATCGCAGAAGAGAATCACGGTTAGGAGATGACAACATGAAGCATCCATTCTTGCGCTTCAGTTTTTGCGCGCTTGTCACCATTGCGACTTGCCTGGCGCTCGCGTCATTGGCCCAAAACCAGAAAGTCGACTCGACGCCTCCGGCTTCGGTCTCGACTCCGCGCGCGCCGGATGGCCATCCCGACCTGAGCGGTATGTGGAACGGCGCTGGCGGTGGGATAGGCCGCACATCGGAGGACAACGGCAATATCACTTCGAATGTCGCATCCCGCAGGTGTGCTCCGAACCAGAGAGGGTGTCGCGATCAAACCAACCAGACCGTCGACGGCGAGTTCACGGGGAGAATGGATCCCAACCGGCCCCTCTATAAGCCGGAGTTCTGGGATAAGGTTCAGGACCTGGATAGAAACACGAACACCGTGGATCCGATCTTCAAGTGTCAGCCGTACGGCGTGCCACGCATGGGACCTCCCACAAAGATCGTTCAGACGGCCAACGAGGTGATCTTCCTTTACGCAGCGGCAGGAGCTGGCACGCAGCCCAATGATTTTCGCATCATTCCGACGGACGGACGCGCGCACGATCCGGTGAGGGCTCAGGACGTGAGCTATTACGGAGACTCCGTCGGTCATTGGGAGGGCGATACCCTCGTCATTGACTCGGTTGGATTCAACGACATCACCTGGCTTGACAGAGGTGGATATTTTCATACCGACAACATGCACCTGACTGAGAAACTGTGGCGCGAGGGGAGCACGCTCCACTATCAGGTTACGGTCGACGATCCCGGAGTGCTGCTGCAACCTTGGGTGATGACTCCTCGGATACTGAGGCTAAATACCAATCCCAAGGCCTACATTCGCGAGGGCGATCCCTGCCGCGATGTCGACTATGAAAACATGGTCTCCAAGATAAGACATTAATTATGCGAACGAACCTGGCGGTAACCGTTGGAACGGTTGTGATCGTTATCGTGGTGGCTGGTGGTGCACAGCCGGTCTGGGCGCAGCGGACGACACCGCCGCCGACCGCAAAGGCCGTAGCTGCGGGAGACCGCAAGTCGGTCTTGTTTAACTGGATGTGGTATATGGGCATGCTCCGGGGGGTCCAGGAAGTCGATGCCGTCGCCACGCTCGAACTCCAGGGCACCGGCACGATCCAGGTGCAGGGACAGCCATGCAGGCTGACGAACTACCGCGCCAGCATCAACTACCAGGTTTCCGGAATGAGGGTGCAGTACACGTGCACTGTTCCTAACGGCCAGTCTCACAAGGCGATTGACGTTGTAAGCGGACAGTTTGCATGGGATGAGGATATGGTGGGAGCCGGCCTGGTCCCCGGACGCGGCACTGCCACGCCCAACCGAGCCGCCCTCAACGAGCGGCTGATCCGGTTGTGGAGCAGTCCTCAGGGTGCGCCCAAGGCTGCCGCCGCCGGCGGCGAGAATACGAAAGTCGCGATCGAAGGAGGCAAGCCGGTCGTGACCTTTCCGATCCCGGGCGTGCAAGGCGCGATAGCCAAGACAACGCTGAACGCCGAGAACCAGGCCGAACGAGTCGAAACGACGCTAGGCAACGTCGTCACCGAATTTACGTATGAGAAGTATGACGACTATAACTCGCCCGATGACAAAGTCTTTGGCTACTTTCCGGGTCACATCGTCGAGAAACGGAACGGCGTGACCATCCTCGACTTGACCGTGAAACAGACGGATGTCGGCAATCTCTATGTCGTGATGCCGGTGCCGCAGACTGTGCGAGCGTCCTCGGCGGCGCAGCGCTAAAGCGGATTAGTCCCTCTCCCTGTGGGAGAGGGTTTGTCGACCCTCACCCGGCCTTCGGCCACCCTCTCCCAGAGCACTCTTGTCCAAATTACCAGATGCGTTTCGCTGCAGAAGCAGGAGTGATGCGGTTTTCATTGGATTCTCTATTTGGAAACCCGTTCTGGAAATGTCCCTCTCCCTTTGGGACAGGGTGGCGCGGAGCGCCGGGTGAGGGCTGGAAAAGCACCCTCATCCGGCCCTTCGGGCCACCTTCTCCCAGAGGGAGAAGGACACGAGCCTCCATTTCGGCTAATTTGGACACTAGTGCTCCCAGAGGGAGAGGGACTTGGCTCTGGATAGTCGACAATCCCGTGAGAAATGCGGTCCTAGAACGCGAGCCTCAAGGCAAATTGGATCTGTCGTGAGGTCGTCGCCGTATCGATGATCCGGCCTGCCGAGCCATTCCTGGCCCCTGTGGATCCCGCAAAGATCGGCGTGATCATGTTGCCGAAATTCGGGTGGTTCAGCATGTTGAAAAACTCTGCGCGAAACTGCAGGTTCGTGCGCTCGGAAAGGTTGAACTGCTTTTTCATCGCGAAATCCAAATCGGCCAACGGCGGGCCGATCACCGCATTCTTCGCCAGATTTCCGAAAGTTCCTGCCGGCGGCAGGATGAACACGCACGGATCAAACC
>WNGK01001189.1_pt1 | contig 27867 bp, 21 predicted proteins | sample 5400601 | NCBI WGS metagenome assembly WNGK01 (sample SAMN13153376, study PRJNA577476) | soil metagenome | isolation source: 60 cm soil or saprolite under Garry oak tree replicate 1 | place: USA:California | collected 2016-06-15
ATTTTGAAAAGCAGGAATTGAGGGTTCGGCTAATTGTAAGGACGCCGCCGGACACCGACGAAGCGGACGCGATGTTCTCGGTGGGATTCTTCGATTTCCCGATGCTCGTCAATATTCGTCTTCCGCAGGGATTACGTTGTGCGATCGTGCTGAACGAATTCGACAATGATAACAAAAGTGCCGATTTCACCTTCGTTTACTTTCCGGGCTCGCGCGCCAGCCTCAAGGAAAAACCCTACTATGACGAGATTCTTTCCAGTCTGCGAAAACCGTCACAGCCGTAGACGCGAACTCGCCGCGATGAACTGCAGCCGGTGGCCGCTGCCCTGCTAGGTGTTCCGAATTCAGAAAGGAATTAGGTCATGTTGAAGCAAGCCTCAGGAAAGTTAATGTTGATAGTGATCGCGTTGTTGCTTTGCTCAGCGCCAGAGGCGTTTTCTCAGTCTGGCGACAAATCCCCAATGCCAACACCAACGCCGAAAGAGACCAGGAAAACCTTTACCCTCCAAATCGAAGTTTGGGCAGGCGATTCGCCTGAGAAGGTAGATAGAGCTCCTGTGTACGTGGAGTCGAAAGAAGAGGGCGAACGATTCAAGAAGAAAACAAATACAGATCGGCAGGGTATGGCCAGTTTCTATCAGGTACCGCAAGGCAGGCTTCTGATTCAGGTTGTGGTTCCGGAATACGACACTTTTGGTGAGGTCTACGACCTGCAGGACAACCAAACCCTCAAAATCACCCTTAAGAAACGCCCACCTTTATGAATGCGACGGCGCGAAAACCTTGCAGTTTCCGTCGGCCGTTAACAGGCGGCATCTGGGGAAGTGTTCCTCAATCACAAAAACCGCACGCGGGCGGTAGTAGTGAGCGCTCTGAACCCTGTACCAGTGAGTCCTCATTAAGACCGCATTTCGTCTTGGGAACCAAGTATCGTGCAGAGTTTTGAACTGTCGATATTCCCTCCCGAAACTAAGCAGACGACTTTTCCTTTTCCTGCCTTTCCTGACAGAGCGCACGCAACGGAACACGCCCCGGCGCCTTCGGCAATTACGTGGTTGCGTTCGACCATCAATCGCAGCGCACTAGCGATTTCTTTCAACTCTGCTACCAGCGAGCCGTCAATCAACTCTTGCGCGCGTTCGAGCATTTGCGGGAAGACGGTTCTCGCGCCGATGCCATCCACGAATGAAGCTTGGTGATCGATCTCCTTCGGCTCGCCTGCCGCCAACGAAGCCGCCAGCGGAGCCGACGTTGCCGCTTCCGCGGCGAATATTTTGCACGTGGGACGCAGCGCGCGCAGCGCCGACGCAATACCGCAAGTCAATCCACCGCCGCCCCAGGGAATCACTACTGCATCGACGTCCGGCAGGTCTTCCAGAATCTCGAGCGCGATGGTTCCGTTGCCGGCCATCACATTGAGATCGTCAAACGCGTGAATGAAGGTTGCATCAATGCCAGGATACGCGCGCTGCTCAAACGTGTTCCACCACTTGTCGAATGCCACTTTGACTACGCGTCCTCCCAGTCGCTCGATGGCCTTGACCTTTGTTTCGGGCGCGCTCTCAGGAGCGATGACGGTGCAGGGTATGCCGAGTTCGCGGGCGCTCCAGGCTACTCCCTGAGCCATGTTACCTGCCGAGGCAGTCAGCACTCCCCGAGCTAACGCGTCCGAATGCATATGACCGATGGCATTGGTCGCGCCTCGAATTTTGAACGAGCCGATCGGTTGCAGGTTCTCCAGCTTCAGATAAATTTCGGCCGGCGCAGCGTTGACGTTGAGCCGCACCAAAGGCGTGCGAATCGCCGAGCCCGCGATTGCGCGACGCGCGTTTTGAATTTCAGCAAGAGAAGGTAGTGCTGTCATTTGTTCTCCACATCGCATTCGAAGCGACATGACTGGAGCCCTTATCGTTTAGTCTCGCGAGTCTGAGCCGGTCGACGCTTCTTCGGGTAAATCGCTTTCACGACCGATACAACTCCCTTCGGTCGTGGAGGCGGTGCTTCGCCGAGCTTGCGAGCATCATCGGTGGCGACTTCTATTGCCTGACGCACATACTGCCGAATCTCAGGCCGCGCGAGATCCGCCGGCGTCCTTATCGAAATGTGGCGGATCTGTTTTCCTGATCCTTCAAGAACTCCATCAGGATCGTCGAGCGTCGCGCCCCAATTGAAACCGAGATTCACATGGCTTGAATAAACAGCAATGTGGAAAATGCCATCCCTCAGTCGGTCACTAGTCCCGTAGCCAATCGCCACGGCACTGTAAGCATCGTAGATATTTTCGTAACACGGCGCCATCTCTTCGAGGACGAGTGCGCGAAGGTTCAGCGCGAGATCGCGAATCTCGCGATCGTATGGCTTCAGAAACTTGATCAATTCTTTTGGTGGGGATTGTCCCACGATTCCTCCGCTGCTTTTAGCCCAGCGCTGCACAGCATCGCGGTGCTTTGCGCCTTTGCGCCTCTGCGTCTTTGCGAGAAAGATTTTGAAGCCTGGCCTGCGTGAATGCAACGGTGAACAAGGTTCCCGCAAAGGCGCAAAGACGCAAAGAGCGCACGGCGATCTACCTAACAACCATCGACGTGAACACATAAGCCTGCAGAAAAACGAGAAGTCCGACCAGCGCAGCGAGCGCGATGCTATGAAAGAAAACATAGCGCAGGATGTCGCCTTCGTGACCATACCAGCGCGTTGCCGTGCTGGCCACGACGATCGATTGCGCATCGATCATCTTGCCCATTACGCCGCCTGAACTATTCGCCGCAGCCATCAGCGTCGGACTCAGACCAAGTTGGGTTGCGGTGATTTTCTGCAAACTCCCAAACAGAACGTTGGAAGACGTATCCGACCCTGTCAGGGCCACACCTAGCCAACCAAGCATCGTGCCGAAGAAGGGATAAAGAAACCCAGTCTTCGCAAAGGCCAGTCCGAGTGTGGCATCCATGCCTGAATAGCGCGTCGTGAATCCAATCGCCATCATGGCCGCAATGGTCAGCAGTGAATAGCGCACCAGCTTGAGAGTCTTCCAGTAGACGCGCGCCAAACCGGAGATTGAATAGCCCATCGTCAGAGCGCCAATGATCGAAGCCAGCAGAATGCCGCTGCCGGTGGCTGACAGCCAGTTGACGTTGAAGACCGCGCCCTCGGCGGTCGGCTTCACCACAACGGGCGGGACTCGGAGCACAAGCTTGTCGAGGCCGGCAACCGCGATCTTCGGAAAGGAGATTCCGTCGAGAAAAGCTTTGGTCGGTGGCAAGCCCCAAACGAAGACCACCACACTGAGAATTATCCACGGCAGCCAGGCGCGGAAGACTTTGCCACGGAGACACAGAGGCACAGAGGAAGAATTTAGAGAACTTGATTCAATTACCCGATCAGCGCCCTGGCTCTTCTCTTCATCCTCAGCATTATCTCTGTGTCTCTGTGCCTCTGTGGCTTCTTCTGGTTCCTCGCCGGGCAAACGCCAGATGCGTTTCGGATGCCAGACCCTTATGAAGAGCGCTACCGCCGCAATCGAAACCGCGGCCGCCACGACATCCACCAACCACGGACCATGGAAGTTTGACATCAAGAATTGCGGGACGGCGAAGAAGACCCCGGCGATCAAGATCGCGGGCCAGATTTCCAGCATGCCGCGAAAACCGGCAAAGGCCCAGATCAACAAGAAAGGAACAATGAGCGAGAAGAAAGGGAGCTGCCGTCCAACCATCGCACTAAGTTCTCTGAGGTCGAGGCCGGTCACGCTTTGCAACCCGATGATAGGTGTACCCAGCGCTCCGTAAGCAACGGGCGCCGTGTTGGCGATTAGCGACAAACCCGAAGCAGCGAGCGGCGTGAAGCCCAGTCCGATGAGAATCGCTCCGGTAACCGCGACGGGTGTGCCGAAACCGCAAGCGCCTTCAATGAAAGCGCCAAAGCTAAACGCCACCAGCAGGAGTTGTAATCTTCTGTCTTGAGTGAGACCGGTAATGCTGTGACGGAGGATGTCGAAGTATCCACGCTCGTTCGTCAACTGATAAAGAAAGATCACGTTAAGCACGATCCAGCCGATGGGGAACAGTCCGTAGCCGGCGCCGTAGACCGCTGAGGTCGCAATCATCTTCGCGGGCATGCCAAAGACCAGAGTGGCAACGATCAAAGAAGTGGCGAGCCCGAGCAGGGCCGCATAGTGCGCTTTGACCCGGAAAACTCCGAGACTGCCAAGCAGGGCTAAGATCGGAAGCGCCGCCAGAAAGGTCGAAAGCACGGCGTTGCCCAACGGATCATAAACTTGCGACCAGGTCATTAACGCTCCTAATGTCTCTCAGCGTAAGCCCGGGATATTTATCACGCCGTGCTTCAATACGCCAAGCGAGTTCGCGCTATTCTCCTTGACGCGTTGAGCGAGTTTGAATATGCTTCGCGCATCTCGCAAGAACCTGGGATTGAAACCGAGTTCCACTTAACTCGAAACCCGGAACTCGAAACTCGAAACTCGAAACTTTTGATAGGCTGGTCCTCAGAGCCTGCGACTCAACCGCCGCAATCTTCTCGCTCCAGCCTCGGGTCTTCCAGAAAGGAACATGACAATGAACTGCGACAAGACTCTCGTCGCCGAAGTTGGTGGCTCGAAACCGGTCTTCAAGTTAAAAGACAAGACGGCTTTCTTCTTCAGAGCGGATTTGGCGGTTGATGCCGACGGCGCTCCGCGAGCTTACCATCCCACTAACGACAAGATCGCGCTTGATTTCAAAGCAAACGGATTCCCCTTTGCCTTGGTTAAGGTGAATGGAAAACCCATTATTCAAGGCCCAAACGATCCCGCTCCGGGATTCTTCGTTTCGACCACATCGCTCGAAGATACGACCAAAGCGGAAACCGATCCCCGACGCTACGTCGACTCCGAAACGATTTCCTACATCGTCCTTCCTCCGGCGCTGGTTGGAAGCGGCAAGGCGAGGCTCGGAGACTTTGCCGTAGTGATCGATAGGAAGAATGGCAAATCATCGTTTGCCATCTTCGCGGACATCGGACCGAAAAAGAATCTGGGCGAGGGTTCAATCGCTCTCGCCAAAGCTCTGGAACTCAAAAAAGATCCGAAACACGGGGGACCCGTTGCCGACCTGATTTACATAGTCTTTCCCGGTTCTAATCCCGATCACAGACCAAAATCTCAGGAGGAAATAAACACCCGTGGCGCTGAGGCTTTTGCGCTGTGGGGAGGGATGGACCAGGTGAATGCTTGTTTTGGAGATGATTGACCTGAAGCGCCGATGGTTTCCCTGAGCATACAACGGCCAGCGGCGCGTCGGCCGTTTTGGCTGGAAGGACCAACACGGCAGCTTGCTTTCTTTCTCCGGCGATGCTTGCCTCAATGAGATCGGCATCACGAACTTCCTGATTCTCAACGAAAACACCTCGCTGGGACGCTTCGTCGGATTCGGTTCGGGCTTCGATACCGTTCCCGACAACACATACCGCAATCCGCCGAACTCCAACGTCATCTGCGGCGAGGATGTTGACCAGGACATTCGGGTCTTCGCTGAGTTCATGCGAGCGACCAAGGCGCCGCCGCGCGATCCGGACATCATCGCGCAGTTCAACGCTGATGTTTCGGCCGGGGCACAGCTTTTCGCCGCCATGGTCGATCAGAACGGTAACTTGCAGTACAGCTGTAGCGTCTGTCACATGCCGTCCATCGTCACGGCTCCGCCGTGCACGGATATTAACGGTCACACGTTCACCGTGCCGGTGGCCCTCGGCAACAAGGTCGTTCGTCCCTTTGGCGATTTCCTGTTGCACAACATCGGGACGGGCGATTTCATCGTGCAAAACGGCGGGCAAGTCACGCGCACCAAGATCCGCACAGCCCCGCTTTAGGGGGTGCGCACGCGTGACCGCTTAATGCACGACGGCGAGTCGCTGACCTTCAATGAGGCTATCGTGCGTCATGCGGGCGAGGCTGCGGCTGTTGTCGGCAGATACCAATTGCTCAGTGCAACGCAGAAGAGGCAGGTCATCACTTTTCTTGAATCACTGTAGATTCGCGCGAACCTACAGAAAACTCCTCTAACCATTTCCCGGAAGAGTCGTCGGACATAAAACCTGGCGAGTCTTTCCGGCCGAGTCCAACGTGAAAAAGATCAATCTCGTTCAGGAGCGCTCTATGCGCCTGCCGTTGAAGGCGTTGCTTCGCCCTCGCCCGGCTCGCGTTCAGTAGTTCTTTCCCACTTGATTACTTTCAGGTCGAAAACGAAAATCGAATAGATCACGGGCACGAGCAGCAGCGTGATGAAGGTTGCGGCGCATAGGCCGCCGATCTGGGCGTAGCACATTGGTTCCCAGAGTGGGCCGCCGTGCGCGGCGAGTGGGAAGAGCGCGATGACGGTTGCGCCGACGGTGATCAGCACCGGCCGCAGGCGCATGATGCCGGCGTCCAGCAGCGCCTCGCGCAAGGGCTCACCTTCGGCGTGCTTTTCTTCAATGAAGTCGAAGAGCACGATGATGTGACTGACGATCACGCCGACCAGACTCACGATGCCGAGGAACGCCATGAAGCCAAACGGCGCACCCATGATCCACAGCGCCGCCAGCGCGCCGACCATCCCGTAAGGCACAGCAGCGAAAACGATAAACGGTTTAACTGCGTTCTTAAACTGAAACACGAGCGCGAGAAAAATCATAATCACGGAGATCATGAGCACTATGGCAAGATCCTTGAAACCCTTGACCTGATCCTCCTTCTCCCCTCCGACTTCCAGCTTGTAACCGACCGGCAAAGAGTTCTGTAGCCCGGTCAGTTTTGGTTGAGCAAGTTTCGTGATCTCAGAAGCGAGATGTCCCTCCGCGGGCATCGCCGCGACGGTGATGGTGCGAAACTGATTGCGCGAGCGAATCTTCGCGTTCTGCATCGAGTACTCGGTAGAGGAAACCTGACCCAGAGGAACCTTCTCCGTTCCCTGTGAAGAGTAAACGTAAAGATCCTTCAGGTTGCCGAGCTGGGCCCGCTCTTCCATACGCAGGCGCGCGACGACTGGAATCTGTTTGTCGCCCTCGCGCAAAGTAGTCACCTGCTGGCCGGACGTTGCCGTGGCTGAGGCCGCGGCCACATCGATGTTCGATACGCCCGCCAGATTCGCGCGATCCGGATCCGTCCTAAGGTTGACGGCGAAACTCTCGCTGCCCCAATCGTCGCGCACTCGCTCGGCGATCGCAGTATCCTGAAGAATCGTCTTCACTCGTTCGGCCAGGTTGCGCAGCGTTGGAATGTCGCTGCCGCTCAGGCGAATCTGCACGGGAAGACCGACGGCCTTACCTGATTCAAGCTGCCGCACATCGATACGCGCGCCCGGCACTTTCGCGGAAAGCGCATCCTGCAACGGCCCAATCAAATGTTCCGTGTCGTGCTTGTCCTTAAGTTGAATAATGATCTGCGCGTAGTTCAATTGCACCAGTTCAGGAGAAACTGAAAACCAGAAGCGCGGTCCACCGCCGCCGGCGAAAGTCGTCAACGATTGCAGCATGTCTCCTTTGCCGTGCGCCTGCCCGAATTCTTTTATCGCGTCGCGAATCACTTGTTCTGTCTGTGCCGCTGTTTCGTTAGTCGCTTGCAACGGCGCATCCTCCGGCAACCAGACGTCGACGTAAGAAAGATACGAGAGATCTTTCGGGAAAAACTGCGTCTTGAGTTGGCTCATCAACAGGGCGCCGAGCGCAAGGAAGGCAAGCGATGCAGCCATCACTTTCCAGCGATGATTGATGGCTGAAGTGCCGACGCGATAGTAGAACGCGGCGAATCCCTTTTGGCGACGTTCTTCAATGGGCAACTCTTTTTTCGGCCGCAGCAGGTAGTAACTCAGCAGCGGGATGAACGTCATCGAGACCAGACGCGACGCAACCAGCGAGCAGGTGAGTACAATCGGCAAACTATAGATGAACTGGCCTGTCGCTCCGGCCAACAGCAGGAACGGCAGATACGCGACGATATTTGTGACGGTTGCATACATGATCGCGGTCGCCAGCTTTGTTGGCCCCAGCCACGCCGCGATAATTGGCGGATGACCTTCGGCGAGGGCGCGCTTGATCGAATCACCTGCCACAACGGGATCGTCCACCAGCAAACCGAGCGCAATAATCAACGTGGCGATCGAGACTTGTTGCAGGTCAATCCCGAGCGCGTACACCATCCCGAAAGTCATCGCCAGCGTGATCGGAATTGAAAGCGCCATCAGCAAAGCGGAGCGCCAGTCCCAAAAACCGATGAGCGCCACGATGATGACAAGAATGATCGCCTCGTAAAGGCTATTCATGAAAAGATCGATGCTCTCTTCGACCTGCAGCGGCTGGTCGGAGGTGCGCGCGTATATCAGGTCTTGCGGGAGTTGCTGTTTGAGGCCACCCAGCGCGGCATCAACCTCTTTTCCAAACGCGCCGATCTGCTGGCCGGAACGCATCTGCACCGCGAGCGTGACGGCGCGGCTGCGATGCCAGTTGCCTTGCTGGTCACGCCAGTTGAAATAGTTGAGGTAGCGCGCAGGATTCTGATAGCCGCGCACGACATCCACCAGGTCACGCAAGTACAAAGACGTTCCGGATTTGGACGGAACCAGGACGTCGCCAATCTCTTTCTCGCTCTTAAACTCTCCTGAGGGATTGATCGTTATATTCTTGCCCTCGACATTAATCTGGCCGCCGCCGGTAGTGATATTGCGCGCGCTCAGCAGGTTCCCAAGGTTCGAGGGATGGATGCCGTAAGAAGCGAGGCGCTCCTGGGAATAGAGCAGGTAAATCTGTTCGTCTAGCACGCCTTTGCGATCAACTTTGGAGACGGTCGAAGCTGTTTTCAGAGTTCGATCGATCAAGTCAGTGAAATCATCCATTTCGCGATATGTGTACTTATCGCCCGCTACCGCCGCGAGTTTCTGCTCGGTTTCGCCCGGGTCGCGAATCACCACCGGCGCCCAGGCGTCGGGATGAATTTCTGAAGCTTGCAAGCGTTCGCCGAGAAACTCCTGCACCAGAGCCAGCAGTTGCTGGTCGTTCAAATCGGATAGACCATCAACGCCTGCAGCGCTCGCGCCCTGAACGGCGCGCAGATCGCGCGCCGCATTCTTCTCCTTGAGATACGCGATCAGGAGATTAAGAGGAGCTTGCAATAGCCGCGGCGAAGCGGCTTGCGCCAGGCTGACGACAATCGTGAACCGCCCGTTTCTGTTTGCCTGCGAGACTTTAGCGCGCTCTTCTTCAATAGCTTTCCGTATATCCGCGGCGCGTGGCGCAATCTCTGTTGCACCGGCTTTCGGGCTGGCCACGGTTAGCATCAACGCGGCAGTATCGCCAAAGTCTCGGATGAAATTGATCGGGCCGGCTCCCTGCGGGAGATTCGTGACAGCATCGAGCCGAAGACCGATGTCAGCTAGTTCTTTGCTGGTGTCTTTGAGGTTTTCGTCCAGTTCGAGATAGACCACGGCGAGGTTGGTGCGCGAGATGGATTCGATCTTCGTGACTCTTGCATTGCCGGCGATCGTCTGTTCGACAGTCTTGGTGACGAGTTGCTCAACCTTTTCCGCGCTGGCGCCGGGCCAGGGAACCAGCGCGACCGCCGTGCGCACCTGCACCTCAGGATCTTTGCGCTGCGGCATACTCAAGTAGCCATAGACGCCCCAAAGGCAAGTGCCAATCAACAACACCCAGGAGATCTGCCGCGTCTGCACGAAGAAGCGCGCAGTGTTATGAGTCTTCTCGATGATTTCGGCATCAGTCTTTCCGTGGGACATAAGTTATTGCCGATTGCCGATTGCCAATTGCCGATTTCAAACCTGTTGAGTCGGCCTCACTTGAATTTCGTAAATTCATGTGCAGCCATCGCAAACTGCCAATTGGCAATCGGCAATTGGCAATCGGAAATGCTAAGGAATCACCTGCACTGCTTCACCATCGGCGACCAATGGTGCGCCGGTGGTGATGACGCGCTCGCCAACCTTCACACCGCTGGTAATTGCGACTGAGTTACCGATAGTTTCGCCGAGCGCAACGTTGCGTTGTCGCGCCACCTGCTTCCCGCCCTGCTCTTCCACGACAAAGACGGCGTAAGAGTTTGCTGGGTCTTTTGCTCGCACGATCGCCGTCAGCGGCACGGCTGCGACTTGAGTTGTAGGACCGGTGTCCCCTACTTGAAGGGAAGCAATCATCCCGGACTTCAAACGATTTTGCGGATTCGGGATTGTGACTTCGACTGCGAAGACTCGGCTGCTCGGATCAGCCGACGGCGAAATGGCCGTGATGTGACCGCGAAATTCTTCGCCGGGAAAGGCTTCCGTAACTACTGCGAGAGAGTCACCGAGTTTGAGTTTGCCGACGGCTAGATCGGCAACTCCGAAGACCGCCTTCACCGCGGTGAGATCGCCTACCGTGAATCCTACAGTTCCCGGCGAGACGAGTGTGCCCACTTCAATTTTGCGCTGCAATAAAACGCCACTGATCGGAGCGCGCAGAGTCGTATCTTCGAGGGGAATAGTTGCTTCGGTCGTCGTCGCTTCTGCCGCTTTGATGCGGGCGCGCGCGACTTCTATTTCCGCTCTGGCAGTTTCAACTCTCGATTGTGCCGCCGCGGATTGTGATTTCGCCGCGTCGAGTTTCGCTTCCGCGGCCTCGAATTGCGCGTGCGCTGCGTCGTAATCTGTTTTTGTCAGACTCTGACTGGCAAAAAGCGTCTGCGCGCGTTCCCAATCAAGTCGAGCCTTATTGTAGCCGGCCTGCGCTTCGGCCACTTGCATCTTGCTCGCTTCGAGCGCTGACTTCGCTTCATTGAATCGCGCCTGACTGCTTTCGAGTGATGAACGCGTCTGCGCCGCTTGCGCTTTGGCCTGGTCCACTTTGGCGGCGTAATCGGTGGGGCGCACGCGTGCCAGGACCGCGCCTTTTGAAACCACGTCGCCTTGCTGCAGGTAACGCCACTGGCCATCTGATCCCTTGACCTGCGGCACGCTTACGATGTAGCCGCCGACCTTGAATGCCAAATCAACCTGCGTGCGCGGCGCGATCGACGCTGAGTAACGCTGGCTGTTTTGTGTCGAGATCATTTCAACCGGTTTCGCTTTGACTAATTTAAGTGGGGCTTCTTTTGGCTTAGCGCCACAACCCAGTGAAGCGCTGATGAAGAAGAGGATCCCGAGAATCATCAAGTGATTTCTTAGATAGTGTGTTGAGTCCCGTAGGGACGTAATGTTTATAGTGGCGATCGACCTCTTATGTCTCAGCCCCGCTAGGGGCGACATGTCGCTCCTAACGGAGCTAATAATTCCTGGAAGGTTCATCGTCGCTATAAACATAGGGCTCCTACGGAGCCAAGTGTTCCGCGCAGTATCGTGAGTTTGATCTCGACACGTAGGCTCAATCATTCGGCTATTTTCAACCGCCACTTTTTACAATCGTCCTTCATCCACAGCCACTCATCGCGACTGATGTAGCTGGGTTTCATTTGTCTTCACCCGTGGCTTTCTCGAACTCTGCTTTCGCGGTCCAGAAACCAAGCAGCGCTTTTTGGTACTGGAAGTTCGCATCGGCCAGCGAGGTCTGCACCTGCAGCACATCTTTCAAGAGTGATGCCTGTACGCGATATCGGTTCGACATAACTGTCACGTTCGCCGCTGCAGCCTCTTGCGCGAGCCGCGCGACACGCAATAACTGAGAAGCCTCCCGCAACTTGCGATACCTGGTGTTGACATCAATAGCGATACGGTTTTCGGTCTCGCGCAAATAGTTTGTGGCCTGTTCGACGGTCCTGCTCTTCGCAGCCAACTCGTGTTTCTTGCGGCCCCAATCGAACACCTCCCATTCGACCAGGATGCCTGCGTGCACGATGTTCTTCGGGAGAAAGTCAGAAAAGCTGAACGGTGAAAGATAGTTGAGGTTCAGGCTGACGTCGGGCAGATACTCCGCTTTCTTGGCGCGCCGGTCGAATTCCGCCTGCTTGATCCTGGCTCGCGCCTCCGCCAGTTCAGGACGTTGTGCAAGGGCGCGCTCGTGAGCGGCGACGAGATCGGCGTCGCGCATCACGAAGTCGGTGACCTCCAACGCTGAACTAACGCCAAAATCTGTTTGCGCCGCACGCCCGAGGAGGTCGTTGAATTGTTCCTTCTGCGTGGCGAGTTGGTTTTGCAGGACCAGCAACTCGTATTCGGATCTTGCCAGTTTGGTGTGCACTTCCAGCAGGTCTGGTTTGAGGACAACCTGTTGAGCAAAGTATTCGCCAGTGATGCGGTCGAGTTCGCGATAAAGTTTGATCGTCTCGTTGGCGCTTTCAAACGCGCTCTGCGTTTGCAGGATTCCGTAATAGGCCTGCTTTACATTCTTGACTACATCCTGCTGTTTGGCTCGCAACTGCGCCTCTGAAATTTCCTCGTTCGCCTCGAGCGCCTTGAGGCCGAAGTTGATGCGCCAGAGTTGCGAAAGCGGTTGGCTTACCGAGCCGAACACAAGGGCCGTCGGCTTCGTCGATGAGCTGATGATGGTGTTCTCACTGGGGACCGGGCCCGTGGCTGGAAAGGTGCCTAGCGCGCCTCGATCGACGGTGAGCCTGAATCCGGTCAGCGGTTTTGAGAGTAGTGAATACGTTTTGATGGTTGGAAGCCGATGCGTGCGGAACGCTGCAGCATTATCTTTGGCCTTCTGCGCCTCGAGGCTGGCGTTCTGCACTTCGCGATTGCTTTCCAGGGCCAGGTTTATTGCTTTCTCCAGCGTCAATACTTCGCTGGGAGCAGATGTCGGCGGTGTCTGCCCATCGATTCTATTGGCACCCCCGCACAAAGTAATCATAAGAACGAGTAAAGTGATCAGTGCGCGGCATGACTGAACTATCCAGGTCGCTTTGAGACACGGCAATGAAGCAACCTCGCAGGAATTACTGGTAGAACGAATGGTCGGCAGCCAGATTCTACTATGATGGCTGAGAATGGACTATAAGTTTTTCAAGCGCGCGTTTCAAGATCGGCGCGCGGTTTCACCAGGAAACACGCGCCGCGTGCACTCGAAAGACAAAACGCCCGCACGAAACAAAGTGTTCGCGCGGGCGTTGCGGACTATAGTCGGTTAGTCCTGAACTTTCATTCCAGGACACCTTTTATCTCAAGAGGGCGCTCCTTAGTGGTTGTTTGAGAGTTTGCCGATCAGCGTAAAGAGCGGCAGGTACATCGCGATGACGATCGAGCCGATGGTCACACCAAGAAATGCAATCAAGACGGGCTCGATAAGCGTCAGCAGGTTGGCGATCGCGCTATCAACTTCCTGTTCGTAGAAGTCGGCGATCTTGCCCAGCATCGCGTCGAGCGCGCCCGTCTGTTCACCAATACCGATCATCTGGGCGACCATGTGCGGGAAAACGTCAGTTGCTTTCAGCGGATCGACGAAGCTTTCACCGCGTTCAACCCCGGTCCGAACCTTACCGATCGCTTCTTCAATGACTAGGTTGCCGGAAGTCTTGGCTGTGATGTCCAGCGACTGCAAGATGGGAACACCAGAAGAAAGCAAGGTCGATAGTGTTCGCGAGAATCTGGCCACGGCGATCTTTCGGAAAATCGAGCCCAGAATGGGGACCTTCAAAAGCAAGGCATCGATAACTCGATGGCCGCCGGGAGTCTTGTAGTAGAAGCGCAGTCCCACCGCGATGCTGATGATTGCCGCCAAAATTCCCAGGCCTCCCCAGCCGGCCAAAAAGTTGCTGAACGCGACTACGATTCGGGTGGGCAACGGCAGCAACTCGCCCGGTCCAAGCAAGCCGAGGAAGATGTTCTTAAACTGCGGAATTACGACAATCATGATCACCGCGACCGCTACGACTGCCAGCGCCACAACAGCCGCCGGATAGATCAAGGCCGAGATTACGTCTCGTTTGAGCTTTACGATCTTTTCGATGAAGGTTGAGAGGCGCTGGAGAATCAGATCCAGAATACCGCCAGTCTCACCGGCTTCGACCATGTTTGCGTAGAGCTGATCGAAGACGCGCGGATGCCGGGCCATCGCTGCCGCCAGAGTCGAGCCCTCTTCGACGTCCTGCCTGACCTGCATCAGAATCTGTTGAAAGTACTTATTGTTTTGCTGTTGCGCGAGAATTTCGAGGCATTGAACCAAGGGCAGACCAGCATCGATCATTACTGAGAACTGCCGCGTGAAGATTGAAAGATCCTTGGCCTTGACCTTTTTTCGGCCACCGATCTTCGGGATCCCGATCTCGCGTCCCTTCTCCTTAACAGATGTAAGCGTGACCTGCTCGCGCCGCAGGATCTGTCGCAAAGCTTCGCGATTGTCCGCGACGCGTTCGCCGACGACGACTTCATTTAGTCTGTTGCGGCCTTTGAAAACGTAGGTAGGCATGGGTCAAAAACTCCAGTTCAAATCCGACTTATTTCATTGCGGGCCGGACACCGATTGGGCGTGGCTGAGCGTAGGGGCTGGGATGTTTGCCGGCTCCGTTGCCGGTGTTCAGTCCGGAGCCGCGGTCTATCAACTCTCTCAACTCGTCTACGTTCGACGAGCGCTGTAAAGCACAGTCCAGCGTGATTTGCCGTTTGTGGTAGAGAGTGGCCAGCGCCTGATTGAAGGTCTGCATACCGTACTTGTCCTGACCTGTTTGCATCATCGAGTAGATCTGATGGATCTTGTCTTCGCGGATCAGGTTTCGAATAGCGGGATTGGGAACAAGTATCTCGAGGCCCATTACTCGCCCGCTGCCTTCAGCGCGCGGCAGCAACGCCTGACAGAGAATGCCCTCAAGCACGAGCGAGAGCTGGGCACGTATCTGCGCCTGTTGATCGGAAGGGAAGACGTCGATGATGCGGTTGATGGTCGAGGCGGCGGAGTTTGTATGCAGGGTGGCGAGAGTCAAGTGACCCGTTTCCGCTATGCGCAGGGCGGACTCGATTGTCTCGAGGTCGCGCATTTCGCCGATCAGCACAACGTCTGGATCCTGGCGCAACGCCGTGCGCAGAGCATCGGCAAAACCACGGGTGTCGGCGTTTACCTCACGCTGATTGACGAGGCAGTTCTTGTGATTGTGCAGAAACTCGATTGGATCTTCGATAGTCAGGATATGTTCGTGTCGATCCCGATTGATCTTGTCAATCATGGCGGCGAGCGTAGTCGATTTGCCGGAGCCCGTCGGCCCGGTAACCAGGATCAAGCCGCGCGGCTTATTGCACATTTCCTTAATGATCGACGGAAGTCCGAGTTCCTCGAATGCTCTGATCTCGTACGGAATAGCTCGGAAGACAGCTCCCACGGCGCCACGCTGGTTGAAAATATTTGCGCGAAAGCGAGAGAGTCCTTTGACTCCGAACGAAAAGTCGAGTTCGAGATTCTCTTCAAAGCGGTGTTTCTGAGCATCCGTCAGCACTGAATAGGCAAGCTGTTTGGTGTCCGCAGACGTGAGCGTCTTGTAGCCTTCGAGCGGATGTAGATGACCGTCCACGCGAACTTGCGGAGGCGTGCCGGTAGTAAGGTGAAGGTCAGATCCCCCCACGTCCGAAAGCTTTCGCAGCAGCTCGGAAAGGGAGACCTGGGGAAGGCCTTCATTCAGTGGCATTGGTTAAGTTCTCCTTATCAGAAATTCGCGTTCGGCATTAGTGACATGCCTTTGCACTTAATCAAATCTTCCTGCTTCAATGGAGCGAAGTGATAAATCTCTCGGCCTCTGCGGCTACGCGTTCCGCGGATTGTAGGCTTGCCTCCGTCGTCAGACTGTAGATACGGCCATTGACCTCTGTGAAATAGTAGTTCCAGGCCTTTTCCGGCGACCGTCCGTCGGCCGGAGTTTGCGCAGTCACCACAAAGACGTGATGTCCGCCAACTTCGCGCTCATAATCATTGGTGACCCAGCCACCTGCCGTGATCATCTTGTCGATAACGATTCGTCGCAGCTCTCCAAAGGAAACACCCCCAAGCACTTGACGCTGCTCTTTAAGCGTAAGAAAAGCTGGAGCAGGCCGGCTCAGCGCTACTACTGAAAGACCTGCCTTGCTCGGAAGTTGGGCAACAGCGACCGAAGAGCCCGAGGCTCCGGACGCCGCTAAAACAGTCCGCTGCGATGCCACCACGAGTGGAGCATTACGGTGGGCGAGAGCAGCACGCCGCATCAACGCGCGATGCCGTCGCCACCATCGACGTGAGTGGTGACGATGGTGGCGGTGGCGGTGTCTGACAACGCTCTGCCGGATACCATGAGCCGCCGACTCGGCAAAAGGCAATATGGTGACAATCGAAATGGCCATCAGCAGGGATAGTGCAACTCTGCGCAACATGGTGTTACTCCTTCTGGTTTAAGCCACCGTTTCGCGGACAACTTCCTCGATCGTGGTAATGCCGCCTCGAATCTTGTGCAATCCCGACTCGCGCAGCGTAATCATGCCGTCTTCAATGGCTTTCTTCCTCAACTCAAGAGCTGAAGCGCCAATCAGAATCAGTTCGCGGATCTCGTCTGTGACTTCCATGACTTCATAGAGTCCAACTCGCCCCTTGTAACCTGTATTGTTACAAGTGACACAGCCATGACCCTTGTATGTCTTGAGCTTCTTTGCCTCTTCCGGCGAGAAACCAATCTCAACGAGGGCTTCCTCTGGATTTGGCTGCTCTCGCTTGCAATCTTTGCACACGCGGCGAATCAGGCGTTGCGCCTGAATCAGGTTCACGCTGGTGGCCACGAGGAATGGCTCGATACCCATGTTCATCAGACGCGAGATGGTCGAGGGCGCATCGTTGGTGTGAAGAGTGGAGAGGACAAGGTGGCCGGTGAGCGCGGCCTTGATGGCAATCTCCGCGGTTTCAAAGTCGCGGATCTCACCGACGAGGATGATATTCGGATCCTGACGCAGGAAAGCACGCAAAGCAGCGGCAAAGTTCAAGCCGATCTGCTCTTTCATCTGCACCTGGTTGATCCCCATCAGATTGAACTCGACGGGATCTTCCGCGGTCATGATATTGGTTTCGATTGTGTTCAAAGATTGAAGCGCGGAGTAGAGGGTGTTGGTCTTGCCGCTTCCGGTTGGGCCGGTAACCAGTACCATGCCATAGGGCTTCGAGATATTTTGTTGAAACTTGACCAGCGATTCGGGTTCGAAACCCAGTTTGGTCATGTCCAGCATCAGGTTCTCTTTGTCCAGCAGACGCAGCACGACTTTTTCGCCAAACAAAGTGGGGAGGGTTGAGACGCGGAAATCGAGTTCGCGCGATCGAGAATCTACCTTGACCCTGATCTTGATACGGCCATCCTGCGGCAATCGCTTCTCGGAGATGTCCAGCTTAGACATGATCTTGACGCGCGAGATCAAGGCGTCACGAAGTTTCAAGGGAGGATGCATGACGTCGTACAGTACTCCGTCAATACGAAATCTGATGCGCAGCTCTTTTTCATATGGCTCGACGTGAATATCGGAAGCGCCGCGGCGAAGTGCGTCAACGAGAAGCACATTAACGAGCCGAACGACAGGCGCGTCCTCGCTCATGCGCGAAAGCGTCGTGAGGTCAATCTCCTCGTTGTCGTCCAGGACCTCGACGGCTTCAGCGCCGTCATGGGCGAAGTCAATACTGTCGAGAGAAACCAGATCGGCGCTGGTGATGCCGCCGCCATTCGAGGCTTTAACGCCGACACCTTCAAGGACCGCGTCGTCAATAGAAACTGCTAACTCTATCTCCCTCGTTGTGCCGTAGTACCTTGAGATTGCGTGTTGAATACTCGCCTCGGCAACAACAACTGGCTCAACGTTCAGGCCCGTCATGAACTTTATGTCGTCCATGGCGAAGACATTGGTCGGGTCGACCATCGCCAGCGTCAGTGTCGCGCCGACTCTCGAGAGCGGCAATACAGAGTATTTCTGCGCCACTTCCTGCGGAATGAGGCGCAGCACGGACTCGTCGATTTGGAAAAGCTCGAGGTTGACTGAAGGAATGCCGTACTGCCGGGATAGGACTGCGGTAATCATGTCGTCCGACACCAGGCCGAGCTTGACAAGGTTATATCCGAGCCGGCCCCCGTGCTCGCGTTGATAGTCGAGCGCTTCACGCAGGTTTTGCGGGCTTATTAAGTTCTCGCGGACGAGGATTTCGCCTAATTTGGCGGACATATTTGGTTAGAGTTCAGACTGGTTAAGGGAGGGCGGGTTCAGGAATCGATCCTACCGCAACAGTTTCCACCAACCAGAGCCAAGTCAAACTCAGTCGGTGCTAAACACCGTTGCACAGGCATAGTACAGGTTGAAACGTTGCACTGTCAAGACCCATCTTTGCGCCAAAAACAGGGAGGATTTATCGAGAACGGCTTAGGCTCTGGCGGGAGGGTAAAAGTACTTCGCAGCTGCCGATACGTTCGGAGAAAACTTGACGTCCACCCGCCACAAACCAGCGCGGCCTCAACGTCAGAGAAAAAGCGACCTCCGGCTTAAGGCCGTCGACGCCGGGCCGGCGCAGTCTTCTCAGGGACGACGTTCTCGTTGTTCTTCAGATTTTCGAGTACGGCTTTTATGTCTGCCTTAAATGGGTGCGTATCTGGCGCTTTGTCGACAAAGTGCTGCAAGTAATTTGCAGCCTCCTGATACTTCGCCTTGTCGCCGGTCCCGTAGAGTGCGAGACCTGCGCCCAGATTCGCATCTGGATCGTCGGGCTTCTGAGCCAGGACTTTTTGGAACTCCCCAAATGCCTTGTCACCCTGGCCCGCGTCCAGAAGCATTTGAGCAGCGTCCATCTGAGCTTTGGCTTTCTTGGCTGGATCGGGTTCCGCGCTAATATATTCCTGATAGGCCGTAAGGCCGGCGTCTGCCTGAGACGGGTCAACTTTACCTACAAACAGTCTCATCGATTCGGCGCGCGTGGTCAGTGCGGCCAGTTTCCTGTTGTTCTGCGCGGCCTGAGCCGCCGCATCGGCAGGCGCTTCTTCTTTCTGCAGCAATTGAACGGCTTTCGTGGCGTTCTCGGCGGATTGACGAAAATCTTGCTTTGCAAGATCAAATGCCGGTGCTTTTGAGGCGCTGTCTCCTGGTGCCTTGACCGCTGCGTTATAACGGTCAACGCCACGCATACGGAAAGCCATGGCTGCCTGTGTATAAAGTGCGGCCTGTTCCGGATCAGCGGCCAAGCCTTCTTGATACTGCTTGATCGCTTCGTCGTAGTTCTTTGCGAAAAGCGCCGCGTTGCCTGCATTAAAGGTACGCGAGATAATCTCGTTTATTTCGTTGTTACGCTTGTTCTTGGCGTCAATCTCGGCGTTCTTCCGGTCCACCTCCTCGCGCTTAGCCTTATCGGCAGCGCTCTCGCTTCCCCCACTCGTTGACGCGCCTCCTGCACCCGCCATTTTCTTGATTTCGTCGAGCGTTAGGCGCTTACCGTCACCTGGAGAAAGCACTAATTCGTAATCGTTTTCCTGCTTAACGTTGACGTTTGGCAGGAACGCAGGCTGCGCGTTCGCAAGACTGGCGGCGATTATGTAAGTGCCAACGAAGGGAAGCCCGGCAAAGACAAACTCACCCTTCTTGTTTGTTTTTGTATTGAACTTGCCAGCCAGATCGGTGCGGTAGACGTCGATTACGGCATCAACTGCCGGAACCATGCTACCGTCTGCCTGCTTCAGTTTTACATGGCCGCGCAGTGGCGCAGTCTGGGCGCAGGCGGCAACAGCCGATAAAACCAACAGAGCGATCACGGCAACGTTGACGGGAAAGTATTTGCGAAGCATCTGGTATTCCTCCAACAGAAATTGTCGGTGCTATATGATTACAGGAGAGTAACTCATAAGATGCCCCGACTTTGCCACCAGTTGTAACTATAAGCCCTTAACTGTGCTCCTAAACTTAATAAGCAAACAAACTACTGTCAAGCACGTACGGTATGGGATCGGCAACGGATGCCTCGCGAAACGCGCGCAGCCGAAGCGCGCATGAGTCACAGCTACCGCACGCGCGCTCCGATTCCTGATAACAGGACCAGGTAAGCTCGAAGGGTGCAACGAGTGCCTTTCCACGCAAGACTATCTCTGACTTTCGCATTGCGATCACAGGCGTCTTAATCTCGATCCTTGTTTCCGGTTTGGTGCCGATCTCGATCGCTCGTTGAAAAGCATCATAAAACTCTGAGCGGCAATCTGGATAACCGGACGAGTCTTCTGCCACTGCGCCTATATAGACGTAGCGCGCGCCGACGACCTCCGCCCAGCTTGTGGCAATCGAAAGCAAGTGTGCATTGCGGAAGGGCACGTAACTTGTCGGTATTCCCGCGGCCGCCAGGTTAGCGGCAGTGACCGGAATGTTTTGATCAGTCAACGACGAACCGCCGATCCGCGCGAGATGCTCGATAGAAACGGCGAGCCGCCTGGTTACCTCATAATAATCAGCGATGTCTTCGAAGGCTTTTCGTTCGCGTTGTTCAGTGCGTTGGCCATATGACACGTGTAGAAAAGCGACTTCCTCGTTTTCTTCGCGAGCGATCGCCGCGGTTACGCAAGAATCCATTCCACCGGAAACAAGGCAGACAGCTAAAGATGAAGGTTGAACGATCAAGGATGAAGGCCCGGCTCCATGGTCAGCTACTATTTCGTTACTACCGCCCATATTACTTCTCTGGTTTGTGGCTGATGAGTCGGCGACGATTCTTATTCATCCTTCATCCTTAGTTCAGACGCCGCGGGCTTCCGGTCCCCAGACGTACTTGTGTAACTGAAGTTGCATTCTCAAGTTGAGCCCGCTGGTCGCTACCCATTCTGCGAGATCCTGGAGATCGATCTCACCCCAGGCCGGCGAGATCAGCACGGCGAGCGCGCGTCGCTCCAACTCGAAGCGTTTGATCACGTCCGTTCCAAAGTCCCAATCAGCTCGGCTCGCAATGACGAACTTAACTTCATCTCGATCGGCTCGCAGTCGTTCCAGGTTGGGCCAGTGATTTCGATCTGCTTCACCTGATCCCGGGCACTTCACATCCAGGATGACACGAGCGCGTTCGTCTATCCCTTCCGTTGAAAAATACCCACCCGTTTCAATCAACACTTCAAAGTCCTCATCACAAAGCCGCTGGATCAAAGTGAGCGCTTCTTTTTGCGCGAGGGGTTCGCCGCCGGTGACTTCTACGAGACGACAGCCGAATGCGCGCACTTGTTTCAGCACGTCTTCAATGGAAATGTGTTCGCCGCCGGTAAAAGTGTATTCGCTATCGCACCAGACGCATCTCATCGGGCAGCCCGTCAGGCGCACGAAGCCACAGGGCCGCCCGGCATGAGTGGATTCGCCCTGAATTGAACGAAAAATCTCTGTGACCCGAAGCATGAACAATAATCAACTGAAAAATTAGAGTCTATCTTACGCACTTCGGGTGACAAAGTCAGTCGGCAAAGGCGCTCCGGCGGCAACGGCGGGCCAATGAATACATCAAAGGGACGAGCAAGAGCGAACCAAACAAGCAGCTGGGCGTGATAGCATAAGGAACTCGAACGAAGCGACAGAGTCAACCCCCGAGTGAGCGAGAGAAGCCTACAGATCGAAAAGCTGGTTGCCGAGGGCGCACAACGTTTGCTGGCCCGCGCCGATGATCGTTATTCGATCGATATTGAAGCCGTAGTCCCGCGCGCCAGAGCATCGCTCGACAAGTATTTATTGAGGGATGCCCAGGAGGTGTCGGCTAAAGCAATCGCCGATTTCCTCGATCAACTTCAAGCGGGAGATCTGTGTCTGGTGCTCGCGTGCGAACGCGGCGATCCGTCTGCCTGGAGCGATTTAGTCGAGCGTTATTCGACGACCGTGCGTTCTGCAGCCCGTTCCGCCGCGGGAAATGAAGACGCGGCGGAGGATGTGGCCCAATCCATTTGGGCTGAGCTTCATGGCTTGCGTTTACGCGAGGACGGCCGGCCAGCGAGCAAGCTGGCTTACTATTCAGGTCGCGGCTCGCTGGCGGGGTGGCTGCGCGCGGTCGTGACTCAATTGGCCGTCGATCAGCACCGTAAACAATCTCGGCTAGTCCAGACTGAGGAGGATGCCGATTTTGATCGGCTGGCTCGCGACGGTGTTAACGGCAAAGAGGCACCCGCGACCGCCAGAACGACGCTGAATCCCGAAAACGCGCTCTCGGACAAACAGGAGCGAGTTGAGATGGAGAAAGCGCTTGCTCGTTCGATCAAGGAACTGGCAGACGAGGATCGTCTGCTAGTTAAGCTTTACTATTTCGACGACCTCCGACTACGCGAGGCGGGAGTGGTGCTGGGTGTGCATGAAGCGACCGCAAGCCGGCGGTTGGCACGTATTCATGTTGAGTTGCGGCGGTCAGTGGAAAATATCTTGATCAAAGATTGTGGTTGGACAAAGACGGAAACCGAAAAGTCGTTTGCTGAACTCGCTTTGCATCTGGAATCTGATATCGAACTCTTGCTGGCTGCCGAAGGGGTTGCGAGAGACAAAAGTCCTCGGCGGGCTGACTAGCTTTAAAGAGATTGGCCGCAAGTGAAGCGGCTCGAGAACGTTCTTAGTTGGGCGCCGAACAGGGTTATCGAATGAAGCAAGCTGAAAACAATGAAATCGAAATCTTGCTGCGAGGCTTAGCACAACGCGAACGGGCTGCTGCTAATGCGCAAAGTGTGCCCCAGTCGGCAAAAGCGGACCTTCCCGTGGGCACATCGACACACTTGGATGCGGACGAATTGAGCGCTTATGCGGAAAACGCCTTGCCCCTGGCAACGCGTGCACGTTACACGGCCCATCTTGTAGATTGCGATAACTGTAGAAAGATCGTTTCTCAATTGTCCATCGCGACAGGTCGGCCCGCGGAAGCACGCGGCGCCGACCCTGAAACTGTAGTGTCTACGTGGAGTGAAAAGCTTGCGACTCTCCTGTCGCCGCGCACGTTGCGTTACGCGATGCCGGCTCTCGTACTCTTCGCGGCCATCGCCGTCGGATTCTTTGTGTTGCGTCAGCAGAAAGAAGCATCGTTGGTGGCGCAGAGAAGCGCCGAAAACTCTCACGTAGCTGAAACACAAGCTGAAAGCAAGCAGCTTGCGACATCGCCAGCGCAAAGTGGAACAAAGACCTCCGGGAATGAAGAACAAGCAGGCAGTCAAAAGCATGCGAAGGCAACGTCGGAGACAGATTCAAAGACAAGCGAGAGAGCTGCTGGTTCAGCCGGAGCCGCCGCCTCGCCCACCGCTGCGCCGGCAAAAGACAAGGAATCGTCGAAGAATGAACCTGTCGCGACGGCTCGACCGTCGTATGCGCCTGAGCCGTCTCCATCAGCAAAACCCACCACTGAAACGGCTAGGGCCGAAACCGCCAAGGTCGCAGACGAGTCTCGTGAAAAAGAAAAAGCCGCGGCCCGAAAAAAAGAGGCTGACAAGACGGGTGCCTTCGCAGTCACCGCTTCCAAGGATGCTCCGGCTTCGCCACAGACAGGATCTACTCAACCCTCCGCAAGAAAGGCAAAGGCAGCACCGTCTAATGCGAGACTAATGGGAGGAGTTCCCGGCGGACGCGCTGACGACCAGGCTGAGATACGCACGATCGCGGGTAGGCGATTTCGCCGACAGGACGGCGCCTGGGTTGATACCGCTTACAATTCTTCACAATCAACCACCAACGTCGCGCGCGGCTCGGATCAGTATCGCGCACTGATCGCTGACGAACCCGATATCCGGACGATAGCCGAACAGCTCAGCGGCCAGGTAATCGTCGTTTGGAAAGGCCGCGCGTACCGCATTCACTGAGGGCAAGCGCCCCATCATGCTGAACTTCCTGAACGAGCTCTGCGTAATACAAGCTGGTAGTGGTCATTTTACAACGCTCGATACTTTGAAGAAGGCAATTCCCAAACAGAACGCCGGAGCGGTAGCGACGGGATGCTGCCTCTCAACTTGAGTTTGCGATCCGGTCGCTACCCGCTCCCGGTTCTGTAGGGTGGCTCCCTTGGGAATGAGAAAACATCCAAACTGACCCACTACCTACAAGTCAGACTTGACCGAAAGTCGAAAGTAGGAGGCAAGTACGTCAGTAGATAAGTAATTGAGAGAGTGAGTTATTAGGAAGCCAGTGGGGTAGGAAATGGGGAGCGCAAAGATTCGCAAAAAAGTGGTCTAAAAGAAAGCCCTCCTCGGTTAAAGTGAGCTTGCCCACTAGCGGGCGAACAAGCTCTTTAATCAACAACCGAGGAGGACAATCGATGACGGGAAATTACCAGCGTTTGAAACAAAGCACCAGCAATTTCCTGCGGCGCATACTACGTAAGCCTGGCTGGGACTGCAAGCGATTTGTGGCGGACCGGCGCGGGCGGCGAGGGCGGCGCTGGGAGTTTGCGACTTTGCTCAACAGTTTGCTGAAAGGATATCTGAGCAACCGGAGCAGCTTGCGGAGTGTGGAGCGATTGACGGCGATGACGAGCAGGGCGCGGGTGCCGGACACGACGCTCTACGATTTTGTGGAGCGGTTTGGGGAGACGGAAGTAGCGGGTTTGCGGCGGCAGTTGCAAGCGCAGGTCCGCAGCGAGTGGCGCAGCAAGCGACTGGATCCGGTGGGCCTGCCGTGTGGCGTGGTAGCGGTAGACAACAAAACGGTATGGACCGGGCCAGCGGCAAGAGCGCCGGCTGGGGCGCAACTGGTGCAGCCGAAAGAGCGGCCGGCCTACGGGCAGGTGCGGGTAGTGCGGGCGGTGCTGATCTCGGCGGCCAGCAAACCAGCCCTTGATCAAGTAGTGATTCGCCCGGAGACCAACGAGTGCGGAATGTTTGCCGAAGTAATGGCGCAGTTGGAAGCGGCCTACGGCTCACTGTTTGAAGTTTACAGTGGGGATGCCGGTTTCTGTTCAGAAGCCAACGCGAGTTTGGTGGCCAAAGCTAACAAAGGCTACATCTTCGGTCTCAAAGGGAACCGTGGGGAGTTGATGCGGGAAGCGGAACGGGTGTTGGGAGTGCAGCTAGTACCAGAGTTGACCACGGCCTGGGAGTGCTACCGGGGCGAGCGGGTGCGTTATCACCTTTACCGCACTACTGAGATGGCTGGTTATTTGGACTGGGAGCATCTGAAACAGGTCTGGCGGGTGGAGAAAGAACGGGTTCATCCCCAGCGCCGCACGGTGGCCGGTGAGAATCGCTACTACGTAACGAACCTGCACGTGGGTCGCTTGGCAGCCGCGCAAATCTTACAAGTAGTGCGCGGGCATTGGGCCATCGAGAACAACTGCAACTGGACTTTGGATGTGATCTGGGATGAAGACACGAAGGTTTGGTGCGGCAAAGGCCTGGCCCTGCAAGCGCTCGGACTGTTGCGCCTGATGGCCTATAACCTGGTGGCGCTGCTCCGCAGTCGTGGTTGGCGTCGACGTGAAGCGCAGCAGCAGGAGAAGCGCGGCTGGCGCGAGTTGCTCGATCTCATTCTGCAAATCTTCAGTACGGAAGGTATGGCTTGCTCTGGCCTGCAGGTGTCCATTGGCTTCTGAGAAAGCCCGCTAGTGGTTGGTCACCTGCTTGAACCCGGAGCTCTTTGACATCAGCGCTCACGGTCACCACAACGCAGACAGGCCCGTGCCGCGCGCTGTTAGCTGACCCGTCAGCGTTATTGGGTCAGCGAAGCAAAAACGCGCTCTCGCTGAATGGCGCATTCTACCTTCCATGACTACCGATCAAATCTCACCTACAAGTACTTTGCATTCCGATTCAAACAAGACGGTGATAAAGTAAGGACCCATTTCGGAGATCGCTAATGTTCTGTCCATCCTGTGGTGCCGAGTCCGCGCTGGAGTTGAACTATTGCAACCGCTGTGGCGCGAACATGGCGTCGGCAATGGTCCCGGCGCGCGAGATCGTTCCGGTTAGCTTGACGAAACCGGCCGTGGCCATCGGACTGATTACGACAATTGTAACGCTCGGTGGTTTCGGTGTCCTGGTCGAAGGCGCAATCAAGCTGGCGCAAGTTTTCAAAGATCCTGACCCGATCATGCTTATCATCATGTTCGGGATGATCACGATCCTGGTGAGCGATGTCATGTTGATTCGGTTGTTATCGCGCATCATAAGGGCTTCGCTCGACACAAAGCCAATCGCTCAGTTGCCGAGGCCGGCTGTGAAAGAGGTGCCGAGACAATTGAGCCCAAGGCTTGAGCCCGTACCGAGTGTGACTGAACACACGACGCGCACTTTTACTCCGGCATTCAAAGAACCACCTGATCGTGGCACTAGATAGGAAAGGAACCAAACTGAGGAACTTTAGGTGATGATCGTGTCGAGCCGGAGACTTCGCACCATAGTCCTGACATCTGCTCTCTTCGCTTTGCTTTCAAGTTTTTCGCTTCTCGCTCTAATTTCCAGCGCGCAAACCCTTAGGAAGCCGACGCGCAAGCCCTCGGCGAGTTCCCTTCCCGCGGCGCGTCTGAATCGTGAGATCGTCGACATCGTCCGCGAGATCGACGCGCGCAACATCGAGCGCACCATTCGCAAACTCGTTTCCTTTGGCACGCGCAACACGCTTTCCGAACAGAACGATCCGAACCGCGGCATCGGCGCCGCGCGCGATTGGCTCTACGCGGAGTTTCAGAAAGCCGCGGCCCAGTCGAACGGGAGAATGACTGTTGAAAAGCAGACGTTCGAACAACCGAAAGCCGCGCGCGTTCCCCAGCCAACGATGCTCACGAACATCGTCGCAACGTTGAAAGGGACGCAGCCCGAATCAGAAAAACGAATGTACGTCGTCAGCGGCCATTACGATTCGATGTGCGCCAGCCCGACTGATGCAAAGTGTGACGCGCCCGGCGCCAATGATGATGCTTCGGGCACTGCGGCTGTTTTAGAAATGGCGCGCGTGATGGCGAAGTACAGTTTTGACGCGACGGTTGTCTTCATGACCGTGCCGGGCGAAGAGCAGGGACTGCTTGGTTCGACTCACTATGCCGAACAGGCGAAAAAGAACAACCTCGACATCGAGGCGATGTTCACTAATGACATCATCGGCAGCTCATTTGGCGGCAACGGCGTGCGCGACACGCACATTGTGCGCGTGTTTTCCGAAGGCGTACCGTCGAACGAAACTACCCAGGAAGCGACGACGCGGCGCAGTGTCGGCGGCGAGAACGATTCGCCTTCACGGCAACTGGCGCGATTCATCAAAGAAGTTGGCGAAAGCAATGTGCCGGCCATGAAAGTCTGGATGATCTACCGCCGCGATCGTTACGGCCGCGGCGGCGACCATCAACCATTTCTCGAACGCGGATACGCGGCGGTGCGTTTTTGCGAACCGAACGAAAACTATCATCATCAGCATCAGAACGTGCGGATCGAAAACGGCGTGCAGTACGGCGACCTGCCGGAGTTTGACGACTTCAATTACATCGCCAACGTCGCGCGCGTAAACGCCGCGGCGCTCGCCACCCTGGCGCTCGCGCCCGCGCGTCCGAAGAACGTCATCGTAGCCAGCGGCCTCTCCAACGATACTGCTCTGAAGTGGGATGCAAACAAAGAACCGGATTTTGCAGGCTACGAGATCGTCTGGCGCGACACCACCTCGGGTGTTTGGACAAACTCGCGCTCGATCGGAAATGTGACGAGCTACACAGTGAATGGCTTGTCGAAAGACAACTACTTCTTCGGAGTGCGCGCGGTCGATAAGAACGGCAACCGCAGCCCAGCGAGTTATCCACGACCTGCTCCCCGCCGTCAGGGCGCCGCGCCTCTGCCAGGCGAGTAGCCGGGGTGGATGGCGTTTCGTACGAGAACTTTATTTTGAGAAGATAAGAATGGGGTCTTTAATGTTTCCGCTGTTAGCGGTTTCGTATTAAGAGAATATCACCTAGAGAACTTCAAAGCCTTTGGCCAAGGCCAGACGCTGCCGGTCCGACCGATCACCTTAATCTTCGGCCCGAATTCATCGGGCAAGAGTTTCGTCGGAACCAACATCG
>WNGK01002954.1_pt1 | contig 27861 bp, 18 predicted proteins | sample 5400601 | NCBI WGS metagenome assembly WNGK01 (sample SAMN13153376, study PRJNA577476) | soil metagenome | isolation source: 60 cm soil or saprolite under Garry oak tree replicate 1 | place: USA:California | collected 2016-06-15
CGAGGCGCGCTTCGGCGCGCTCGACCTCGGCGGCGTCAGCGCCGACAGCCGCACCATCAAGCCCGGCGATCTGTTCGTGGCGGTGGCAGGCGCGAAGGACGACGGGCTCAATTTCGTCTCGCAGGCGGTCGCGTCGGGGGCCGCGGCCGTGATGGCCGAACGGCCGCCGGCGACGCCGCTTCCCGAAGGCGTCGCATTCATCAAGGTTGACGACGCGCGCCGGGCTTTGGCGCTCACGGCGGCGAAGTTCTTTCCGCGCCAGCCGCAGGTGATCGGGGCGGTCACCGGCACGAGCGGCAAGACGTCGGTCGCCGCGTTCACGCGCCAGATCTGGACGGCGCTCGGCCATGCGGCCGCCAGCATCGGCACGGTCGGGCTCGTCTCGCCGAAACGGGAAGTCTACGGCTCGCTCACCACGCCGGATCCGGTCGCGCTCCACCGCTCGCTCGATCAGCTCGCGCGCGAAGGCGTGACGCACCTTGCCATCGAAGCTTCCTCGCACGGTTTAGATCAACGCCGCCTCGACGGCGTGCGCGTGGCGGCTGGCGGTTTCACCAATCTCAGCCGCGACCATCTCGACTATCACCCGACGCTGGAGGCTTATCTCGCCGCCAAGCTTCGCCTGTTCACGGATCTGATCGAGCCCGGTGGCGCGGCCGTGATCGCGGCCGATCACGAGCACGCCGATGCCGTGACGGCGGCGGCGACGCGGCGCCGGCTGTGGCTCATCACCGTCGGCACGCGTGGCGAAGGCATTCGTCTGATCGAGAGCCGGATCGAGGGCTTCGCACAGGTGCTCGAGCTGCGCCATGCCGGTCGCGAATACCGTGTCCGTCTGCCGCTGCCTGGCGCGTTCCAGGTCGAGAACGCGCTGGTCGCGGCCGGGCTCGTCATCGCGACCGGAGGCGAACCCGCCGCGACCTTCGCCGCGCTCGCGCATCTTAAAGGCGCCAAGGGCCGGCTCGAGTTCCTCGGCGAACGCAGTGGCGCGCCGATCTTCGTCGATTATGCCCACAAGCCCGACGCGCTCGCCAAGGCGCTCGAGGCACTGCGGCCCTACGTAAGCGGCCGCCTCGTCGTGGTGTTCGGTTGCGGCGGCGATCGCGACCCCGGCAAGCGCCCGATGATGGGGGCCATCGCCGCGCAGCTGGCCGACCGGGTCGTCGTCACCGACGACAATCCCCGCAGCGAAAGTCCCGCGGCGATCCGCGCGGCGATCCTGCAGGCGTCGCCCGGCGCGCTCGAAATCGGCGACCGTCGCGAGGCGATCCGCGCCTCGATCGCGGACTTGCGCCGCGGCGACGTGCTGCTGATCGCCGGCAAGGGCCATGAAACCGGCCAAATCATCGGCAAACAGGTGCTACCATTCAGCGACCATGAGGCGGTCGCCGCCGCGCTTGCCGGGAGGGTGGCATGACCGATCGGCCGCTCTGGGCCGTCGAGGCGATGGTTGCTGCGATGCGCGCCGCGCGCAACGGTCGGTTGCCGCCTTCGGTGCCAGGCATTTCCATCGACACGCGCACGATTGCGCCCGGTGAAGCGTTCTTCGCCATCAAGGGCGACAACCGCGACGGCCACGACTTCGTTGAGGCCGCGCTCGCGGCGGGCGCCGGGCTTGCGGTCGTCGCCGCCGACAGGCGCGAGAGCTTTCCGAAGGATGCGCCGCTGCTCATTGTCGCCGACGTGCTCGAGGGCTTGCGCGACCTCGCGCGAGCGTCGCGCGCTCGTGCGCGGGCGAAAATCGTCGCCGTCACCGGCTCCGTCGGCAAGACCGGCACCAAGGAGGCGCTGCGTCTGACGCTAGCCCGCAACGGCGAGACCCATGCCTCGGTCGCGTCCTACAACAACCATTGGGGCGTGCCGCTCTCGCTGGCGCGCTGCCCGGAGAGCGCGCGCTACGCGGTGTTCGAGCTGGGCATGAACCATGCCGGCGAGATCGAGCCGCTCGCGCGGCTGGTGCGGCCGCAGGTCGCGATCATCACCACGGTCGAGCCGGTGCATCTTGAGTTCTTCGGCTCGCTTGAGGCGATCGCGGACGCCAAGGCGGAAATCTTCCTCGGGCTCGAGCGCGGCGGCGCGGCGGTGATCAACCGCGACAACCCGCAATTCGCGCAGCTCGAGCGCAGCGCGCAAAACGCCGATGTCGAGCGCATCGTCTGTTTCGGCGAGCACGCGCGCGCGGACGCCCGGTTGATCAAATGCTCGCTGCAATCCGACACCTCCACCGTGCAGGCGCGAATTTTCGGAACCGACGTCACCTACAAGCTCGGCGCGCCGGGCCGGCACCTGGTGCTCAATTCGCTTGCCGTGCTGGCGGCCGCCGCGCTGGGCGGCGCCGACCTCGCGCTCGCGGCGCTGGCGCTCGTCGACTTGCAGCCGGCGAGCGGGCGCGGTGCTCGCCTGTCCCTCGATATGCCGGGCGGCAAGGCGCTGCTGATCGATGAAAGCTACAACGCCAACCCGGCGTCGATGCGCGCGGCGCTCGCCTTGCTCCGCCACGCGAATGTGGGGCCGCTCGGCCGGCGCGTCGCGGTTCTCGGCGACATGCTGGAACTCGGGCCGCGCGGTGCCGATTTGCATCGCGAGCTGGCCATGGCGGTGCTCGCGCACGACGTCGATCTCGTGTTCTGCTGCGGGCCGCTGATGCGCGCGTTGTGGGAGGCGCTTCCCTCCCGCCGCAAGGGCGGCTATGCCGAGACCTCGGCTGCGCTCGAATCGCACGTGCTTGCCGCCGTGCAGCCAGGCGATGCCGTCATGGTGAAGGGATCGCTCGGCTCGCGGATGGCGCTCATCGTCAAGGCGCTGCAAAGCCGCTATCGCCGCGAGGCGCCCGATCTCGTGCCCGCCCAAGCTTCGACCAACGGCTGACCCATGCTCTACTGGCTCTCCGCATTCTCGGACACGATCGGTCCCCTTAACGTTTTGCGCTACATCACGTTCCGCACCGGCGGCGCGATGTTCACCGCGCTCGTGTTCGTCTTTCTGTTCGGTCACTCCATCATCGACCAGCTGCGGCTCAAGCAAGGCAAGGGCCAGCCGATCCGCAGCGACGGGCCGCAATCGCACCTCGTCACTAAGAAGGGCACGCCCACCATGGGCGGGCTGATGATGCTGTTCGGCCTTGTAGTGTCGACCGTGCTGTGGGCCAATTTGACCAATCGCTACGTCTGGATCGTGCTCGGCGTGACGCTTATCTTCGGCGCGATCGGCTTCTACGACGATTATCTCAAGGTCACCAAGCAGACCCATGCCGGCGTTTCCGGAAAGCTTCGCATGCTCGTCGAGGCGCTGGTCGCGGCGGCGGCGTGCTACTTCATCGTGTCGCTCGGCCGCCAGCCATTTGCGTCCTCGCTCACCTTTCCCTTCTTCAAGGAGCTGGTGCTTCCGCTCGGCTGGTTCTTCATCGTGTTCGGCGCGTTCATCATCGTCGGCGCCGGCAACGCGGTAAACCTCACCGACGGTCTCGATGGGCTGGCCATCGTTCCGGTGATGATCGCGACCGGCTGTTTCGGCGTCTTTGCCTGGGTCGTCGGCAACGCGGTTCTGTCGGACTATCTGCAGCTTCACTTCGTGGCCGGCACCGGCGAGCTCGCAGTGGTGTGCGGCGCGGTGATCGGGGCGGGACTGGGCTTTCTCTGGTTCAACGCGCCGCCCGCCTCGGTCTTCATGGGCGACACCGGCTCGCTCGCGCTCGGGGGCATGCTGGGGGCGATCGCGGTGGCGACCAAGCAGGAGATCGTGCTTGGGATCGTCGGCGGGCTGTTCGTGCTCGAGGCGGTGTCGGTGATCGTGCAGGTCATATCGTTCAAGCTCACCGGCAAACGCGTGTTCCGCATGGCCCCGATCCACCATCACTTCGAGCAGCTCGGCTGGACCGAGCCGCAGATCGTGATCCGCTTTTGGATCGTTGCGGTCGTGCTTGCGCTGGTAGGGCTCGCCACGCTTAAGCTGCGGTGATGATCGCCGTCACCGCCTTTGCCGGAAAGAAGGTCGCCGTCTTCGGCCTGGGCGGGTCGGGCTTGGTGAGCGCGAGCGCGCTGCTCGCGGGTGGCGCCGACGTCATCGGCTGGGACGACAGTGTGGATGCCGTGGCCAAGGCAACGAGCGCCGGCATCCCGGCCGCCGACCTGCGGCAGGTCGACTGGTCGAGAATTTCCGCGCTCGTGCTCGCCCCTGGCGTGCCGCTCACGCATCCTGAGCCCCATTGGACCGTGGCGCTCGCCCGCGCCGCCGCCGTTGAGGTGATCGGCGACATCGAGCTGTTCTGCCGTGAGCGACGGGCGCAAGCACCGAAAGCGCCGTTCGTCGCCATCACCGGCACCAACGGCAAATCGACGACCACGGCGCTGGTTGCGCATCTCTTGCGCTCGGCCGGTCGCGACGCACAGATCGGTGGCAATATCGGCACCGCGATCCTCTCGCTGGCGCCGCCGGATGGCGCTCGCGTGCACGTGATCGAGTGCTCGTCCTACCAGATCGATCTCGCGCCCACGCTCGATCCCTCGGTCGGGGTCCTTCTCAACGTCACCGAGGACCATCTCGACCGCCACGGAACGCTCGCGCACTACGCCGCGGTGAAGGAGCGGCTGGTCGCGGGCGTGCAGGAGGACGGCATTGCGATTGTCGGCGTCGATGATGATTGGTGCGGGGCGGCGGCCGACCGCATCGAGCGGGCGGGCAAAAAGCTCGTGCGCGTCTCCGTGCGCCGGCCGCTGCGCGCCGGGCTCTACGTGGAGGGCGAAACGATCATGCAGGCTGCGGACGGTGCCGCCCGCGCCGTCGCCCATATCGGCGGCATCGGCTCGCTGCGTGGCGTGCACAACGCGCAGAACGCCGCCTGCGCCGCCGCCGCGGCGCTCGCGCTCGGGCTCTCGGCGCAGGCGATCCAGCAAGGTCTGCGTTCGTTTCCGGGCCTCGCCCACCGCATGGAACAGGTCGGTCGTAAGGCCCGCGTGCTGTTCGTCAACGATTCCAAGGCAACCAACGCGGATTCCGCCGCGCAGGCGCTCGCCTGCTTCTCCGACATTTTCTGGATCGCCGGCGGCAAGGCCAAGACCGGGGGCATTGCCTCGCTCGCGCGCTTCTTCCCGCGCATGCGCAAGGCCTACCTGATCGGTGAGGCCGCCACCGACTTCGCCGCCGAGCTCGAAGGACGCGTGCCCCACGTGGTTGCGGGCACGCTCGAGCGGGCGGTCGAGCTGGCCGCCGCCGACGCCGAGGCGTCCGACGTTGCCGAGCCGGTCGTGCTGCTGTCACCGGCTTGCGCCTCTTTCGACCAGTACCGCAATTTCGAGGTGCGCGGCGATAAGTTCCGCGAACTGGTGCGCGCGCTGCCGGGCCTGATGCCTTCGGCTTAGGGGATGGGCAGAACGCGTCTCGTCGCAGCCGTTAATCCTCTGTCAACCAGCGGCAGGCACCACTGATCGCTCCCGCGTCCATTTCCGAGGGGGTCTCGATGGTCTCGCGTCTTGAACGCACGCGCTTTGCCGCCTGGTGGTGGACGGTCGACCGCTTGCTGCTGGCCGCGCTGCTCGCGCTGATGCTCGCGGGAATCATTCTTTCGCTGGCGGCGTCGCCGCCGGTCGCGTCCCGGCTCGGTCTCGACCCGTTCTACTTCGCCAATCGGCACGTGCTCTACCTGATTCCGGCGCTCGCGGTGATGCTGGCGACCTCGTTCCTGCCGCCGCGCCATATTCGCCGGCTTGCGGTCATCGTCTTCATAGTGAGCCTTCTGCTCGTCGCCGCCACGCTGCTCTTCGGTGCCGAGGTCAAGGGCGCCCGGCGGTGGATCGTCCTGCTCGGGATCAATATCCAGCCTTCGGAATTCCTCAAGCCCGCCTTCGTCATCCTCATCGCCTGGCTGTTCGGAGAATCCGCGCGGCGGCCGGAAATGCCGGCGAACACCTTCGCGCTCGCGCTGCTCGCCGTCGCCGTCGCCGGGCTCGTGCTGCAGCCCGATTTCGGGCAGACCATGCTGGTCGCGCTGGTGTGGAGCGCGCTGTTCTTCCTCGCCGGCATGCGCCTCGTTTGGGTGGTGGGGCTCGGCGGTGCCGCCGCTGTCGGGCTTGCCAGCGCTTACATGCTCATTCCCCACGTGGCGCGGCGCATCGAGCGGTTCCGCGATCCCTCCTCCGGCGACACCTTCAACATCGACCAGGCGCTCGAATCGTTCCAGCGCGGCGGTTGGTTCGGACGCGGCCCGGGCGAGGGCACCGTCAAGCGCATCCTGCCCGAGAGCCATACCGACTTCGTGTTCGCGGTCGCCGCCGAAGAATTCGGCATCGTGCTGTGCCTGCTGTTGGTCGCGCTATTCACCTTCATCGTTGTGCGCGCTCTGCGCCACGCCAGCCGTAACGAGGATCCGTTCGCGCGCTTCGCCGCCGCGGGCCTTGCGGTCCTGCTCGGGCTGCAATCGGCCATCAACATGGCGGTGAACTTACATTTGATGCCGGCCAAGGGCATGACGCTTCCGTTCATTTCTTACGGCGGCTCATCGATGATCTCGCTCGCCTACGGCATGGGAATGCTGCTCGCCTTGACGCGCGGGCGTCCACGCGCTGAGTTGCTCGCAAGGGAGGCGGCACTCGCGCCTGCCGAAAGCCCGGCCTGATCCTATTTTTCATCGCCCGAAGGGAACACACTGCGTGCCGCTTGTTCTCTTGGCCGCCGGCGGGACCGGCGGACACCTGTTTGCCGCCGAAGCGCTCGCGGAGGCGTTGAGCCGACGCGGCATCGCCGTTGCGCTTGCGACTGACGATCGCGCCGAGCGCTACGGCAAGACATTTCCGGCGCGGGACATTCACGTCATCGCCAGCGCGACCGTGCGCGGCCGTAACCCGCTGTCGCTGGCGCGCACCGCGGCGATGCTCGGCATCGGCACCATGCAGGGCTTGCGCCTGCTCACACGCATGCGGCCAGCGGCGGTCGTCGGCTTTGGCGGCTATCCGACCATCCCGCCGGTGCTGGCGGCGACGCTGCGCAAGATTCCCACGGTGATCCACGAGCAGAACGCGGTGATGGGACGCGCCAACCGGTTTCTCGCGCCGCGGGTCGACGCCATTGCGACCAGCTTCGCCGGGGTGCTGGATCGCGAGGGGAAGCTTAACGCCAAAGCGACGCGCACCGGCAATCCGGTGCGTCCGGTGGTGATCGCGGCGGCGGCCACGCCCTACGCCGCTCCCGACACGACGGGGCCGATACGTCTGGTGGTATTCGGCGGCAGCCAGGGCGCGCGGATCATGGCCGACATCGTGCCCCCTGCGGTCGAACGGCTTGCGCGTCAGCTGCAAGCGCGCCTCGCAGTGGTGCAGCAGGCGCGCGAGGAGGACCTAGCACGGGTCACCGACATCTATGCCCGGGCGAAAGTCGCCGCCGAAGTCGCGCCGTTCTTCGCCGATCTGCCGGCGCGCATCGCGTCGAGCCACATCGTGGTCGCGCGCTCGGGCGCTTCGACGGTCGCAGAACTCGCCGCCATCGGGCGGCCGGCCATCTTGGTGCCGCTGCCCCATGCGCTCGACCAGGATCAATCCGCCAATGCCGGCGTGCTGGAGCGGGCGGGTGGGGCGATGCGCCTGCGCCAGGACGATTTCACGCCCGATCGGCTGGCGGCCGAAATCACCGCGCTTGCCAGCGCGCCGCAAAAGCTCGTAGCAATGGCCGCGGCCGCCCGCTCGCAGGGCGCCACCGACGCCGCCGAGCGGCTGGCCGATTTGGTGTCGCGAGTGGCAGCAACGGCATGAGCTTGCATTCCGGCGCGCCGAACCCGGGACATAGACGGGGAACGAGAGCATGAAACTGCCGAGCGATATCGGTCCGATCCACTTCGTCGGCATCGGCGGCATCGGCATGAGCGGCATCGCCGAGGTGCTCATCAATCTCGGCTACACCGTGCAAGGCTCGGATGCTTCCGACAGCGCCAACGTCAAGCGCCTGCGCGACAAGGGCGCCAAGATTTCCATCGGTCATTCCGCCGGCGCGCTCGGCGATGCCGAGGTGGTGGTGGTGTCGACTGCGATCAAGCGCGACAATCCCGAGCTCACGGCGGCGCGCGCCCGACGCCTGCCGGTGGTGCGCCGCGCCGAGATGCTGGCCGAGCTGATGCGGCTCAAGCGCTGTGTTGCGATCGCGGGCACCCACGGCAAGACCACGACCACGTCGCTCGTCGCCGCGCTGGTCGACGCCGGCGGCTTCGATCCGACCGTGATCAACGGCGGCATCATCAACGCCTACGGCACCAATGCACGGCTCGGCGCCGGCGACTGGATGGTGGTCGAGGCCGACGAATCCGACGGCACCTTCCTGAAGCTTCCGGCCGACGTCGCCATCGTCACCAATGTGGACCCCGAGCATCTCGATCATTTCAAGACCTTCGAGGCGGTGCAGGAGGCGTTTCGCGCCTTCGTCGAAAACGTGCCGTTCTACGGCTTCGCCGTGATGTGCACGGACCATCCGGTGGTGCAGCTGCTGGTCGGACAAATCATCGACCGCCGCGTGATTACCTACGGCGAGAACCTGCAGGCCGACGTGCGGCTCGCGGATCTCGACCATGCCGACGGCCGCTCGCGCTTCTCGGTCGTGTTCCGCGACCGCGCCGGCGAGACGATGCACGAAATCGACGGCCTGACGCTGCCGATGCCCGGGCGCCACAACGCGCTCAATGCCACCGCTGCGATCGCGGTCGCGCGCGAGCTCGGCGTGTCCGACGACACGATCCGCGCGGCGCTCAAGAATTTCGGCGGCGTGCGGCGTCGCTTCACCCGCACCGGCGAGTGGAATGGCGTGCCGATCATCGACGACTACGGTCATCATCCGGTCGAGATCGCCGCCGTGCTGCGCGCCGCGCGCGAGTCGAGCAAGGGCCAGGTGATCGCCGTGGTGCAGCCGCACCGCTATACTCGGCTGGCATCGCTGTTCGAGCAGTTCTCGACCTGCTTCAACGACGCCGACACCGTGATCGTCGCGCATGTCTACCCGGCGGGCGAGGCGCCGATCGCCGGCGCCGATCGCGATTCATTGGTGCAGGGTTTGCGCGCGCACGGGCACCGACAGGTCATCCCCCTCGACGGCGCGCAGGACCTTGCGCGCATGGTCAAGCGGCTGGCGCAGCCCGGCGACATCGTGGTGTGTCTCGGCGCCGGCAACATCACCCAATGGGCCTATGCGCTGCCGGGCGAGCTCGCCGCGCTCGGGGCGGTGGCATGATGACCTTCGGCACGATTCGCGCCGCGCCTGCGTCGCCATGAGCTTCCCTGACCTCGTTGCGGATCTGAAAGCGCGCATGCCGGCGCTGCGCGGACGGCTGATGGCGAACCAGTCGCTCGCCGAGCTGACCTGGTTTCGCGTCGGCGGGCCGGCGCAGGTCCTGTTCATGCCGGAGGACGAGGCGGACCTCGCCGATTTCCTTGCCCATCTGCCGGCGCAGATCCCCGTCGTCGTCATTGGGCTCGGCTCCAACCTGATCGTACGCGACGGCGGCGTGCCGGGCGTCGTCATTCGTCTCGGTCGCGGCTTCGGCGAGGTCAAAGTGGAGGGCGGCTGGCGTATCCGCGCCGGCACGGCTGCGCCGGATGTGAAAGTCAGCCGCGCCGCGCAAGAGGCGGCGATCGCGGGGCTCGCTTTCTTCCGCGGCATTCCCGGCGCGGTGGGCGGGGCGCTGCGCATGAACGGCGGCGCCTACGGCCGCGAGACCAAGGATGCGCTGATCGAGGCGCGCGGCGTCGACCGACAGGGCCGGCTGCGTGTCCTCAGCAACGGCGACATGCACTACAGCTATCGCCATTGCGGCGCACCCGACGACATCGTCTTCACGCAAGCGCTGTTCCAGGGCGCGCCCGGCGATCCGGCCGAGATCGCCGCAGAGATGGAGAAAATCACCGAATCGCGCGAGGCGACGCAGCCGATCAAGAGCCGCACCGGTGGCTCGACCTTCAAGAACCCGCCGGGTCACAAAGCGTGGCAGCTCATCGATGCCGCCGGCTGCCGCGGCCTGAAAGTCGGGGACGCGCAGGTGTCGGAGATGCACTGCAATTTTCTGATCAATCTCGGCAGCGCCACCGCCGCCGACATCGAGACGCTGGGCGAGACGGTGCGCCGGCGCGTCAAAGAAAATTCCGGCGTCGAGCTCGAGTGGGAGATCAAGCGGATCGGAGTGGCGTGACAGCCGCTTTGCTCCGGCAACGACGTTGGCGGTCGACCGCAGCCGGCGAGCGCCGCGCTGAGACGCTCGACGCAACCGCCGATCTCGACTCTATTGGTTGGTACAAGCGAATCAGCGCCGCAACTGAGGTCGAGCAAGCATGAGCAAGCACGTCGCCGTTCTGATGGGAGGCTGGTCGGCCGAGCGCGAGATATCGCTGCGCTCCGGCAAGGCCTGCGCCGAGGCGCTCGCGCGGCTCGGCCATCGGGTCACCCGCATCGACGTCGGCCGCGACATCGCCGCGGTGCTGACCACGGTCAAGCCGGATCTCGCCCTCAACATGCTGCACGGCCGGCCGGGCGAGGACGGCACGCTGCAAGGCGTGCTCGAAATTCTCGCCATCCCCTACAGCCATTCCGGGGTGATGGCGTCGGCGCTCGCGATGCAGAAGGACGTCGCCAAGAACCTGTTTCGCGCAGCCGACGTGCCGGTGCCCGAGGGACTGGTGGCATCGCGGTTCGAGGTGGCCAAAGGCCACGTGCTGGCGCCGCCCTACGTCATCAAGCCGATCGCGGAAGGCTCGAGCGTTGGGGTTTTCATCGTGCGCGAGGATCATGCCCATCCGCCGCAGGAGCTCACCCGCGAGGACTGGCCCTATGGGGAGCGCCTCATCGTCGAAAAATATATTGCCGGCAAGGAGTTGACCTGCGCCGTCATGGGCGATGCGGCGCTCGGCGTGATTGAGATCGTGCCGACGGTAAGATTTTACGACTATGAGGCCAAATATGTCCCCGGCGGATCGAAACATCTGCTTCCGGCGCCGGTTTCATCGATTGTTTACCAACAAGTCCGAAGACTAGCGCTGGCGGCGCATCGCGCGCTGGGCTGCCGAGGCGTGAGCCGTGCGGATTTCCGCTACGACGATCGCATCGAGGGGACGGGGGGACTCGTGTGCCTCGAAGTCAACACGCAGCCCGGCATGACCGAGACGTCGCTCGTGCCCGAGCTCGCGGCGCATGCGGGCATCACGTTCGATGAGCTGGTGCAATGGATGATCGAGGACGCCTCGCTCAACCGCTGAAGGGGACGGCGCGATGGCGCTCGCGCCTCGCCGATCATGCGGCGGCGCGCGCAGCGCCGCCTGGGGAAGATAAGGCGATGCGGCCGAGGACCCAGGTCACACGCGTCATCGAGCGCTGGTCGTCGTTCCTCAACAGCAAGTGGCCGCGTGGCGTAGGCGTCACCGCCACCGTCGTCATGATTCTCGCGAGCCTCGCCTACGGCACCGTCAAAGGCGATCATGTTCCGTCGATAATCGCCGGCATCAAAGGCACACGCGATGGGATTGCCAGTGCAGCCGGCTTCCGCATCGTGTCGATCGCGCTCGTCGGCAATCATCAGGTCAGCCGCGAGGAGGTGCTCGCCACCGCCGGCATCACCGGCACCACTTCGCTGCTCTTTCTCGACGTCGATCAGACGCGCGAGCGCCTCAAGACCAATCCGTGGATCGCGGACGCCACGGTGCTCAAGCTCTATCCCAACGAGCTGCAGATTGGCGTCAAGGAACGCGAGGCCTTTGCGCTGTGGCAAAAGGACGGGCACGTGTCGGTCATCGCCGACGACGGCACCGTACTCGAACCTTATGTCGCGCCGCGTCTGATCCAATTGCCCCTCGTCGTTGGTCAGGGGGCGCAGACGAAAGCAAAGGAGTTCCTCGCTCTGCTCGATCGCTATCCCACCATGCGCGACTTCGTCCGCGCATCGGTGCTGGTGGGCGAACGACGCTGGAATCTGCGGCTCAAAAACGGCATCGACGTGCGGCTACCCGAGTCCGACGTGGCGCCCGCGCTCGAGCGGCTGGTTGCACTCGACAACGAAAAGAATCTGATCACGCGGGACATCGTCGCGATCGATCTCAGGCTGCCCGACCGCGTGACGGTGCGGCTCTCGGAGGCGGCCGCGCAGGCGCGTATCGACGCGCTCAAGGACAAGCAGAAAAAGAAGGGCGGCAACGCATGAGCGCCCTCCAGTTCGGCCTCACCCCGAAGATGAAGCCGCTGCCGCCCAATCGCTCGGTGCTGGTCGCCGCGCTCGACGTCGGCACCAGCAAGATCGCGTGCCTGATCGCACGCCTCAGGCCGAGTCCGCCTGAGGACTCGCCGCGGCTGCGCAGCCACTCCATCGATGTCGTCGGGTTCGGCCACACGCTCGCCCGCGGCATGAAGGCCGGCACGGTGATCGATCTTGCCGAGGCGGAAGCCGCGGTGCGGCAATGTGCCGATCTCGCCGAGCGCACGGCAAAAATGCAGCTCGACTCGGTCATCATCTCGGTCTCCGCCGGTCGCCCGACGAGCGAGCTCATCTCAGCGTCCATCGAGGTCGCAGGCTCGGCCATCGGCGAGCGCGACATTGCCCGCGTGCTCACCGCCGGAAGCCGCCATTCCGAGCGCGCCGGACGCGCCGTGCTGCATTCGCTTCCGATCGGCTACGTGCTCGACCACGCCCGCGGCGTTCACGACCCGCGCGGCATGCTCGCGCGCGAATTCGGCATCGACATGCACGTCGTGACCGTGGATGCCTCGGCTGCGCGCAATCTCATGCTCGCGGTCGAGCGCTGCCATCTCGCCGTCGAGGCGATGGTGACGAGCCCCTATGTGGCTGGGCTCTCCGCGCTCGCCGACGACGAAGCCGAACTCGGCGCCGCCGTGATCGACATGGGTGCCGGCACGACAACCATCGCGGTCTTTACCGGCGGCCGCTTCGTGCATGCCGACGGCTTCGCGCTCGGCGGCCGGCACGTGACCATGGATCTCGCCCGCGGCCTCAATGCCCGCGTCGCCGACGCCGAGCGCATCAAAACGCTCTACGGCAGCGTGCTCACGGGCGCTTCGGACGAACGCGACATGATCGCGGTGCCTCCCGTCGACAACGACGAAAGCGAGGCACCGCACTTCGTTTCGCGTGCAAGCCTCGCCCGCATCATCAAGCCGCGGGTCGAGGAAATACTGGAAATGGTGCGCGATCGCCTCGCGGCGTCGCCGTTCGCGGCCGAGCCGCGTGGACGCGTGGTGCTCACCGGCGGGGCGAGCCAGCTCACCGGCGTGGCCGAGCTCGCCGCGCAAGTTCTGCGTCGCCCAGTGCGGATCGGGCGACCGCTCGGCATTGCCGGACTGCCGGAGGAAGCGAAGGGGCCTGCATTTGCCGTCGCGACGGGGCTGCTGGTCTATCCACAAGCGGCGCATCTTGAGCATTTCGAACCGCGGCGAACGCGGCACTCGGCAACAGGGGGCGGCTATATCGCACGGGTCGGACGATGGCTTCGCGAGAGCTTCTGATGACTCGATCGCACATTCCCATCGGCCGGCGGCGGACCGGCCCGACCCGGCGGCGGTGACGTCCGCTATGAAGAGGCAAACATGAGCATCAATCTGAAGATTCCCGACGTCCGTGAGCTCAAGCCGCGGATCACCGTGTTCGGGACCGGCGGTGCCGGCGGCAACGCCGTCAACAACATGATCGCGAGCGGGCTGCAGGGGGTCGACTTCGTGGTCGCCAACACCGACGCCCAGGCGCTTACAATGTCCAAGGCCGAGCGCATCATCCAGATGGGCGTGGCCGTCACCGAAGGGCTCGGCGCCGGCTCCCAGCCGGAAGTCGGGCGGGCAGCGGCCGAGGAAGCGATCGACGAGGTCCGCGATCATCTCCAGGGCGCCCACATGGTGTTCGTGACCGCCGGTATGGGCGGCGGGACGGGCACCGGCGCGGCACCGGTGGTGGCGCGTTGCGCGAAAGAAGCCGGCATCCTCACCGTCGGCGTGATCACGAAGCCGTTCCACTTCGAAGGCATACGCAGGATGCGCGTGGCCGAACAAGGCATCGTCGAACTGCACAAGGTCGTCGATACGCTGCTCATCATCCCGAACCAGAACCTGTTCCGGGTGGCGAATGAGAAAACGACCTTTGCCGACGCGTTCGCCATGGCCGACCAGGTGCTCTACTCGGGGGTCGCCTGCATCACCGATCTGATGGTGAAAGAGGGCCTGATCAATCTCGACTTTGCCGACGTCCGCGCCGTCATGCGGGAAATGGGCAAGGCGATGATGGGCACGGGCGAGGCGTCGGGCGAGAAGCGCGCGCTCTCCGCCGCCGAGGCTGCCATCTCCAATCCGCTGATCGACGATGCCTCGATGAAGGGGGCGAGGGGCCTGCTGATCTCGATCACCGGCGGCAAGGACCTCACGCTTTACGAGGTCGACGAGGCGGCGACCCGCATCCGCGAAGAGGTGGATCAAGACGCCAATATCATCGTGGGAGCGACCTTCGACGAGAGTCTGGAAGGCATCATCCGCGTCTCGGTCGTGGCCACCGGCATCGACCATGCCGGCTTGCAGCGGCCGGCGACCGAGCCGGAAGCGCGGATTACGGAACTCACGCAGAAACTGCGCGCCGATCAGCTGCGCACCGAAGGGCAGCAACGCGCCGCAGAGCGCATCGAGACGCGCGCTCTCCCGCTCGCAACCCCGACCGTGCCCACAGCGCCGTCGCCGCAGACGCCCGAGGCGATCGAAGCAGCCGCCAAGGCGGCGGTCGCAGCCGCGGTCCTGCCCATGATCGAGGACGTGACCATCCGGCCGATCCCGCCGAAACCGTCGCTGTTCCCGGAACAGATGGCGCCGCCGTCCGAACCGCCGCCGGCTCCGCGCGCCTTCATCCCGCCGGCGCCGGAGCGCACGGTCAATCGGCCGCGCCGCATGCCGGGCATCGACGAGTTGCCGCGTCCGGCGCAGGCCGAACTGCGGGCCAAACGCGGTGAGGGGGATGTCGATCATCCGGAGAAGCGCAAGGTGAGCCTGCTGCGGCGACTTGCTGCCGTCGGGCTCGGCCGTCGCGACGATCAAGAGGAGCCGGAAAAAATCGCGCCGAATGTTCGGCCGCCTCGCCCCCCGATGCCGGCCCCGGCCGCACGACCCCTCGATCGGCCCATCGACCGGCCGATCGACCGCGCTCCCCCACCGCCCCGGCCGCCCATGCCGGCGGCTGCGATGCCACGCAGCGCCGAGCCGGTGTCGGAATACGCCAAGCGCCCGCCGCACCAGGGGTTTGATCCCCTGGCTCGGCCGGCGCCCATGCAGAAGCCCGTCGAGGAAGATCAGCTCGACATCCCGGCGTTCTTGCGTCGGCAGGCCAACTGATCGCGCACCCTCAGGCAGCCCGGCGCAAAACCGCCGGGACTGCCGGGCGCGGGCACCGACTCATCCACGTATTTGAATTCAAAGACTAATTCTCTCAATCCCCGACAAGACTCCCACGGCAGCGGGTGCCGCGGATTGGTTCACGCTGCCCAAGGAAGCGGCAACGGACCGCGCGTGCGCGACCTGCGAGCATGGGCGGGCGCGATTGCGGCCGCCTGGTGGTAACAGTTGGTAAAAAAGCGTGAGTTGGCCTTCCGCGCGACCACCGCTAAGCTTCCACCGTCAAAGGGGTTTTCGTTGGGGGACAAACGCGGCCGGAATCCTTGCCCGCGGGTTTCGTACAGCCTTACCGATGGCAGGAATGCGACCGACGTCGCCCGTCTAATGGAGTCCGCCGCGTCCCGTTTGACGCGCGCGGCGGCGGGAGTGGCTGGGACGGGACTATGAAAGTCGCCAAGCAGACGACGCTTCGCGATCACACCGCGTTGTGTGGGGTCGGCATCCATTCCGGTTTACCGGTCACGCTGACGTTGCATCCGGCCGACGCCGACACGGGGTTACGCTTCATCCGCACGCATGTCGAAGGGTGGCAGGAGCGTGAGATCCCGGCCGACATGAGCGCGGTCACCGCTACCGAATTCGCCACCGTGCTCGGCGACGCCTCCGGGCCGCTGGTATCCACCGCCGAGCACGTATTGGCCGCGCTCGCCGGCCTCGGCGTCGACAACGCTGTCGTCGAAATCGACGGTCCCGAAGCGCCGATCATGGATGGCAGCGCGGCCCCGTTTGTCGCGGCGATCGACGCGGTGGGTCTCGAGACGCTCGATCAGCCCCGCCGTCATATCAGGGTCCTCAAGCCGGTGCGGGTGACGAAGGGAGATGTGTTCGGAGAGATACGGCCCAATCCCCGCGGCTTCCGCGTCGAGGCGGAGATCGAATTCGAGCACGCGCTCATCGGGCGTCAAGCGTTGGCGATCGACGTGAAGCCTGAAACGTTCCGCCGCGACATCGCGCGCGCGCGTACCTTCGGCTTCATGCGCGACGTGGCGTCGTTGTGGAACGCGGGCTACGCGCTCGGCGCCTCGCTCGAGAACACGCTCGTCGTCAGCGACAACCGCATTCTCAATCCGGAGGGCATGCGTTTCCCCGACGAGTTCGTCCGCCACAAAGTGTTGGACGCGGTCGGCGATCTGGCCCTGGCGGGCGGGCCCTTGCTCGGCACTTACCGGTCGGTGCGTGGCGGCCACAAGCTCAACCATGCGCTGGTCTGTGCCCTGATGTCGGATACAAGCGCCTGGACCTGGGTCGAAGGCGTGATGCCGCGGCCCATACCCGGCCATGCCGAGATGGCCTCCCGCCTGGCGCCGGCCTTCGGGCCGGAAATGTCTTAAAGCGCAAGCCTCTGGAACCGGTTCGTCTGCCACATTCCGGGCGGAATGGCGGCCTATTTGCTTGGGGGAACGGGGATTATTGGCGGCGACGGGGGCATAAGGGGGAAACCGGTTGAACCTCGCGTCGGGGACGGGATTCATCCGATCCATGGCTGGGCGTTCAGTCATCATCGGTGTTGAAAGCTGCGCTCGCGTGGCCGGGCGGTTCGCTGCCCTTGCGCTGGTGGCGCTCGCGCTCGGCGCCTGCAGCCTGTTCGACAAGGACACGGTCGCCCCCGAGGAGCCCGCGGACAAGCTCTACAACGAGGGCCTCTACCTTCTGAACACCAAGAAGGACGCCAAGGGCGCGGCCAAGAAGTTCGAAGAGGTCGACCGCCAACACCCCTATTCGGAGTGGGCGCGCAAGTCGCTGATCATGTCGGCCTTCGCCTATTACCAGGCCAACGCCTATGACGATTGCATCAATACCGCCCGCCGCTACGTCACGCTGCATCCGGGAAGTCCGGATGCGGCCTACGCGCAGTTCCTCATTGGCTCGTCCTATTTCGATCAGATGCCCGAAATCTCGCGCGACCAGGATCGCACCGACAAGGCGATGCAAGCCCTCGAAGAGGTGGTGCGCAAATATCCCGAGTCCGAATATGCCATCGCCGCCAAGCGCAAGATCGAGGTTGCGCGCGACCAGTTGGCCGGCAAGGAAATGGATATTGGGCGTCAACTGCAAAATACGCACAACTACGTCGGCGCCATCAATCGCTTCAAGGTAGTGGTGACGCGCTACCAGAGGACGCGCCACGTCGAGGAAGCCCTGCTGCGGCTCACCGAGGTCTATATGGCGCTCGGTATCGTGGAGGAGGCGCAGACTTCGGCCGCGGTGCTCGGCCACAACTTCCCCGAAAGCCGCTGGTACAAGGACGCCTATGCGCTGATGCAGTCGAGGGGCGTTGAGCCGAACGAGAACAAGGGCCACTGGATCAGCCAAGCATTCGCGAAATTGGCCTCGGGCAAATTCTAGACATCGCGCCGAAATCGTTTTCCCACATCGTCGTGTCCGGGCTTGACACTGCAAGTCGCCTCCACCCAACTTGCGGCGCTTGCAGTGCGTAGCTCGGGCCGAGTTCGAGTTCCACTGCGGCAAGCATTCATCGCCTCGAGTGCATGGTCCACCGCCCATTTGGGGGCGGGCTGCAACGGGGTATCGGGTAAACCTCCGCGTCCGCCGCCAAGCGAAAGGCAAGGACAGTCGTCATGCTGGCCCGGCTCTCGATTCGCGACATCGTCCTCATCGATCGGCTCGATATCGACTTCGCCTCCGGTCTGTCCGTGCTCACCGGGGAGACCGGCGCCGGCAAATCCATCCTGCTCGATGCCTTTGCCCTTGCGCTCGGCGCGCGCGGCGACGTCACGCTCGTGCGCCAGGGTGCCGAGCAGGGCCAGGTGACCGCGGCCTTCGAGTTGCCCTCCGGCCACCCGGTGCGCGCGCTCATGGCCGAAAACGACATTCCGGCCGAAGACGAGCTCATTCTGCGGCGCGTGCAGTTCGCCGACGGCCGCACGCGCGCCTTCGTCAATGACCAGCCGCTGAGCGCGCAGACCCTGAAAGCGCTGGGCGCGGCGCTGGTCGAGATCCATGGCCAGCACGACGAGCGCGCGCTGGTGGATACCGCGGCGCACCGCCGCCTGCTCGATGCCTTCGGGGCGCTCGACGGCAAGGCGGCAGAGGGGCTTGCTCCCGAGCCGTCGGAAGAAACCATGCTCGCCGACAAGCGCGCCGTCATGATGCAGGCGGAGAAGGTTGCCGGCGACCTGCGCGATGCCCGTGAGGCGGTGGCCGGCGCACAATCCCCCGTGCCGATGCTGTCGGCCGCCGTGCGCCGGCTCGAGCGTCGCACGGCGCAGGCTCCGGCGCTGATCGAGCCGGCGGTGAAGGCGCTCGATGCCGCGCTCGCCGCGCTCGATGACGCGCGCGGGCATCTCGAGGCGGCGCTGCGGGAGGCCGACCGCGATCCGGGCGAACTCGAACGGATCGAGGAGCGCTTGTTCGCGCTGCGGGCGGCGGCTCGCAAATACAATGTCCCGGTCGATGGGCTCAATGCGCTTGCTGCCCGCTACGCCGCCGACCTCGGCCTCATCGATGCCGGCGCCGAGCGCCTCGCCGCGCTCGAAGCCGCCGCGCGCACGGCCGACGCCAACTACCGCGAAGCCGCCGCCGCGCTGTCGCGCGATCGCAAGACGGCAGCCGCAAGCCTCGACCGCGCCGTCAATGACGAGCTCAAGCCGCTCAAGCTCGAACGCGCGAAATTTGTGACCGAGATCGCGAGCGAGCCGGAGGAGGGAGGGCCGCACGGCATCGATCGGATCGAATTCTGGGTGCAGACCAACCCGGGCACCCGGCCGGGGCCGCTGATGAAGGTCGCTTCCGGCGGCGAGCTCGCGCGCTTCCTGTTGGCGCTCAAGGTGGTGCTGGCCGACCGCGGCTCGGCGTCGACGCTCATCTTCGACGAGGTGGACACCGGCGCCGGCGGAGCGGTAGCGGACGCCATCGGCGTGCGGCTGGCGCGGCTCGGCCGCCGGGCGCAAGTGATCGCGGTGACGCATGCGCCGCAGGTGGCCGCGCGTGCGGACCGGCACTATCTCATCAGCAAGGGCGCGCTCGACAAAGGCAAGCGCGTCGCCACCCGCGTGGCCGAGGTCGCCGCCGACAAACGCCGCGAGGAGATCGCCCGTATGCTCGCGGGCGCCGAAATCACCGCGGAGGCGCGCGCCGCCGCCGAACGCCTGATCAAGGCTGCGGGGTAGGAACGCCGCGTGCGGCGCGCCCGGAATGACGCAGACGATGAGCTCGCAAGCTAGCAGCACAATCCCTGTCGCCGATCTCACCGAGGCGCAGGCCAAAGCCGAGCTCAAACGGCTCGCGGCCGAGATCGGCGCCCATGACAAGCGCTACTATCAAGAAGACGCGCCGACGGTTTCGGACGCGACCTACGATGCGCTGCGCCGACGCAACGAGGAGATAGAGGCGCGCTTTCCCGAGCTGGTGCGGGAGGACTCGCCCTCGCGCCGCGTCGGCGCGCAGCCCTCGCAAAAATTCGCCAAGGTCCGCCACAGCGTGGCGATGCTGTCGCTGGGCAATGCGTTTTCCGACGCCGAGGTGGCCGAGTTCGTGGAGCGGGTGCGCCGGTTCCTGGGTCTGGCGAAAGACGAGAGAGTGACTTTCACGGCCGAGCCGAAGATCGACGGCCTGTCCTGCACGTTACGCTACGAGGGCGGCCGTCTGGCGCGCGGCGCGACCCGGGGCGACGGTACCGAAGGCGAGGATGTGACCGCGAACGTGAGAACGCTCGCCGACATCCCAAATGAGCTGCGCGGCAAAGGAGTGCCCGACGTCTGCGAAGTACGGGGTGAGGTCTACATGACCAAATCCGCCTTCCTCGCGCTGAACGAGCGGCAGAAGGCGGCCGGCAGGCAGATTTTCGCCAATCCGCGCAACTCGGCGGCCGGCTCGCTGCGACAGCTCGATCCGGCGATCACGGCTGCACGGCCGCTCGGCTTCTTCGCCTATAGCTGGGGGGAGATGAGCGCGATGCCGGCGCAGACCCAATCCGGCATGGTCAAATGGTTTGCTGGCCGCGGCTTCAAGACCAACCCGCTGATGCAAATCTGCGACTCGATCGATGCGATGCTCGCGTTCCACCACGAAATCGAGGCACAGCGCGCAACGCTCGATTACGACATCGACGGCGTGGTCTACAAAGTCGACCGCCTCGACTGGCAGCAGCGGCTCGGGTTCGTCTCGCGCAATCCGCGTTGGGCGATCGCGCACAAGTTTCCGGCCGAGAAGGCAATGACCGTGGTCAGGGCGATCGATATCCACGTCGGCCGCACCGGCGCGCTCACGCCCATTGCGCGTCTCGAGCCCGTGACCGTCGGCGGCGTCGTAGTGTCGAATGCGACGCTGCACAACGCCGACGAGATCGAACGCCTCGGCGTGCGCATTGGCGACACGGTGACGATCCAGCGCGCCGGCGACGTCATTCCGCAGGTGCTGGGCGTGGTGGCGGAGAAACGCCCGAAATCGTCGAAGCCTTACAAATTTCCTAGCCGCTGCCCGTGTTCGCTCCACACCGCGGTGATGCGCGACACGACCGCGACCGGCGAGGAGGGGGCGGTCACGCGCTGCACCGGCGAGTTCGCCTGCCCGTCGCAGAAAGTCGAGCATCTGAAGCATTTCGTCTCCCGGCGCGCCTTCGACATCGAGGGGCTGGGCGAAAAGCAGATCACGCTGTTCTTCGAGCAGGGCTGGATCAAGGAGCCGGCTGACATCTTCAGGCTCGAAGCGCGCAATTCGAAAATCAAGCTCGAGGAGCAGGAAGGGTTCGGCGCATTATCGGTCCGCAACCTGTTCAATGCGATCGCGGCGCGGCGCGAGATCGCGCTCGAGCGCTTCATCTACGCACTCGGCATGCGTCACGTCGGCGAGACGACCGCGCGTGCGCTCGCGCGCGGCTATGGATCATGGCGGGCGTTCCACGAGGCCTGCCTGAGTATCGCCAAAGGCGATGCCGAGACGCGGGCCGAGATGGACAACCTCGACCAGATCGGCGAGACCGTGATCGACAGTATCGCCGCCTATTTCGGCGAGGAGCACAATCGCGGCATCGTCGAGCGGCTCACCAAACAGGTGAAGATCCTCGATGCCGAAAAGCCGGCGCCCGACTCCGCGGTCACCGGCAAGACCGTGGTCTTTACCGGCGCGCTCGAGAGGATGACCCGCGAGGAAGCGAAAGCCATGGCCGAACGGCTTGGCGCCAAGGTCGTGGGCTCGGTCTCGCAAAAGACCGATTATGTGGTCGCGGGCCCCGGCGCGGGCTCGAAGCTCGGCAAGGCGAAGGACCTCGGGGTGGCGGTGCTTAGCGAAGACGAATGGTTCGACTTGGTGGGCCACAGCCGCTCGTAGCGCGCGAGACGCGGCTCCGGCTCGGCGCCAAAGGCGCCAACAAGAAACTCGCCCGGAAGCGCCGGCGAAATGCTAAACGCTACCCAGTCCCGCCGGAAATGACCTTTCGCGAATGAACGACCTTCGGAAAACGCCCTTCGTCGGCCGCTCCATGCCGCGCCGCGAGGATCATCGCCTGCTGACCGGCCGCGGACAATTCATTGCCGATCTCGATCTGCCGCACATGCTGCACGCGGTTTTCGTCAGAAGCCCGGTCGCGCATGCGCGCATCCGCGGCGTGGATCTGTCGCGCGCCGCCGCGGCGCCAGGCGTGGCCTGTGCCCTGAGCGGCGCGGACCTGCTGCAGCTCTTGCCGCCGGTGCCGGACACGCAGCTCTCGCTCCCCAGCAAATGGACGACGCTCGTCCAACACAAGTTCATCAATCCCCAACAACCCCTGCTGGCTCACGACAAAGTCCGCCATGTGGGCGAGGCCGTTGCCGTCATCGTGGCGGGGAGCCGCTACGCCGCCGAAGATGCGGCTCAATTGGTCACCCTCGATCTCGACCCGCTCCCGGCCGTCGTCGACCCGGAATCGGCGTTGCGCCCGGGCGCATCGATCATCCACGACAAATTCCAGACCAACCTCATTGGCGCCTTCACGATCGGCAAGGGCGACATCGCCGCCGCGTTCGCGCGCTCCCCGCACAAGCTGCAACGCCGCTTTTATCATCACCGCTATGCCGCTGCGCCAATAGAGTGCCGCGGCGTCGTTGGCGTCCATGATCCGCGGACGGATTGCGTGACGATCTGGTCGGCCACCCAAGTCGTGCATTGGGTGCGCCGCGAGGCGGCCGCGGTCTTGCGGCTTCCGGAAGCGCGCATACGTTGCGTCGCGCTCGATGTCGGCGGCGGCTTCGGCCTCAAGGGACACGTCTACCCGGAAGACTTGTTGATTCCATTCTTGGCGCGCAGGCTTGGGCGCGCGGTCCAGTGGATCGAGGACCGCCGCGAGCATCTGATGTGCTCCTGCCATTCACGCGACCAGATCCACGATGTCGAGGTCGGCTTTGACGACGACGGCCGCATCCTGGCGCTTCGCGACCATTTCATCGTCGATTGCGGCGCCTGGAATCCCATCGGCGCCGGCGTGGTTTACAACACCGCGGTCCATCTGATCGGCCCCTACAAGATCGACGCCGTCGCGATCGATGCCATGATCGCTGCAACCAACAAGGTTCCGAACGCGCCTTATCGAGGAGCAGGCCGTCCGGAAGCCGCCTTTGCAATGGAGCGGATCGTCGATCTCGTTGCCGGCGAGCTCGGCCTCGAACCCGCCGACGTGCGATTGCGCAACATGATCTGCGCCGACGAAATGCCCTATCACGTGGGCATTCCCTATCGCGACGGCGAGCCGATCGTCTACGACGGCGGCGATTATCCGCGCGCGCTGCGGCAGGCGCTCGATGCGATCGGCGGCGTCGCGGCGTTTCGCGAGCGCCAGCGCGTGGCGCGGCACGACGGCCGTTACCTCGGTCTCGGCATCGGCTGCTACGTCGAGGGAACCGGCGTGGGTCCGTTCGAGAGCGCGACGGTGCGGATCGATCCTTCGGGCAAGATCTTCGTGTCGTCCGGCGCCTGTCCCCAAGGCCAGGGCATGGAGACGATTTTTGCCCAGGTCGTGGCCGATGCCTGGTGCGTTGATCCCGCCGACGTGGTCATGTCGCTTGCCGACACCGCGGCGATCGCCATCGGGTTCGGGACCATCGCAAGCCGCAGCACCGTGACCTTGTCGGCGGCCATTCACGGTGCGAGCGAACGGCTGCGCGCGAAGGTGTTCGCCATCGCTGCCAATCTGCTCGAATGCGCGGCCGGCGACCTCGAGCTACGCAAGACTGGCGTCGGCATCGTGGGAGTGCCTGGCGCCGAAGTCTCGCTCGCGGCGGTGGCGCGCGCGGCCCGTCCCGGCTGGGATCACGGCCGGCCGCCGGGCATCGATGCCGGGCTCGAGGAGACTTACTACTACGAACCGCCTACGGTCACTTGGTCGTATGCGGTGCATGTGGCGGCGGTGGACGTGGATATCGAACTTGGGCGAGTGAATATCGAAAAATATGTCATCGCCCACGATTGTGGCGTGGTCGTCAATCCCATGCTGGTCGAGGGCCAGATCGTCGGCGGCGCCGCTCAAGGCATCGGCGGCGCGCTGTTGGAGGAATTCAACTACGATTCCGAGGGCCAGCTGCTCGCCGGTTCATTGATGGATTACATGGTTCCGACCGCGTGCGAAATACCGAACATGCACCTCATCCATCAACATTCGCCGTCGCCGCTCAACCCGCTCGGCGTCAAAGGTGTGGGCGAAGGCGGGCCCATCGCGCCCCCGGCCGTGATTGCAAACGCTGTCTCCGACGCGCTGCGCCCCTTCGCCGTCGAGTTCAATCGCACCCCGATAAAGCCGCAAGTCATCCAGCAGGTGGTTCGATCGGCATCACAGCCTCGCTGACGGCCGCCTCCCACGCGTACAATTAGCGCCGCACCAGCGTCCAAACGGCGATCGCCGTCGCGATGCCGAACATCAGCATGAGCAGCAGCATCGGCATCGCATCCGATGCATGCGCGATCACGTGGCCCCCGAGCTGCGCAGCCGCGGCGCCGATCGCCATCTGGATAAAGCCGGTCGCACCGGAGGCGGTGCCGGCAACTTGCGGGCGGATGCTTACGGCACCGGCGACCGACGTCGGCAGCAGCAGGCCATTGCCGAAGCCGATGACGATTTGGGGCAGGAAGATCGTGGCCATCTCCCACCCCGGCAGCGCGATATAGACCAACACGTTGAGCACACAGCCGATGATGGTGAGCGCGATCCCCCACCAGATCAAAGCATCGATACCGAAGCGCGCGGTCAGCCGCGACACCGCAAAATTGCCGGCCATGAATCCGATCGAGGGAATGAAGAACCACAGGCCGTATTCGGCCGAGGTGCGTCCCAGAAGGGTCACCACCACGTGGGGCGCGGCGCCGAGAAAGCTGAAGAATGGCGCCGATCCGAACCCGGCGCAGAGCGCGTAGCCGAAGAAGCGCGGGCTTGCCGCGAGCGCGGCGAGGTCGGCACGGAAATGACGTTGGCTTGACGATGGGGAGAGCTTGCGCGTCTCCGGCAAGGCCAGCGCCGCCCAGGCGAAGACCGTGAAACTCACAAGGGCGGCGAAGACGAAGATCGCTTCCCAGCCGAACAGCGTGTCGAGGATGCCTCCGATCAGCGGCGCAACCATCGGCATCAGCACCACGACCGAGGTGACCAGCCCGATCATGGAGGCGGCGTGTTCGCGATCGTAGAGGTCGCGGATGATGGCGCGGCCGATGGATTGTCCGGTCGAGGCGCCGAGCGATTGCGCGATGCGCGCGCTGACGAGGCTCGCGATGCTGGCGGCGAAGATGGCGGCGGTGCTGGCGATGGTCGCGAGCGCGAGCCCCGCCAGCACGACCGGCCGGCGTCCGAAGCGGTCGGACAGCGGCCCGAACACCAGCTGCGCCGTCGCCAGGCCCATGAGATAGAGCGAGACCGCGAGCTGCACCGTGGCGGGATCGGCGGCGAATTTGGTCGCCAGCCCGGGGATCGCCGGCACCAGGATATTGAGCGAGAGCGAGCCCACGCCCGCCATCGCGATCAGCAGCGCGAGCAGCCGCCACGGCGTGCGGCGCGCCTCGCTCGCTGCCGAATCCTTTCGCGCCGGATCGAGCAAAGGAATTGGCCCGGGGCTTCAGTGTCGCCCAAGCGGGCGGGTGGCGGCGGTGAGCCACGCGCGGCTATCGGCGTCGAGGAGGGGCGAGAGCGCGTCGAAGACGCGGGCGTGATAGCGGTCGAGCCAAGCGGCTTCATCCGGCGTGAGCATCTCGGCCAGGATCAGCCGTCGGTCGATCGGTGCGAGCGTGAGCGTCTCGAACGCGTAGAGCGCTTTCTCGGCGCCGGGGACCGCCGCGGCGCCGACCACCAGCACCAAATTCTCGATGCGGATGCCGTAGGCGCCGGTTTTGTAGTAGCCGGGCTCGTTCGACAGGATCATGCCGGGCTTGAGCGCGGTGGTGCCGAGCTTGGAGATGCGCGCCGGGCCTTCGTGCACCGAGAGATAGCTGCCGACGCCGTGGCCGGTGCCATGGTCGAAGTCGAGGCCCTGCGCCCACAAGAACTGCCGCGCAAAGGAGTCGAGCTGGGCGCCGGTCGTGCCCTCGGGGAAGATCGCGCGCGCAACGGCGATGTGGCCCTTGAGCACGCGGGTGAAGCGGTCGCGCATCCCGGCGGTCGGCTCGCCGACCGCGATGGTGCGGGTAATGTCGGTGGTGCCGTCCTCGTATTGGCCGCCGGAGTCGATCAGAAACAACTCACCCGGTGCAACGGCGCGATTGCTCTGGGTCGTGACGCGGTAATGCACGATCGCGCCGTCGGGACCGGCGCCGGCGATGGTCGGAAAGGAGATGTCCTTGAGCAGCCCGGTGTCGCGGCGAAAGCTTTCGAGCGCCGCGACGGCCTCGATCTCGGTGAGCTTGCCGCGTGGGGCCTCGCGATCGAACCAAGCGAGGAAGCGCGTAACGGCGGCGCCGTCGCGGAGGTGCGCGGCGCGCGCGCCGGCAATCTCGACCTCGTTCTTCACGGCCTTCATCAGCGCGATGGGGCAGGGCGCGCGCGTGACCTTGCCGCCGTGGCTGGTGACGAGGCGCGCGAGCGCGTCCGCCGCGGTAGCTTGATCAAGCCGCACGGTCTGCGTTTGCCGGCCGAGCGCTCCGAGCGCGCCCACGAAATCGGACGGCTCGCGCACATCGGCGAGGGTCTCCACGCGGTTGCGAACGTCGTTCGAGAGCTTTCGTCCGTCGACATAGAGCGACGGCCGTCCCGCCTGCGGAACGATGGCGAAGGCGAGCGGGAGCGGCGTGTGGGCGACGTCCGCCCCGCGGATGTTGAACGCCCAGGCGACGGCGTGGGGATCCGATATGACCAGCGCGTCGGCACGCAGCTTCGCCACCTCGGCACGGATGCGGGCGAGCTTGTCCTCGGCGGCTTCGCCGGCGAAGCGCACGTCGTGCAACGTGACCGCGCCGAGCGGCGGAGCCGGGCGATCGGCCCAAATGGCGTCGATCAAGTCGGGCTCGACCGCGACCAGCGTCGCGCCGGCCGTGGCGCAGGCTTTGCCCAGTCGCTCCGCGCCCTCGACCGTATGCAGCCAGGGGTCGTAGCCGAGCCGATCGCCGATCGAGAGATTCTCCTCGATCCACCGGTCCGGCGGCGTCTCCACCAGGTGCTCGATGGCGAACAGTGAGGTATCCACCTGCTCGCGCGCCTGCAGCGTGTAGCGTCCGTCGACGAACAACAGCGCGCGCTCCATCAGCACGATGGCCACGCCGGCCGAGCCGGTAAAGCCGGTCAGCCAGGCGAGCCGCTGCTCGGACGCCGGCACGTATTCGTTCTGATGGCGGTCGGAGCGCGGGACGATGAAGCCGGTCAAGCCGCGCCGCGCGAGCTCGGTGCGCAGCGCCGCAACCCGCGGTCCGCTCGCCGCGCGCTCGGCTTTATCTTCGAACGACTGGAAGCGGGCCTCGAACATGGCGGCAATCTATTGAGCCGATGACGGGCCGGCAATGCTCTCGCCGCATGGCAGGGACCTCGGCGACCGGTTGCAAAGACATAATGCTGTCAGACACCGCCACGACCGCGCTTCGCCCTGAGCCTGCGCGCCGGGCGCACGAGAACGAGCGTCGCCCAACCCTCGAGCGTCACGCGGCGCGCAAGCGCGAGGCCGCGTGCGCGATAGCTGGCGAGCGCGGCGCCGGCTTGCGCCGTGAGCAGGCCCGAGAGCACGACCTGTCCGTTGGGCGCAACGAGCCGCGTCATCGGGGTGGCGAGCGCTTGGAGCGGCTCGAGCAGGATATTGGCGAAGATCAGGTCGTAGGGCGCGCGGGCGCGGAACGGCATGGCAAGGACACCGGCGGCATGGATGACCTCCACAACGGCACCGACTCGGTTGATACGCGCGTTGTCGCGCGCGATGGTGACGGCGCGGGCATCGATATCGCTGGCGATCACCGGTCGACGCAGGGCCTTGGCCGCGGCGATGGCCAGCACGCCGGTGCCAGTACCGATATCGAGCACGATGGCCCGTCTCCGCCGCTTGCGGCGCGCCGTCAAGCCAACGCTTTTATCGCGCTGGCGGC
>WNGK01001358.1_pt1 | contig 27838 bp, 17 predicted proteins | sample 5400601 | NCBI WGS metagenome assembly WNGK01 (sample SAMN13153376, study PRJNA577476) | soil metagenome | isolation source: 60 cm soil or saprolite under Garry oak tree replicate 1 | place: USA:California | collected 2016-06-15
GTCGCCGGATCCTGGACGACGCGAGCATACCTTATGTGTTGATCGACATTGATTCGTCGTGGCGTCTGCCTTGGGACCGACACCCCAATGCGCGCGCCGCCCACGCGATCGCTGCTGCCATCGTGACCGAGCTACGAGGGCGGCTTGCCGTCGCAGCCCCGTTGAGAGAACGAAAAGGAAGAGATGAACGAAGCTGGGCATCAACAAACGCGAGGTGCGATCGTCGAAAATGACGCGATCGAAGATTATTTCGCTCGCGTGATTCTTGGTCCTTCGAAAAGTTCGTGATTTTGGGCAAATGTCAGGATGGCGTTTACTCTGCGTGACGCGCCAGCCCTGTTGAAGGCGTGTTGCCCGAGCCTCATTGCCGGTTTTCTCTCCATCAGCTTAAACACAAGTTAGACTCGTGGTGGAGGTCTTCAATGGCAATGCAATTCAATTTGTCAGGTGGGCAGGTTTTCTCTCTAGTTCCCGGTGAGTCCTTCAATTTGCTGTCCTTGAGCACAAAGCACATCTACAGGATACAAAATCAAGGCCCAGCCACAATCGTATTGGACTGGGAAGCGCCACCCGATCCTCCTACTCTCTCGCTGGAAGCAGGGAGATCCATCGATGTGGAAGTGAATAGGCTAAGCGTGCGTATTCCGCAGTCCCCTCAGCCCTCTGGGCCTTACGCAGTTGGCTGGTATCAGTTTCTTCGCTAAATCATAATCAGGTGATGACATTGACCGCGAAGGGCGAACTAGCGTGGTATAAGTCTTGACAGCCCGCGCCGCCAACGGTCCTGAAGTCGGACGTTGCAAACGTTGACGTTCCTTTTCATCCTGTCTGGCGAGCGCCAGCTGCACGCTTCCCGGTACTAATCCCGTCATGCCGAGGCCAGATCGCTTCCGGATCGCCGACCAGGACGAAGCCGCTGGCACGGCGGGGGCTACGGCATGGGTGAGCCGGAAGCTGTTGGCATTTTTGGCTTATGCGGAACCACGTTTCTCGGTGCTGTGTTAGGGAGCTCGAATAGCCAGGCGGCTGAAAACCGGATTAAAAGATGGTCAAATAAGGGTCACGCTTGAAGAGGCGAGTGTCGTCGGTCCTCCAGCGTTGCGCCGGACAGTCTTCTACCCTCGGGTCGGCACCCGGATGGTTACAAGGAGCCACATTTCACGGTTGCTTTCGTATCGCCGACGATCTTGGCATAGGTTTGCGGCTGACGCGGATCAGGCGGCCAGCCGTGACCGTCAATCAATCCCCGGAGCCAATCTTTTGTTCAATTTGCCGACGCCTCCGATTTTCCCTGTTGTGCAAAATGCTGCAAAACTCCGGAAGAGTTTCCTGCTTGATCGCTTTTTGCGGAGTTTGAAAATTGCCTCTGCGCGTGCGTGGGTGGCCTTTGCGCACACACGTTCGGGAACGTGGTCCACTAGACTTCAACACTAGCTCCCAGCGGCCGTTGCGGCGTTTGAAACCTGGCGCCAGATACTTCAAAAAATAGTCCTTCAGGGCTTCCGCGTCTCTCTCTTTCTTCGCCAACAATTCGTCCTCAGGCCGAACTACAACAAACTTCTCCAGAGCTTCTTTCTTCCCGTGGTCTTCATCTCTCGCAGGGTCCGCTAGATGTGCAGTGAACTCGAGAATGCCGCTGTGCATGGTGACCATCGCCTGAACCTGATCACCGAGCACGGCAAGAGATCGGAAATTTCGGTTGGCGAGATACTCGCGTCGGGCGGCAACGTACACGAAATAATAGAGAGAGAAGGCTGAAATCAGAACGGCTGCAGTGATTAGCGGAAGAACCCAGGTCGCGGGTCTCATCCTACCCGCGACATCCCCAAGGCCCGATTTCAGTGCCAGGGAAGTGATGTCCGCATCAGAATCATCCGCCATGACTCCCGCCTCAACGGCGCAAGTGCGTGGAATTCGTGGGTCCGCTTAGGCTGCGAAGTATACACCTACTTAATGCCGCGTCAACCATCAAATGCGCGTTTGTCATACCACATTAGAAATGTCCCCGCCTTCTCCACAATAGAAATGTCCCCTGCATAATGAATCACCACGCCACCGAAAAAGCCGGCGTTTTCATGTGCTGATAACCGCGTCTCCAAGGGTGTGTGCTGGGCGGCGTATACGCGTGCCATCGCGTAGGGCTCGGGGATGGAGGCGCGGAGGAAGGGGCGGCGGCAGCAATCAGCTCATCGAAAATTCTTCACTAGCATGATGTTCGATTCCGCAAATTCGTTTTGGACGTAGAGTATGGAACGGCCGTCGTGAGAGATCCCCAATCCCCAACCCGGTTCCTTCTCCAGCGTCCAGATAGGAATGGTTTTGTGGGTCGCAAGCTCGAAGAACCGTATGCTGGCGTGTGGCGACTTATCGAATCGAAGAAAGTAAATTCCATCAGAGGTCAGCGCCCAATTCGGCCAGCTGCCGCCCCCGCCCTCATCCAGAAGTTTACTCTCTTCTCCGCCCTGCAAAGGCATTCGCCACACGCCTCCCATTTCGTACTTGGAGTAATAAAGGAAGCGCTCATCGGCTGACTCGGCAGGGGAGATTCCGCCGTTTTTTGTGAGCCGGGTCGGAGACCCGCCCTGGACGGGTATTTTCCATATCTGGAAAGGTTCACTGCCGCGCTTGGATGCAAAGTAGAGCCACTTGCCGTCGTGCGACCAGCTGGGAGAAAGACTATCCGCGCCGGGAATGGTTGGCAGCAGGCGGGGAACTCCGCCCGGCACCTCAACAACATAGATTTCCCCGCGCTCTGAGGGATGAAATTCAAAGGCGATGTAGCGCCCATTCGGGGACCATCGTGCGCGTCCAGCGGTTCCATGCAACGAAGTGACCTGGTCGCAATTCGATCTGTTACTTTCGCATGTCCAAATGTCCCAAAAGCCTAGGCGATTGGATTCGAAGGCAATCTTCTTTCCGTCCGGCGATAAGTCCGGGCGCATCTTGTCGCCCTTCTCTGAGACGGAAACGAAAGGCGGTTTTTGGTAATGTTGAGGGTCCTTCAGATCGAGCCTCCAGAGATTGAACTTGGCAACTACTTGCGAGTAAACCAGCGAGTTGCCCTTCGGCGGGATCGAGGGCCACGCCGCCTCACCGAAGGGACCGGCGACAGGACGGGGCACGCCGCCTCCAGCGGATATCTGCCACAAGCCCGTAGCACCTCCACGGTTGGAGGAAAAAACGATTTCGCGACCATTGGCTGTCCAGGCGGGAGGACCCATAATAGGACGGTTATCGAACGTGAGGCGCCTGACTGCACGGCCCCTCGTCGGCATGACAAAAACGTCGTTGCTGACTCCCGCGACGGTTGAGCGAACAAACGCGATTTGCAAGCCGTCGGGTGAAAACGTCGGCTCATGGTCTAGCGATCCAGCCGGGGGAGAGGTAAGGACTCGGGTGCTGGAGTCGGCGAGCGACAGCAGGGAAATCCAAGAGCGAGGCGGATCGGAGGCGGTGCTTTCGGGAAAGGCGAGAAACTTGTTATCAGGCGACCAACTAAGCCCCGTCCCCATGGAAGCGGGTCCTCTGTACACGCGCTGCTCTGTGCCGCCCAGTGCAGGAACGACCACGATGGAAAATGTCTTGCCATCGTAACGAGTGAAGGCGATTTGCCGGCCGTCAGGAGACCAGGTTGGGCAGCAGTCGCCGGGATCGCTGGTGAGGCGCAACGACTTTTCGCCTCCGACGACTGCTGTGTAAATTCCCGTGTTGTGCGTGCCATCGCTTTGACGAAATGCGACTAAATTGCCGTCCGGTGAGAAGGCGGGCGTGACCTGGAAGCCTCGCAGGCCTACCAGTGGCACGACCTCGATAGGCGGTAGCATTGCTTCCGCCGTCTTCCGATAAAAGGCCCAGAGCCCGACCGCGCACAACAGAATCAAGAGCGGTACACCGATCATCCAAGTTCTCGCTTTCGCGAATTTTCCCGTCAGTATTTTTTCGGCCGGTGCCACCGGACCTAGGGCGACAGGCACGGCACGGCCCGCGGCGTCGAGGGGAGCAATAACGACGGGAGCAATGAATCGATAACCCCGCTTGGCTACCGTTTCAATAAAGCGAGGGTTCTCGGCAGAGTCGCGGAGCGCCTCCCGCAACCTGGCGACGGCGCTGTTCAGTCCATGATCAAAGTCGACAAATGTGTTCGGGGGCCAAAGATTCCGGCAGAGTTCATCGCGCGTGACCACTTCTCCGCTCCGCTCCAATAGCAAAGAAAGGACGCGAAAGGGCTGTTCTTGTAGCTTGACTGGCCAGCCTTCCCTGCTCAGTACACCGGCCTGCCGGTCGATCTCGAAAACATCAAAGCGAACCAATCCCGAAGACAATCCCAAATCTGGCATTCGGTCACCACTAATTGGACGCGGATGTGTCACCAACGTTAGTGACTCAACCTCGGAATACCGCGAGCGTGCACACGACCCATAAAAGAAGTCGAGTGTCTTGAGGAACTTGTCGCGTTACCCACAGGTGTAGCACAGGTGCGTCCCGTTGCATTGTCGGCTAACTCGATTAAAGCAACAGTTGGAGCACAGGCGGTGAGGAAAACCGAGCAGTTGGGGGGATTCCTCACCGGCAATTCGTTCCGTGGAGTAACGGTCGCAAGACCAAAGGACACGATCATGAACTCGCGAGTGCTGTTTCCAGTTACGTTGATGCCGGTAATTTTGTTCTGCTCTTTTACACACATTGCGCAATGTCAGGCAAGCGATGGACCCACGGCATCCAATGGGTCCGGTCAATCTGACTTTGCTTCTCTCAGACAGCAAGCTCAGAACGGCGACGCAAAAGCTCAGTACCTGCTGGGCTTGTCCTACATGATGGGAGCAACCATTTCTCAAGATTACCGGGAAGCCGCCAAGTGGTATGGCAAAGCTGCTGCACAGGGCTACGCCGAGGCGAGGTTTGGATTGGGCTATCTCTATGAACAAGGAAAAGGGGTTAGGAAAGACTATCGCCAAGCGCTAGCAAACTACACCGCCGCCGCGAAACAGGGCCACTCGACGGCGCAAAACAATCTTGGCTCGATGTACCAGCACGGAGAAGGAGTCCGAAAGAGCCTGCACGAGGCGGTGCGTTGGTATCGCGCTGCTGCTGACGGCGGTAACGTCACCGCCCAGTGTAATTTGGCGTCTTTATACTTTCGTGGCGGCGGCGTTGTGCAAGACTACGCGCAAGCAGCGAGGTGGTTTCGGGCGGCCGCCGAGCAGGATGACCCGCCAGCCCAAGAAGACCTTGCCTGGATGTACTACAGCGGCACCGGCGTGAACCTGGACTACTTGCAGGCGGCGAAGTGGGTGCAGCGGGCCGCCGGACGAGGATACGCTCGGGCGCAAATCGACCTTGGATTTCTCTATGAGCAGGGAAAGGGAGTGCCTCTGGATTATGTCAGCGCCTACGCGTGGTACAACCTGGCGGTCGCGGGAGGAGATGAACGGGGTCTCGCTAGAATGAAAAGCCTGTCACGACTGATGACTCAGGAACAGATCAAGGACGCGAGCAATAGGGTAGCGCAATTCGCTGGCCCTCGATTGCCGAAAGAGCGCGCGAATAATTCAAACGGGATCAGAAGCTCGTTTATTGACCAACAGTGAGGAGAAGCGAGATGCGCCTCCATATTGGTTGGGGGTGAACCAGAAGTAAGACGCGACTGCGAGAGAGTCAGCACAAGCGCGGCGGATATCTGTGCTCGTTCCCGCGGTCATTGCCGATTGAAGGCGTTTTGCGATCTCCGGCAACTTCCCATTCTGCGGTAGGTCGAGTGTCGTGATACGGTCGCTTTCGAGAAAATCCGAATGGTTCACATTGCGTGGATGGGAGTCGGTCAGCATGTGTGTTCACTCTGGTCCAGCAGTGTCGAGAGGAGAGAGGGATTTCGATTGTCGATCACCGACATGCTACGCCCGCGAGGGCTTGAGCGGCGATCCGCGAATATAATTTCCCTGCCATGGCCAAGAAGCTTCTCGCTGCCGCTACGATTTTTCTGCTAACCGCCGCGGCTGCCGCACAAAGCACAACTCCCAATCCACGCCCCCGCGCCTCGGACTTGGGCTTGAAGGTCGGTATCCTACCGACTGGGCCGCTCGATGCGATCACCGATGTTGCGGGCGTTGAGGTCGGGCACACGACCATCATCCGTGGCGACGACCTGCATACTGGAGTGACCGCCATCCTGCCGCATCCCGGCAATCTGTACCGCGAGAAAGTGCCGGGCGCAGTCTTTGTGGGCAATGGCTTCGGCAAGCTGGCCGGGTCCACTCAAGTAGACGAAATGGGTGACATCGAAACCCCGATCCTCCTCACATCTACCACGAGCGTGCCACGTGTAGCCGACGCACTCATCAGTTACATGCTTGCTTTGCCGGGCAACGAGGATGTCCTGTCGATCAACCCGCTGGTCGGCGAAACCAACGATGGATATCTGAGCGATATTCGGGGACGGCAGATCACTCAAGACGACGTGTTCGCTGCCATCAATAACGCCAAGAGCGGCCCGGTCGAGGAGGGGGCAGTCGGCGCGGGCACTGGAACCGTGGTGTTCGGCTTCAAAGGCGGAATCGGAACCTCCTCCCGCCGCCTGCCTCCGAAGCTCGGTGAGTACACGGTGGGTGTTTTAGTCCAGACGAATTTTGGTGGCGTACTCACGATTTCGGGTGCTCCGGTTGGTCGGGAACTCGGGCAATACTACCTCCGCGAGGAACTTCAACAGACAGACGGCGCGAAAGATCGAGGAAACGGCTCGGTGATGATCGTGGTGGCAACCGACGCACCCATGGCCGCACGAAACTTGAAGCGGTTGGCAGCGAGAGCTTGGCTTGGGGTGGCTCGTACAGGAAGCTCGGCCTCGAACGGTAGCGGGGATTATGCCATTGCGTTCTCCACAGCACCCCAGGTGCGAATACGAACAGACGATAAGGCGCTCACGCGGCACATCGAAGTGCTGAGGAATGACGCGATGTCCCCACTGTTTCTGGCGGTCATCGAAGCCACCGAGGAGGCGGTATACAACTCTATGTTTCGAGCAACGACAATGACCGGACGTGGACACACGGTCGAGGCGCTGCCGATTGAAAAAACCACTGAGATATTGAAAAAATACGGAGCTATCAAGTGAAGGAAAGCAAACTAAAAGCCCGCCTTGCCCGCTACCGTCAACGGCTCAGGAAAAGCGAAAGTCGCGGTTGTCGAGGAAAAGTTGGCACATGATCCCACGCCGCGTTAGGGCCGTCAAATGGCTAAGCACCACTCCGGCAGTCGGAGTCTGCACCCTTTGCGGCCGAGAATTCAAAGTTCCCATGAGTGCCCTCAGGGGGACTGCTGATGCGCAGGCGAGCCTCCAAGAGCAGTTCGACAGACATAAGTGCGAGCCCGTTGATCCACGACTTTAGAGCTTGATGAGAGGCGTTGGATGGTCCCACAACTCACACTAGACCAAATCGCCCAAGATGACGTCAACGGCATTTTCAAGAGCATCATGGCCCCTAATGCGAGTGACACGATCGTTACCGGCATTAACGGGTATGGCTACATTACGGGCAATGCCAGGTTTGCGTCGGGAAGGAAAGCGTTCACGGCCCATTGTCAGTAGACAACGAACGCCTTGCCACCAGCGACCGAAGGCTGCCCCCGCGCCAGATCTGATTGAGTCCCGCGTCGCGCCCATTGGATGTCTCCGCGAGGCTCCTGTCGAATTTGCTAAATGCGCGCAAGATGGTTTGTCCGGTGGCCGCTCGAAAGATGGTGGAACAGGTCCAGAAGCTCGGGCTTAAACCGGAGACTCTAGGAGCCGATAAGGCGTATGGCAGTGGAGAGTTTTTGGCGTGGCTGTTGGATCGCGGCGTGCAGCCGCATATCCCGGTTTATCGACCGTCGTCATCAGACGAATGGGCGTTTCACTCGCGACCAGTTTCGTTACGAAGCTGTGGAGAATGCCTACTACTGTCCTGAGGGAAAGGTGCTCTCGTTTCACGGACACCGACCGTTGCACCTCCCGGCCCTATCGCCGACTGTTTGTGCACGAGCAAGAATCCGTCCGGCAGGCAGTCCGTGCACTGGTCGGAACGCCAGCCTACGACCGTTCGCGACGGGCTCGCTACAGAATCGAAGCTTTGTTCGCTGAACTTAAGCAGCGCATGCGGCTGGGGCGGGTAAGACTACCCCCCTGTGGAATGTCAGCGAGCAGTTCTTGTTGGCAGCCACTGCCCAGAACTTGAAACGCCTGGTGCGATTCCTTGCGCAGAGGCCACCCATACAAACGCAGGTCGCATGATCAGAGGATGAGTATAAATAAGGTGGTAAGAACCGAATAAGAGAATCAGACCAAATCCCGCCGCAAACCGTGATCGACCGCAATGTCCTTATCTCTCCTGAGTTTTTCAGCACCTTCAGATGTTTATGGACAAGCGATCCAGAACCTTCCAGCAGAACCTTCCAGCAGAAAAGCTCTTATGACCCGTGTTGTTGAATATCCGTGCACAGAGTCCGCCGTACACCTGAGACGTGACCAGCTTTCTGGGGATCTTCAGTCTGTCTGCTATGGGGTAGTTTGATGGGAGATGAACGCAGCTACTTGAACGCCTTGAGTATACTGCTGTAGTCATCTGTCCAGAGACTTTGATTCGATGCCGTAACAGGCTTTCCCGCCGCTCTCAATTCCGGTTCCTGGAGCACCCCCGATTCGTTGCCGACAAGGACCCAAGTCGCTTGATAGATCGCATGGCTAACATCCGCCCCGCTCTCGATGACCACGGCTTTGCGATTTAAGGCAGTCGCGGATGCGGTCACGATCGGCGCGAGGTTCAGGTACTTGTTCGATACGTGAACGGCGATAACACCGGTGGGTGTCACGTGTCGCAAGTACAAGGCAAGCGCTTCACGAGTCAGCAAGTGAATAGGAATGGCGTCACTGGAGAAAGCGTCCACCGCTAGGACATCAAACTGCTGCGGAGCTTGCTGTTCCAACGACAAACGGGCATCGCCCGTAAGGACGTTCACGCGAGCCAACGAATCCCGCAGGAAACTGAATTGACTGTTTGCTAGCGCTATCACCGCCGGATTTATTTCGTAAAATGTATATTGGTCGCCGGGCCTTCCGTAGGCTGCAATCGTGCCCGTTCCCAGACCGATGATTCCAACCTTTACCAGCCCTGCTCGTTCCGCCCCTCTCAATGCTAAACCTACGCCAGAGTTCGGTCCGTAATAGGTGGTGGTTTCGCGATGGCGGTCGGTCGACAGGAACTGGATGCCATGCTCGATTGTGCCATTGATCAAGTCGCGATACCGTGAATCGGGATCCATGAGCCGCCTAGTATCGCCCTGAAGCAATACCACACCGGCGGCTGCGCGATCTTCCACACGCAAAACACCGTAAAAATTGCGCATGGTCACCAGAGATTGCTCCGAGTGCCGCCGCGCAGTCATGTACAGGCTTGCGCAAAGAGCTACGACGAGCGCAGATCCTAGCAGAAAAATCCGCTTGAATAACTGAGCACGCGGCACGATAACTTTCCGGTCGCGATAAAGCACGATGTGAATGAGGACGCCGCAAAAACCAAGCGAAATGGGAAGCTCGTAGTATCCGGAAAAAATGCGGGGAGCAAGTAATGCAACAAAGAGCGCGCCAAGTGTCCCGCCCAAAGAGACTAAGAGATAGAAAGAGGTCAGATGAGCGGGATGGGGTTTCAGTAGGGAGAGTTCGCCATGGCATACAATGCAGCAGGCGAACAGACCACCACAAAAGAGAGGAATAAGTATGTACGGGGGAAGGTTTATACGACCCGGAGCCAAGGCGTAAGCCATACCCGCCAGCGCTACCGCTAGCAATCTGAGAAACACTCCGCGACGATACCAGTCATGACCTTCGAAGCAGATGATGAAGGTCAAGAGGTAAACACTGAGAGGGATGATCCATAGAAGTGGAACGGCGGCAATGTTCTGCGAAATGTAATTCGTGACCGAAAGCAGAACTGCAGATCCACAAGCTGCCAATGCTACCCAGAGCACTTTCAGTTGCCAGTCAGGAGCGATGCCTGAGTGTGGAACATGCGGACGAGAATCAGCGAATCGACCAGCAATGGCAACGGCTGCACAGAGGACTGCTACAACTGCGTACGCTACGGACCAACTGATCGCCTGATGGTGACTAGAAAGCGCAGGCTCTACCACAAGGGGGTAACTCAACAAGGCCAAGAGTGAACCGGTGTTCGATAATGCATAGAAGCGGTAGCTACCGGAACTCGCCCCGGATTTCGAGTGCCACGCTTGCAGGAGCGGACTGGTGGACGAGAGCAGAAGATATGGGAGTCCGATTGTGATTGCGAGCACCAGCAACACACGAATTGCAGGATCTTCCGCCCCGGACGGTTTCAAAGCGCTGGGAGGAAGAGTGGGCAACAGCAGAAGACTAGCACCGAGGAGTGCTGTGTGAATCCAGCCTTGAGCCGACGGATGGAATTTTTTCGTGAGCAGATGCGCGTACAGATATCCCATCAGTAGCATTCCCTGAAAGAACAGCATACACACGCACCACACAGCCACCGCTCCGCCAAACCATGGAAGGATCAGTTTGGCGATCATGGGCTGGACCTCAAATAGCAGGAACGCGCTGGAAAAAATTGTGGTTCCGTAGAGGAATCTCAAGCCGACGATAGAGCGGCTCGGGCGTGAAACCAGCAAGTCCGAACGACTGGTTGGTATCGACAACGAATAGGATCCTCGGCCGATCAGTATACCGCCCGCGACAAGACAATCGCCGTCGCTAATTTACGAATGCCAGTGCTGTCCAGTGATGGACACTCAAATCCGCAAGCGAACATCATCGTCGCCCCTAGTAATTCGTCCCGGTCAATTTCACCTAGAATTTTCAATCTCATAGCTTTGCTGGCAATCTGGCCACAGGGTTGCATATTTGTTGACGTATGGACATCGCCCGGCCGGAGTTCAAGCAGCAGAAAAGACGTCGCCAGATCATCTGGGGGGCGGTTGGTCTGGTGTGCCTTGGTGCCGTGACAATTGGGGTCTCCAGGCTCAAACCGGCTGCGCCTGAGGTTGAACGCAGCACAGTGTGGACCGATACCGTGAAACGCGGTCCCATGCTTCGTCAGGTTCGAGGCCTCGGCTCACTAATACCTAGTCAGGAGTTCACCCGTCAAATACCCGCGGAGACTGAAGCTACGGTCCTGCGGATTCTGAAGCTGCCCGGCTCGCAAGTGAAGTCAGACACCACTCTGCTTGAGATGAGCAATCCACAGGTGGAACAAGCGGCGGTCGATGCCAAGCTGCAGTTGAAGGCCGCGGAAGCCGAATACCAGAGCCTCCGAGTGACGCTCCAGAGCAATCTGATGAACCAGAAGGCCGGCGCTGCCACGGTTAATTCGGACTACACCCAAGCCAAGCTTCAAGCGGATACGGATAAGGCTCTTTACGACCTTGGCGTGATTTCAGGTCTCGCCTACAAGAATTCGAAGAGCAAGTCCGACGAGCTCACAACGCGAAACAACATCGAAGACGAGCGACTCGACATAAACCAGAAAGCGATTGAGTCCCAGTTGGCCGAGCAGCAAGCGAAAGTTGATCAGATTCGCGCGCTGGCTGAACTGAAGCAGAAGCAACTGGATGCACTGAAGGTTCGGGCGGGAATCGAGGGCGTTTTAGTTGACCTGCCGTTGCAAGTCGGGCAGCACGTCACTCCCGGGACCATGCTCGCAAAAGTCGTCCAACCGGACCATTTGATTGCCGAGCTGAAAGTCGCTGAGACGCAGGCGCGCGACGTCCAAATGGGTCAGCCGGCACTGGTTGATACGCATAACGGGACCGTCTCCGGGAACGTCATACGCGTCGATCCTGCGGTACAGAACGGAACTGTCACAGTTGACGTAGAGCTGACAGGAGAACTTCCCAAAGGCGCTCGTCCCGACTTGAGCGTGGACGGAACCATTGATTTGGAGCGGCTCGATGACGTCCTTTACGTGGGCCGGCCCGCCTTTGGCCAGGAGAGCAGCACCATCAGCCTGTTTAAGGTTGATCCGGACGGAAAAGGCGGCGTGCGGGTTCCCGTGAAGGTGGGGCGCGCTTCTGTGAATTCGATCCAAGTGCTTGAGGGTTTGCGCGAGGGCGACACAGTAATTCTTTCTGACATGTCGCGTTACGACAATACTGACAGCATCAGGCTTGACTAGCTATTGAGGAAAACTCATGACCGACGCAGGACAGCCTCTAATCCAGATTGAAGAGCTCACGAAAGTTTTCTATACCGACGAAGTCGAAACTCACGCACTCTCAGGTGTCCATTTGGGGATTCGCAAGGGAGAGTACGTGGCGATCTCCGGGCCATCGGGATGTGGGAAATCCACGCTGCTCTCGATCATAGGCCTCCTGGATACGCCAACTGGCGGCAAGTATCAGCTGAATGGCGAACCGGTGGAGAGCCTGGATTTTGGAGCGCGTTCGCGCATTCGCAACCGCGAAATCGGCTTCATCTTTCAGAGTTTCAATCTGATCGGCGATCTCACGGTTTACGAAAATGTCGAACTGCCATTGACGTATCGGCAGAAGATGCCTTCGGGGGAACGCAAGAAACGGGTTATGGAATCGCTGGAGAGAGTCGGCATGGCACATCGCGTTCGCCATTATCCATCGCAACTCTCCGGAGGTCAGCAGCAGCGGGTCGCAGTGGCGCGAGCGCTTGGCGGGCATCCCTCGATCCTGCTCGCCGACGAGCCTACTGGAAATCTGGATTCGCGCAATGGCGAAGCCGTGATGGAACTCTTGCAAGACTTGCACCGTGAAGGCGCGACCATCTGCATGGTCACGCATGATCCGCGGTTCGTAAAGCATGCGCAACGAGAGATTCACCTGTTCGATGGCAAAGTCGTCGCAGAAGAAGAGCTGAAGAAGCTTATGGAAGAGGCGAGCGCATGAGCGGATGGCTGCAAGATGTGCGCATCGCAATTCGCGTTCTGGTACGAAGGCCAGGATTTGCGCTGCTCACGATCTTCACGTTGGCTCTCGGCAGTTGTGCAACAACCGTCATTTTCACCGTGATCAGCGGCGTCTTGTTGAAACCCTTGGCGTACCCGGAGCCTGAGAACCTGGTCACGCTTCACGTTCAAGCCAAAAACAAGGGCGACAGATGGGGATTTTCTTACCCTGATTTCCTCGATTGCCAGCGCGAGTGCCACTCTTTCGACGGTGTTGCAGCATGGTCCTACAGCGGCGGAACGGTGAGTGCGCCGGGAGCGGCAGAGTACGTCGATGGACGCATAATCTCGGCTGAACTGTTTTCCGTATTGCGCGTTCCCCTGATCAGAGGCCGCTCATTTGAGTCGTCAGATGATCGCCTCGGCAGCGCGCCCGTCGCGATCATCAGCGCGAGACTCTGGCAGCGTCGTTACGGGGCCGATCCGAAGGCGATTGGCATGCCGCTCACCTATGAGGGCAAAGCGTACACCGTGGTAGGAATCGCGCCACCCGGCCTCCAGTTGGACGGTGACCCGGACGTGCTTACTCCGCTGGGCCAACGCAGCGAGCCTCGGATGCACTGGCGCTCAGCACGCTTCATTCATGTCGTCGCGCGCCTTCGTCGCGGCATAACTCTCTCCCAGGCGCAAACCGAATTGGTGCTGCTTAGTGAGCGGTTGGCAAAGCAATATCCTGACTCCAGCGCCGGCATAACCCAGGTGCCACACCCGCTACAGCGGGAACTGGTAAACGATGTTAGGCCCACGCTGTGGCTGCTCCTGGGTGCGGTTGGCCTTGTCCTATTAATTGCCTGCGTCAACGTCGCTAGCCTTGTCTTAGCGCGTGTGGTCTCGGGTCAGCACGAATTCGCATTGCGACTGGGCCTGGGTGCTCCCCGTGGACGCCTGCTACGCCAGTGCTTGACCGAGAGCAGCGTGCTCGGCATTTGTGGCGGCTTGCTCGGCCTGTTGCTGGCGACGATTGGCACGCGTCCATTTATTCGTTTCTGGCCTGACGGCCTGCCCCGCGCCGACGAGGTCCACGTAGACTGGCGCGTTTTGCTCTTCGCAATCACAAGCTCGATTGTCACCGGACTGATCTTCGGGTTGATGCCCGCACTGCGCGCTAATAAGAGCGCAGTCGAGGAAACCCTTCGCTCTCGATCACGCAGCATTGCGGGAAGCGCCCGAAGGCCACTGAGCAGTTTCGTAATGTGCCAGATCGCGCTGGCGCTCGTGTTGTTGAGTGCTGCCGGAGTGCTGGGTCGTACGCTGTTGCGCCTCTCTTCGCTGAATGCAGGGCTTGACATCCGAAACGTTCTGACGGCGCGTGTAGCTCTGTCTCCGGCAGCTGTTTCGAATCCTGCAAAGGCGCGAGCGGCTTGGCAGGAGCTAATTGAGAGCATGCGGCACGTTCCCGCAGTTCAATCCGTTGCGCTCACAGACATCGTTCCGATGCGGGAAGGTGAGAACGTCTTGCAATACTGGGCCACAGCGGTCCCTCCACCCCCAAATCAGGCAGCAGAGGCGCTCGCGTCCGCGGTCACTCCAGATTATCTAGGAGTGATGCGTGTCCCGCTGCTGCGTGGCCGCTTCTTTGACGAAAACGACCGGCTGGGCAGTGGTCCAGTCGTTGTGATTGATCAAAATCTGGCGCGACACGCTTTTGGTGGAGAAGACCCGGTTGGAAAGGTTCTATGGGTTCAAGCAATGGGTGACAAGCCCGTTCAAGTCGTCGGGGTTGTGGGGCACGTGCGGCACTGGGGGCTTGCAGGCGACGATCTGTCGACAGTTCAGGATCAGTGTTACTACCCTCTTGCCCAGGTGCCGGATCAACTCGTGCGGTTTTTCTCGTCGGTAATCTCGGTCGTGGTCCGCACCGACGTTCCTCCTCTGAACACAGTCGAAGCATTGCAACGGCAAGCACGCGGCGCCACGGGCGATCAGGCGCTCTATGAGGTGCGCACGATGGAGCAGCTAGTTAGCGCCTCGCTTGCGCGTCAACGATTTCTGCTCCTCTTATTCGCGATTTTCTCCGGGCTCGCTCTGCTGCTTGCCTGCGTGGGAATTTACAGCGTACTTGCATATCTCATGAGCCAGCGCGTGCGGGAGATCGGGGTGCGGCTTGCGCTGGGGGCAAACTCGTCAGACATCGTTCGACTCGTTCTCCGCGAAAGCTTGGCGATTATTCTGGCGGGAATCGGAATTGGCCTGTTAAGTTCGCTCGCCTCAGGACAGGTTCTGCAACGCTTAGTGCCTGGCGTACAAACGCCGCAGGGACCCATTTCTGCCGTCCTCGCGCCGGTGCTGATTGCAGTCGCTCTCTTGGCCAGCTACATCCCTGCGCGCCGCGCGGCAAAGGTCGATCCTATCGTTGCGCTGCGGTACGAGTAAGGAAAAGTCATGAACGCCCTGTTTCAAAATGTTCGCTACGCGCTGCGGCAGTTGCGCAAGAGCCCCGAGTTTACCGCAGTCGCCATGGTCACGCTTGCCCTGGGCATTGGCGCGACAACCGCGATTTACAGCGTGCTTTACGCCACATTGCTCGCGCCCATGCCCTATCCGAATCCTGACCAGTTGGTGATGGTGTGGTCAAAACCGCCGGAAGGACGCAATGTGGTGTCGGCAGGCGACTACCTCGATTGGAAGCGGCAAAGCTCCGTTTTTGATGATCTGAATGCGTGGACCGGTGGGAACCTCAATCTGTCCACGTCACAGGAACCGGAGCAGGTCAACGCGCAGTTTACGACTCCTGGTTTTTACAAAATGATGGGCGTGCGTTTCCTGCTGGGGCGCGACTTTCTGCCCGAAGAAGGCGAGCTGGGCAAACAACACGAAGTGATTCTGATCCACAAATTGTGGCAGCGGCTCGGCGCCGACCGCGGCATCATTGGCCATCAGATTCGCCTGAGCGGCGAGCTCTACACCGTGGTTGGAGTGATCGCGCCTGGCCCAACTGACCGGCTGCCGACGCAGTTGGTGGTGCCGCTAGTGTTCAAGCCGGAACAGATTACGCACGATTTTCATCGGCTCCTGGTGATGGGACGGCTGAAGGCCGGAGTTTCGCTGGCCGCGGCCCAGGCTGACATGAACGTGGTAGCGCGCCTGCTTGCGCAGGATTATCCCAAGACAAACAAGAATTGGGGCGCAAGCGTCGAGCCGCTGAAACTCGACTTCCTGGCGCCGGAGACCAGGACAACTTTGTGGCTTTTGATGGGCGCAGTCTGCTTTGTGCTGTTGATCGCCTGCGTTAATGTGGCCAATCTGATGCTCGCACGAAGCACAACTCGGCATAGAGAAATTGCAGTACGTGCGGCTGTGGGCGCGTCACGTCGACAGTTATTTGCTCAGTTGCTGACCGAAAGCCTGGTCCTGGCGGCGCTCGGGGCGATTGTTGGCATTGCATTGGGCGAAGGCTTGGTCAAACTAATTACGGCCATGATGCCTCCGTTCACGCTTCCTTCCGAGGCAGACGTCAGATTAAGTGTCCCTGTTCTGCTGTTTACGCTGGTTTGCGCGGCTCTGGCGGCGGTTGTGTTCGGCTGTGCCCCCGCCTGGCAAGCCTCAGGCACAGATCCAAATTCGACCCTGAAGGAGGGTGGACGAAGTGGCACCGGGGTTCAGCGCCATCGCGGGCGGCGCAGTCTGGTCGCGCTAGAGTTTGCCCTTGCATTGACCCTGTTGGCGGGCGCTGGGCTGGCGATTCATAGTTTTCGTAACCTCTCTCACATTGATCCCGGGGTTCGCACTGATCACGTTCTAACGTTCAATGTTCCGGTTTCGCAGGACCGCTTTTCTCAACCAGAACAGATAACCACGTTTTATCGGCAGCTCACGGAGAAACTGGAGTCCATTCCCGGCGTTGAGCGGGCGTCTGCGGCAACCGGTTCGCCGCTCCAGGGTTTCGGCTTCGGAATGTATTTCGGAATTCCCGGCAGGATCATGGGTGATCTCACTTCGCGACCCAGTTCACCTTTTGTGATGGTTATTCCCGGATACTACGACACCTTCGGCATTCGGATAGTGAAGGGACGCAGCTTCAACGATCAGGACGTGGCGGGCTCGACTCGTGTGGCGATGGTGAACGAGAACTTTGCCCGCCGATTTCTGTCGGGCGTCGCCCCCCTGACGCAGCGGCTTTCTGTGGAGCAGTTGATTCCGGGAATGACTCGGAACGGGCCGGAAGTGGAGTGGCAGATCGTTGGCGTCTTCCACAATGTGCCCACCGGTGGACTTCGGCGCGAAGACTTTCCTGAAATCGATGTGCCCTTCTCGCAGAGTCCCTGGCCCCTGGCGTCAATGGCGGTCCGCACGGCGGGCGATCCAGCAGCCATGACTAAGAGCATCGCCGCTGCTGTTCACTCGATTGACCCCGACTTGCCGCTGGCGGACGTCAAGACCATGGACCAGGTATTCGACGAATCTTTGTCGAGCGATCGTTTTGCGATTGTGCTGTATGGAGGCTTTGCGGCGGTCGCGCTGCTGCTTGCCGCAGTTGGAATTTATGGCGTCATGGCGTTTGTGGTGGCGCAACGCACCCATGAGATCGGACTACGCATGGCTTTAGGAGCAGCACGAAATCAGGTGCTCAGCCTGATCTTGAAGGAAGGCTTGCGGCTGGCTCTGATCGGATTGGCCATGGGAAGCGTGAGTGCATGCTTCGTCGGCCGGGCGATGAGGAGCGTCTTGTACGGCGTTGGCTTGATTGACGCAAGTGCGTTCAGTTTGGTTGCGGCCTTGCTATTGGCCGCAGCGCTTCTCGCCTGCTACATCCCAGCCCGCCGCGCAGCCAAAGTCGATCCTATGGTGGCACTGCGGTACGAGTGAGGAAGAATCATGAAAGGCACACTTCAGGACCTTCGCTACGCACTGCGGCAGTTTCGAAAAGCACCCGGTTTCGCGGCCGTCGCTGTGATCACACTAGCCCTCGGCATCGGCGCGAATGCTGCCATCTTCTCTGTGGTCAACGGCGTGCTTTTGCGGCCTCTTGGCTTCCAAGATCCCGATCGGCTAGTTCGGATCTGGCATGTGCCGCCGCAGACAAGTTTTCCAGGGATGACCAAGTTCACGGTTTCACCCGCAAATTTTCTGGATTGGCAAAACCAAAACCATGCCTTCGAGCACATGGCGATCTACGGCTATCACCCCTTCACGCTGACTGGCGGCGAGCAACCGGAGCAGGTGGTCGGCAGCGCCGTTTCAGCGGAGTTCTTCGAAACACTCGGAGTTAAACCTTTTCTCGGGAGAGCGTTTTCCAAGGACGAAGATCAGCCCGGGCGATCCCATGTCGTTGTCTTGAGCTATGGGTTCTGGCAGGAGCACTTCGGGTCGAAGCGAGAGATTGTGGGACGCGATATCACCCTCGATGGTACCAACTACCTGGTAGCTGGCGTCATGCCAGCCAGTCTTCGCTTTCCCGATGTCGCACAGATATTGACTCCGATGGCGTGGTCGGACCAGGAAAAGATGGTTCGCGGCAACCATAACTATTTGGTGATTGCGCGCCTGAAGCCCGGAGCTGATGTGAAGCAGGCGCAGGCGGAGATGAACACCATTTCCGCACGGCTTGAGCAACAGTATCCCGAAGACGACAAGGGGTGGGGCGCGGTTGTGCTGCCGTTACACGCGGACCTTGTCAGCGATGTTCGGCCAGCTCTATTGGTTCTTTTAGGAGCGGTTGGATTCATCCTGCTCATTGCCTGTGTGAACGTGGCGAACCTTTCGCTTGCGAGGATTTTCAGCCGTCACAAGGAAGTGGCGATCCGCACTGCTCTCGGAGCCAGCTCAGTACGTATTGTGCGCCAGGTACTTGTAGAGAGCATGCTTTTAGCGCTGCTGGGCGGGGCCCTTGGTCTTGCCTATGCAAATTCCGGCATTCGCTTGATCATGGGGTTTCTTGCGGATCGGCTGCCGCATTCTGCAGACGCGAGTGTTGACGCCAAGGTCCTCGCCTTCACGGCCGCGATTGCGGTCCTCACCGGCATCATCTCCGGAGTTCTTCCCGCACTGCATTTAAGCAGAGCCAATGTCAGTCAAGCACTCAAACAAGGACTGGGCCGGACGGACGCCGGCTCCGGCGGGAGTGGCACACGCAATGCCTTGGTCGTGATTGAAGTTGCGCTCTCTCTCGTTCTGCTCATTGGCGCCGGATTGATTATCCGCAGTTTTCAAATGCTGCGGGCAGTGAATCCCGGCTTCGAACCACACGGTGTGCTGACGCTGACAGCTGCGGTTGCGCGCTCGAAATTTCCCGAGCCTACCCAAGAAGCGAGCTATTTTGAGCGAGTACTTGAAAGAGTGCGCGCTTTGCCGGGCGTTGTCGCTGCCGGAGCGATCGATGATATTCCCTTGGGTCCAAACGGGTCCCACCAGCCGATTGCAGTTGAAGGTCGGCCGGTCGTGCCCATGTCAGAGCAGCCTGAAGTTGACGTTTCCGTCATCACCGCTGGATACGCGAGCGCACTTCACATTCCGATTTTGCGAGGCCGCGACTTTGATGGCGCGGATGTGGCTGGGCGACCGGCGACTATTCTCATTAGCCAATCGTTAGCCCGGCAATTCTGGCCGAATGAAGATCCCATCGGAAAACACATAAAGCTGAGTTTCTTTCCTGGCGTCGCACGCGAAGTGGCCGGAGTAGTAGCTGATGTCAAAGCTGATGGGTTGAATCAAACCCGGCCGGCCGCAGCGCTCTACTTGCCACTTGGGCAGGTTACTGCTGCCGCAAAACAGCAGTGGAATTCATTTCCGATGACGCTCGCTGTGCGTACGCGCTCGAACCCTGCCGGGATAGCTTCAGCGGTGACAAACGTAATCCATGAATTGGACCGCGATGTGCCAGTGCGTGATGTTCTTACCATGGATGATTTGGTTGCCAACTCTCTCTCGCAAGAGCGGTTCGATCTGCTGCTTCTTGCTGCATTTGCTGCATTGGCCCTTGTTCTGGCCGCGATTGGGATCTACAGCGTGTTGTCTTACAGCGTGAGGCGCCGAGTTCAGGAAATTGGGATCCGCGTGGCTTTGGGCGCTAGTTTGTCTCAAGTGCTGCGCATGATCGTTTTCGAAGGCATGAAACCGACGATCCTCGGCCTCGCTGCGGGACCTGCAGCTGCCCTCGCCCTCGGGCAAGCCATGTCCAGTTTGATCTATGGCGTTAAGCCGACGGACCCGCTGACGTTCTTGGCAGTGGTGGCGGTGCTTGGGGTGGTTGCGTTCTTCGCCACTGTGATCCCCGCGCGCCGGGCCGCGAAGGTCGATCCCATGGTGGCGTTGCGGTACGAGTGAGGAAAATATGACTGGACTCTTACAAGATATTCGCTTTGCTCTGCGGCAGTTGCGCACTAAACCTGGATTCGCATTCACGGCGGTGCTTACGCTGGCGCTCGGCATTGCGGCGAACGTCACCATCTTCAGTGCCGTGAACGGCCTCATTCTTCGTCCGCTGCCTGTTTCTCACGCGGAGCAGATCGCGGTGCTTGCGGCCCAGCAGCAAGGCGCGCCTATTGGCGTTTACTTCCTTTCCTATCCCGAGTTGCTCGATTTGCGAAAACAGGCGGATGTCTTCTCCAATCTTTTTGCTTCCCAAGTCGCTCTCGGCGGAATGAGCGCAGATAACAATGCCGATCATTTTGTCGGCAGCTATGTCACCGGAAATTATTTTTCCGGATTGAATGTGAAACCCGCGCTGGGCCGCCTGTTTCTCCCGGGTGAAGGCGAACATGCCGGATCAGAGGCGCAGATTGTTCTCGGCTACTCCTATTGGCAAAAAAGATTCGCCGCCAGTTCGAATGTGATCGGCAAGCAGGTGCTGGTGGATGGCAAGCCGGTCACGATCATCGGCGTGACGCCAAAAGAGTTTCATGGCACCTCGTTCGCGTTGAACATGGACGCGTATCTTCCCATGAGCATGGCCGCGCCCGACGACCCGAGCATGTGGACCAGTCGTGACGACCGCCAGTGGATGGTCATGGGCCGCCTGAAGCCCGGCGTTTCCATTTCCCAGGCCCAGAGTTCGATCAGCGTGATTACCGCGCGGCTGGCCAGTGAATACCCGGCAACCGAAAAGGGCGTCAACGTCCAGGTCAGTTCGGAACGCCTCTCGCATCCGGTGCCGCTGCCGAACAACATTATCGCGGTGATTGCCGGGCTCTTCCTCTCCCTGGCCATCGTCGTTCTGCTGCTTGCATGCGTAAACGTCGCCAACATTTTGCTGGTGCGCGCCACCGCGCGGGAAAGCGAAATGGCGATTCGTACCGCCATGGGAGCAAGTCGCGCCCGCTTAATCACGCAGGTCCTGATGGAAAGCATGCTGCTGGCCATGTTCGGCGCGGTGATTGGCATCGCGCTCGGAGCGTCAGTGACGCACTGGATGGCCGACCTCCGCCTTGCCTCGTTCATCCCGGTCACTTTGGACTTTGGTCTCGATTGGCGTGTGCTCGCATACGCGATTGCTGCCGCGCTTTGCACCGGTGTTTTTGTCGGATTGTGGCCGGCCCTGCGCGTCGCCCGCTCGAACGTAAATCAAGCGCTCCGCGAAGGAGGCCGTAGCGGTTCCAGCGGAGTTGCTCGCCATCGCGTACGCAGCATTCTGGTAGGAGCGCAAATGGCGGGCTCGCTGATTCTGCTCATCGTTGCCGGCCTGTTTGCCCGCAGTTTGCAGTCCGTTCAGCGCATGTATCTGGGTTTCGAACCGGGTCACGTGCTGAATGTGATTCTTGACCCGCACGAAATGGGATATGACCAGGCCCGCACGAATGCCTTCTATAAGGAACTCGAAGACCGGGTGCGTCCTCTCCCTGGAGTTCAGTTCGCAAGTCTGGCATATAGCGTGCCTATGGGAAATTACTCCGCGGGAGACGCAGTCAAAATTGAAGGCCATCCCACGCCCGGCGGGCAGCAGCCGCCCGTCATCATGGACAACTTAGTCGATCCCGCTTACTTCGAGACGATGAAGATCCCGATGCTACGGGGCCGCGCATTCACGGACTTCGATAACGAGGCCTCGACTCATGTGGCCATCGTGAACCAAACCATGGCCGCGCGCTTCTGGCCCAACGAAGACGCCCTCGGCAAACGTTTCGAAACCAAGAGCACGTTGTGGCAGGTGGTGGGAATTGCGGAAAATGGAAAATATGCTTTCATCGGTGAAGATGCCAGGCCATATTTCTATCTTCCCTTAAAGCAAAGCTTCGTATCTATGCGGGTCCTGCAGATTCGCACTTCCATGGCTCCGGAGGCGCTGATCGCGCCGGTGCAGCAAGTGATCAAGAGCCTGGATCCGAGCCTGCCGGTCTTTTCGCTTCTCACCATGAACGATTCTCTTGCTGGCGCCAATGGACTCATGATCTTCCGCATGGGCGCCCTGCTCGCCTCCTGCATTGGCTGCCTGGGACTCATGATGGCGGCGGTGGGAGTTTACGGGGTTGTGGCTTTTGCCGCCAGCCAGCGCACGCGCGAGATAGGAATTCGGGTCGCTCTCGGTGCGACACGAGAGCAGGTACTCAAACTCGTCCTGCGCCAAGGTGTCTGGGTGGTGCTCGCAGGCGCGGCTCTGGGACTTCTGGCTACAGTCGGCATCAGCCGCGGAATCGCGAATCTACTGGTAGGAGTAAGCGCCACCGATCCGCTCACCTTCATCGCCGCAACATTGTTCCTGATAGGAGTTGCGCTGTACGCATGCTATGTCCCCGCGCGCCGTGCGATGAAAGTCGACCCGATGGTGGCACTGCGGTACGAATGAGGAAGAACTATGAATGGACTACCCCAAGACGTTCGTTACGCACTGCGCCAATTACGCAAGAACCCGGGGTGCACCGGCGTTGCTGTGATAACCCTGGCGCTTGGAATCGCTGCCAACACCGCAATTTTCAGTGCGGTTGATGCCGTGCTGGTGCGTGCACTTCCTTTTGGCGCGCCGGACAGACTCGTGTGGCTCAACGGCAAGATACCGATGACGGATGAGGCCGCGGTCTCTCCTCCAGATTTCCGAGATTATCGTGCCAGCAATCGAACATTCGACTGTATTGCGGCTATAGGGTACGTAGCCGGGCCGTCGAACCTGTCTGTTGGCAAACCCCAGCAGGTCCTGACGACCATTGCGTCAGCCAATTTCTTCGAGTGCATGGGTCTCCGTCCGTTGCTTGGGCGAGATTTTGTTTTATCAGATGAACAAGCGAACGAGCCGCAAGTGGCGATCCTGGGCTACGGCGTGTGGAAGCGCGACTTCGGTGCTGATCGCAACATTATTGGAAGCACGATCCGAATGGATGGCGCGACTCTAACGATCGTCGGCGTCCTGCCATCTGATGTGCCACTGCTCAGCGAAGCTCAGATTTGGCGGCCGTCTCCAATGCTGAATCGGTTGATGAGCTTCCGCCTCGGGCATTCACTGAAAGCAATTGGCCGACTCAAGCCGGGTATCACGCTCGAACAATCTCAAGCCGACCTGGATGGCATCGCGCTGCAATTGCAGCATCAGTATCCCGATACAAATAAAGGTTGGTGGATGCGCCAGAGGCCATTGCGGGATGTGCTGATGGGGCCGGTGCGCCCGGCATTGTTGCTCATGTGGGGTGCAGTCGGGATTCTTCTGCTCATTGCCTGCGTCAACGTGGCGAACTTGTTGCTGGCGCAGTCCATCTCGCGCCAGAGGGAGTTCGCTTTGCGCACGGCTTTGGGTGCGAGCCGAGTGCGCATGATCCGTCAGGCATTGACGGAGAGCGTAATGCTGTCCTCCGCCGGAGGCGCTCTCGGGGTGCTTGCGGCTTCGTTAGGAATCCACACCCTGCATTCCTTCGGGCCGCTGAACGTCCCGCGTCTTGGCGAGAGCAGCATGAACCCGGCCGTGCTGGGATTCACTATCGGAATTTCTGTGTTAACCGGCGTCGTGTTTGGCTTGGTTCCGGCTTTGCAAATTTCTGGAAGCCAGTTCAGCCGAGGGCTGAAAGAGTCAGGACGCACATCGGCCCCGTCGTCGCACAAGAGCCTGAGCAGCGCGCTCGTAATTGGCGAAATTGCGATGTCGCTGACGCTGCTGGTCAGCGCCGGGCTTCTGCTCAAAAGCTTCTGGCGGCTGATCCACGTGGCTCCAGGATTTCAGACCGATCACGTCGTGACCGCTAAGCTGAGTCTTCCCCTTTCGACCCATGGACTCTATGGCGACCCCAGGGCACGGGTCCAATTCTGGCGGCAATTTGAGGAGCGGGTGAAAGCTCTACCCGGAATCGAGGCCGTTGGCGCCACCTCCGAGCTACCGCTCAGCGGACAGCATAGTGACGATCCGTTCCACATTCCCGGACGCACGTATGGCCCGAGCGAGTTCGACGACGCTCAATTCCGCCAGGTCACTCCCGGATATTTGTCGGCCATGCGTATTCCTCTCATTTCAGGACGGTGGCTGGATGAGCACGACAACGCGAATTCCCCAGGAGTGGTCGTTGTCAATCAGGCCTTCGTGAGGCGCTTCTTCAGTGGAGGCAACGTAATTGGCCAGCCTTTGCAACTCATGGGCGATCCACAATCGACGCGCGAGATCGTCGGCGTCATAGGGAATGTCACACACATCGCGCTCAGCGAGCCAGATTGGCCGGAGATGTACGTTCCCTACGCGCAATTTGCGCCTCCAACGATGAACGTTGTGGTCCGTGCCGCCGCCAATCCAATGAATCTGGCGACCGCTCTGCAGGCGCAAGTCAGCTCCGTGGATAAAGACGTAACCCTTTCGGCCGTCACGTCGATGGATGATGTTCTGGGCGCGTCGGTGTCTCAACCGCGCTTCTCGTCGCAACTGCTCGGAGTGTTCGCCGCGCTCGCACTGCTGCTGGCCGCGATCGGTCTTTACGGCCTGATGGCCTATTTCGTAACTCAGCGCAGAAGTGAAATCGGTATCCGAATGGCTCTGGGCGCCACGCGCGAGGACATCCTGAAACTCGTGCTCCGTCATGGTGGGGTGTTGGCGATTATCGGAATGACGATTGGACTAGCCGCATCAATGATCGCCACACGCGTTTTGTCGAGCTTGCTGTTCGCCGTGAGTCCAACCGACCCGCAAACATTCCTTGCGGTTGCCCTGCTGTTGGCGGGAGTTGCGCTTGGAGCTTGCTATGTCCCTGCGAGGCGCGCCATGAAGGTCGATCCCATGGTGGCGCTGCGGTACGAGTGAGGCAGAACGAACCATGAATGGATTACTCCAAGACGTTCGTTACGCACTGTGGCAGTTGCTTAAGAATCGCGGGTTCGCATGTACTGTGCTCTTTGTTCTGGCGCTGGGAATTGCTGCCAGCGTGACAATGTTCGCTTTTGTCGACGCGGCACTGATCGACCCGTTGCCGTATGGGAATCCGTCTCGGCTGGTTGCAATTACTGAGACCTTCCCGACCAGCCCAAGTTCGTCAGCTTCGTATTCCAACGTGTCGTATCTCGACTTTCAGGATTGGAGTGCTCGCAACAAGGGCTTTGCGTCGATTGACGCATACGCCCTAAACGGAGGATTCACTTTTAGCGCTGCGGAAGGCGCACAGCAGGTCACTGGTGCTCGCGTTAGTGCTGGCTTTTTTCGCACACTGGGGACGATACCGATGGTCGGACGGGACTTCTTTCCCGGCGAAGATGTAGGTGGCGGACCCCGCCCGGTGATCCTGAGCTACAAGGCCTGGCAGAATCGATTTGGCGAAAGAAAGGAAGTACTCGGGCAGACGATAACGATTAATGGAATTCAGCGCACCATTGTTGGAGTGCTACCGCGCGAGTTCCATTTTGCTCCGGTGGGAGCGACAGATTTTTGGATCACGTTAAATCCAGCAGACCCATGCGAAAGGGATCGTGGTTGCCACAATCTCGGGGCTATTGGGCGTCTCAAAGATGGTTTCTCTCTTGAGGCTGCACAGGGTGCGATGAAGTCTGTGGCGCAACAGCTGCAAGTCGAGTATCCAGATTCGAACCGAGATGAGAGCACTGCGGTAGTGCCGCTCAGCGAAGTCATTACAGGAGATATCCGTCCGGTACTCCTGACTCTCCTCGGCGGCGCGTTACTGCTGTTTCTAATTGCCGCGATCAACAGCTCCAGCCTGTTACTGGCCCGCTCCAGCTCTAGAAAGCGCGAGATTGCAGTTCGTGGAGCGCTGGGTGCGTCGCCCGTGCGTTTAATCGGCTTGTTCACTATTGAAGGCCTTGTTCTCGTAATTCTTGCAAGCTCGGTCGGACTCGTTGTGGCCGACTGGGCAATGCAGACTCTGAATATCCTAATTCCGGCCGACATGATGGGTAGCATGCCCTATCTCCAAGGATTAGGTCTTAATTGGCACGATCTAGCTTTCGCGGTCGCTCTCGCCGCAATTGGTGCTGTCTCATTTGCAGGTGCGCCCATTCTCCTAATATCTCAAGCAGCTTTGCACGACTCCCTAGCGGAAGGGGGCCGAGGATCGAGCGGCATCAATTGGCGGCGGATAGGAGGCAAACTCGTGATGATCGAACTTGCCTTGGCTACGGTCCTTCTGGTAGCAGCCGGCCTGCTTGATAAGAGCCTTTATCGCCTGCTGAAGGTTGATATCGGTATTCAACCCGATCGTTTGGCAACGCTGCAGGTGACACTTCGCAGAGCCAGGTATTCAAAGGACGGGCAGGCTGTCACAGTCCAACGCGAGATCGTGCATCGAATCGCGGGATTGCCAGGGGTAAAGTTCGTCGGGGTCGCTAACGCTCTGCCTGTCAGCTCTGGGTGGGGATCGACCTGGTTCGAAATTGCCAATCGAGCCGATCAACGCGAGCACAACGAGGCCTTCAACAGGCAGGTGAGCTCTGATTACTTCAGAACGACACAGGCGCGTTTACTGCAAGGCCGCTTTTTCACTGAAGCGGAGGATGCCTCGAAGCCATCTGTAGTGATCATCAACCAGAGCCTGGCAAGGCAGTACTTTCCTCACGAAGATCCGGTCGGCAAACAAATTTCCTATTACGACGAACCGGACAAGCCAATGCAGGTTGTGGGTGTGATCGGTGACATTAAAGAAAGCCCGCTCGACGCCGCCACCAGGCCAGCCATCTATGTGCCGTTCAACCAGCACCCGACCCCCGACTTCGGCGTAATTATCCGTACGTCAAGAGCAGATGCAGAGCTTGCGCACACCGCAGCAGCGACTATCCACGCGATCGATGCAGGCATTGCGACTTCGCAAGAAACCACTATGCTCGCGATGGTTAACGATTCGCCCACAGCTTATCTCCACCGAGCGTCAGCTTGGCTGGTCGGAGGATTCGCAGGTTTGTCGTTCATCCTCGGTGTGGTCGGATTGTATGGAGTTGTAGCTTATTCGGTCGGACAACGCACGCGCGAGATTGGGGTTCGCATGGCACTGGGAGCGCAACGCAGTTCGATTCATCGGCTCATTTTGCGGGAGGCGGGAGGGCTTGCAGCAATTGGAGTGATTTTAGGAATTCTTGGTTCGCTTGGAACAGGAAAGCTAATTGGGAAGCTTCTGTTTGGTGTTAAGCCGTGGGATGGTTTGACGCTGTCGCTCGTTGCGGGCGGGCTTTTCACCGCTGCTTTGCTAGCGTGCTTTCTTCCGGCGCGCCGAGCGGCCAAGGTCGATCCCATGGCTCTGCGCTACGAGTGAAGCAGTTTCAGGTGAGAGCATGAGAACGATAATTGAAGACCTTCGATACGGTTTGCGGCTCCTACGGAAGTCGCCTGGGTTCACGATTGTGGCGGTGCTCACGCTCGCGCTCGGCATCGGTGCCAACACCGCGATTTACACGCTGCTCGATCAAGCTCTGCTGCGCAGTTTGCCGGTGAAAGAGCCGAGCCGTCTAGTAGTCTTGCAATTCTCGGGCGACGATACCGGAAGCACGCACGCGCGCGGCGATTCCCAAATTGTATTTTCCTACCCCATGTA